>Ga0214917_10003039_pt1 | contig 19843 bp, 10 predicted proteins | sample LL_1208_BB_MetaG_FD_177983 | JGI IMG/M metagenome (GOLD analysis project Ga0214917, IMG submission 177983) | Freshwater microbial communities from Lake Lanier, Atlanta, Georgia, United States - LL_1208_BB | ecosystem: Environmental > Aquatic > Freshwater > Lake | place: USA: Georgia | collected...
CCCCGCCCTTTTCCGGGCGGGCGCCGCGACCGGTCGCCTCCGAGTTCCCCGTTTCCGAAGATTTTTCCTGGCTCCCAGCCGCTTTCTCGGAGGCCTGCCGATAGAGATCGGAACTGACCGCCTGCACTAGGGTGTTCAGTTTTTCCGAGGTGCTGGCAATGGCGGCCTCGTCGTCCTTCTTTACCGCTTCCTTCACCGCCGCCGCGGCATCCTCGATTTCCTTCTTTTTGGAGGCATCAAGCTTATCACCCATTTCCCGGAGCATCTTTTCCGCGGCAAAGGCCGTGTTCTCCGCCGTGTTCCGCTTCTCGATCTTCTCCTTGGCCTTCAGGTCCTCAGCCTCGTGTTCTTTTGCCTCCCGGGTCAGCTTCTCCACCTCTTCCTTGGAGAGACCGCTTGAGCCGGTGATGGAAATCTTTTGCTCTTTGCCGGAGCCCAGATCCTTGGCGGAAACCTGCAGGATGCCGTTGGCATCGATGTCAAAGGTGACCTCGACTTGGGGAACACCGCGCGGGGCGGGGGGAATCCCGTCCAAATGGAAGGTTCCCAAACGCTTGTTGTCCCGGGAAAGCGGGCGCTCTCCCTGAAGGATGACAATCTCCACCCCGGGCTGGTTGTCCGAGTAAGTGCTGAAGATATTCGTCTTCTTGGTGGGGACGGTGGTGTTTCGTGGGATCATCGGAGTGGCCACCCCGCCGGCCGTCTCGATCGCCAGCGTCAGCGGAGTCACGTCGAGCAGGAGCACGTCCTGCACGTCGCCCTTGAGTACTCCCCCTTGAATCGCAGCCCCAACTGCTACCACCTCGTCGGGATTGACCCCTTTGTGGGGCTCTTTTCCGATCAGCTGGCGGGCGGTTTCAATAATGGAGGGCATGCGGGTCATCCCGCCAACCAACACCAGTTCATCAATCTGTTTGGAAGCCAATCCGGCATCCTTAAGACAGGCGTTCACCGGACCGATGGTTCTTTCCCGCAGCTTGTCGGTAAGTTGCTCAAGCTTGGCCCGGGTCAATTTCTTCTGAATGTGCTTGGGTCCGGACGCATCCGCCGTGATAAACGGAAGATTGATGTCGTATTCCTGGGAGGATGAAAGAGCGATCTTAGCCTTCTCCGCCTCTTCCTTGATCCGCTGTAAAGCGTCGGCCTGTCCGTGAAGGTCGATGCCGGAGTCGGCCTTGAACTCAGCGATAATCCAATCCATGACCGCCATGTCCCAGTCGTCTCCGCCAAGATGGGTATCACCATTGGTCGCCTTGACCTCGAAGAGTCCTTCCCCGATATCGAGGACAGAGATATCAAAAGTTCCGCCACCCAAATCATAGACCGCGATTTTTTCATCCTTTTTCTTGTCCAACCCATAAGCCAAGGAGGCGGCCGTGGGCTCATTGATGATTCGGAGAACTTCCAACCCGGCAATCTTGCCTGCGTCCTTGGTCGCCTGGCGCTGGCTGTCGTTGAAGTAAGCCGGAACCGTGATGACTGCTTGGGTGATCTTCTCCCCTAGTTTGGCCTCCGCATCAGCTTTCAGCTTGGCCAAAATGAAGGAGGAAACTTCCTCGGGAGAGAAGGTCTTCTTCTCCCCTTTGACTTCCACTTCCACATGGGCATCCCCGTTTTTGGCCTGCACCACCTTGTAGGGAAGTCGCTTTACCTCATCCTGAACCTCAGCAAATTTTCGGCCAATCATCCGTTTAACGGAGAAAACCGTGTTCTTGGGATTGGTCACCGCCTGCCGTTTGGCCGCTTGACCCACCAGACGCTCCCCGTTTTTGGTGAAAGCCACGATGGAGGGAGTTGTCCGCGCCCCCTCTGAATTTTCCAGAACCACCGGTTGGCCGGCTTCCATCACCGCCATGCAGGAGTTCGTTGTTCCCAAATCAATGCCTAATATTTTTGCCATATATAACTCTTTCTATGCATACCACATGCCAATTTTTTGAATTTGTAAGTGCATAATAATTAACGGTCTTTTTTGAGTGTCCTTATGATTATGTGTCATTTTGTCTCTATTTTATAAAGCGATTGAGTCATAATGTCTCTTTTGTTTTTTGTGAATTTTTGGGAATTCAATTAAGGTGCGAGGGGAAAGCCTGTGCCTGGGGACACCCCATTGCAATCCGCGCGCTGGAGAATTTTCTCAACCTTCTGGCGATCTTACCCCACCTTTGCTAGATGGCCTTGAAAGCCCTCGAGCCCCTCGAACAGTTTGCCACCGATGTGATCCTGGATCGCGCGGCCGGTCGGCGCGCCGCCCTGCTCAAGCCCCTCCTTCTCTTTTTGGCCACGATCTACGCCGGGATCATGCGGATCCGGGCCCGGTTTTATCAGGATTCCGTTTTTCGCCGCTACTCGGTGGGAGTGATGGTCATCAGCGTGGGCAATCTCACCGTAGGAGGCACCGGAAAGACACCCGTGGTGGAAAAACTGGCCCGCTCCCTGCACGAGGCCGGAAGAAGGGTCGCCATCCTCAGCCGGGGATACAAAAGCGTGCCCAAACCCCTCCTCACCCGTCTGGCCGATAAATTTCTTCCCGGCCGCATTCCTTCTCCGCCCCGGGTGGTTTCCGATGGGAAATCCGTCCTGCTCGACTCCGCCCAATCCGGGGATGAACCCTTCATGCTGGCCCGCAATCTCCCCGGAGTGGCCGTGCTCGTCGATTCCGACCGCGTAAAGAGCGCACGACACGCGATCCGACATTACCGGGCCGACACGCTGCTGCTGGACGACGGCTACCAATACCTCCGCCTCGGCGACCGTTTCAACCTGCTCCTCGTGGATCGGCAGAACCCCTTCGGCAACCGACACGTTCTCCCCCGCGGAGTTCTGCGCGAACCTCCCGATGCCCTCCGGCGGGCCGATCTGATTCTCCTCACGAAATGCCAAGGCAAAGACCATGCGGAACTGGAAAAGCTTATCCGCAAAAACAACCGCCATGCGGCGATCCTCCCCTGCAGCCATCACCCGCTCCATCTCGAGGATCTAATCACCGGCGAAAAGAAACCTCTCTCCTATTTGCGCGGGCTACGGGTGGGGGCGGTCGCCGGGATCGCCGTGCCGGAAAGCTTTTTGGAAGGACTCGTCAAGCTAGGCGCCGAAATCGTCTATCAACGCTCCTTTGCGGATCACCACCGGTTCAATGTCCAGGAGGTGGAAAACGCCCTCACCCGCACCCGCGCCCGCCGGGGACTGGCCCTTATCACCACGGAAAAAGACTCCGTCCGCTTCCCGCCCTTTACTCCCCGGGATATTCCCGTCCTGTTCCTGCGGGTGGAGATTTCCCTTCTGGATGAAAACAAAACCTTCGAAACCGAGGTCCGAAGGGCACTCGGCTTCAAAGATTCGAATTCATAACCGGTTGAAGCAAAAAAAAGGGGGCTTTAGGCCCCCCTTTTTGCTTTCTTACAGCCGTCTGTTATTCGTTGGCTTCGGGTTTCGCTTCCTTGGATCCGGGAGCTTCCTTTTTTGTCACCTCGACGGAAGCCGCAGTCTCCAAATCAGAGGCTTTGGGTGTAACCTTCGCATTCCATTTGGTTTTCAGATCCGCTGCGGTTTTGGACTCCCCATTGATTGTTATCTTGGTCTCTTCATCGATTTTAAAAGCAGTTCCTGCCTCGGCACCCTTGGCCTTGACTGTGATTTTTTTAAAGTCCTTGGCCACAAATCCGATCTTACCCTCCGTCGGGCTGGTCAAGGTATTGGGCACTGCTGGTTTCTTGGCGGGTTTGCCGGCTTCCTGTGCCACCAACGGAAGAGCCAGGGCGGTCAAGATGGCGAGGGCGATTGCGATTTTTTTCATGCTTTGGTTCCTTTCTTGGGTTGATCCGAGGTTCAGACGTTGTAAGTGGAGGAAGCCGTCGTTCCCCCATGTCCGGTCCAGTTGGTATGGAAGAATTCTCCCCGGGGCTTATCCACTCGTTCATAGGTGTGCGCCCCGAAGTAATCCCGCTGAGCCTGGAGTAGGTTGGCCGGCAACACCGCGTTACGATAACTGTCAAAGAAAGCCAAGGCCGTGCTGAAGGCTGGGACGGGGATGCCCCGCTTGGCCGCCGCCGCCACCACGTTCCTCCACCCTTTTTGGCACTTTTTGATCTCCCCGCGGAAATAGTCGTCCAAAAGCAGATTGGTCAGGCCGGGCTTCTTGTCGAACGCTTCCTTGATTTTACTCAAAAAACGCGACCGGATAATGCATCCGCCCCTCCACATCAGGGCAATGCCACCGTAGTTCAGGTTCCACTTGTACTCTTTGGCCGCCGCCCGCATCAGCATGTACCCCTGAGCATAGCTGATGATCTTCGACGCATAGAGAGCGTCCCGGATCTCGGCGACAAAGGCCTTTTTCTTTTCCGCATTCTTGGCCGCCGGCAGAAGGGGGTTGGGACCCTTCAGTTTTCTGGCCGCGGCCACCCGCTCGTCCTTCAAAGCCGAAACACAACGGGCATAGACCGCCTCGGCCATCAGGGTGATCGGGATACCCAACTCCTGCGAATTGATCACGGTCCATTTGCCGGTTCCCTTTTGTCCCGCGGTATCGAGAATCTTGTCTACCAATGGCAGACCATCCGCATCCCTCTTGGCGAGGATGTCGCGCGTGATTTCGATGAGATAACTGTCCAACTCCCCCTTGTTCCATTCGGCGAAAACCTTGTGCATTTCATCCGGCGACATCCCTAGCCCATTCTTCATCAGGTTGTAGGCTTCGCAGATCAGTTGCATGTCTCCGTATTCGATGCCGTTATGCACCATCTTGACGTAATGACCTGACCCCTGTTCTCCGACCCAATCGCAGCACGGAACCCCGTCATCAACCTTCGCCGAAATGTCCTGAAATATCTTTTTCACATGGGGCCAAGCCGCGGGAGAACCTCCGGGCATGATGCTCGGACCGCGACGAGCACCCTCCTCTCCCCCCGAAACACCCGTACCGATGTAGAGCAGGCCCTTGGCTTCCGCCTCTTTCACCCTTCGATTGGTGTCATCAAACAGGGAGTTTCCGCCGTCAATGATGATATCGCCCTTCTCGAGGTGCGGAGCCAGTTCCTGGATGAAGTCATCTACAGGTTGCCCCGCCTTCACAAGCAGCATGATGCGGCGAGGTCTCTTAAGTTTGGAGACCAGTTCCTGAATGGAATGGGCCCCCTGCACCTGCGTGCCTTTGGCCTCTTTGGCCAGAAAGTCGTCCACCTTGGAGACAGTCCGGTTGTAGGCCACCACGGCGTAGCCGTGGTCATTCATATTCAGGATGAGGTTCTGTCCCATCACTGCGAGGCCGATTAGGCCGAAATCACCTTGGGAATTCATCAATTATTCATATCAGAAAATGTCTGCTTCTCAATGCGAATCCCCCCCCGCAATGACCCATTCCACCTGCTGATCTATGGCAAGACCTGCAGAAACAGTCACGGCAACCCGTGGCTTTTCCAAGTCGGCGAACTGTCCTTGAAGAATTTTCTCATATTTCCCCACGAGATCATGCTTTCGGGTGTTCAACCGTTTTTTAGCCTGTTCCAGCGTGATCTCGATCCATACCACGCGCATGGGCACCGCGGAATTGGCCAGCATCTGCCGGTATGAGTCCTTCAGCGCCGAGCAAGCCAACACGGCGCCGCCACACTGATCCCACTCCGGCATCTTGGCGGCCAGAATCTCCAACCAAGGCCAGCGGTCCACATCCGTTAGCGGTTCGTCCCGCAAAAGTTTCATCCGGTTGTTGGGGGGATGAAAATCATCCGCATCATAAAAGGAAATATTGAGCCGATCCGCCAAAGCCTTTCCCAGCGTGGTCTTGCCACAGCCAGTCACTCCCATGACGAGCCAGATCAAAGCTCGCCCTCCAGCCGATACAGCATCTCGCCGGCCTTGGGCACCAGCAGGACTCCTTCTTCTTCCCGGTTCGCAAAATCCTCCTTCCGGATTGTTTTGGGATCCCGATAACCGAGATTGATCTTACGGCAGACCGATTCCGGTATTCCGGTGGCCAAGATCACCCGGGCCCGCGGATTCTCCACCCCGTTCTCATAGGTTCCACCCCCGTGGACGTGGGTGGAATGGGCCAGCACACCCCAAGACTCGCCCTTGAACCGATCCCACTGCTTGAGGAAGTAATCCCGACAGTGGTAACCGATCCGGCGAATCAGCTTGCCGTGAGTGATCGATACTTCGGTCAAGTGGGGAGCGTAAATGATCAGTTCCCCGCCATCGGCCAGCACCGGCTCCAGCTTGTACATGCACTTTCCCGCCACCCAGAGCTCGTCGTACATCTCGGGCGCACAGGAAAGAATCTGCCGGAAAGGTTTCTTTTTCCGCACGATATGCAGTTGCTCGGACAGGTCGGCGGCCTTCTCCCAGGCTGACTCGGGTGTTCCGACAAAGAGTCCCGCCAGCGAGGCGTCCGACCGCACCACCATCGAGGCACACCACTTCCGCGTTTTCACCATGGAGGCGGCCCGATCCACCACCTTCCTCACCGGCGTCCATTTCTTTCCAATGATTCCAGGATTTGTCACCACCGCCCCCAACCAGTGGAAGAAGTTCAGGACTTCCGGACCGCTGATGCCCGGAAAGAGATACTTATTGCCCCCTGAGAAGCCAACTACCTCGTGGGGGAAAGTCGGCCCCAGGATGACCAGCTCGTCGTACTCCAACGCCGCCCGGTTGATCCGGACCTTCACCTCCATCTCGAAAAGGCCCCCCGTCAGATCCCGGATTTCGCTGGAGGGAATTTTTCCAATCTCCACCAGTGCCCGGTCATCATCCCACGCGTGGTTGAGCAACTGAACCTTGGGATAAGACTTCTTCTTCTCCTCCACCGTCAGATCGAGCCTCTTGCAGATCGCCTCATCGCTCATGGGCGGATGAGTACCAAGAGCCACCATTACATCAACCTGTTGGGCCAAGGGGGCGATCCAGGCATGCGTCTCCTTGAAAAGCTGACCAACCGGGGCCGTCCGGGTGTGGTCGGGAACAATCAGCAAGACCTTGCGATTCTTAAATTCTATCCGAGGCAGGCCGGCCTGCAGGATGTTTTTAACCTCGGCGGCGGAGAGCGATTTTCCCGACATCAGATCGTTTGGGAAAGGAAGCCGCCATCGACCCGTAAATCGATCCCAGTGACAAACCCACTGGCCTTGGGACTGGCCAAAAAGACCGCCGCGCCGATCAGCTCATTCGGCTCGCCAAATCGGCCCATGGGGGTGTGACCCATGATCGATTGGGCCCGTTCGGTCGGCGTGCCGTCCTCGTTGAAGAGGAGCTTACGGTTCTGGTCAGCGGGAAAGAAACCCGGGGTGATGGTGTTGACCCGGATGCCGTAGGGAGCCCATTCACGGGCGAGGAACTGGGTGAGACTGATCACCGCCGCTTTGGCAGCGGAATAAGCCACCACCTTCGACAGGGGAATGTGAGCGGAGACGCTGGCAATGTTGATGATGCTTCCCTTTTTCCGCTTCAACATGCCTACCCCGAAGATTTGGCAGGGCAAAAGAGCCCCTCCCACCAAATTAAGGTCGAAGTTTTCTTTCCAGGCCGACAGAGCCAGCTTGGTCACCGGATTTTCCGGCGTGACCACGGCCGCCGGCTGGTTACCTCCAGCCGCGTTTACCAGGATCGTGACCGGCCCTAGCTCTTTTTCGATTTTCTGCTCCGCCTGTTCGAGGCTTTTAGCATCTAGTGCATCCGCCGGAGTGAAAATGGCTTGGCCTGATTTGGAAATTTCCTTGGCCCGGGCCGTTCCCCTGTCCTGGTTGCGCCCCAAAATCGCCACCTTGGCTCCGGCTGCGGCCAACCCCTCCGCCATGGCCCCACCCAACCCGCCGGTACCCCCGAGAACGACCGCCACCTCTCCGGTAAGATCAAACAGGGGGGTCGTTATCATCGTAGGTCAGCATAGCCAATCCCAGCTCAGCGAGCACCCTGAATTCATGCGTCTTTGTGCATGGCGCCCGGGAACGAGGCGTGATGGTAGAAGTTAACCCTTCACGGCCTCCATGCCGAAATAGGCCTCGGCATTGCGGTAGCAGATATCCCTGACCATTCCCTCCAGCAACTTCAAATCCTTGGGCAGGGTTCCATTTTCCACTTCCTCACCGAGGATCTGGCAAAGCAACCGACGGAAATACTCATGCCGGGGATAGGAAAGGAAACTGCGCGAATCGGTCAACATGCCCACAAAGTTGGCTAGCAGACCAAGGCTCGAGAGGGCGTTGATCTGCCACTTCATGCCTTCCAATTGGTCGAGGAACCACCAACCGCTACCAAACTGGATCTTCCCCCTCGTCCCTTCTTCCTGAAAACTACCGCACAGGGTTGCCACCGCGTAGTTGTCCGCCGGGTTGAGATTGTAGAGAATCATTTTGGGGAGACTTCCCCGTCCGGCCAGTTCGTCCAGATAGGCGGCCAAGCGGTCGATCTGCGGCCAATCTCCGATGGAATCGAAGCCAGTGTCTGGTCCGATCTCGCGGAATCCCTTGGAATTGCCGTTGCGAAAGGCTCCAAAATGAAGCTGCTTGGTCCATCCCCTCTTAGCATCCAACTCCCCAAAATAGACCATGAGAAACCCTTTGTAGGCTTCCGCTTCCTCTGGAGTCGGCCTTTCCCCTTTTCGGGCGGCCGTGTAGATCCGGGTCGCCTGCTCCCGAGTTCCACCCCGACCGTATGCTTGGTTCATCCCATGGTCGGAAATCCGGCTACCAAGCTGGTGGAAAAATTCATGCCTCTGATCCAGGGCCTTCAGGAAGCCATGGAAAGCCGAACAGTCGACGCCGGATGTCTTCTCCAACCGCTGAACCCAAGCTGAAAATACCTCAGGCTGATCCACGGCCAGAGACTTGTCGGGGCGGAAGGTTGGATAAACCCGTGTCCCGACTCCACTCTTCCGAATTTTTTGGTGATCCGCCAGATCGTCGCAGGGGTCGTCCGTGGTTCCCACCACCCGGACCCGGAACTGCTTGAGGATCTTTTGGGCCGAAAGGGTCTTTAGCCGGTCGTTGGCTTTGGCCCAGATTTTGGAAGCGGTCGTCTCATTTAGGATCTCCTTAATCCCGAAGACTCGGTCCAGTTCGAGATGGGTCCAATGCCAAAGCGGATTACGGATCAGCCGCGGCATCGTTCGGGCATAGGCTAGAAACTTGTCATACGGTTTAGCTTTGCCGGTGATATGGCTTTCCGGAACCCCGTTGGCCCTCATCGCCCTCCACTTGTAGTGATCTCCCCCCAGCCAAATGTCCGCCAAATCAGTCCACTTCTTGTCCTCCGCGATCTCCTTAGGGGAAAGGTGGCAGTGATAATCGTAAATCGGCTCTTGGGCGGCGGTCGCATAAAGCTTCTGCGCCGTCTTGGTGGTCAGAAGAAATCGAGGATCGGCGACAGGATTTTTGACCGTACTTTTTGCCGAACGCGCACTCTTCATGAAACCATTCTAATCCAATTCCTCAAACTGGAACAGCCTTACTGGTTTAAATTGAAACCCAAGACTGGATAATCCGCAGCCTCCGCTAAGAGATTGCCAAACAAAACCGGTAAAAGAAGATTTTAACTTCGACGAAAGCGCCGACCAGCTAAGGCCCCGAGGAGACCGATCAGCAGGAGCGAGCCCGTGGTGGGTTCTGGAATGGCCGACGCATAGTTCAGGTTGATGGAGTTCCCACTCTGGGTGATCGACCAAGAACCGGGTCCAGTTGCCCCAGGAGGAAGCATGCTGTTAGCGAAGCCGGCAGTGTTGATCTGGAAGGCCGCAACATCGAATCCGCTGATTCCCCCGGCAGCCGTAGCGATGGCAAAACTGTAGTTGCTGAAAGCATCGAAGTTGGAGGCCTCTCCCGCCGTGTTGTTCGAGGCCAAAAGCGAGATCACATCGACGATGAATTTGTTGCCGGAATTGGCGCTGATCATCAGGGCTCCGGTGACATTGAGGAAATCCCAGTTACTGCCGGAGCTTCCAAGGAAGTTATTAATCTCCCATTCGTAGGTTCCCCCACCGTTCCAGATTGCGCTGGAGGCCGTGAGCGTGCCCGGGCTATTCCCCACCGCCAAGGTCCCGCCCGAAGCAATGGAAAGGGCACTCACCGCACCTGATCCATTCAGCGTGCCACCAGAATTGACCGTTACGTCGCCGGCTGTCCCATTCACCGTCAGGATGGCGTTGGTGTTTACGGTGGAGGCACTAGAGCCAATGTTGGCTCCAGCGGCCACTTCCAGAGTTCCAGCATTGACGGTGGTCGCTCCGGAGTAGCTGTTGCTGCCAGCTAGGGTGAACTTGCCGGTGCCGCTCTTGGTCAAGCTCCCGCTTGCCCCGGCGATGACTCCCGCATAGCTGGTGGAGGCATTGTTTCCGCCCAAGTCCAGGTTCCTGCTTCCCAGATTCACCGAGGAATTCATGGCGCCGGCGAGCGAACCGATAGTAGCCCCCGCGTTTGTCAGACCGGAGATATCCAGCGTGGCATTCGTGGTGGTCGCTGCCAGATTGAAAGCCCCGGTCGAGTTCAAAGCACCGGCGCCGGAGAGTTTGAAATTGCCTCCCCGGACGGTGGTCCCACCGGCATAAGTGGAGTCGCCGGAGATGGTGAAGTTGCGGTTTAGGGTCGAGTCAATGACCAAGCCCCCGTTGGTAATGGCTCCGGAAAAAGTGACGGAATTATCCAGACCCACTACGCGGGTTCCGCCGTTTAGATTCACCCCCCCACTCAGGGTAAGGGCATTGCCATTTCCGTCGGTTTTTCCAAAGGTGGAGTCCGCAGAGATGATCACCGCATTGGTGACGATATAGCCGCTCGAAAGCGCCCCTAGTCGACCTCCGTTCAATGTCAGGGTTCCAGATCCTAACGCCTTGGATGAGTTGGTCAGGTAGATACCGCCTTGGTTAATCGTCACCCCACCGGTCAAGGCGTTGGAGGCAGCTAGGGTGATGATGCCTGTACCGTTCTTCACCAAAGCCAAGGCACCATCGATCGTGCCGCCGTAGGTAGTATCCGAAGACTGGTTGAGGCTTAACGTCGCAGCGCTCGAACTCGTCAATACCCCCGTGTAGGTAGCGTCGTTGTTCAAGCTTTCCAGGGAGACAAGGGACTGGTTATTACCGTTGAAATCGACGATACCCGAGCCCACATTGCGATTCATGATCAGCCGCTGGTTGTTGCCTAAGACGTTCACCGTATCCAGACGAACCACCCCGTTGGAGGTCAAATTCATGTACACATTCCCGGTAAAGGTAAGGATGTCTTTCAATTGAATCTGCCCAGAGCCTCCTCCGGCACTCTGTATGCCAAAATAGAGATCTCCAGTGCCCTTAACTTTGTTCAGTGCCATGGTATTGGACGTGGTGGCGGCAATATTGGCCTTGGTGCCGATAGCCCCGTTTAACACCACATCGTTTGCGACGGTAAGAGCTGCCCCGTTGTTGGCAGTTGTAGAGGAGGTCTGAAGGGCTGCGTCATCCCCGCTGAAGATCAGTTTGCCACCCCCCCCCATCGTGCCGCTGCCTTGGATCCCCAGCTGATTTCCGGCGGAAATTTCCAGATCCCCCGCATAGTTGGTGGTGGTGCCCGCCACTGAAATGTATTGGGCGGTGCTGGAGGAGGCGGCCAAGGTAACACGGCCTGCCTTAATGTTTAGTACTGGGGCGTTTGAGGACGCGTCATCCCGCACGAGGCCGGTAAACGTCAGCGTTCCGGCTCCATCCTTCGTTAGCGACATTCCCCCGGAGGTGTTGTTCGTCAAATTGCCCAACGAGGAGTTCCGATCCACCCAAACGGTCCCTCCGCCGGTCTTGATGCCGAGATTCCTCTGCGAAGTCACGCCATCCAAAGAGAGGGTGTTGGCATTACCCAGGCTGACCTCGGCCGTGGTAGTGGCCGAACCCATGGAGTTGCCCACAAACCTGCCGGTGGTGCCGGACTGGGAACCGTTGATGTTGATTGTATTGGTAAAATCGTTCTGGGTGTTGGTGAAGGTGGTGACCATGGTGCCGCGTATGTTCAAGACCTGACTCCCGCTGATCAATCCTCCCACCGTGCGGTTCTGCGTAGAGTTTGAGAAAGTCAATGTCGAACCCGTGCCCCGGTAAGCGGTGATTCCGGAAACATCGGCGTTGAGCAAGCGGATCTCGCCGGTGGAGTTGTTGGTGAGCTCCCCATTAAATCCGTTGCCATAGATATAAAGACCGCCGGCCCCGATTGCCGTCACGTTACCCGTTCCGCCCAACCCCCCCATTAGATGGAGATGGGAACTGGAAGCATTGCTTGAGACCAGATTCGCCCCCGTCACCAACACCGCCGCGTTGCTGACATAGCTTTGCGAGGTGCTGTTGGACCATAGCGAGGTTCCGGCGATCTGCACTTGTCCGGTACCGCCAAACGTCGAGCCGCGGGTGATCAAGGCCGAATTTGAAACGACAAGGTTGCCGTTGAGGATCGAGTTGGTCAGAAATTTTCCAGAACTCCCGCTCAAGATGACAGTACCCTGTTGAAGATTTAGGCCGATGCCAGCGCCCGAGGCCCCCACTCCTCCGGAAAGATTCAGATTCCCAGAACCGTTTTTGGTGAGTGTGTTTCCAGATCCAGTCACCGAACCCGAAAGGGTAAAATTCGCATCATTGGTCACCGCGCCGCCGGAAGCGCCCAAGGACACCGCGTTAGTCACCGTGCTCAGTGTACCCAAACCGAGGCTGCCTCCATTCATGGCGATGGTATTGTTGCCCAAAGCCCCATCTGCGTTGACCACCAACACGCCCCCATTGGCGTTGACGCCCCCGGTGATGGAGTTGCTGGAGGAGTTGATCGTGGCTGTGCCGCCGGTGACATTCAGGCCACCGGAAATCATGTTGGTGGAATTCACCGTCAGACTGCCGCTGCTGATGTTCAGCCCGCCGCCGGAAATCGTGTTGGATCCGTTCAAGGTAACTGCGGCTCCAGCGACGTTTAGTCCGCCTGAAACAATAGTATTGTTACCGTTCAGGCTGGCCGTGCCACCGTTCAAGTTCACGCCGTTATTGGAAATGGATAGACTGCCGGCCGTAGTCAGGGTTCCCGCCGATTGGGTCATCCCGTTGATCGCCGTCACGGCATTGCTGATCACCAGTGCCCCGGCCCCACTCTTGGAAAGGCTGGAGGCAATGAGATTGCCTCCGGCCAAGGTGGTGGTGCCCGTGGATGCATTGGCCGCCACTGTTCCCGCCGTTACTCCGGCGCCATCTATCGTGAGCGTGTTGGCCGTTCCCAAGGTCGCATTGTCATTGGCATAGAAAGCCACATTCGAGCCCACCCCATCCCGTTGCCAGTTGGCTGCAGTGTAGTCCCAGGCTCCGTTTCCCGCATTCCAACCCATGTTCCAAGCTCCGCCACTAACCACCAACTGCAAGGCCGTGGACGTCGAGGTGAAATCGTACGTGGTTCTGCCCACAATCGCTTGGCTTCCGTTCAAAACCACCGTGCTGTTGCCCACGCCAGTTCCACCCAAAGTCAGCCCCCCGCTGGCGAGGGAACCATTGCTGATAGAGCTTCCGGTGAAGAGACTATAAGTGCCCACTCCCAACCCTGAACCGGTCAATGCAATCGAGTTGTTCGTGCCCGAAAGCGTAATCGCACCTGAGGAAGTAACGCTCTTGTCGGAAGCCATCGAGAACGAGGAGTAACCCCCCAAGGTCAGAGCCCCAATGCTCAAGGTGCTGTCGGACTGGGTACTAACGAAAGAGGCATTGGTTCCTAAAACTCCAGCGAGCGAGAGAGCTCCCGTTCCCAGAGAGGCCGCGGTGAGGGTTCCACCAGCCCCGATCGAAACCGTCCCGCTATTGGCCACCGTGTTGCTCACGTTGGCACGGACGGAAAGAGTGGCGCCCGATCCCACGGTGACCGAGCCCGTGCCCAAAGCCGAGGTGTTGGAGGCTGTCAGCGTTCCACCAGAGACAGTTGTTCCGCCCGAGTAAGCGTTGGACACCGTCAGGGCTAAATTTCCGGTGTTGGTTTTTACCAGAGCAATATTTCCCCCAATGGATAACCCGTAGCTGGAATCAGTGGTTTGGTTGATTGTCAAAATGGAAAGACCCACTGCAGAGTTAGTGATTCTCCCGGTACCAACCCCGGACTGAAGTCCCGCAAGGGTTTGGTTAAAGGCGTTAAGATCGAGAGTCCCCCCGTTCCCGCTGATGGTGCCATGCTGGAGCGTTGAAACCGTGGAGATGGCATTGTTGGTTTGCAGGCGTAGGGTGCCGGTCGTTGAATTATTTAGCTCAGTTACTCCGGTATAGCTGTTCGAGCTGTAAAGATTGATCGTTCCTGCCCCACCTGATTGACCGGATGAGAACGCAACGCGCCCACTTCCGGAGACTATTCCGTAAAGATTTAGGGTTCTACTGCTATTGGCACCCAAAACCAGGGCATCGGTCGTGTTATTGGTGATGTTGGCCCCGATCGTAGTTGTCCCCGTGGCAACCACAAACCCCTTGTAACCCCCGCTGCCGGCACCGGAGAGCCTGACAGAAAGGTTGGTCAAATTGATATTATTTAGGGTAATGCGCTTGAAATCTGTGCTGCTGGTTGTGAGCATGCCAAGGTCGAGAATAGATGTGGCCCCCGCCCCGGAAAATGTAGCCGTTCCGGAGTTGGCCGCAAAATCCGTTTGCATGGTAGTATTTAAGGTGAGCGTGGTGCCGGCAGCTATGTTTACGCTATTCACGTTAAGGGTAGTCGCCGTCGATCCCGAATTAGTCAGCGAGTAACTTGAGTTGAAATTAACGGTCCCTAGGTTTGTGGAGGACCAGGTTGCCGTCGGGAGTGTGATAATAGTTCCCGTGGCACCTCCAGCTGCGGCATCAAAGTTAACCGTGTCGTTCGTGGTCGCACGAACAAGGGTACCACCACCTGAGGAGCTAGGACTAAAATTGGCACCGGACCAGGTTCCCGATCCTCCCACTCCGGCTGTCGCCCCGTTCCCGTCCCAATAATAAGTGGCCGCATGGAGAGAGTTTTCACGAAGGGCAAAAACCACGGCGAGCGCGGCGAGAATAACATAGTTTCCTTTTTGATAATTCAGAAGAACCATGCCTAGGCCGTTTTGGAGATTGGATTTATTTTTCATCGTAGAATTTTCTCCACTCTTTTTTCCTAAACAGCCCCAAAGGGCTAAAACATGCACATAAGTTACATTTTTGTTTGGTACTTTTAAGGTATACTATTCCTGAGGCCATGATTTGCTTAAATCATGATACACTCATTGATTGCCTGCAATAGCCAACTGAAGCGCACATGTGCATATACCAAAGGTAATAATAATTTCCTTTGGCTCGAAAAATTTTATTACTATTGTCCTAATGCACATTTGTGCACATGCTATAGTTTGTCTATAATTGGCTTAATAAACTAATATTGCGTTCATTATATATGGGACAAGAAAACTTAAAACGGGTCACCCTCTCTGATGTCGCCAAAGAGGCAGGGGTGCACCATTCCACGGTCTCCCGGGCCCTCAAGAACCATCCGGGCATCCCCGAGAAAACCCGCAAAAAAGTCCTGGCCGTGGTTAGACGGTTGCAATACGTCCCCGATCCCCACCTCTCCGCCCTCGCTTTCTACAAAAATTCCCTGCGGCCAGCCGGTTTTCTCGCCAATCTCGCCTGGATTACCAATTTCCCCAAAGAGGAGGGATGGAAAGACAACCCCCACTTTTCTTTTTATCAGGAGGGAGCCAAACTGCGGGCCGCCGAACTCGGCTACGGACTGGATACCCTCTGGCTTCCCGGAATTCTGGCCGCAGGCAAATCCCCATCCCAAATCCTGCGCAACCGCTCGATCCGAGGACTCCTTCTCCCACCCCAACCGGCCCCCAACGCTTCCCTCAACCTCGACTGGGATGATTTTAGCGTGGTGTCCTTCGGCTTCACCCTCACCCAACCCTCCGTTCATAATGTTGCCCTCGATCACTTCCGCTCCATCCAGCGGCTGATGGAAAAAATCCATCGTTTGGGCTACCGAAGACCCCGACTTATTCTCTCCCTCCATTCCGACCTGCGCGTCTCCTCAGCTTGGTCAGCCGGCTTTGCCATCAGCCTTCGCCAACTTGAACTTATTCCCTCCGATCCTGTTTTTTTAACCTCTCCCCATTTTTCGGATTTTCTGGCCGCCATTAAAAAATCAAAACCCGACGTTGTGATCACCACCCGGGGCTGGGCCAATCTGGCCCGGGAACGCCTTCCCCACAGCGGCCTTCGGGCACCCCAAGACATCGGAATTGCCGCGGTCAACCTTGCCCCCTCCGATCACGGCCTGCACGGCATCGTGGAGGACGGGCGGTTGATTGGGCGACATGCAGTCGAAATGCTGACGGCGATGCTACAACGCGGGGAGACCGGCATTCCGCAAAACATCAAACACCTGATCACCGAGGGTGAAATCCAACACGGATCCACCTTACGCGATATCTCCGAAAAAGAGTCCAACTAAGACCGCGCATCGTGAACCTTTCCTTACTCCCGCCGGTCAGTCAAATTACCTCCTGCAAATGAGCCCTATTTTATCGCTTCTCGCCAATGCCCTCAAAAAATCAGGGCGTAATTCGAACTCGTCTGGTTTGGCTTGGTAAGTCACTCTCACTTTCTGCGTAATGCAAAACCCAAGGAAAAGCAGGATCCATTGGAAAAGGATCTGACCCCCGTGGTTCTCCGTTTCCTGAAAAACCATCTCTAAGTCAATGCCTCATCACCTTGCCCGTCTCCTGCTCTTCTGCGTCCCGATGGTCTTGCAAGCCGAGGAATCCGCCCGCGTGACCATCCAGAACAAGGTTGTGGGCAGAACCCCGCTGATCATCGGCATCAACACCGGCGAGATGCCAAAGGATTCCGCCTTCCCGGAGTGGATCCGGGCCCTGGGAGTCAATGGGGCCCGCTTGCGCCTGAATGTTACCCCCCAGGAGGGGGATCCGAAAAAGATCTCCACATTCAGCCAATTCGAATCCGGCACCCGAAAGTTGCGTGGCTCGGCGAAACAGGAAACCCCCAAACTCTGGCAACATCCCTCCAAGCTGGACGCCGCCCCCTTGCATGCCCTTCGTCAGGACGGCATCGAGCTCCTGGCCACCATCACCTGTCCCTTTGCCTTCAAACTGCTGCAACCTGACGGGAAAACGAATTGGGCCAATGCCTGGAAATACTGGGAGGCCTACTATGCCGAATCCTACCAACTAGCCGTCCAGCACCAAGTACGCCGCTACCAGCTTTTCAACGAGCCCAATCACAAGGAAAGTACCAAACTTACCCAGGAAGAGTACTCGGCGCGAATGGCGATCGGTTGCGACGCGATTCAGGCCGCCTTGGCCGACGCCGGCAAGGATTCCGGCACCAAATTGGGGCCCCTGGTCTCCGCCCCCTGCACCGCCGGCATCAATGTCTTCCAAAAAACCGGAAAACCCGAGGCCCGGGACGACAAAATCGGTTGGGGAGAACTCTCCATGCGGGATCGCCATCTCCGGGTCGACGGCAAAAACGATTCCACTTACGGCCAGTTCCAGCAGTACGCCGTGCAGCACTACAGCGCCAATCCCGTCTCTTGGCTGGAACAGTTGGAGAAACTTTTTGGCATGGTCCGACAGGCCAACGGAGGCCGCGTTTTCCCGGTGATCATGAGCGAATTCAACATTCATACCGCCCGGGACTTCGCCACAAAAGAAACCACCCTGGATTCGCCCGAGGAATTTTCCGATGTGGGCTCCATGGGCATAGCCATCGCCGCTTCCGGCCTGGAAGAGCTCTATTTCTTCCGTTTGACGCTGAGCAAGAATCTCGACGGCGAGGGAGTGAAGAAGAACGGCATCCACCACGTCAACGAGAACGGGTCGGTTCCCGAGATCACCGGAACCACCCGCGCCGCCGAGGTGATCCGGTTGGCAACCGCCACCCTCCGCAACGGCCGGGAGGTCCTGGAGGTCAAAGCCCCCAATGGGCTTCGCGCCACCGCCACCCGGCAAAACGGGGATCTTCATATTCTTTTGGCTCGCACCAACGCCACGACCAGACCCGACGTGGAGTTTGCCCTACCCAACCCTCCCTCCGGATCCCTCCTTACTTGGGAAATCGTGACCGCCGACAGCTTTGGCACCACGGAGATTTTGGATGGGACCCTTCCGGTGCGCGTCTCGCTGCCCTCCACCGCGGTGGGCCTTCTCAGTCTTCGCCCGTTCGGAGCGGCCAAACCAACCACCCTCCAAGCCACCTCCTCTTTTTCCACCGACTCCACCCGTCTGGCAACCGGTGGCACCAATCTGGCCCACACCTTGTTTCAGTTCCCTCCCTCCTCCGCTTCTGCGCCTTGTTCGACTTTTCTCCATCTTCGGGGCAAATCCTCCGCCACCCGGCCCATCCCCATCCACGTCTACTCGGCCATCGACAAATTTCCATCGGAATCCGAGTTGAAGTCCGGATCCTTTCCCTTTCGCAAAAAAGAAATGCCTCATCCGGGCACCCCTGCGCTGACGGTTCAGGGACTGGGGCGGGGCGTGGAGTGGGTCGGCGGATTCACTTTCGATCCCGCCCGGAGCGATATCTGGATTGAAATCACCTCCGCCTTTGCCCGGGAATCCAAGAACGGAAAAGCCTTCCTCCTAGCCCGGGATCTCCGACACAAGGACGACACTCCTGAAACGGAACCGGTGGAGTGGCAGTCCGCCGAACTGGTTCTCTATCCCCGCTGATTCAGAGTGACCGGCTCCAGCCGCGGGTTGCCCCACTGCAACAACCCGAGGGAAACCAGATAGGCGGCCGCACAGAAGCTGAAAAGCACGCCGTATCCCGCCGCCACATTTCCCGTCGCTTTGAAATGATCCAGCAAGATTCCGGTCACCAGAGGAAACACCATGCCGCCGATCGCCCCCGCCATCCCGCCGATACCAATGACCGAGGCTACCGCCTGTTTGGGAAAACTGTCCGATACCGTGGTGAAAAGGTTGGCGGAAAACGCCTGATGGGCCGCCCCAGCCAGCCCGATCAACAGCACCGCGCCCCAATCCGAGGCTCCTTTCACCGCCAAAATCGGAACCACGCAAAGAGCAAAAAAGAGCATCCCTGTTTTTCTCGCCCGGTTGACCGACCAACCAATCTTGGTCAAGTGCCCCGTCAACCAACCCCCAGCAATGCTAAGGACGGTGACGATCGCATAGATGGTCACCAGCAAAACCCAGCTTTTTTTGATGTCCAGTCCCCGGGTCTGCTTGAAGAAATCCGGCAACCAGATCAAAAAGAACCACCAGACCGGATCGGTGATCAGCTTGGGAAGGATAAAGGCCCAAGTCTGGCGGTAACCCAGCAGCCTGCCCCAGGGAATCTTTTCCGACCTGGCCTCCGCCCCGTCGGAATGGATCCAGGCCAATTCCTCTTGGGAGATTGAATTTTTTTTGTCCGGAGTTTCAAACCAGGGTATCCACAAAAAAAGCCATAGAAAGCCGACTGCCCCCGCCGCCAAAAACGCCGAGTGCCATCCGAAGTTAAGCGCCAACCAGGGGACAATCGCGGGCGCCAAAATTGCCCCAACGTTGGCCCCGGAATTAAACAGGCTGGTGGCCAGCGCCCGCTCCTTTTTTGGAAACCAGAGGGCGGTGGCCTTGATGGCCGCGGGAAAGTTTCCGCCTTCCCCCAAGCCCAAAGCCACTCGGGCTGTCAGGAATCCAGTCACACTCCCGACCAAGGCGTGCCCCATGGCGGCCAAACTCCAGGCGGCGATCGAAATAGCGTAACCGATCTTGGTCCCATACTTGTCGATCAACCATCCAAAGATCAGCAAGCTGACCCCGTAAGCCCCCTGAAAGGCGGAATTGACCATACCAAACTCGGCATTGGTCCAGTGAAGCTGTTCATCGAGGATGGGCTTCAACA
>Ga0214917_10003040_pt1 | contig 19841 bp, 3 predicted proteins | sample LL_1208_BB_MetaG_FD_177983 | JGI IMG/M metagenome (GOLD analysis project Ga0214917, IMG submission 177983) | Freshwater microbial communities from Lake Lanier, Atlanta, Georgia, United States - LL_1208_BB | ecosystem: Environmental > Aquatic > Freshwater > Lake | place: USA: Georgia | collected...
TTAATTTCCTGATTTTCATTAAAACTATATTCAGTACGAATATGATTTATAATATCATCAATAGATACTTCTATATTTAAATTAGATGTCAAATTATATTTACTCCTAAATTCAGAAGTATTACTTAATTCATAATATTGTAATGCTAAATTATCTAAGTTATCTGTAGGAATTAATTCAGATGTAGTGTATGGATAATTACTTACTAACTGTAGTATATCATCATATAATTCACTAGGATTTCCTTTAGCATTTAGTACAATATTTGTACCATTATCTTTCTTTATTATTTGACAACTCATTGTTATTATTTAGCAAAGTTCTTAGCAAAGTTAGCTTTTTTTCTCATCGCTGGAGTATAAGTTCCTTCTTTAGCTGACAATATTTTACTAGCAGCTTGTTGTACACTCATACCCATTTTAGTAGCTTGAGCTGTAAACGTTCCTTTTTTAGCTGGATTTATTTTAATACTACCTCCAGTTTTCATAGTAGGTAGTATTTTTGTATTTGGCATTAAGTTTTTCATTTCATATATTTTAACATTGCTAAATTACCACCATATCTTTTTTTCTTGAGTGGTAGTTTGTTATTTTCTCTAATACTTTTTAAAGCATTTTGTTCATCCATTGTATTTTTTACATCAATATCTTTAGATGTAGTTTTAAATACAAGACTACTTAATGGTTTAGTAGCTATTTTCTCAAGATACATTGCTCTTTGTTGTCTAATGCTATCATCTTGTATAGCTTTTTCTAAATCAGGATTAGCTTTATAATATTCGTCACCTACATAAGTACTAGTTGTAGGTGTTATAGTAGGTTTAACAGGAGTTTTAGTTCCACCTCCACCACCAGTAGTTGTTGTTTGATTACCACCTCCAGTTCCAGTAGTTTTTTTATTATCTTTTATTGGTGTAACACCACCACCTCCTGTATTTTCCTTTACTGTTTCTTGTTTAGGGGTTGTTTGTTTTACAACAGGTTTACCACCACCTTTATAATACTCCCATTTACCAGTAGTATTATTCCATTTAATACCATAATCTTTACCATCAGAACCTTTAACTATACTAACTCCTTCAATTTTACTAGGTGTTAATTTAGTTTTATCAATTCTTTTTAAATCTACAGGTCCTGTAGTTTGTTTATTATCTTTATTTAATAATGATTGCATACCATAATAAGTATATCCAGCTGCTGCTAAACCTAATGGAATATTAGCTCCTATAGCTATTTTCTTAGTACTTTTATTTATTGCTTCATTAATACTTTTTTCATAAAAAGGTTTATTAGCTTCTCTAATTTTTTCTAATTCAGTTTTAAATTTATTATTAGCTACAATTTCTTTTGCAACATTTGTAGCTTTTTGATTTTTTTGATAAATAGCTTTCATTTCCTCTCTTGTAGGACCTTTTTTAATAGGTGCAGTAGCTTTTGTAGTAGGTACATTTTTAATTTGTTTTTCAGCAAGTTCTCTAATATTCTTTACAGTTTCAAAAGCTTTTATTTCAGCATTACTTAAAGATTTAATTTTATCAGGTACAATAGTTCTTGAAGTAGGTACAGTTGTAGGTATAGTAGGTTTTGTTTCTACAAATTCTTTAACTGTAGGTGTAGCTTTTGTAGATACAGTTTTCTTACCCTTAGTCATTGGTTTTGTAACTAAATCAAGAATCTGTTTAGTTTTATTTTTTGTAAACCTTGATTTAGCCATTCTAGCATTAGCAGCTTTACTAATTATTCTAGTTGCACCAGTTAATCCTCCACCAGTTCTAGGGTCTGTAAGTCCTCTTACAAGATTAAACGCTTCTATTAAAGGTTGAGTTTTTTTATAGTTTTTTACATCTTCTGGATTATTAGGGTCAAATATTAATTTACCTTTTCTATCATACATTTTTTTAGTTGGAATAGCCATAGTTCTTTATTTTATTAGTTACAAAAATACGTTTTATTATTGACATGTGAAATAATCTTTATTTACACTATTATAGAACTTACTTAATTTTGGATAAACTGAAACTTGATTACTTCCTACAATATATATATTACCTCCTGATTTAATACGAGGTATTGCTATATCTTTTGTACTTTTTTCTACTAATATATCAATAGTTTTTATTTTAGATTTATAACTATTAATATTTTCAATATATTGTTGTTCATTATTACTAAGATTTATAATTCTTAATACATTACCTTCTTGAAGTAATGGTATAAATTTCTCACCATACATTTCAAATTGTTTAGTCATATCTATTACAAATTCTTTAGGTTTTTCACTCTTTGGCGGTTTAGTTGTAGTTGGTGGTTTAGTTGTAGTACTTTCTTTTGGAGGAGTGTATTTCTTTAATGAATATACAAATACATTTCCTTCAAATATAGCTTCTAATAATTGTTGAGGGATTCTATTTTTATAACCTAATTTTTCAGTTAATTTAGGTAGTGTATATGATTGATTACCTACAGTAAACTTTTTGTTATCATATTTAATACCTGTATAAATATGAGTTAAGTCAACAATAGTATTTTTAGAATCCATTAATTTATATTTACCATTTGTTTTTTTATTAGTTGTTTTTTTAGTAATATATAAAGAACTAAATACTTTTTTATATAAAGTTTTCTTAACATCTACTTTAGAATCTTTTGTAGATGCAGTAGAAGATTTTTTATCAGATATAGTAAGTTCTACTTTTTCTTGAGTTCCTTTTTTAATTCTATCAACAATATCAACAAAACTACCTTCATTATTTATACTAGAATTGTTACCATCAATTAATAACATAAGATGTTTAGCTCTACTAGATGCTGTATAGTTTGCTTTATGAATTAATAGTTCTGCATCTTTTTTATCTTGAGGTGTTGTTTTTTTACTAAGAATATATTCTAACGTATTATTAGTAGTTGTATAATCATAGATAGCAACATCAGTAGTCATACCTTGAGATTTATGTATAGTAGTAGCGTAACTAGGATTTACATCAGCAAATGTTGCTATTTGTCCAGCAAATTGAAAAAGATTTTTAATTCTTCTATCTTTTGTTGTAATGTCATCATAAGTATTTACATATTGATTTCCTCTTTTAACACGAGTTTGCCCAAAATCATACTCTAAATATTTTCCAAACTTATCTTTTTGAGTTTGTGTAACAGGAAAATTACCATTTAAATATTCTATAGCACCTATTAACTTTTCATATTCATATTGGTCAGTTATATCTAATAATTTAATAGTAGTTTCTACTATTTTATCATTAAGTTTATATGATATACGATACTTTCTCCCTGTTAAACTTACTTTTTTACCTCTTAAATCTGTAAATTCTAATGTAAATTCGGAGTCTTTATCTTTAAGAACTTCTTGAATAATAGCTCTTGTTCCATTATCAATTGTTTCTTCTTTTCCACCTACATAAACAGTAGTACTATCATTGAATATAATAAATTCACCTTCATTATAACTTTTTATATCATTACCAAAGATTTTCTTACGTATATCTTCATTAAAAGCTTTAATATATTTATTCTCATAACTTAAAAACTGAACATAATTTGTATTTCCAGTAACAATAGCTTCTTTATATAATCCTACAATATTATCTAATGATTCTTCTTGATTTATACTAGCTATACCACCTGAAGGAGTTAATACATTTGGTACAGGTATATAGTCTTTAGCTTTAGGTTGTTCAGTAGCATTCTCCCAAATAGGGTCGAGATAATCTAATATAGGAGAACCTGATACTTGTCTTTTAGATGCAATTAAATGTAATATATTATCTTTTCCAATTTCATCTTTAAGAATAAAAGCTTTAGTTGGAGAAGGAAGTTGTCCATGATCTCCAGCATATATTACTAATACATTATTATTAACATCATTATCAATATCATTTTTAATTTTTTTGTAATCATCTTCAGATAACATAGACATTTCATCTACAATAAGTATTGTAGATTGTTTCTTATAATCTATTATTTTTGAGTCTTTCTTTCTTGCACTAGTTTGTACTAATTTACTTTTTACAGAATTAAGTAATGAAGCTACTGAATGATATTTTAATTTAACACCTGGAAAAGTATCAAGTTTTGCTTTACTTAATGAATCTGCTAATTGATTTTTTGCAGCATTAGCTAAAGCTGAACCAACTATATTTAATTTAGTTCCTGCTGGTAAATTTTTTACAATCTCTTTAAGTGCAGCAGCTAACATAAATGTTTTACCAGTTCCAGCTCTACCTAATATTAATAAAGGTTTTCTATCTTTTTTCTTATTAAATTCTTCTGATATTCTTTTAGCAGCTTTTAATTGTTCTCCTTTTAAACCTGAAAATGGTTCTTCTTTTTTAGTTGTATCTTCTTTAATAGTATTTCTTAGTATGTCAAATATTTCAACTAAAGCAGTTGGGTGCATACCTTGACCTCTAGCTTCTGATTTACCAGCATATAATAATGTAGCTCCATCAAGTTTTCCTTGATTGATTTGATTAATTATCCATTCTCTTTGTTCAGGATTTACATTATTATGTTTAGTACCAAGTAACCAATCTTTGTAAGCTATAACAGCATCTGCTATAGTGTCAACTTTTATAGTATTACCATAACCAGCTTCACTAAATGGATTACCAAAATGCTCATTAAGAAGAGCTGCTGATGTTCTCATAGTATTTATACCTTCATTAGTATAAACAGGTCTTGATTCTAAATCACCTTTCCATTCTCTACTTGTATCAATTTTAGGTGATACAACAGATTTTTTATCTTGTTTTTCAGTTTGTTTAATTTTTATTCTAGGTGTATCTCCAGTATGATATATAGTAAACTTAGCACCTATTTTTTGTAAGTAATCTATAAATTGACTATCTACTCCAGGCATATCTCCCACTATAAATTCTCCTCCTGATTTATTAACTACATCTATATTAAGTTTAGTACTCTCATTTAATGGTTTATTAGCTAATTCTTTATTACGAGCTAACATTATTATATCTTTTTGATTTTTTTGGTAAGTAGCTATTGAATAATAATCCGAAGAATCATTTTTACTATTACCTATACCATAAGATGAACCATATTTTTTAAGAGATTTTTTTCTTAATATATCATAAGATGTATTAGTAGATGTTAATCCATTAATATCAATAATTTCTCCAATAAAACCATCAGCAATATTTCTCATTGCTTTATCTTTACCATCACCTTCTGGAGTACCTTTACCAATATTATCAAATCCTCCTTTATAACCTTGAAAACCTGATACTATATTAGGATTTAATTCACTACCTAATTCATCTATATCTTCTTCTTCAGTATCTATTACTACTGTATCATTAAACTCATCTTTAGTAAAATCATATACAGTATAATATAACGGAGAACTATCTACTGTATCAATATCAGTATTAAGAATAGTTATAGATTTTATATTTCCATCTCTTGTAACATTAACATTATCACTAAAAGTTTTAGCAGGATAATTATACTTACTTAATATCATTGATAATAAGTTAACTCCTGTAGCAGGATTATTAACTAACTCAATTATTTTATCATTTAACTTTTTAGAATAATTATTTAATGATTCAGTATAAAACTCAACTGGTATTAAGTGATTAAAACTATCTCTAGTAGTATCAAATCCTGTAGTACGTAATGAATATACAGCTAATAATTCACCAATAAGTCTTACTTGAGGATCTTTGTTTTGTATTAATTTTCTCCAGTCTTGAGTAATTAAATCTTGTTGGTCTTTATCTTTAAAATCAACAACAAGTAATTGTAGTTTTAAACCTTCTCCTTCATACTTACTATCTATTTGTAAAGCATTAATAAATTTATTATCTGAATATTTTTTCTTTAATTCTAAGAATTTATCTTTATTTAAATAATATTCTAATTCTTTATCTTTTGTATTAAAATAATTACGTTGACTTTCTACAGTAGCTTTATAATATAGAGCATTATATAACTTACCAAGAATTTTATCATCTAGTTTTTTAATAAATTCTTTAGTTTCAATGAGTGTTCTAAATGACGTTAATCCTTCTTCATTTGTATTAAAGAATCCTGGAAGACTTAATAATTTAACTACTTCCTCATTTTGTTCACCAATAAATTTATTAAATCTTGTAGTAAACATTTTTTTATATTTATCTGTAAAATGATTTTTAATTGATTCTGCATCAAAGTATTTTACTTCTGGGTTATTAATATAATTATTATACTTTCTAATATCTATATAATTCTCAAAGAAAGTAGGTTTACCACCACGATTACCTCTTTGTATATATGTTACAATATCATTAAATTCTACACCTAATTGTTCAAGAATATAATAATTACGATAAATTATTTTTTCTATATCAATAAGTCTTTTATTAGAAATAGAAGTATTAACTTCAATATGTTTACGATGTTTAATATAGTATATAATATCTTCTAAGTTAATATCAATAACACGATTATCACCTTTATCTATTTCACTACTAATAGCTTTCTTTTCATTATCATTTAATATTGACTTACTAAGCATATTAGTATATGCTTTATTGAAATATATTACAGACTTTAATGGATAACCTAAGTGTAATGCTGCCATTGCTATATTAGCATTATCAGGATTTAATCCGAAGTAACTAATCAATGGATTTTTACCATTATCTACAACTGCTGATAATACAGTACTAAAAGACCTTACTATAGTAGTATCTCCATCAAAATCATATATATCACTAAAGTTAACAGTCTTAATATTATTAACACTATTACCATGTTTAACAATTAAATTATCTAGTAATTTAATTCCTGATTTTTGCATAATAGCTCTAGCAGCGTTATGATTAGCAGCAATACCAGTCATATCTTTACCAACATTCATGGCATTTACAGTATCAATCCATAATGTAGGGTCTATAAATGTTCTAGCATTAGCATTTAATAATGCTTTTTTATCTGAAGAATCTTTTTCTGCAAAAATCTTATCGTCAATATTTTTATCAGGAAATTCTAAATTCTCATCAAGCATATCATAATATCTCATATTCAATACTTCTTCCTCTATCATTTTAAATCCTCCAGGAATAAGTTGTGATTTTAATGTTGTCTTATGAGATAACACAGCTCTCATTATATCTAACTTTTCATTATCAGATACTAATGATTTATTATATTCTTTTAAAGACGCTTTAAGTTCATCATTAGCTATAGTACCTTCTTTAAGTGCATTATCTTTTGTATCATTATACTCTCTAATTATTTTATTATAATTTTCTTTTACATCATCAGGATATGTATCAGGATTTTTACCATACTTTTTTTGAATATCACTTATTTGTGCATTTTTAGCTATATTCATTTGTTTAAAATACACTTCATTAAAATAATCTAATTCATTTAATCCTTTTGATTTAAAGAATCCAAACATTTTATCTATATCAAAATCCATACCTGATAATGTAGTAACCATTGATGGCATAATAATAGCACCATCTTCATTAGGTAAGAATCCTATAATCTTAACTTTAAACATAGAATATTTATCTTCAGTAGGAATACGATATAGTAATCCTTCTAATAATTCAGGATATGTTTCTTCTAATTTTTTCATATCTACAATACCTGATACTTCATCTACAAATTGATAAACCTTTTTATCATGTATTGGAGCAATAACTTCAAAATAATCAATACCTAATTCAGGATTTGGAATACCAAATTCATCTTTATTCCATACTATTTTAGGTTTATTTTCAAAACCAAAAGATGATGCGTTGGCAGCTTTAAATCCTTTAAGAAACTTTCTTACTGTAACATTATTTTTAAATATAGCATTAGTTTTAGGTTGTACTCTATTAGTTACAAATGGATGTGCTAATGGTAAACTTGTAGTTATATTACCATTTTCATCATGAGTAAACTCTAATGCTTTTTGCATGTTAATAGTATCATCCTCCATTTCTTGTTGAAGAACTTTAACAAATTTTTCTACAATAAACTTTTTACCATTACCGTATTTCTTTTTTAATTCAGTAATAGATGCCTCTACATCACTAATTAATATATCATTATATCTATCTTCAATTTGTTCTTTAGTTAGAATCTCATTACCTATTTTAAATGTAGCACCATCAGGAATATCAGCCATTATAATTTTCATTATCTGAGTACCATAAATACTTTCTTTACTAAAATGTCCTTTAGGTGTTTCATTTTGTTTCTTCCAAAATCTAAATGGTACAGATATAGTAGAATTTATTTTACTAGGAGTAGCATACTGTGAAAGAACATTTAGTTCTTCTTCCCCACTTATATCTTCAGCATTTTCTGTTAAACTTGATATAGGTAATCCTACTTTTACAGCAGAGTTAGCTACTATTATATCTGATTTTCTTTTATTAGGATTATATTTTACAGTATGTGTAGTATCATCAAATTCATAACCAAATCTATGTTCTAATATATTTCTAAAGAAAGCATTATACATAGGATTGTCTACAAATACCTCATTTTTATTTTTAAGTTTCTTTAATCCATAGTAAGGAGTTACAAGAAATTCTGAATCTTTTATTTGGATTGGTTCATTTAATCTTACACTACTCCCTCTACTAATATCATTTCCATTATAATAGTAATAAGGTTTTATAGTTGTAAATGTTGAATCTTTACTAGTCTTATTATTTCTTACATTATAACTTACAACTGATTTTCCAGCCATAAGTTCATCCATTATTTCTTGGTCATTATGTGTCCATTCTCTTAAACCTACCATTCTTTGTCTATAAGCAATAGGGTCTATCCATGCTTGACCATCAGTTTCTGAAGTACCATCAAATTGATTAACTATATCTTTTTTATTTATACTATTTAAAGCTTTTCTAATTTCTTCATACTGTGAATCTTCTTTAAAAAAGTCATCTATATCATTAACTATAGTAACTTTCATTTGTGTATTTTCAGTTAATGTAACTATATCTGAAGCATTACTAGGATTAGTATATGTTGCAGTCATATCCATATCCATACCTGGAGATATATTTTGTTTAGCTCTTTTAAATACTTCTTCTATACGAGGATAATATGATGGGTCATTAATAGTTAGTAATGTAATATTTACATAAGATGCTGTATATCTTTTTAAGAAATTGATTAATTCTTTTTTAGTATTTTTTTGTGATTCTTGTTTTCTTTTATTAGCATCTTTAATACCAGTAGTTGATGTTAAAAATCCTTGTAACTTAGATTTAAATGTTCCATCATTATTTAAAATATCTAAATTCTTTAAATATTCTGTAAAATCACCTACACTAGTTTCAAAGTATTCATTAAAAGCATCTCTTACTGTATTTTCATTAAAGTCTTGATTATTCTTTTTAAGAATTTTATCTATAGCTTTAAATATTACATATTTAGAACCATTACTTGCATAACTTTTAACACCTCTATTTCTATCTTTTATAGATTCTATTCTATTCTTTTCAAATAACATTAAGTTATACAATTCCTTATCTATATTAAAATCTTTATTATCAGGTACAATATTACTTACAAATACCATATTACCTGAATCTCCTGGTACTGGTACTGGATAACTATTTTTTTTGTGCATTGATAGTAATATCTCTGCTGTTAATTTATTATCTAGTTTTCCAATAGTAGTTCCAATATCACTAACTTGGTCATCATAACCAATAACTTGAACAACTTCAAAATCATTATCTCTATCTAATGCAGGAAGTGTATATATTGGACCAAGTCTAATATCTTTATTATTATATAATACATCTTTTCTTAGATTATTAAAATATTCTTCTCTATTATTTTGTATATAGCCAATAAAATTACCAGTAGTATCTTGATACTGCATAGTCTTTTCTACAGTCATGTGTGCAGCATTACTAGATTTTGGTATATATTTTACTAATTCTTTAATAGCTTTTTCAATTGTACGCTTATTTCTTAATCCTGAAATTGTAAATAATCTTTTATCAAATGTATATTTTATTTTATCAGCATCAGACAATGTATTATAAGATTCTAAATCTAAGTTATACGTTTTTAATATCTCACTATTAAGTATAGTATTAAACTTCTCTATACTTTTTAATTGTTCTCTTTCTTTACTACTTAAATTTAGAGCATCTACTATATCATTATAATTATATTTTGTACCACTTTTAATACCTTCATTAAGCATTGTAGATATAATATTATCTGGTGCTTGTCTGTTTGATAATACAGGATATATACTTCCAGTTTTATCTTTTATAACAGTATTATAATTAACTCTAATTTTATTACCAATAGATACATATAACTGTCCATATAATTCTTCAGAGTTTTCACTATTATCAATATATTTTTTAAGTTCTCTAATATACTCTATACTTTCAGAGTATAAAGTCATTTGTTCTTTTAGATGCTTAACATTTTTAGAGTTAACTAATTTATCTACAGTAATAGCATAAGCTCTATTAAGTGAATAATTAAGATTTATACCTAAACCTAAAGTATCCTTTTCATTACTAATAATAGATTGTAATAATATTTTAGTATTTTTATTTAATGTAGTAGTAGGAAACTGGAATGTCTTAACTATTGACCATGCTTCTTTAGAATCTTTTTCATTTTCTATTACTGTAAGGTCATCTAAATCATCATGAACATAAGATTCACTTGTTATATCAACATCATATCCATAATTCTTTAATCCTTTAAGAATATAAGCATACAGTCTTCCAGAATCAGGTTTTATTCTAGTGTTTTTTACCAACACAAACTCGTTAGTATCAGTAAGTTCTATAGATTGTATATCAGGTCTTAATGCTTTTATAAGTTTTACAACTTTAGTAAGATTAGCAGCATTAGCTCTTTCTAATAACATTAATACTAATTCATTTAAAAAGAAATTCTTTTCTGTTGAACCTTTAATGATAGATATTAATTTATTAGGGTCTGCAAAATCTAATTTATTTTTTTGTATAGCTAGTGATAATAATGCTTTTCGTGCTTGTATTAAATCTTCAATATCTAAATCAGTTTCATTATCTAAGAAATAAGCATCATCCAGTTTATTATAAAACTCTCTTATTATTTTTTCATTTTTTTGTATATGTTCTTTAAGACTGTCTACATAAGTTTTTAATTTACTAAATTCTTCTTTTTTTTCAGGATTATATAAATAGTCAGCAATAGCTTCATCAACACTAGTATATTTATTTAAAAGGTCTTGTATAGATTTACTTTTATTGTATTTAAAAATATGTCTTAATACATTAGAAATATCTTCATCTTCTATACTATTTAATGCTTCAATGAATTGATTAAATGATTCACTATAGCTAACATTAATTTTATTATTAAAAGGGTTTATTATTTCTTTAACATGTTGTGGATTTTCAGTACTTACATCTCTAAAATATGTTTCATAGTTTAATGGTTTTTTAATACTCTTTTTAACATCACCATCTAATACTAAAAATCTATTAGTTTTTATTCTATCACTTTCTTCATAAAACAATCCTTCTGTTATTAAAGGTTCTTCTTCAATAGCTTCATCAAATTCTGCTCTGTTATATATTTTAGGAACTATACCAAATATATACTGTATATTACCATAAGGTTCTTTAGCTATATTAGTAACAAGATAATCTGTCATTAATTTTTCACGATATGTAATCTTAGATTTTAATTCTTGAAAATTAATAACCATATTTTTATCAGCAATTTTATTATAAAAACTATCATAACTACCAATTGATTTAGCAAAAGTAGAATAATTTCCTTCTATAGGAGCGTAGTTATATCTTATTGTATCTATTATTGGTATTAATTCTGCTTCATTTTCAAATTTACCATTAACAGTACTTTTACCTTCTATCTTACTAAGAATTGTATTTATTAAATCTTTTAATTCTTTTTTATAACCATCTGGAGCTTCTGAAATCTTTTTTAATGTTGCTGGAAGAATTATAGTATTACCTAATTTATCTTGTGTTTTATATAACACACCAAATTTACCTTCTTTATATTGTTCATTTTTATAATCCTCTAATATTTCAATTTCATTATTTGGTATATTTTCTTTACGTTCTACTAAATTATTATTAATTACATATACATTAGATTGTGATATATCTTTTACTCTACTAGCTACACTACCATATTCATTTGTTTTATTTAATCCTGTAGTTCTACCTCCTGTAAATCTTATTTTATTATAATCTATCTCAACTAATTTACCACTTGATAAATCGGTATTACGAGAAATATCTTCTATTTCATTTCTAATGAAATTAGACATCATAATATTAATTCTAGCTTGGTCTTTTCTTTTACTTTCTGGTGTAGTACTATAAGCATATAATGCTTGTTCTAATGTATTCATTAATCCTACTGGAGTATATTTAGGTACTCCATTTATCATTTCTTTATAAGCTAGTACTATAATGTATTTACCATCTACTTGTTTAACTAATACAGATGCGTGTTTTTTAAATAAATCTACTTCACTTTTAAGTTTATACAAATCTTCAAATTCTTGTTGAGAATAATCTGAAGAAACTTGTTGACCTTCTAATGATATAATACCTCTACTCATTAAATCACCAACAATATTATTTAATTCTTCAGCATCATTACTAACTAAAACTTTAGGATAAAAAGTTCCATATTCTGCTGCATCTATTGATTCAGCATTATAGTAATCACCTCTTACAACTAATGTAGAATCTATATAAGGATTATAAGTTATTTCATTATCTATAAGTCCACTATATTGAAATGAATACTTATCATTAGCATCAGCTATATCTTTTTCAGTAGGATTAGTAATACCTTCAGTTAAAAAATCTAATAGATTATCACCTTCTTTTATAAATTCTAACTTACTAACAAAATCTTCCTCTTTACCTGTTATTATTCTATTGTATATATATTGATTTTCACCTAATAAATCTACTTCACTTTCATTAGGATTAGATAATATAATATTATAATCACTTATGTTAGTTCTTAAAATATTTATATTAGTACTTATTATTATTTTATTAGGTTGCTCATTATATATTAAATCTTTTCTTACATCTTCTGGTAAATCATCTGTTATAAGAATTACATTATCATTATTTATATCTTTAATAAATTTATTTACATCAATACGTGGTGATATAAATAATTTTTTTCCAATGTATTTATTTTTTATTCTTCTAAATTTACCTTTTGTTTTAATATTAGTAGGGTCATATTTCTTTCCTTTAACTACAGAACCTAAATCTTTTAACTCCTGAATATCTGTATCAGTTATTTCAGGTTGTTCAACATCTGTAAGTATATCTAATAATTCATTTAGATAATTTTTTATATTTTGTTTTTCTTTTAATGTAAGTTCAGCTTTTTCAAGTCTTTCTCTATTTGTTATTGCATCTATTATTACATCTATAAATTCTTTTAATTTAGCAATTATTCTTTCAAATAAAGATATGTCTTGATTAACTTTATCAAGTCTTTCTAATATAACTTTTTCAGGTAATACTTCTTCTCCTTCTTTAAATAAATCTTGTTCATAGAAAGTCTTTTGTCCTTGAAGATATTGTAATTTATCTTCATAGAATTGTTTAAGTTTTTCAGCATTATCTAATAACTTAGCTTCATTTTTATCTACAAAATACGCTTTTAATTTTTCTACAGTTAATGATTCACCTTCAAGACTTTTAAGATTCTCTATTTTACTTTCTATATCTGCTACTTTTTCTTGTACTTTTGTTAATGTTAATTCTTTAATAGTACTGTCAATAGCTTCAGCAATAACAACTTCTTGAACAGACATATCATTTTCTTCAGCTTTTGGTACATCACTTATATTAACCTCAATATTTTTTAAACTTCCATCTTTTATTTCTTGAATAGTATAAAAACCATATCTTTCACCAGGTAATAATTGTTCTTCAGTCATTAGTTCAAAACCTAATTCTTGAGCAGTTAATAATTCTTCTGCTGATACATTAGTATCATCTAAGTTTTGATAAGTATTTTGTAATGTAGTAAGATTTTCTAATGAACCTCTATAATAATTATTACCAGATTTTATAACATATAAATCATTTGCAGGGTCTAACTCTGTAGCTATTTTAGATAATACATACTGTTTTTTTATATAGTATAATTTATCATCTACAATAGTAAAAAAACTATTATCATTATTACGTAGATGTATAGTATCCATTTCAAGATTAATAGCATCTTTTATTTGAAGACCTAAATCTTTACCTACAATAACATCATTATTAATACCTTCTAATCCTGATGCGTGTTGTAAATTATTATATAGATTAACTAATTTATCAATATCTACTTTTTTTATAGTAGGTAATAAATTTTTATTTTCATTATAAAAATCAATAACGTTTTTATAATAAACAATAAAATTAGTAATATTAAATTTTTTAAGTACTAATGATTCTTGTAATTCTTTTTTAATATGCTCTAATCTAGTTTTAAATATTTTTTCAATATTCTTTTTAGTAATTATACCTTCAGTTTTATCTGTAACTTCTAATACTTCAAATGCTGAATTATAAACATTATTTCTAAACTCAAGAGGATTTATATCAGAAATTACTTCCATTGAATCCATTGGAGATTTAGTTAAATCTGTTTCAATACCTGTAATAATGCCATCGTCACTACGTTCTAATATATAAGGCATTACTCTTATTCCTGAAACTTTAAATTCAGTTCTTTTTTCAAACATATCTGCATAGGCAGATAATTGAACTCTATAACCTTCTCTTTTTGTTAGATTATCAGCATATCCTTTTTTTTCTTTCTTGTATTTACTATAAGTGCTTTCATCAAATGTTTTTGCATCCATTATATGGATATTGCCTAATTTATCGTAAGCAATTAAATCTGTTTCCCCAGCTATATTCTTTTTTATTTGTTCTGAAAATAATACAACTCCTTCACTTATAAATGAAAAACCTTCTTTCTCTAAAGCAACTTTTCTTTTAGCTATTACAGTAATAGCATCATTTAATACTGTTTCATTAGAGAAAAAATCTTTATATTTTCTTATTAAATCAGTTCTACTTAATTCTTTAGTTCCAAATATTTCTCTTTGTAATGAATCTATAGTATTACCTGGTACAATATATTTTGGATTAGGATTAGAATTACTTTCATTATTAGTACTCAATCCTTCTTTTAATGCTGTTACTGAATGATATGGTCTTCCATTTATTTCATACATTCCATTTTCAATAATAGCATTACCGTCTATACTCTTTTGTCCTCTTTTTCTAATATCAATACCTTTATTAGATATAGTTTCTAATATACTATTTACATCTTCAATACTTCTAACTCTATATTTAACAGCTGCTAATTCATTTATCTTTTTACGTAATGCTGAATTTGGAGATTTATTATTAAGTAATGTAATTGTTTGTTCAACAGTAAGTTTTCCATTATCTAATAATTTAAGATATTCATCATTATACTTATTATTTATTTCATTGTATATCTTATTATTTACATCTACTTGACTTTCATATTTTTGTGCTTTAACAAATACTCTTTTATCAAACTCGGGGTCATAGAATTGATTACTTGTATCTATTAATTCTCCATTTACTAACATAAATGGAATAGAATGTAAAGTCTTAGAACCTTCTTCATAGTATGATAACTTAACTAATTGTCTTTCTTTAAGACCTAACTTTCTAGCAGCTTCTTTTCTAGTAGCTTTATTTTTATTACCTAATGTAAATGGTGTAAGATTTACAGCACTACCTATTGTTTTTATTGCTGGTATTTTAATATCAGCTTTTTCTAATTCCTTTCTTCTATTACTTTCTATTTTAAATACTTCAGGATTAGATAACTCTGCTAACATATCATGTCTAATAATGTTTTCAACATTACTTCTATCATATACTACAGTTCCATCATTAGTAATAGCTTTTCTTGGTAGTATAATTAATGATTCATTTGTTTCAGGGTCTTTTACTGTTCTATAAGTTATAGTAATATCAGATGGTTTTATTTTAGATAACTCTATCTCAAACTTATCATCACTTTCATTTATATTTACAAAGAAACCTTTACTATCTTCTTTCTTATACAATACATATTGTTCTTTATCAAACTTTACTACAGTACCTATTTCAGGTGTAATACTATATTTTAGAGAATCTCCAGCAACTAATTGATTAACAGATGTTGAATTAGAAAATAAATTTCTAAATCTAAGTTTAGTAGTATCTTCTTTTGTTAATTCTGCTGAAGTTTTATTAGCTTCATATATAGGATAAAATTGATTAGGTGTTTTACCATCTTTTTCAAAAGATACTGTAGTTGCTAATTTATTTATAGGATGTGTTTCATCATATATATTTTCTTTATATAAATTATCTAATATAATATTAACTTCGTCAGTTAAATCAGGTCTATCTTTTTGTACTTCTTGTAAAAAATTTATATACTTCTCATCTGTATCAAAATCTTCACTACCTCTTAATAATTCTAAATCTTCTATCTTTTCTAATCTTTCTTGTATTTTTCTATCCATACCAGCATACATAGAACCATTTTCTGATTCGTATGCTAAAACTTTAGAACGAGATATTGATGCCATTATATCTGCTAACTCCATATTAGCATAATGATTTATTGCAGCTCTATGACTTCTACTACCCCAACTATATCCTTCTTTAGGTTTGTAAGTTGTTTTAGTTCCAGAATCTATTTCATTTTTTGTTTTTTCAGCTATGTATGCAGCTTTACGTTTTCTTATTTCTTGTATGTTTCTAAGATTCTTACTAGGAGTTTGCATTTCATAACTCTCTAATTGAGTTAGTGCATCTATCTTTAAATCTAATTTATCTATACCTTCAGGCATAGATAAACTTCCTTCTTTAGTTTCTAATTGTTTAAATAAGTCAGAATAAATTTCTTCATTCATTCTTTCTTTTATTATTAAATCACTATTAGCATTCTTTGTAATTAAAGGGTCAACTTTTAAATCATTATATACATTTAGTAAATTATTAAAAGAATCTAATTCACCAAGTTTATTTAATTTAGGGTCTGTCTTAGCAGCTTCAAGCATTTCATTAGCTTTAACCTCATCTTGTTGAAGTAAATCTACAAATGCTTTTCTAGTCTTATAATATGGTGCTATTATTTTACCACTTCTTAAATCTTCATCTACAGTATTATCCATTTTAGCCAACCTTCTTACAGCTGGAGTAATAGTATCAAATACTTTACCACCTACAGCACCTAATGTTATTGATGTAAGAAACTCATCATTATCAAAATATTCTGGTAATAAGTTTTTAGCTATATCAGAATACTGTTTCATTATTGTTTCTATTCTATTATCAGGCATACCTTCTTGTGCCATCTTAATAGATTCTTCTTTAACACCAAATTGTAAACCTTCTTCAGCTCCTTCACCAAGTGGAACTTTTACAGTATTCCATGCTTTTTGTAATGTTCTTCTAGCTAAAGATTTAGTACTTAAATCTAAAGCATTTTCAGCAGCTTGAATACCAACTCTAGTATTAAACTGTTTAAATATACTATTGTATTGTAATAAATCTAATGCTAATAATGGCATATTACCAAGAAATGTAGCTGCTGATGCTTGTCCAGCTTTTTCAGTAGCTTCTTCCATTGACATACCTTGTTCTATATATTTTTGGTATGCTTGAGTACCAGCTTCAGTAGCTTCTAATGTTCCTTCAGCCATTCTACTAAATACAGCAGCAGATACTCCAGTATAATTTTGTAATGCTGTTCCACTCTTTTCTAATCCTTTAGCTAATAGATTAGCTGATTTACTTCCTGATGATATACCTTTAGCTAACTTAGTTGATAACTTTCCAACTGTTGACATAAGTTTAGCACCACCTACTGATGGTAACATTAACGATGCTGATGTAGCAATAGATGGAATCATAGATGCCCACCATTTAGCATTAGTAGGATGATATCCATCAACTGCATAAATAGGATTATCTTCAGCTATTTCTTTCTTTAACTCATTTATACTATCACTAAACCAATTACCAAAATCTCTTTCAGTTCCTTTTATAATATTAACCCATTGTGGTATATCTAATAAAAATCCAGCACCTTCTAATGTTCCTAAACCTATTTCTGATGCAGCTTGTATTCCTGCATTAATAAAAGCTTCACTTGTAGGTTGATTGATTAATCTATTTTGTTCTCTTGTTTTTGGACCCATTGGGTCATTAGCAGCCATAACAAAATTTCTATCATACTTATTTACTTGACCAATAAACGTAGTTTGTACTAAACTAGGGTCAGTATTAGCTTTTAACTTAGTTACATCAATTATACCTTTTAGATGACTTTTACTGTTATCAGGATTTATAATAGATTGATTAGACATATTTTAATTTTATTGGTTTTTTAAAATTTCTTTTAATGAAGTATAATTTGAGTTACCTATAGCCATACGATATTCATCTCCTTTAGTAAATTTTCCAGTTTCAGGATTATATAATTTTTCAGTAAATTTTAATACTAAATCACTTCCTTCTCCCCACTTAATCATACTATTATCTTTTGGATTAAACTTAGGTTGTGCTATAATAGATACATCACCAACCATAGTGTTATTATCTAATGGTTGACCATCATATTTAATTGAAGGAATAATAGTTATTCCAGCAAATTGTTTTCCATTATTAAGATTTTCTAAAGAAACACCACCTAATGGTGGTATAGTCTGAAATGGAAATGATTTTCCAGGTTTTTCCATTGCTTGAATAAAAGGTCTTGAACGAAGACTTCTATCCATTTGTTCACGAGTTGCTGTATTAATAAGATATTCATTTCCTTCTTTATCTTTAATTATATAATTATTAGGATAGAATATACTATCTTCATCAAACTTACCTATAATTTTATATTTACTTTCTTCTTTATTATCTTTTTTATATTGTAATTTATCTAATTCTTCTGCTATATCTGCTACAACTGTATCATTAACTTCTTTAGTATTACCATTTTTATCTCTACGATAAACAGTTGTTTTATCAACTATAGTACTTAAATAAGCTGCTGCTTCTGCTGGTGTTCTACCATTTAATTCATTTTTTTCATCAAAAGTAACCATTTTTACTGCTTCAGTTACCATTTCATTTTGATTAATTTTATATTGTTGTACTGCTCTAGCATTTAATTCTTTGGGTGTTATTTTATCACCTACTTCTTTTTGTAAATTAATAGCTATTTCTCTTAATCCTGGCATTTCTTTTTCGATAAAATCTATAATCTTTTTATCCTTTTTATTATCTAATGTAGCTAAATTAATAGATTTTAATCCTTCTCCTGTAACAGTTGTACTATTATTTTGTGTTTTTGCTAATCCTATTGAAGATTCACTATAAACTGTAGGAACAAGTGTTGTACTTTTTACTGATTTACCACCTTTAGTTTTACCAGTTAATGATCGATATTGACCATTAGTTTGTCTTTGATATATATTACCTTCAGCATCTCTATAAAATCCATTTAATACTTTATTACCTTCTACATTCATTTCATCTTCTATAGTTACTCCATTACTTAATTTAATTTTACCTTCAGTAGGATTTTTAATTGTAACAGGAACATCTATTCCACTTGCAAGTCTTTCTTCTTTTTCAGCTGCTTTATCTATTGCTTTTTTAGCTACATGTAATGCTAATTGGTCAGTTTTAAACATTGATATATCTCTTTTAGTATAAGCAGCTGCATCAGCAGAACTATATACTATATCATTTAACATCTTCATAGCTTTTTCAGTACCATATACACGTTGTAAATCTTGAAGAT
>Ga0214917_10003042_pt1 | contig 19827 bp, 20 predicted proteins | sample LL_1208_BB_MetaG_FD_177983 | JGI IMG/M metagenome (GOLD analysis project Ga0214917, IMG submission 177983) | Freshwater microbial communities from Lake Lanier, Atlanta, Georgia, United States - LL_1208_BB | ecosystem: Environmental > Aquatic > Freshwater > Lake | place: USA: Georgia | collected...
CTTTTACGGCTTGATGAAATTCGGTTTCATTGGGTGTTTTACGGATAAGCTGAGCCATAAAATCGCTCACTCGTTGATTTTTAGACTGTAATAATTGATTTGTCATTACGGACTCCTATTTGGAAACTCAGGAAACTATTGTATCAAATCTATTTCAATAATCCGATGACATGATGGGCATACTTTAGAAGTTAATTACAAGAGTGAATTTTTTTTATTTTTAAGCCGACAACTGGTCATGAGACATTTATTCAAAAAACTGTCGATGGGCTCATTACTCATTTTAAATCTGAATCGTGCAAAGAGAAAAACCCATTGTTATTTTTTATGCATTTGATGGTTCATCCGGATTTAAATTTCATGCCTCATCAACAGTACTTAGAGCTCTTTCATGCGTTGATTCAGCCGGATCAGTTTATTCGTTTCAAAGAAGACTTGATTAAGTGATGCAAATAGTAATCAGCATACATTTATTTTAGCTTTATATAAGTCTCTCTTTGCATTTCAATAATATTGCAGGTGAGTTCAAATTTTTGGTTAAAATTGGCTTGGATTTTTTCAAAAAGCAACTGACTTACAGCGTTAGCAAGCTGAGTTTTTAGCTCAATCGATCGGCCACTAAGAAGGTGGAGTTCGACATGAATATAATCGATCGTTGTGTCATCCGTACCTAGATGGTGAGCATCCGTTACGATAAGCCTAGCCTTGCAATCTTTTGCATTGATATTTGGGTCTTGAATTGAGAGGTGGAGATTGAGATCTCGCAACAGGGATGTCCAATCGGTTATAGGGTGCAGATTTTTTGTAAGTGTTACTGAAATGTGTGGCATTAGGTCAGTCTAGCACTTTTTAAATCGTTTTATATAACATTATCCATTACTGAAATCTTTTTTGAGAGTTATCCGATAATCCCTTGATGATCAGGTATAAACTTTTTTCACAAGCGACAGTTGAAAGCCCTCAAGAGATATTTTCTCAAACATTTTCTCACCCTCAATCTCTGGAGATTTTCACAGCGGCAGGCGGTGCGATTGATGACTACACATTACTTACCCTATGTAGAAAATTTTGTGATATCTCTAATTCGCACTATCCGTTTAAAAGCAGGGAGTTGCCGGCACATTGTCATATCGCTCGTATCACAAAACGTGGTGTAGATATTCAAAAAGAAGTTCGGATTTTTTTATTGGTGTATCATAGTCCAGATACCCATCAGACTTTTTATTTTCCAATTGTTTTTTATGAAAGCGCTCATACCAAAGAAAGCCATGATCTTAAAATTGCGACTGCTTTAACACGATTAAAAGATAAGGGGTATATTACTGAATCTCTTTTAAATATTTCAAACCATACCTCATTGGAGCGTGATACAACCCCATTGCTTCAAAGCCGTATTACACTTTTTGAAACCCATAAAATTTCTGCTGAGCAGTTAATTGAGTCGGTTTCTACACATATTCATGATGACCAATCCATGAGAGCATTGCTAATTGCCTTAATTAAAAGACATATTACATTTACGTTTTCACCACAGCAAAAATGTATCCAATATCATCAGAGTCGCGCCACTGTTTCGACAGCACATATCAATATATTTTTAGAGTCATTGAATGACTTAGAGTCTACAGAAATACATGCAGGGACCTTAGGATTATCAGTGACACAATCCCCTGGAGAATTTGTTGGGCTATTTAGTTCTGTTAATATCAATATTGGCGAATTTGAAAAAGTCAAAAGCACTATTTTAATTCACTTAATAAAAAATTTTTCTAGGCTAACTCCTCATCAGCAATCAAAAGCATTGCACCACATTTTGGATGATTCAACGGCTTTTGACGCCTTAACTTGTCCTCATCCTCAGATTTTATTACATGAAAAACAAGGGATTTTATTAGCCATATCCGCTAATGCCGATTTAATTGGTATTTGTACAAACGACATGGATAACCAAGAAAAGGAAATTTTGAGGCTTTTTAAATCACTTTGTAATGCACTGACTGCTGAGAATAGCCATTTATTTTTTTCTCAGCTCCATGACACCACTCAGTCTGTTAATGGCTCGGTAAATTGGATCAGTGATTTATTACAGGATGTCAATTGGGATGCATTTTTAAGTGTGCGCAAACTTGTTTTGACTCCGAAGACTACCAGTTTTGCTACTTCTCCCGTTTCAGTATTAACCGACTCACAACCGGCTCCTCATCTCAGTGATCAAACTGCCTTTTTTTTAAATCATCTTTTTGATGCTTATGCCCCTAAAGATCTTTCTGACATTAACATTAATGAAGTTATCACGTATGTTTCAGGACTTTCGCCCCATCACATTTCTCAATCGGATATCGTTTTATTATCCTCAGCTTGTCTCTTAATCCTTCTTGATGCTGGATCGCAACCCACTCGCATTAAGGATCAGCAGGTGGAAATTGTTGCGCAACTTATTAAAAAAATGCCTACTGAGCTTGCATATGATTTGGTGAGTCACAAACACTTAAACTCCAACTTACTTTATGCCGCTTGCATACTAGGGTTTAAGGCACACTCTGTTATTGAAGCTATTATTGATGTTGTGCATGCCGAAGCTAAAATGGCAGAAATGTCACAGTATCACTCTCGATTTATACCGATTAATCAGTACATTATAAGTTCTTTTATTGAATCGAATAATCCCCCTCGTGAATTTTTTACAGACTTAAGAATGCTTTTAGACCTCACAGAAATTAAAGGGACATTATTAGAGGCCCCTTTGTTTTATATTTCTAACATTTTATCCTCAACTAGCGATACTTTTTATCTTGGAGAAATTATTGATCGTTTATTGATGTTAACCAATATTGATTCGAAACAACAAATTGGCGCGTATACTGTCCCACTTCTTGAGTTGTGCGGCCCCATTGTTTCGACATCTGTTCGCCGACATTACCCTAATTTGTATACAGGAAAACCATCTGTTCTGCCTGACTATAGTGGTGTTTTAAAAAATGTAGTAAAAGATCTTAAACCGAGGAAAGGCTTACCCTATTATTTTTTTGGTGAAGGGTATAATCATACATTGATATTTCAAATAATATGCACAAATCAATGTACAGTACCCCAATTTATTAATCATTTATTATTTTCCATCATCACTGATCCTCTCCATTTTAGTAAAAACCATTCTGAACTGGTGGGGCGATTACTGTTAATACCCTTTAATCAACTTTTTGTCCGCCATACTATTCCGCCTTTTAATCAGCCTATTTCTCTTGCGCAGGTACTGCTTCAATTTGCCCCCTTACGCAATTGTTTAATGGATTTTATTCGCTGGACCCCTGGTGCAGATGCCTCTGGCCTATTTTCTCCTATTCATAGAGTGTCAGGTCATAAAAAAGGCAAAGACTTGGTATTTTCAATTCAAAAAAATGATAGTTTGTCGCTTTCTGAAATTGATTTTTTAACCTCTACACTTGATTTGCAAGCCCCGATTGCATATGTACATCAGTATTTTAAACTTTTTTTAAAAACGGTTTCCGAGCTTGGCATTTTAAGAAATGATACCCAAAAGACTCAATTAACTGATCAGATTTCTACGTTATTAAAATTACTTAAGTCGATTAAAAAAGCAAAAACACGATCAGAATGTAAGCAATTAGCCCAAATGTATATTCAAATAAGTGATTTTATTGAAAAAGATAAGACTTTAAAAATATTAGAAAGGTCAGGAGTTTACAAAGACACTATTGAGCAATTACATGCTATCTACCCAGAAATACAGGCTAAAAAAGAGTTAGCCCAAACACAACTTGCTGAAATGCAGTCGATTAATTTCTACTTAATCATGCCACTTTTTATTGTGTCTATCTCAGTACTTTTGGCTTATTTAGGGTTTATTGCTCAAGATTAAATTTTAAGGGTTAGTGAAAATCCACGCACTGATATCTTGAATTACTTTTTGAAAATCCCCATTAAAATAATGGTCGGCATTGCGGTATTCGATATAGGTGTATTTTTTTTGAGTATAAATGGCATCGACTAATGCGCGTGAGCTTTCGATGGGGATATTTTTATCCGCATCTCCATGCAAAATGAGGATTGGCATTTTTAACTTTTTAATATCAGTTACAGGTTTATACATTAGTATCTGTGACCATTTAAGATAAGGCCAGCCAAAATACGTTAATTCTCTGCTTAATGGATTTTTTAAAATTGACTTTACGGATTGATCCATATTATTTAGAGACTCTCTGTAAGGCTTTGTAAATAATAGTGTCGACTGTTGTTGTATTTTTAAATTTTCATAAAATGACAAGCCCCCAGAGGCCACTAAAATAATGCCAGATACTTTATGTTTATTTTGCAAATTGAGGACTATTTTAGGCAAAATAATACCCCCTTCTGAGTACCCCATGATAAAAATAGACTTATAATTTGGGTTTTGATTAATAAATTGATCAATTAACTTGCTGTATAGGGCTATTTTATTTTCGGCATTATCTACGCTGTAATTTTGTATATTTTTATACTCATGCCCACTATCTAAGTTAATTCGCTCTGGGACAAGGATATCGATTGTTGTATCAAGATATTGGTTAAGTAAATACGTCAGTGATGCAAACTGCCATTGGTCATTGTGTTTTTTACCCAATACTGACGATTTTCCGCTGCCTTCTAAAAAAACAAACAGTGTCTTGGAGTTATTTTTTTTGTTTCTTGAAAAAAAATAATAGTTTGTAGTTAAGCCACCTTCATGCATATTTTCTGTCTTCATCCCATCATAAATATCTTGCGATACTACTTGAGAGGATATTATGCTTAAAATAACTACGATACTCAGCAAAAGAATTTTGACTTTCATGTGATTGATCAACTACACTAACGACTCTCTCACTCAAAGGATGTTTTATGAAGAAAAGAAAAAAAGCGACTATTATTTGTATTATCGCATTATTGGTATTTGGCGGCTATATGATGAATCGGCCTTCTCAATCAGATAGCAAGGGGTCAATTCAAGCTGTTGAAGTTGCGTCTACACCTAGTTCTTCACCTACACCACATATTTCTCATTCTAAACGACACTCACACCCTAGAGTATCGAAAAATCTAAAAAAATCTAAAACGATTGCCAAAGCAGATGTTAAAAACCGTCAAAACCAACTTTCTTTGGACAACCAAGATACATTTGAAGCCGGTTCTGCCTTAGTTAAATTAAATGGTTCTATTGAAAATTTAGGCCTAAATCCACTATCTGTTGGGTTTAGAACCGGATTTTTAGACTCTGATTTTGGCCTATTTGCCGACGCAACAGTATTGCCCATTCAGATTACACCTAAAGTTGTTGCGGCCACACGATTAAGTTTGGGTATTGTTAATGGAGATTCTGAAGCAAGCCTGGTTGTTTCGGGTGCTGAAGTATTTTATTTTGCAACCAGTAGTCCAGATGTGTCGATATACACCGGACTAGGGCTAAATTTACCCTTGGCAACAGGTGCAGAATTTGGATATGACCTTTTTGTTGGTGCCGAAAAAAAGGTAAGCTTTTTTGGAATTAAAGGTGAACGATTATTTGTAGAAGCTGGCTTGGGCTCTATTAACAGCGATGATATTGATAATGACGGATTACGCCTTCAAGCCGGTTACCGTTTTACATTTTAGTGGAAGTGAATTATGAAAAATTTTAGCAAACCTCAACACCGTCATTTCTCAGATAAAAAATCGTTTTCTGACCGCAATTCAGGAAGTGTTTTTAAAGCAGTATGCTCACAATGCGCCGCCGACTGCGAAGTCCCGTTTAAACCCAGTGGTGACAGACCTGTATTGTGCAGCAACTGTTTTAGACGTCCAGACTCTTCTCCCGCCCGTTATGGATCGTCTTCCCGAAATGAACGAGAGCCTAGATTTGAAAGAGAAAATCGATTTGATCGTAGACAAAATAGAGACAGTGGCGATGTAACATTGGCCACCATTAATAAAAAACTGGATAAAATCTTGCAGATTTTGGGCGAATTTGAAGAGGATTAATACTCAGGAGTAACCTCATGGCAACACCATCTAAAAAAAGACCCTTTTGGAAAACGATACTGTTAAGTGGATTGGGTATTATTGTGGCGTTTTTAGGATATGTTTCTATGCAACCTGATGAGTTTCGTGTGTCGCGATCGATAACGATTGCCTCCCCAGTGGATACCATATTTCCGTTAATTAATACTCAAAAACAATGGCAACATTGGTCTCCTTGGGCAACACTGGACCCTCATGCCATTTTTACATACGAAGGACCCGATGAGGGAGTTGGCGCTAGAGTACGGTGGAAAGGAAATAAAAATGTGGGGTCTGGGACTTCTACTATTATCGATAGCCGGGATGATGACTATATTAAATTTCGACTTGAGTTTGTTGAGCCAATGGCATCTGTTAGTGTATCTGAGTTTTCATTTACCAGCTCTGTTGACCCTATCACTACTTTTGATTCAACTACTGTCACATGGACAATGTATGGAAACCAAGGCTTTTTGAGTAAATTAGTTAGTGTTTTTATGGATTGTGAGACACTGATTGGTGACCAGTTTGAGCAAGGATTGAAGAATTTAAAAGTGGTATCCGAGCAAGCAGATCACTTTTAATTTTTTACCAAAATTCAGGGTATTTTCGAGACCTAACACTGTTATTGGTAATTAAGGCAATAATTAATAAAGTCAATAGACTAATGAGTACTGGCGATATTAAATACATGTATTTGAGATCATAAATTTTTTGCCCTCCAATCACTGCAATTAATGCAGTAGCGCCACCTGGGGGGTGAAGGGTTTTAGTTAAATGCATTGCCATTACCGATAGCGATACAGATAATGCGCCTAATAACCACATTGGTTGGTCTAGATACAGATGCAATGTAACCCCGATGGCCGCAGATATTAAATGCCCCCCAATAAGGTTTCGGGGTTGGGCAAGAGGACTTCGAGGGGCACCAAACAATAGCACTGAAGACGCACCAAATGAGCCTATTATAAATAAATGCTCTGGCTTTAGGACATTTAAGCCGCCCAGCGCTGCTACTCCTAAAAAGGAAAATACTCCTGATAATAAAATCTCTACCCCTTTAACATGCTTAATGAGGCTTGTGCCCCAGCCTCGCTTTAGCTTAACCATACCGTATTTGGCAACTCTTAGAGGTCTTTTTAATGTCGTGTGCCAATCGTCACTGTGTTTTTCTTTTTCGAGTAGTGTCAGTATTTCTTCGATGTCATTGATGGAAATGTCCAAAAATCCTGGCATTTTATCTAATGCATGTTGAATTTGATTGCGTGTGTATTTCATTTTTTTAGTTTATCATGAAATGATTTTCGGTGTTATGCATGGTAAGGAGATTTTGTGACTATTGCTAAGACTGTCATTATTACTGGGGCTTCATCTGGCATTGGGATGAAATTGGCCGAGCTATACCAGCAAGAGGGATACAAAGTCGCTGTACTTGCAAGGCGCTTTACACCGTCTATTACCCCCACATTAATTACCCTTAGCTGTGATGTGACGTCGTCTGAATCGGTTCAGGCTGCTGTTAACACTTGTTTGAATTAATGGGGGCATATTGATATTGCCATTGCCAATGCGGGGATTAGTTTGCCAACATCCCATTTGGAAGTAGATATGTCTCAGATTAAGGCGACTTATGAGGTAAACCTGTTTGGAGCCATGCGGCTTTTTGAAGCGGTTATCCCCCATATGAAGGTGGCCGGTAAGGGGCACTTGGTCAGTATTGCCAGTTTGGCTGGGTTTAGAGGCGCCCCTAAGGCCGGCGTATATTGCAGTAGCAAGGCTGCATTAATTGCTTTTACTGAAAGTCTTCGATTAGATTTAAAGGACAGTGGTATTGCGGTAACTTTAATTAACCCCGGATTTATTAAAACCCCTTTAACGGATCAAAACCGGTTTAAAATGCCATTTTTATTATCACTTGATGGGGGTGGGCACTGTATTTTTAAGGCCATTCAATGTCAAAAGGCAATTTTCTCATTTCCATTTCCTATGGCAGCATTGGCCTTTTTGGGTCGCTTAATGCCAGCTTGGCTTTATGATGGTATCATCAGGCGTTTTAAAAATGATAAAGAGGCAATTTAAATGAAATTTAGACTTTTTGTACTTGTTGGCGTAGTAGGATTGATGACACCCCTTAGCGCCGCCAAGGATTCTGCTATTGGTGTCATGGTGGGTAATGGCGACAAAGAACGCTTTTCTGCTGAGTTATCATATCCGCTAGCAGATCTCGCAGAAGGGGCATCATTTAAACTTAATGTTTTTGAAGAAAATGGCTCTATTATCGAAAGAAATACTGTTAATAAGCGACATGTGGGCATTTCGCCAACTGTCGTATTTGGAGCGGGAAGCGATTTTAGACTGACAGCCTCACATACTCACCTTGAAAAAGATGATCTTCCTGATTTTGGAATCCCGCAATTGTTTAATCGTCCGGCAGCCGTGGATCGTCGACAGTTTTATGGCTTTGAGTCGGATTATTTAAATAGTGTTTCTGACACATCTATTGTCGCATTAGAGCATGATATTAATGAGAAAGTGACCTTAACTAATACTTTAAAATATGGACAAACTGATTTTAAATTGCGCGCTACAGCTCCTGAATTTGTGACTGCGCCTACACTTTCAAATTCACTAAATGACTTATTAGTAAAACGTACTGTTATTTTTACACAAAGCAAAGAGTCGTTTTTTAGTAATGAGCTTAATGTTAACGCTCGTTTTGATACTGATAGGATCTCCCATAAACTTGTCTCTGGTGTGGACTATCGAGAACAACGCTCTACCCCACTTCGATATCAGTTTACTGGGGTGTCCACGACATCTTTAGTTAACCCCAATAGTGCGGATCTTTTTACAGGGAGAAGTACGTCAACTCAAAATACGGTTGCCGATATTAAACATATTTCCGTGCATTTAACGGATACAATGGCTTTAAGTAAAACATTAGACTTTACCGCTGGTGCGCGATACGACTTTATTGATACGGGGTATCTCAGTCGTGGCGCATCCTATCTAGACTTAGACTCTAGAAAAGACTTTTTAAGTTATCGTGGGGCATTTGATTATAAAATGGCCGAAACTGGTCGTGTTTTTTTGTCGTATGCACGTACATTTTCGACATCTGCTGAATGGGTTGCTATTACGGAGCAAACTAGCAATATTGACCCTGAAATCAATTCTCACTATGAAGTGGGAACATCCTGGAATTTGGCGAAAGACAGACTATTTGTGAAGGGGTCTTTATTTAGAACAGATCGAGAAAATGTTCGTGAGGTTAGTGCGAATATTACCTTGTTATCAGGCACCCAACGCGTTGAGGGAATTACATTAGAAGCCCTTGGTCATTTTACCCCCAAATGGGACTTATCTTTTGGATATCAATTGGTGAGGAGCGAAGTGCTTGAGTCCGAATTTTTTGCAGATACTGAAGGTGAAAAGGTCGCTAATACCCCTAGACAGACCTTGTCATTATGGTCGACGCATTATTTAACGGATACCGCTAAACTCTCTGCCGGTGCGCAATTTGTAGATTCTCGAAGGCTAACGAGTATTACCCCTTATGACTCTGTGACGGGCCTGGCCAAGGAAGTACCATCGTATTGGACTTTTAGTGTTGTTGGGTCAAAAGAAATAAATCATTTATGGGATTTGCAAGTGAGCATTGCGAATTTATTTAATGCTAAATTTTATGATGTGGCCAGCGGAAGCCGTGTTATACCCGGTGAAGGGCGAGTCATTATGTTAAGTGTTAGGTTAAAGATTTAAGTCTTAATTTTCTGGGTCTAAGCCAATATCTAAATTAAGTTGCATGACTTGAGTTGGCAATAGTTGTGACATATCGGCTGACATGCTTGCTTGTGCACTTTCGGGGCTATCTGACTTAGAAAACACGCGTATTTGAGGTTGGTCATATGGGCGAAGCCTCATTTCTCGGATTAATGAGATGTGAAGTTTTTGATTGAGTAGTTTTTCGTAACTGGCTTTGCGGATTTGCATATCATCGATGGCTTGTTTTAACAGTGCTTGCCAGTGGTCTTCGGTTTTAGGAAATCCATATGAAATGCCAGTAAAAGCCATGTCTTTATCGATTTGTGTTAATTTTTTAGCCAGCTCTGTCCACATTTCCATATTACGGATTGTAATTTTTGCTGTAGATGAGACGACATAGTCTTTGCCAAAAATCCAATCGCTGGCATTGATAAATGTGCGCTGTATTTGGATATCTGCCGAAGGGATTTTATAATTTTCGGCTATTTTTTTTACTTTTACGACTAAGTCATTCATCTCATTGGTGGCGGACTGTAAATTGCTTTTCTTTTTTTCCAGAGTAAAGTTTAACTCGATGGCATTGGCTTTAATGTCCTTTTGAGCAATCACATCAAATCGAATTTGTGGCTCTCGATATTGGGCATGGACGGGTAATGAGATAAAAGCAATTAGTAATACAATGTTTTTTATATTTTTCATGGGTGTGGTTATACCATAATTTATATTTGTAGTGGAACCTGTTATTTGACATACTTTGGGTTATGGAAATTGTTATTATCGGTGGCGGTGCAGCTGGTTTTTTTGCAGCGATTGAAGCGAAACGCCAAGCCCCTGAGTCTCATGTCATTATTGTTGAAAAAAGCGATAATGTGTTGCAAAAAGTTAAAATTTCGGGCGGTGGCCGGTGTAATGTAACCCATGCTTGTTTTGATGCCCGGCAGTTATCTGAATTTTACCCCAGAGGAGGTAAAGCCTTAATTGGGCCATTTCAGCATTTTCAACCTAAAGATACGATGGAGTGGTTTGAAAGCCGAGGAGTCGCCCTTAAAATTGAGGCGGATAATCGGGTATTTCCTGTATCCGATTCGTCTCAAAGCATTATTGACTGTTTAATGACAGAAATGACTCGTTTAGGTGTACACCTATGGACTGATTGTGGCGTTGAGCATATTCAAAAATTACAAAATGGCCTTTTTGAGATGACATTTTCTAGCGGTAAAACACGGTGTGTGGATCGCATTATTATGGCTACTGGAAGTAGTCGAAATGGGTATGCCTTATGTCAGGGCTTAGGCCATACGATTGTTAAGCCAATCCCGTCATTATTTACGATTAAAATTACAGACTCTCGCTTAACATCGCTTTTGGGATTATCGGTTTCACATGTCGAATTATCTCTTAAAGTAAATGGCAAAACGCTTATGCAAAAAGGGCCTCTTTTGGTCACTCATTGGGGCTTAAGTGGACCTGCAATGATTAAACTATCCGCATGGGCTGCGCGTGAGTTTTATGATACTGGGTATCAGCTGCCCTTATCCGTATCATGGCTACCCGGACTGTCTTTGGATCATATTTATTCCACTTTAGATGTGTTAAAGCAGTCCTCTAAAAAAATGTGTGGTAGTTATTGTCCATTTGAGCCTATTCCGACCCGATTATGGGTGTATTTTTTAGAAAAAGTGTTAGGAAGTGCTGAAAAACGATGGATGGAAGTGAGTAAAAAAGATCTGATGCGTTTGGCTGAATGTGTGTATCGCGACACGTATTTAACAAGTGATAAAGGCCAATTTAAAGAAGAATTTGTGACTTGTGGGGGTATCGATTTAAGCGAAGTTGATTTTAAAACCATGGAAAGCAAAATTTGCCCTGGCCTATTTTTTGCCGGCGAACTACTCAATATCGATGGTGTGACCGGCGGATTTAATTTTCAAAATGCGTGGACAACTGGAGTGTTGGCAGGGCGGCATGTTAGTTATTTATAGTTGTATTTGCCTTGCTATTGTTTTTTTTGATTTAAAAAAAATGATTATCCCGGATGAGCTATCCTTTTTACTGATTGCCATTGGATTAGGCGCGCGACTTTTTAATGGGGATTTTTTAGATGGTATTTATGGGGTGGCATTGGGATTTGGTATTTTTTTTGCCATACGATTTGTGTCAGGCCTTATTTTTAAACGTGAAACCTTGGGGCTTGGGGATTGTAAGCTTGGTGCGGGTATTGGGGCTGTTTGGGGCAGTATTTTTGTGATTTACACTATTTATTTAAGCTTTATAATTGGGGCATTATTGGGAGGTATTTTAATGGCATTGTCCTTTAAAAAACGACAGGATGCATTACCCTTTGGGCCGATGATAATTGCGGCATCTTTTTTGATTTTGGTATTGCGCTCGATTTAGTTGATTTGAAATTTTTTTAAAAATTTTTCGATACTCATTTGGACGGGGAGTATTTCTTTATAAACGGAGATCCCTGATGACAATTTATAAAATCGTTTCTACAGCAGATATTTCAGGCGCTTCCGCTGGATCAGAGGTTGCGGTTAAAGCACAAGGTAGTCAGTTTTTAACTCAATTGTGCACATTAGACTCTTATCAAAGTATCCGAGACTATACTCAGACTCACCTATCTCAAGCTCCTACTTTAAAAGAAAAAATTTTTACAATATTAAAGATGAATCATCATAGATTTCCCACCGAAGAGACTATGGAAGATATTATTGTAAAAAGTACCACTGCTAAAAATGCAGCTCGTGGGGCTTTTGGTTCTGTATCTTTTGCTACTGGTGGGCGTTCTCCTAAAACTGCAAGACGTGATGTAACCAAGACCCCTTCAACAAGTGAGATGGCGATTAAAAAGGAGCATCCTAAGGATGACAATGACTTATTGCTAATTTTAAGAGAGTATTTATTGGGGCAATATATTTCTCATCATTTTAGTGATTTAGCAAAGAGTCCGTGCGCCAAAACCTTAGCCTTAGAAATTACCCCTGATCATCGCCCTGATCATTTCAAAACAAAAATAGTTCAAACTAAAGTTCCAGGAATAAGTCTGGGTTCTCTAATTTTTGGTCGCTCTAATGTTAATTTGGAATCTCTTTTTTCTCGTTCGTTAAGTGTGCATCAATCTCAATATACTATTTTATACGCCCTTTTTTCTCAGCTCACCAAATTACATGATTTACAAGTGCTTCATAACGATTTAAACCCATACAATGTAATGGTTGACTTAGAGCCCATCTGCAGTTTCAAAGAGCATCTTGACGATAAAGTGCATTGTGTCAAATTAGTGGATTTAGGTCGTGTAATTTTTGTTGGAACCCATGAAGGTAAAAGCGACCCATTTGCAAATGAGTTATCTGGAATCAAGTACTACCTATCGCCACATCAAAATCATAATTGTCTTAATGCAGATAAAATAAAAATCAAAATTTATGATGAATTAGTCTCTTTTGGATTATTTATGATTCATTTTTTAAGCGCTGAAATGACTAGATATAGCTCTGAGGATCACTCCAAAAGAAATGAAGAAACCTTAAAAGCAGAAGTTTTACATATTTGCAAAACCGATCACTCTATTAAAGACAACGCTGAGTTAGTTGCCTTATTCACTAAACTATTTGATCCCTCAGCAGATCATCGAGACACTTCAAAAGAGATTTTAGATTTTTTAAGACACATGGCCGCTATAGAAAACGACAATGCAAAAATACGTGAACAAGAGTCTGTGGCTTAATATTGGGTTAGAATTTACCTTAATACTGTGATACTTTAGCAGTATATTACGCTTGGAGGATACAATGAAACTACAGACTAAACATGCTATGATGACCTTAGTTGCTTCAGCGCTGCTATCTGCATCTACTTTTGCTGAAATACGCACTTTTACTATCGATAAAAGCCACTCAAGTATTGAGTTTGGTATTAAACATATGGCATTAAGCACTGTTAAGGGTGTGTTTACTGACTATGATGGCAGGATTGCTTGGGATAGTGCAGATCAAAAATCTGTGATTTCTGGTACAGTTCAGGTCAAAAGCATTGATACCCGTGATGCGAAAAGAGATGCCCATTTACGTGATGCAGACTTTTTTAATGCTGACCAATTTCAACAAATGACATTTGTTACTAAATCAATTAAAAAAGTTAAAAATAAATATGTGATGGTTGCTGATTTAACCATTAAGGGAATTACTAAAACAATTACAGCACCATTAGAAGTAAGCCCAGTTGTTAAAGACCCTTGGGGTAATTCACGTGCAAGCTTTAGCACTTCATTTGTGATTAATCGTCAGGACTTTGGATTAAAATATAGCCAGTTGTTAGATAATGGCGGACTGATGATTGGTAATGATGTCACTGTAACTTTAGACATCGAAGCACTACAGCAGTAACGTTTTTTACTTTGTTGCCTCACCATTGCAATCGCATGGTGGGGCATCCCTTTTAAATTAAACGACCGGCCAATAAAGATGATGCGATTGAAAAATAAATAACCAACCCTGTCACATCTACTAAAGTAGCGACAAATGGTGTTGATGCACTCGCTGGGTCAAACCCAACTCGTCGTAAAATAAAGGGTAACATCGACCCAGAAATGGCCCCCCAGCAAATGACACCCACTAAACTTAACCCTACTGTGCCTGCTACCTGAAGATAATGCTGGCCATACATCCCCCAAATGGAATGCCATAAAATTACCCTAAAAAACCCCATCACTCCTAAAATCCCGCCAATTGTTAACCCTACAGCAATTTCTCGTCTTAAAATTTGCCACCAGTCTCGTAGCCGTACTTCTCCCAAGGCCATTGCGCGGATTACTAGTGTTGATGCCTGGGACCCTGAATTACCACCACTACTAATAATCAATGGAATAAACATAGTTAATACAATGGCTTTTGCAATTTGATTTTCATAAAAGGCCATGGCCGAGGCGGTAAACATTTCGCCAATAAATAAAAGGGCCAGCCACCCTACTCTTTTTTGTAACATGGTCACAAAATTGGTTTTGAGGTATGGTACATCCAGTGCTTCGATCGCACCCATTTTATGGATGTCTTCGGTTGTTTCCTCACTGACGACATCTGCGATGTCATCAAAGGTAATAATCCCCTTCATTACCCCTTCGCTATCTACTACAGGCACTGCAATTAAGCCTTCGTTATTTAATATTTGACTTACATCGCCCTGAGACATGTCTTCGGGTACTTTGACCACGTCTTTAATCATAATGTCATTGATGATGCGTTTGGGATCGGAAGAAAATAATTCTCGAAAAGACACAACGCCCAATAAGCGTTGTTTGGAGTCTAATACATAGGCATAGTGAATGGTTTCCACATGTGGGGATTGTTTGCGCAAATACCGTATGGCTTCGTCGATGGTCATTTCTGGGCGCATGCGTGCAAACCGAGAGTTCATTAAACCACCTGCATCGTCTTCGGCATAGGCCAATAGTGCTTGAACTTCTTTGCGAGAGATATTGCCTAATAATGCCAATAAGCCTTCTCGTTCGGCTTCGGGAGCCACTTGAATTAAGTCTGCAATATCATCGGGTTGTAGGTACCTTATCCAACTACGGCGTTCGATATGGGGTAGCAGAGAAAGTATCTCCCATTGGTCTTCTGGAGATAGGTCTGAGAATAAATCTTCGGCCTCATGACGAGGTGCGTTTTTAAATTTTTCGACCGCTGTTTCGACACTCATTTTCCTAATATAGACTAAGTTGATCACTTTGTCTTTAGCCTATGATATCATCGTAAAATGAAACGTTTTTTAGTGCAGATTTTGCGCGGTTTTAAAAACCCAATTTTAATTTTTTTTTGTTTAAATGCCCTTTGTTATTTAACCCTTTTTAGGGTGTTAATTGTGGCTTTTCCTTTTCGATTTTGGGGATATCGGTGCGGTATACCTTATGCAGAAACACTTAGGACGCCCATTCGTCCAGCACGCCTCCCTTTTATTATAAGTGCTGTTTACTTTGTATCGCGGTATGTTCCATGGACATCCTTGTGTTTAGATCGGGCATTATCTGCCGCATTTATGTTAAAACGGTATGGGGTGTCATCCACACTGTATATTGGTATTGCAAAAGAAAATGAATCCTGGAAGGCGCATGCTTGGCTACGCGTTGGCGATAAAATGGTGATGGGGTATTCGGACACTCAGCCTTTTTCTGCTGTTAAAACAATAGCCTGTATTGCTTGAGTTTTTTGAGGTGATCGCATGAATGCATTTAGTGTTATTTTAAATTTAAATGGACAGACGGTGTCACAAGAGGATTTAAACCAGATTCACTTTAAATCACCTCATTGGTCTGCCGATGCTGAACTGTGTTTGGCTGATGGGCCGGTGGGGATATCCTGTGTCCAGCGCTTTATTAGTGATCATGAGACCTCTACTCCATTTCGGCATGCGTCTGGCCATATTTTAGTTGGGGATATTTTTTTAACTTATCGAGAAGACTTGGCCGACTTATTGCAATTACCCTTAACGACATCAGATTGTGAATTAGTTATGGAAGCGTATCTGCGTTTTGGCAATGAGTGTCTTAATATGCTCACAGGGGTTTTTGGATTTTTGATTTATAATCCTCAACAGCAGAGTGTATTTGTCGCGACAGATCATCATGGGTTTGTGCCTTGTTTTTACCATATTACTCCCGATCGAGTAATTATTTCGAATACGATGGTGGCTTTTCGACATTTTTATCCTAATTTATCTGTCAATGAGACTTTTTTAAAAGGGTTTTTAACCGATTCCATCCATACCTATGAGACGTGTTATCAGCATGTGTTAAAAGTGCCTGCGTCTTATTTTTTGACAGTAATTGGACAAGAGTCCACGCTTCATCAGTATTATGAGTTTAAAAAATACCGTCTTGATTTTAAAAGCACCCAAGACTGTGATGAGCAGTTTCGGCAGTGTTTTGAAAAGGCTGTTCGACAGTATTTACCCCACGATCGCCCTATTTGTGCTCATATTAGTGGCGGGCTGGATTCTACTTCTGTTGCATGCATGGCAGCCCATATTTTAAAAGATCGACCTATTTATGGGTTTACCTCTATTCCAAAGGGATTAGAGGGGATGAGCCGTAAAGGCTGGCGGTATCATGATAAGGATATCATTGAACATGTTCTTACTCAGTACCCTTCTATCCAACCGTATTATCATGAAACTGACCCCACTGTTGATTTTTCAAGACATTTTTTAGAAGTTTACCGTTTCTCTGATCAACCGATTCGAAATTTTTTTAATTTAAATTGGATTATTTCCTCATTTTTGTATGCATCACATCGTGATAGTCGTATCGTTTTATGTGGCACATTTGGGAATGGCACTATTTCATGGGCAGGTAAGAGCCTTATTCATAAAATCAGGCATTCGCTTTCCCGAATTAAAAGTCTGTGTCGGCCATTTACCTTATTTGAATATTTACGGCCATTATTAAAATGGCGTTTTCTACTCCCATTTTATTTTATAGCTTGTCGGAGACAACTGTATTTTCCAGTACGTCGCTTATTATTCTCGTCGCCTTTTTTAAATCCAAGACTTTCTTCGTCTTATACATTTCAACTATGGTTTGGCGTTACCATGTCCGACCCCACATCGGATATTAGATTGGTGGAATTTTGTTACTCGGTACCTGAGCATTATTATTATTCTCGCAGTCCTGACAACAGAGTGTTAGGTTATCGTTTATTAGTGCGTCGTGCCTTAGAGGGCATCGTGCCCAAGGAAGTGCGTCTCAATACCACCCGTGGAGAACAGGCCGCTGATTGGAGAACTCATTTTAACTCTTTTTCATCTCACTTTTTTATTCGTATTCAGGAGGCCATGAGTCGCTTTGCATTTTTTAAGACGGCTTTATCTTTTGAGGGGGTTAAAAAAACATTTCAAAAAGATCCTGATGATCACTCCCCCTTACCAAACCGTGTCAGTATTAATCTTGTGATTTCGATGGCTTTATTTTTAATAACTATCAGTGGTTTTTCAGATGAAAAAAACAAATGAGCATGTTAAACTCCCCCAATGAGTAACATTTCTCCTTTAGTTGGTATCATTATGGGGTCACAATCCGATTGGGACACGATGTCTCATGCTGCGGATATGTTGACTCAATTAAATATTACATTTGAAACAGAAGTTGTGTCTGCGCATCGAACTCCGGACAAATTATTTGAGTATGCCGATCAGGCTGATCGTCGAGGGATTAAAGTGATTATTGCTGGTGCAGGTGGCGCAGCGCATTTGCCCGGCATGGCGGCCTCTAAAACACATGTACCGATATTGGGTGTCCCGGTTCAATCTAAAACCTTGGATGGATTGGACTCCTTATTATCTATAGTACAAATGCCTGCAGGTATCCCTGTAGGGACATTGGCTATCGGTAAAGCAGGTGCCATCAATGCCGCATTATTGGCAGCCTCCATATTAGCGATTAGTGATGAGCGTATTAAAACAGCTTTAATTTCGTTTCGTGACACCCAAACTCAAAAGATATTAGACAATCCCGACCCAAGGGCTGCAAAATAATGGTTAAACGGGTTGGTATCGTCGGTGGTGGCCAGCTCGCCCAAATGATGGCAAAGGCTGGGCAGTCACTGGGCTTATCATTTTCGTTTTTGGACCCAACTCCAGATGCCTGCGCATTTGCATATGGGCATGGGATTATTGGTAATTATGATGACAAAGACAAATTGGCTGAATTGGCCTCCCATTCTGATGTTATTACCTTTGAATTTGAAAATGTCCCAGCAGAAAGTATTTTATACCTCCATTCCTTAGTGCCCGTTTACCCCTCTCCTGATGCACTTAAAGTGACGCAGGACAGACTTTCTGAAAAAACATTATTTCAGTCTTTGGGCATACCCACTGTACGATTTTTGACGGTGACAACCATGGATGATTTAAGACATGCCGCACAAGAGTTAGGGGTACCATTTATACTTAAAACCCGACGTCAGGGCTATGATGGAAAAGGCCAGGCTGTGGTTAGAGACTATGAGATGTTGGCTGAAATTTTTGATCGTTTTGCCGGTCAGGATTTAATTGCAGAGGCCATGGCACCATTTTCTCGAGAAATTTCTGTCATTGGTGTCCGCTCGCACACCGGTGAAAAACGATTTTATGACATCTCAGTCAATGTCCATGAGAATGGCATTTTAAAGACAGCTCATGCCCACCATCATGATCATTGTGAGACTTTGGCACGGACCTATGTCTCGACATTAATGGATTATTTTAATTATGTCGGGGTATTTACTCTTGAATTATTTGATTGTCCCCAAGGTATTTTGGCCAACGAATATGCCCCAAGGGTCCATAACTCTGGGCATTGGACGATTGAGGGCGCCCAGACCAGTCAGTTTGAAACCCATTTACGCGCTATTTGCCATCTCCCACTTGGCCCTATGGACAGCATTGGGTTTCCGGCCATTATTAATTGTATTGGGACACTGCCAGATGCCTCCCAATTTTTAGAAAGTCCTCACCTCACATTACATTCTTATAATAAACAACCCAGGCCTGGCCGAAAATTGGGGCATCTTTTTGTCACTGCCACCACTCCTGCTGAGCGGGACAGCGAATTACACCGCTAGTGATGTCTGTCGTGCAGCCTACAGTTGTATTAAACCGCCAGAGAATTATCCAAAATATTTCTAGAATTCAATTTAAAGCACAGCAGACCGGCACTCGATTTCGTCCACACTTTAAAACACACCACTCCGCACAAGTTGCCGACATTTTTAGAGACTTAGGGGTTGTCCATATTACGGTGTCATCTGTTGATATGGCACTTTATTTTGCTGAGCATGGATGGACGGATATTTGTATTGCTTTTCCGATAAATTATTTGGACTGGGATCGTATTTCGGCATTATCTAAGGCAATTACTTTACATGTCATCGTGGATAGTATTGAGGTTGCTGAGTTTATTGTTAGACATGCACAGCATCCCCTTCATATTTGGATTGACTGTGATACAGGATATCATCGAACGGGTATCCCTTGGGACAAGGTAGATGCTATTGGTCAAATGGCAGAGACTTT
>Ga0214917_10003043_pt1 | contig 19820 bp, 16 predicted proteins | sample LL_1208_BB_MetaG_FD_177983 | JGI IMG/M metagenome (GOLD analysis project Ga0214917, IMG submission 177983) | Freshwater microbial communities from Lake Lanier, Atlanta, Georgia, United States - LL_1208_BB | ecosystem: Environmental > Aquatic > Freshwater > Lake | place: USA: Georgia | collected...
TATGGAGCTATAGCAATAATTGCCAATGCCGCAGTCAGTGGGGCCATAATCGGCAAAAATTTATGACTTTTACTCTGGACTATATTCTTACTCAAATTATCACCGCCGACTTACTAAACCACTTCACAGCCCCATTATAAGCCTAGGGGCCACCTTCTTATGAAGGTGGCCCCTAGGGTTTAGAGGTTAATTACTTATCTTTTAAGAATTAACTTCTGTAGAGCTTGGATCTGCTTGTTGATTGATGCGATTAACGCAACGATCGACTTCAGAACTTCAGCATTTGTAACTGTAGTTCCAGATGCCTTAATTGTGTACTGAAGAGTTTTAACAACCTTTTCAGCAGCAACGGCAGATGCGTTTACAGTAACTTGTGCTTGAGCCACGAAGCTTCCTTCGTTTTGGTCAACACGGAACTTGTAAGTCTTAACTCCGTTTGTGAATACGTCAGCTGAAGAGATTGCTGAACCAATAATCGTCATTCCTGGGATGGAAATCTGATTAAAGTCTGCACCAACAACTGCTGTATCACCAACAGTTGCACCGTGACGATCGGTAGCGGCTAGGGTCAAGGTTGCGATCTCACCTGGTGAGTAAGTTACCTTATCCATAGATGCTGTCCATGCACGGATAGCTGAATCTCCACACTTTGCTGTGAAGGCATTTGACTTAACTAGAGTAGTACCAATTTGTGCAGCGATTGTTACTGATTGTGAACCTGATGTTACAGGTGCAGAAGCAGCAGCAACACAGTTAAATGTTCCAGTTGCCTTTGTTGAACCAGATGAAGCAACAGTTCCTTGTGCGGCAGTTACGATACCTGCACTCACAAAGCCAGCTGCGGCTGCAGTGATAGATCCGTGAGCTGGTGTAGAACCAACGGCAGTATCTAAGTTATTGCCAGCAGCATCCTTAACTAGGAATTTGAATGTTCCAGTTGCGTTAGATGTACCAACTGTTACATCTGCTTGATCCACAACGATTGATGTACCAACACCGTGGAAAGTTAATGTCTTGGTTGCCAAAGTTGTACCGTTGTACTTGATAGTAACGGTTGTAGTTAATGGCGCCCCAGGAGCAGCAACTGTATTTTGATTAACGAATATATCAATGTTGTCGCCATCAATAGCCTTATTAGCAGCAAAACCAATGCTGGTTGTTCCAGCCTGATCTATGCCGACTACAACATTGCCGGTACCTTCAGCGGTTAATAGCCCTGCTGTACCTGATAGATCGGCCTTGTATAAGTTTTTAAGCTCAACTGCGATGTACTGAGTTTCGCCATAAGTTAAATCAGCAGCAACCATTACATCATCAGCAGCTGAACCCTCTTCATCTGGATCATTACGTAGTGAGAAGAAAGAGTTAGCAACAACTGGTGTTGCTCCTGAAGTACAGCTATCTACACCTGTAATTGAAAAGGTTTTAACTGCAGTACCGGAACCAATTGTTGCGCTGTTCTTAGCAGTTACAACAATATCGCCAGCACCAGTTACTTCTAATGTTACTAGTGCGTTGGCAATCTCAACAAAGCCAACACCTTTAGCGTCTTGGCTGATTGTTTGAGATGCTGCAGTACCAGAAAGTGAAAGCTTTGCAGGCCCTGTAAGTGTAAGGTTTCCAGTTCCATTTGTTGCAGTATTAAATGTAATCACTGCACCAACAGCTAACACAGTTCCTGTGCTATTTACAGTACCAACAGTTTGAGCATCAGCTAAAAGTGCGCTTGCTGCAATTGCACACTGACCAATAGCAGCTGCAGTTCCAGCAGATGCTGCTGCTGAAACATAAACATCTGCTTTTGTTATTGCAGTCGCTTCAGCTGCATTAGCAACAGGTGTTGACACTACAGACAGGAATCCTGCTGTAAGCGCCGACACTGCAACTAGTGCAATGCGTTTCTTTAGTGTCTTTGTAGACATTTGTTTCCTTTCGTTAGTCGAGTTCGGGAATTTCCCGATCTCGGCTCGAAGATCTTTCGATCCTCTAATTCTGTTTCCTTATGGCACACACGTGTAATGCCGCAAGAAGACAGAAAGCTATTTACTCAGTGGGTACTGGCCCACCATCTGTTTGATCTAGTACTTGCAGCATTAATGTCACTGTCTCAAGTTGAGCCAGGGATAAAGACATGTGGTCTGCGTACTCATCAACTGAAATTGTTTTTGCAGTAGGAGCTGGCTTTGCAGCAGGTGTGGTTGGCGCAACAGGGGCTTCAATGATCGTCATATCTTGATCATTAGAAAGTTGAGAGCGGCTTGTAGTAATTGTTGTATTTGATTCATTACCGGTAATTGAGTTAAGACCAAGGAATGAGGTTAAAACGAGAATAAAGATCAGCGCCATCTTTGAAGATTTAGCGGTTAACTCCGCCGCCTTCTTATAGGTGGTAGATAGAAGATCTAGAGCGGTAAGGCCGCGGGCCTCATCAATAATAAGTTCAGAGAGAACCTTACGTAATGATGCACGAGCACGAGATACGGTGTGACGAACTGCTGACTCTTTGATGCCAAGCTCTTTTGCAATCTCTGCAGTTGAACGACCTTCAACCTCCCACATCACCAGAGCAGCTCGTTCTGCTGGGGATAGTTTTGATAACGCTAATTTAATAATTGCGGCATCTTCCGCGGCTGAGATAGAGGCATCAGCTGGAATGTAGTTTTCAGTTGCGATTTGAGATAAACGCTCTTGTGAGGTCTCAGCATCTAGCGCAACTAAATTTGGCCGGCTTCCTTTTGCTCTAATTACATTTAGGGAAAGGTTGTTAATGGTGGCGCGGATATAGGCAAGTGCGCGCTCTTTTGTGTCTAACTCTGGGGCTGCCAGCATGAATTTAAGAAAGGCTTCTTGGACTACCTCATTGGCATCTTGATCATTACGTAGCATCCGGCGGGCTTGAGAAACTAAAGATGAGCGGCTTTCAAGGTAGAGGGCTGACAGATCAGCCACAGTCCATACCTTGGTCTCAGGTAAGTTATTTGCTAACTTACTTTTTAGAAATTTAGCCATTTTGTTTCACAGCTCCTACGCACTTAGGTTTTAAGGCAGTTTCCTGTCCTCAATAGGTAAGACACCCATCATGATCAAATGTCGCGACCAGATAGGTTGGCTTTGCTGTTATTACTGCTTAAGCCCAGAGCAATAGGATGAGGGTTTTTTAACTTAGATTTATGGTCATATTTGGTCATACATGGTCATAGATAAATCATGACCAACTGTTACACGCAGGCTTTACTGAATACTAAATATTTAAACTATTGATTTCTCTTGAGCGATTTTTGCTGCCTCTTTACGATCAGATGCACCGAGTGATCTATAGATCTCCATCGTTTCATGTCTGATAGTTGAAACTGAGAAACCTAAATCTTCGGCAAGTTCATGATTAGTTTTTCCTTCAACAAAGCCTTGGAGAATCTGAAGTTGGCGAGCGGAGAATTGCACATTGCTGGATAGCTCCTTGGTCAACTGTGCGTGTTTCAACTCAGGCAGCTCAATCTTTAAATACACAGCGCAAACCTTGCCAATAATCTCAATTAGATGCAGATCCGAAGGGGTAAGTGACTTAGCGTCCATTTTTAGCAAAATATAGCCTTTTAGGATCTTGCCATTAGAGATTGGGATAACGATGAAATCATTATTGATGCTTTTTCCAATTGAAGAGCTAGTTAGGGTAACTAGATTCGATCCAGGTGACAGTAGGTTTAAAACTGATTTAAAATCAACATAATGAGCTGCCTCTGGATAGGGGTTATTGGAATAAAGCTCTGTGGCATTGTTGTGTGCATCTAAATTAAAAATAATGGCGTTGGTTACGTTAAAACTAGAAAATAGGTCGGTTTCTAAATTTTTGAGCAACTCATTTGCAGTCGGGCGCTGAATTAGAAGATTTAACAATCTTTCTAATCTAACCTCTAATGACTCCACATTGACTCCTAATTGAAAGCTTCTTGTTGTGACAAATATGTCTAGTCATAACCATTCAATAATAATTACAAGTTGCTAAAAAGCAACGTATTATAGTAAAAATGACTGGTCATATATTCAATAATTCACCTGCAGTTAATTTATTTAGTTGAGCGCAGTTGAGTGTAGTTTAAAACTTGTACAACACGAATAGTTACTAAATTCTACTTTTGCTCGGGTCTATCTGCAGCGCCTAAAACGACTAGTAGCTCATCTGAGGTTACGCCTAAGGCTGTGCAAATTGGCACAATTGCGTCTATTGAGGGGCGCCGGTCTTGGTTGAAGTAGCGTGAGAGGCTACCTCGATCTATTTTTGTCATCGTTGATAGCTCATCAAGGGATGTAATACCTAATTTTTTCATGGTGCTTCGAAGCCATTCATTTGTTTGTTTACTTGAATACCTTGACCCCATGGTGTGAGGGTATGAACTTTTTACAAAATAGTAAGTAAATAAGGAGTCGTTAGCACTTATTTCTAAAGATTGCTTTTTAGCAATGCTACTGGACTATTTATGTTTATCAGTAAATGTAAATATTGCTTTTAAGCAACAATGATTACATAAGGTGTTGAAAAACTTTTAGGATTCAAATCTTGCAATTTTATTAGTCAAAAGGTGCCGCTAAAAATAGAAATCGAACTTAGATGCTGTGAACCCCTGAAATTGAACCAGTGCAATCCAATATTAATTTACTGCTCACCTTAAGTGACTCAATATCTAATCCATCATGGTGGGTGGCAACTATTGATAAGTCAAAGTTATTACCCTTTAAATTAACTGATTGCTTTCCCCTAAATTCAGGGTGAAAATCATCGATATAGGAAAGATTAGCGCCTGCTTCCAAAAGTAGGTCCCACAAAAGCAGTGAGGGGCTGTTACGAAGATCTGAGATATTTCTTTTGTATGACAAGCCCACAATACAAATATTCTTACCCTTTAAATTGTTATCTAATAACTGTTTACCAATACTGACTACATACCCAGCCATTTGGGTGTTAATTTGATCAGACAACCGAATAATTGAAGTTGGAGCTCCTACCGCCTCTGCTTGCTGAGCTAAATAAATTGGATCAATTGGAATGCAGTGCCCACCTACACCAAGTCCAGGTAGAAACTTCATAAACCCAAAAGGCTTAGTTGCTGCTGCATCGATAACCTCATGGACAGGAAGATTAAATTTATTCATTATTTGAGCAAATTGATTTATCAATGCAATGTTTACCTGGCGAAAGGTATTCTCAAGCAATTTTGCTGACTCTGCTACCTCAGGTGAACTAACCCTTACGACTTCTTCACAAAATGATTCATAAAACTCACATGCTAGATCACTCGCTTGATCTGTTAATCCACCAATTACGCGAGCTGTATTGCTTAATTGCCAATCTTTATTGAGCGGATCTATCCGCTCAGGAGCTGCTGCAAATAAAGTATTAGTTTTCTTACCTTGCGTAACTAAAGGCATTACAACGTCACGCAATGTGCCTGGATAAGATGTAGATTCGTTAATAACTAATGAATTATCCCGGCATGAGTTTGAAATCAACACTGCTGCTTGCTTCAAAGAGGTTAGATCAACTTTATTTTCAACATCCAGTGGTGTTGGAACGGCAATGATATAGATGTCAAGATCCTTTATTAATTCTGTATCGACAGTTAAGTTTAAATTGCTAGGCAAATTCTTGCCTTCTTGAAGAGTTTTTATCACGTTGCTATCAATATCAAATCCAATAACTTCATGCCCAGCATTAGCTGCAGCTAGGGCAAGTGGATGGCCAACATAGCCTTGGCCAATAACTGCAACCTTCATGCGTTGATAATATCAGTTTGATTGCGGGAGTTTAAAGTAGTCATCAATTAGTACTTTATTTACTTCTATGGGTGTTAATTATTTCAATAATAATGTCATCAAGTGACTTCACTGTTTTCCAACTAATAGCGTCAAAAATCTTAGTCACTTCGGGAACTCGCTCCTTTGGTTCCTCAAAGTTCTTACCAAACAACTCTTCGTATGGCTTAACAATAATACTTGAATTTGAGTTAGTTAATTTTATAACTTTTTTAGCTAAATCAATCATTGAGATAGCGTGAGGACTGCCAACGTTATAAACTTCGCCAATTGTCTCAGGGCTTTTTGATAATAAGTTAAGTGCTGTAACTACCTCTGAAACAGCAGAAAAAGTTCGCGTTTGAAGTCCATCACCAAAAACTATTAGCGTTTCATTATTAAGTGCACACTCAATGAATCTTGGAAGTACCATTCCGTAATTGCCAACCTGTCTTGGTCCAACAGTATTAAATAATCGAGCAATCGTTACTTGAAATCCGATTTCTTTATGTAGCTGAAAAGCCATGAATTCATCTAAGGCTTTAGCCTCCGAATAGGTCCAGCGAGAAACCATTGGAGAGCCAAGTACTCGATCAGAATCTTCACGCAAGGGCATGACAGGATTTTTACCGTAAATTTCACTAGTTGAGGTCATCACAGTTCTAATCCCTAATTCTGCGGCCAGAGACAAAACTATTTCACTTCCCTTTACATTTACTTCTAAAGCTTTGATTGGATTATTGACAATATTAGATACGCCAAGAGAGGCTGCTAAGTGAAAACATTTATCTACTCCTTCTAAAGTTTTTCTTACCAAATTAGCATCTAAGATAGAACCTTGAGTAATCGATAAACTTTTATGATCAACCACCTTCGAGAGATTTTTTAATGAGCTAGAGCTCAAGTCATCAATAATTTTTACCTGATTACCCTCGGTTAGCAAAAGCTCAGCTAGGTGCGAGCCAATAAACCCAGATCCACCAGTCACTAAAGCTTTCATATCAGAATAATAGTCTAGAGAGAGCGTAAAAGTAATTTTTAAAGAAATAACATCCATATTTATTTAGAAACTTGAAAACAGAGATTCAATTACACTGAGATGATTGCTAAAAGATTTGATTAAGATATAATTTTTTTCAACTTTTCAAACTAATTCTAAAGCAACAATTAATCTATAGTCCTCCTAAATCATTCTCTTTGTGGGCCCTGTCGGGATCGAACCGACGACCCACAGATTAAAAGTCTGTTGCTCTACCGACTGAGCTAAAGGCCCTGAGTTTATTTTGGAAAATGTTTTTCAGATATCAGCGTAATAAGTAAATCCGCAAATATCAAACCGAAACATCGTGAATATTATGTACAAGATAGCGCTATGTAAGCTTATCTCATCAATTATAAGCATACGCTCTTGAACTGGTAGATTTTTATCTATTTCTCGAATATGCTCTGTTTAGAATAATATCAGTTAGGTATAACAATGTCGATATTTACTTTATGCCGCAAGCCTATGTCATTATTAAGTACAAGGCACAAAACGATTTTTATTCTGGCAATTTTTACTCAATTGCTAATTAATTTAAGCGACATAATGGCGATCGGGTTAATCACAATTATAGGCTCTCTTGCTTCTAATTATATTATCGGAACAGAGCCAGAAATTTGGGTAAAGTCATTAATAAATTTCCTCAATTTAACTAATATTTCCGTAGAAGCTTTAATAATATATAATTTAAGTATTGTTGTTTTTCTTTTTATCTTTAAATCAATTTTTACTAGTCTTAGCATGCTTCAAATTATGAAATTCCTTTCGAAAAGACAGGTAGAAATTTCAGTCGACCTTATTAATAAAATTACCACTGCAAAGTACTCTTGGCTCAAGAAACAGAATTCACAAAAAATAATATATACAGCAACTGATGGCGTGCACTCTTTTATTTCAGGAGTGCTTGGAAATTTAGCTTCCTTGATTTCGGATATAACTCTTTTTGCCATGATAGTTTTAATAATTTTTGTAATTGATCTTAAAACAGCAGTGTTTATTCTGATTTTTTTCAGTTCAGTTTTATACGTGTCTGGAAAATACACTCAGAAATTATCTTTAAGGTTCGGTACAAGATATACTGAAACTTCAGTAGCAAATCGAAATTCTTTAACATCGCTATTAAACTCAGTAAGAGAAATAACATTGACTGGAAACCAAAAATTTTTTACACGAAATTTAAATAAAAACTTAAAAATAAATTCTGAATCTAGAGGCCTGAGTATGTGGACACAGCAATTACCAAAATCAATTTTTGAAGTGGCCTTAGTTATCGGGGCATTTACTTTACTGCTTTTTCAGATTAGAAATAACAATTTTAGTGAAGCACTAACATTAATTTTAGTATTTCTTGTAGCCTCCGGAAGGCTGATACCAGCTTTAATGAGGATTCAAACAAGTATTATATTAATTAGGAGCCACCAAACCGGAGCAGAAATGGTTGTGAATCTGATCGACGAGCTTTCGAAAGAACATGATTCTGAGAATTTAGATTCAAGACAGTTTGATTTAAGTACTGCGCCATCCATAAAATTCAATTCGGTTTCTTATGGTTTTGAAGCCAACTCAGCTCCGATAATTCAGAATTTCTCATTTGAGATTATGCCTGGGCAACTTGTTGCGTTGGTAGGCCCCACAGGTTCTGGTAAAACTACTCTCATTGACTTGATGCTTGGAATCTACACGCCAGATCGTGGATCAATTGATTTTAAAACCGAAAATTCAGATTTAAAACCTAATTCAATTAAAAACATTGCATATGTACCCCAAATGCCAGTTTTAATTGCAGGAACAATTGGAGAAAATGTTGTATTTGGTGATACAAAAATAGACATTGATGATAAAAGGTTACAAAGTGCAATTATAAATTCTGGCCTAGATTCTGTTCTAAGTAAACTTCCAATGGGATTGGACACATCTCTAGATCAAATTGGAAACATAATAAGTGGGGGTGAATTACAGAGAATTTCTATTGCAAGGGCACTTTATTTAAATTCTAAATTTATAGTTTTAGATGAGGCAACTAGCGCCTTAGATGGAAGTATGGAGAAAAATATAACAGACCACCTAAATTCTTTAAAAAAATACGCAACAATTGTTATAGTGGCGCACCGTTTGTCTTCCATAAAAACAGCAGATGTCATCATATATTTAGACAGCGGAAAAATTAAAGGTGCAGGAAACTTCTTGGATCTCCAAAACAAACTGCCTGATTTTGCACAAGTAGTTTCAGATATGAAATTCTAAATTCTATTTATTCACAAATTATTGATTAATAATCATAGATAAGTGTGATAAGTAATGATGAATTAAGTTTCAAAGATGCTTAACTATTACTATACTTTTCATATGTAATCAGATCTTTTCTAATTCTTTATAAGCTTGTATTCTGGCAGCAAGAGATATATCGCTTGATAAATTTTGATCAAACCATTCACAGCTTTTTATAAAATAATGCCTTTTAGAATCTATGCCTTCTGAAGATAAACGCCTTAAACTCTTTACAATCGTCTCAGTATCGCTGATCGAGAATACAGGTGCTACTGAACCAAAATATTCCTTATCAATTGTGGCGACCTGATTTGTTAGCAGTGGAACTCCGAGTCCAATTGCATCTATAGAAATACCGCCATAAGCAGGAATTAATAGTTGATCAATTACTGCATCGCTATTTATCATTAAATCTTTTAGCTTAGGCCTAGTCATTAGATTATGCCATTTTACAAATCCGGCTTCTTCGATTTCTTTTAGATATTTTACGGCTGAAGGAAAATTCTCACCCCACTTAATTAGGTGAAAAATAATATTATCATTAGATAAAAACAGCTCTTTAATTGCCGAATAGATTATTTCATTTCCTTTCCCAATATCTGTGCTTATAGAAAAAGTGTGTCTCGCAGGAACCATTACCTCGAAAGCATTATCTTTTCTACTTGATAAATATTTTTCTCTTAGTGCCCGTAGGTCTGGAAAGTTACTATCGTTGATCGGATGCGGACTCTTTATAATCACCTGGCTAAAGATATTTCTTGCTTTATTAAGACAGTCTTGATTTGAAATCAATATTACGGAAGCATTTTCAAAACCAACTTTGGTATTTTTGGCTAATTTATAATTGGTATCGATAAAGTTTCTTAATGTTCCATGCTCAAAAGCAATATATCTTCCGTTTTCTACATATTTACTTAAGTTGCAAAAGGGTCCATAAAAAATAATTTTGTCAAACGAAGCAAAAACCCTCTTAATATGTTTATTATCGTTTATATTTCTAAGCCTGTATAAAACGTTGTATGCAATAAATGGTCTCAATTTTTTTGGGATCCAATTTTTGAATAATTTGATCATAATTCTAAGGAAATTATCTAAGTTCCGATTTTTGTTTGAATTAAGATTAATTTTCTTGGCAGATTGCTTTGAAGGGAATAGTGTTTCGCAAATTGCAGACCAGCTTCCAGATAGCACCCAAGATGGTATTGCTCTGCCCATTAGTTTCAGCATATCAGTGGAATATTGACTATATTCAAATTCTAAATTTAATTCTTCCCATTCTGGCATCATCATCACGTGGTGAGCGTTTACGTTAACAAGATAAGATTCAAAACCATTTTCGCGTTCTTTTTTTGCAGCCAAGTAACCGTTGTTAGCGATATTACCTACATGCAAAACTCTCATCTTTTTATAATATCAGATAGCAATAATTATCTTTAGATAAAGTTTCTATGCATTTGATGCCAGTTTTTTGATTATAGTCTCTTTCAAAGATTCTTTCAATTCGGTCCATGAAATCTCCCCAATAATTTCCTTTAACAAACTATTATCTCCAATTAAATCTTTTTGTTTTGATTGATAAGAGAAATTAGGTTCCTTACCAATAATTTCTGCGATGTTTGTTGATAATTGGGAAATCGAAATCACTTGATTTCCTGCAACATTTATTTGCTTTGATCCAGGAATTCTGAGTAGTTTAATAAGAATCGATGCAGCATCTTCAACATAAATAGGATTAATGTGTATACCTTTTTCACCTGAAAGGTAAATTATATCTTTCATATAGATGTTTTTTATCAATCTTGGGATGAGCATCTGATCTGATTGTCTTGGACCAAAAATGAAGAATGGCCTTAAAATTTGCACGTCGATAAACTTTGAATAGCTCGAAATTAGCAATTCGCTGCTCAATTTCGAAGCACAGTAAAAATCAAGTTCTGTATGTTTTTTCATCAAATTGTCTTCATTAATAGGAGAATCTATTTCTTTGTATAATCCACCTGTAGAAGTGTAAATAAATTTTTTAATTCCACAATTCATTCCATAATTTATAAGACTTAAAGTAGACAATGTATTTACTTTAAAGATTTCACTTGAATTTTGAGGAAAATTCTTGAAATCTCTAAATTGTGCTAAATGAAATATATAATCCAATTGTTTTGGGAGTCTTGATAAGTCAATTTCATCTAAGAAGTTATGAACAATTTGGTTATCACCCAAATCTTTATTATAGGTTTTAACTAGCTTAAATACTTCAAAATCTTTTGGTAGTTTTTGAATTAATTCAAACCCTAATAAACCGTTGGCACCAGTAATTAAAACTTTTTCCATTATGTGGGTGAGGTATCTTCAATCACAGTTTAATCCTATCATATGCACCAAATAATGTTGTTAAGTTTTGTCTGCAGCGTGAAGTATTTCTTGGAAAACAACTGGAAAATACTTATAGGAGTGATAATTTTCTACATAATTCCGTGATAGCTTTGATAAATCATTAATTCTATTATGATTTAAAATAATACGGATAAGTTCATGCTTAAGGTTTGATTTGTTAATACTAATTATGGGACATTCATCTAAATATGTACCTTCATAGATCCTGGTATATCTCTGATCTGATAAATTTGCCATCACAACACAGGAACTTGCCATTCCTTCAATCGCGTTTAGCCCATATCCTGTAGCATAGATTTGATCAATCAATATATGAATCTTATCCTGCAAAAGCTTTCTGACTTCGTCATTCGGTAGTCCTTCAATCAAGTGGAACTTTATATTGAAACCCTCGTTTTCCAATTCTTTTATAACTTCTAGAATTTTTTCTGTGCCTTTAAATCCTCTATGATTAGGCATATGAGCTATCTCGATGACTTGACCTTTACCAATAGACTTTTTATTGGATCGCCATACATTCGTATCAATTATTAAAGGGGAAGGAACCTTTAAAATTTTAAAAGAATAAAGATCTGTTTCACGAAAAAGATCTGCATGCATAAAACCAGGTAAAATAACATCTGAATGCTTTTTCCAGTATTCTACTCTTTGAGATATTTTTTTCTGTTTGTACTTGCCCATAGGATATGAGTCTAAAAGTCCTTGATGTACTTCTTCTGATTTTATATTTTTATAAACATAACTATCTCCCCCATAAGGAATTACAATTACTTTTTTATTTAATGCTTTAAAAATATAGGATTGAAATCGCCATATCAACGGTATTTTTCCAATTAAAAACCCATCAAAAGAGATCACAACTATATCGAACTGATTAAGAGACCGTAAAAACAAAAAAATTGCTTTAAATCCAATTTTTGCCAGTGATAGGAATCTCAAAAAAATGCCTTCTGATATCTTAGATTTAAGATTGATGTCCCAAATAATATTTTTGGTCACAAAAGTTGTAATTTTAAACATTACGGTTTTAGTGTTATACCCATGGAGTTTAAGTGCGTTATTCCAATAATAGTTATTAATTATTGGCGTGCTACCAAATATAATTCTTTTTGCCATTTTTTCCTTTTAGTATTTAGCTCTTAATTATACCCCATAAACCATTATTTTGGCTTAGTATTTTATTTCAAGTTACACTTTTTTTAAATCCGTAAATTTATTCCGATTATTTACTTTAGATATAGCATCTACATTAAGAATGTATTTCTCAGATAAAGGATTTAAAAGTCTGGTTAAAGTTGAGTGTATACGATATAATTATGTTTAATTAAGTAGATGGAGACTTCTGATTTCTACCGAAATAAGAACTTTACTAGAAACTGAAAGTGTAATTTATGATAATTTTTTAGTTAATTCGTCTAACTCTATGTTTACTCAAAGTTATAAATTCAGAAAATTTTTGCACAACTTATTCCCTGCGGTCGAGAGTAACTATTTTTGTTTGTTTAAAGATACAAAGATAATAGGTGCAATCCCTACTTTTTTGATCGATGGGCCTCAAGGCCAAGTTGTAAATTCGTTACCATTTTTTGGAAGCCATGGTGGAATAATTTTAGATGATTTAAATGACAAGACAACTAAGGATGCGTTGGCTGATTCATTTTCCCAATTTACATTAAGTTTAAATCTACTCTCTTCAACAGTTATTGACAGTGTTACCGGATCTCCATGGGAAGAACCCAGGACTGATGGGTTATTAATGAACGATTACAGAACAGCGCAAATTAGTGATCTCCCTAAGATTGCGCCACGTCCTGAAATAGAACAACAATTAATGAACTCGTTCCACTCCAAGACCAGAAATATGGTCCGTAAAGGCCTTAAATCTGGGTTTTTAATTTCCCATAACAATTCCACATCAAATATGAACCAAATGTTTAACTTACATATTTCAAATATGAGTCAAAAGATTGGAGGAAAAGCTAAACCAAGTAATTTTGTAGAAGCTGTACTAACTGTCTTTAAATATGATATTGAATACAGAGTATACTTTGCTCATGTTAAGGGTGAACTTGCTTCTGCGCTCTTACTATTTTACTTTAAAGATCAAGTTGAATATTTTATGCCAGTAATTGAAAGTAGATTTAAGAATTTACAACCGATGAGTGCACTGATCTTTACTGCTATGGTTGATGCCGTTTGTGAAAAGAATATGAAAAAGTGGAACTGGGGAGGTACTAGAAGTGATCAAAATAGTTTACTAGGATTTAAAGAAAGGTGGGGATCAAAATCAACGTTATATAAATACAGTACATTTGTTCCGGGAAAGAAATTTTTGTCAAATGAAGAACTTATTAATGCAAGAAATTCTTACCCATTTTTTTATATTCAACCTCAGTAACGATATTTGTGTGGTATTCTAGAAACATTACTTTATTACTCCTCCATCGAATTGAGCTAATATGGATCTTTATAAGTCTATTAACCAAAAATATTCTAGACAGTTTAGGGAACATGGCGATTCTGCAAAATCGGTGATGATTCCAAAAGATAACCAAGAAGTTAGATTTAATTCAATTGCTGCAAGAATTCCTAAAAATAGAAATTTGAGTTATTTAGATTATGGCTGTGGGCTTGGGCACCAAATGAAGTATTTCAATAAGTTAGATTATAAATCCCTAACATATTCTGGTGTAGAAATAAATCCGGATTTTTTGGAGTTTTGCCGCACAAATTATACTGGAGTAGATTTTTTTGACTACCATGAATTTTGGGCTGATCCAAAACCATATGATATGGTCGGAAGTGTAGGAACATTTAATTTGAGATATACAGAAAATGATAATTTTGGTTTAATTAAAAATGAAATTACTAGACTTTGGGGTGTTACCAGAGAAATTTTATTTCTTAACTTTATGTCAAATCAAGTTGATTTCATACAAGATGGTGCTTATCACCAGGACTTAGGCTTGCTATATGAATTTTCTTGTGATAAACTTTCTAGGATTATTGAGATTGACTCTAGTTATTTACCTTATGAGTACACGTTTATTATAAAAAGGGGCTAAATGAGAAAATATCTGAAGTTTGCATCATTACTTCTTGTTTCTAACTTGCTTTTTGGATTTGGGGCATTGGCGAGTTATGACTTCTTGAAAAATAAAAAGGAAATGTTTATTGATCCAATTAACGCTAGTGAAAAAAAAATAGATGAGACATGGGCCAAAGAAGTTATTAAGGGAGGCTATCTCTTGTGGTTTCGCCATGCCGAACGAGATAAATGGACAGGAACTGTAACTGTTTACGACTGGGAACAAATTAGTAAATCGATTGACGCATCAAAAACCGAATGGGCTAATGCTGTCTGCTTGAATACAAAAGGATCGCAAGAGGCGCGACTAATTGGCAGGGTATTTAGTGAGTTAAAGGTAAATTACTCAGAAGTTATAAGTAGTCCTAGCTGCAGGGCAATGCAGATGTCGCGTCTAGCCTGGCGTCAACCTGATCAAATTTGGCTAAGTTTGCTGCACCCCACAGCAATAAGTCTAGATCAGTCGGAATTATTTGCGAAAGACTTAGGCGTGAGAATATCAAATCTAGAATTGCAACCTGGTAAAAATGTTATTATTTCTGGTCATGGAAATACTTTGCCTGTATATTCAAAAACATTATTTCTAAAAAAGATCAATTCTCTGGCTCAATTAAATATGGATGAAGGTGGTTTTGCTGTTTTAGGGATTGAGAACGGTAAATTAATTTTGCATCATGTCTTTAAAAATTTTTACAATTTTGCGAATACTGTTCTTGAATATCCAGACCCTTCGTCCTGGGTATATAAAAATAATAAAGAGCTTAAGTAATCATTTTGTGCGCAAATAATTTAGAGATTTTATAAAATTTTATGGAACAGGCATAATCCTAGAAAAAAACTTAATAAAAATTAATGCATAGATTTACGCTTTTATTTTATAGAAATTAGAGTCAATGGCCGGAACTAAACAGACTTTGTAGATATAGAAGTGACCAAATCAACAATCTACGGTTACTCTTGCCTTCAAAGTGTTCACTTAATTTTTTCTGTATTTCAGTATAGTCAAAATAATTATAAAGTTTTTGGTCTTTAGGTTCAAGCCGATTTTTAACAAAATTAATACTTTGACCACGGAACCAGGAGGAATCAGGCGCTGAAAATCCTTGCTTTACCCTCTCTGTTGTATCTTTGGGCACATATTTTCCCAATACTTTTCTTAACAAATATTTACCATCATTAGTTTTTCTATAGTAATCTAGTTTTTTGTTCACTCCAGAATTCTCATCAATTCTACTTGAATCTAAGAGATTTTTAACCTTTAAATTAACTGGTAGTTTTGAGGCAAAATCCACTAAATCATTGTCTAAAAAAGGTACCCTGGTCTCTAGCCCATAAGCCATACTCAGTTTGTCCTCAACTATTAGTAAGCTATGAAGAAATGTTTTAGCTTCAAAATAAAGACTTTGGTTTACGTAGTCTTCTGGTGAATTTAATTTTTCGATTTGCTTTTTAAAAATACTTTCAAATATATCCCTCGTCCACACGTGCTGTACTTCCGTAGAAATAGGTGAAAAGATTTTTTTTATACTTTGGTTATCTACCAGTCGCTGCCAATACAGATAATATCCATCGATATAGTCCCTAAAATTCTGGCTAGATGCACCCTGGTAGTACCGCCACGGATAGCCCCCGAATATCTCATCTCCCCCAGAACCAGAAAGGACTACCTTTACCTCTTTTCTAGCTAATTTAGCAGCATAAAGATTGGGATAACTCTGTCCAATCCTGGGTTCCTCTAAACATAGTACAAGTTTGTCAATTGAATTTTCCATATCTGTAGATTGCAAGAGCATTTCAAAATGGCGGGTCTTGAGAAAAGCTGACATTGCTTTAGCTTCTAAACGTTCATCAAAATTGATTTCAGGGCCAGAAATATTTAAAAGTTCGAATCCAACAGTGAAGGTTTTTAGCTTTGGATTATTTAAAGATGCAATAGCCGTGATCGCTCCGGAATCTATTCCTCCACTCAAATAAGAACCAATTTCAACATCACTAATTAGCGTTCTTTTCACCGCTTGTTGGAAAAGACGATCTAATTCTTCTGTATACTCTTCCTCAGATGCAGAATCTTTGGTTTCTGTGAAATCATAGTCCCAGTACTGGATAGGATTTTTTAATAGACCCGTTTTAGTATTAATAATCATGTAGTGACCAGCCTCAAGAAGTTTAATGTCTTTTTCAAAGGTTTTATTTGTAAAAATATTTTGAAATGTCATATATTCAAGTAGTGCTTCTTTATTAAGAGCAGATCTAAAGTTATATCGAGCTTTTATCGCTTTTTGCTCAGAACCAAAAGCAAAGTAAGAATCTTGTGAACTATAGTATAGCGGTTTAATACCATACCTATCTCTAGTTAAAAGTATCTCACCTTTTAGTTTATCAAAAAATGCGAATGCAAACATTCCATTAAATTTTAATAAAGCTTTTTCTTTCCACACAATCAATGCGGCTAGTAAAACCTCAGTATCAGATTGTGAATAAAATATGTAACCCAGAGCTTCTAATTCTTTTCGAATTTCCTTGTAATTGTAAATTTCACCGTTATATGTGAGTACATACCTACCATCCTCTGAAATCATTGGTTGAGCAGCGGCTTCAGTTAAGTCAATTATTGCTAACCGCCTATGCCCAATCCCTACATTTTTAAAAACCCACTGTCCTTCTCCGTCAGGACCTCGATGCGCTATTGCATCCGACATTGCTTTAACTGATTCTATGCTCACTTCTCTACCCTTGAGATCGACTAAGCCAACAATCCCACACATATTTACTAAATAATATTTCTTAATGAGTTAATTACGTGATCTTGATCTGACTTAGTTAACTTGTTATGTAAAGGTAATGAAATTGTAGTTTCACTTGCGATTAAAGAGTTAGGAAAATCTGTTGGCTTAAATCTAAACCTTTTCGCATAGTAACCCAGTAAATGTATAGCATGAGTACCAGGTCTAGTTGCAATTCCATTTTTCTCTAAAGACTCCATAACACTATTTCTAAATTTCATACCACCGCTATACACAACTCTAGTTACATATGACTGCCATGCATGAACTCCATTTTTGGGCTTCATTGGCAAAGATAGCCATTTAACTTCAGATAAGTTTTCTAAGTAATAATCAGATATTTGATCCCGTTCTTTTATAAATGAATCAAGTTTATTAAGTTGTACAGTTCCAATGGCACCTTGTAGGTCAGTCATCCTATAATTAAATCCTAGTAAATTAAACTCGGGAAGAAGGTAAGGTGATGGGCCATTGTGCCGCTCTTCCTCTGAAATTTCAGCTCCATGATTTCGCATTTTCTCTGCAATTTTTGCTAAATCAGAATTTTGTGTAGTTAGCATTCCGCCTTCGCCGGTTGTAATTGATTTCCTAGGGTGAAAAGAAAACGCTGCTGCATGACTGACAGATCCCGCCATGTTCCCATTTAAACTCGCCCCCGCTGCGCATGCTGCATCTTCGAAGACTAAAATATCTGAACCTAACTTTTCTTTAAAAAGCTTAATGTCTACGCATAGACCAAATAAATCAACTGCAATCACGGCCTTAGTCTTAGGCGTAACTTTTTTTAATGTCTCTTCGAGGGAAATATTAAAAGTATCAAGGTCAATATCTACAAATACTGGTGTTGCGCCGCAGTAAAGTACTGAATTAGCAGTAGATACCCATGTAAATGATGGCACAATCACTTCATCGCCTGGTCCGATACCAGCAGCAGCTAGCATCAGGTGAAGTGCTGTAGTGCAACTTGAAGTTGCTAAGGCATATTTAACGTCGTGTATAGCGGCAAAATTATTTTCGAATTCCTTTACATGCTTACCTTGCGTTAACCAGCCAGTTTTAATTGGATCTTGGATTGCAATTAATTCTTCTTTTCCGAAAGAAGGGCTAGCAATTTGAATTCTGTCCATTATTTTCTCGGAGCAGAATTAGACTCACGCCAAGCAATTAAGTCTTTTAAGCCATCCTGTAGGCCAAGTTCATAATTAAACCCAAGATCTTTGCTAGATTTCTTTGTACAGCCAATTCTATTTTGTACCATTCGGCGCATGTCTTCTGCAGTGTAAGGTTTGTATTTTACCTTTAAATCAGATTTTTTAAGATCTAGAATCATTTCGCAAAGTTCTTTAATGCTAGTTTGCACGCCAGTGCCCACATTATAAAATTCATCAGTTGAGTCAGACTTCATCGCCAAAACATTACATCTAGCTGCATCTTTAGCAGTAATAAAATCATAGGCTTGAGATCCGTCACCATTAATCTCTGGAGTTTGGTTCTCATCAATTTTATTTAGCATAATTGGTATTACGCCTGTATAGGCCGCAGTCTGATCCTGATGCGGACCATAAACATTCATATACCTTAGCCCAACATATTGTAAATTATACCGATCATAAAATGAGCGACACATTGCCTCTCCTGCGATTTTAGTTGCCCCATAAAAATTTTTATTATTAAAAGGATGAGTTTCTGTCATTGGTATTTCTAGCGCGTCACCATAAACAGATGCCGAGGAAGAATAAACGAGGCGTTGAACTTTATTTTTAACACAAGCTTCAAGGACATTAAATGTGCCCGCGATATTCACTTCAAAGGCAGTTCTAGGATAATCCTTGCAATGCAGTAGCCACATTGCTGCTAAATGAAATACTCCGTCTATTCCCTGCATTGCTTTATCTAAAATATCAATATCTCGAACATCTCCACCATCTGGAAATACTGAACATCTAGGATCTTCCATTTGCTCAGAAATATTTGAAATCTTTCCTCTAGCATAATTATCATAAATAATAACTTCTTTAACATCATGTTTTAATAACTCAGAAACGACATGGCTTCCGATAAACCCAGCTCCGCCGATTACTAAAAACCGCTTACCTTTAATTTCCATCAGTATTTTCCTTTAGTCAAATTTCCAAATTTAAAAAAATCAATGTCACTTGGAACTTTTTCCTTAGAATAAAAGTTCCTTCCATCAAGTAATTTTGTGCCTTTTGAGAATTTCTTAAAATCGATTTCAGAAAACTCGTGGTGATTTGTATGCAAAATAACAGCGTCAAATTCTTTTGACAAATCTTCCTCATATTCAAACCCTATCTCATTAATTTCACTTTTCGTGTAGAAAGGATCTATGGCAAATACTTTAGCGCCAGAATTCACCAAAAGATTTTTTAACTCTATAGCTCCTGAAAAGGCAATCTCCTTAACATTTGCTCGATAACTTATCCCTAGAATAAGGACCTTA
>Ga0214917_10003044_pt1 | contig 19818 bp, 16 predicted proteins | sample LL_1208_BB_MetaG_FD_177983 | JGI IMG/M metagenome (GOLD analysis project Ga0214917, IMG submission 177983) | Freshwater microbial communities from Lake Lanier, Atlanta, Georgia, United States - LL_1208_BB | ecosystem: Environmental > Aquatic > Freshwater > Lake | place: USA: Georgia | collected...
GTCTGGCAAATATCTGCGCCGACCCAACACCGTTTCGGTGTAACCCACCATTCGCGCTTCTTCAACAACGTTCTTTAAGTAATCTCTTATTCCACCGAAGCGAAGAAAGTAGCGATCCATAAGATCCTGCGCTGCAGGTGGCGAGAGGTCAAGCTGAGCTGCAAGTCCGTACGAGCTAAGTCCATACGCAAGTCCATACGACATCGCCTTTATTTGTCGACGCATCTCTGGATCTACCTCAGTAGGAGCAACGCCAAAAACTTCAGCTGCCACTGTTGCGTGAAGATCTTCACCAGATGAGAAGGCTTCAAGGAGATGCGCGTCATTTGATAAATGAGCCATGATACGCATTTCAATCTGACTGTAATCGGCAGTTATGAGGCAATCAAAGCCTTTCCCCGCGATGAAACAGTCGCGAATCTTTCGCCCCTCTTCAGTTCGAACTGGAATGTTCTGCAAGTTTGGGCCAACGGATGAGAGTCGACCAGTTGCAGTGACAGTCTGAGCAAAGTGGGTGTGGATTCGTTGATCAGTGGCAGTCTCTGCAATCAATCCTTCGATAGTTGTTGCTAATTTTTTTGTCTCGCGAATGCGAAGTAGCGCTGCCAATACAGGGTGCTGAGATTTTGAAAAGAGCCAAGCGAGAGCTTCAGCGTCGGTTGTAAAGCCAGTTTTAATCTTCTTCGTCTTAGGTAATCCGAGCTCGTCAAAGAGAACTACCTGTAACTGCTTTGGAGATGCCACATTGAATTCATGTCCCACCGAATCGTGTGCAATTTTGGTCTGTGCCGAAACCTCTGATTCAAAGAAGTTGAGTAATTCGTTGAGTTTCTTACTATCGACTGCCACTCCCCTGCGCTCCATAACCGCAAGCAGGTGCGCGATAGGAAGTTCTAGATCATAGAGAAGACCTTCCACTCCGCGAGATTTCATCTCTTGATCTAAGGAAGTTCTGAGAGTGAAGAGTTGCGAGGAAGCCGATGCCACGGAACTTTCAGGAGATGTCAGATCTAGGCTCGAGCCATCTCCATAGCGCTCAAGGAGATCAGTAATTTCATGGGTGCGAACACCAGGGTTAAGTACATAGGCCGCAAGGCTGGTATCAAAGACAATGCCTTCGATTTCGCTGATCCGAGAAAGTGTCTTACCGTCATGGACAATCTTTGCAACTTTTGCATCAGCACCCCATGAACCAATATCACTGGAGTGCACGACATAAACTTCATTCGGAGAGAGCGCCACGGAGTAGCGGTGCAAAACCTCATCAGAGATTTCATAGGAAAGTGCGATCTCCCCGACATGTTTAGCAATCTTTGCGCTCATCTCGACAGGAGTCAGAACTTTTTGATCAAGTTCTCGCGAGAATAGTGAAGTTGCTTCTGGAGTTAAATCCTGTGATCCTGCAACTGCGATCACTGAGAGCCGATCTTTGAGTGTTCTAAATTCAAGAGTTTCAAGTAGCGGTGCAAGATCTGAAAGATTGACACCTGACCAAGCAAGAGCCGCAGGATTTGCCTCGATCTCGACTGATTGAATCAGCTGAGTGAGTTCACGGTTGCGCTTAACGCTCTCAATATTTTCGCGTAAGGCGATACCGACTTTGCCTCCGACTTCATCGGCCTTTTCGAGTAATTTCTCCAGAGATCCATATTCAATAATCCACTTTGCAGCTGTCTTCTCACCTACACCCGGAATAGATGGCAAGTTATCGCTTGGATCTCCTCGTAGCGCTGCAAAATCTGGATACTGAGTAGGTGTCATCTGATACTTATCAACGACCGCCTGCGGAGTCATTCGTGCCATTTCACTTACGCCGCGTTTCGGATACAGAACCGTGATCGAATCAGTAACTAACTGAAAACAATCTCGGTCCCCCGTACAGATCAGAACTTCAAAGCCATCTCTCTCGGCACGTGTTGCAAGGGTCGCGATAATATCATCAGCTTCAAAACCTTCAACAGAAAATTGAGTGATGCCAAAGCCTTTCACCAAATCGTTGAGGTAGGACATTTGAGAGCGAAATTCATCGGGAGTCTTGGCTCGATTTGCCTTGTAATCAGGAAAGATCTCAGTTCTAAATGTCTTGCGCGAAACATCAAATGCGACTGCAACATGGGTGGGCTTTTCATCTTTAAGTAACGAGATCAACATCGTTGCAAAGCCGTAAATGGCGTTAGTGTGCTGACCCGATGCAGTGGTGAAGTTCTCTGTGGGTAGAGCGAAAAATGCTCGATAAGCCATTGAGTGGCCATCAATAAGAAGGAGTCTCTTCTCGATCTTGGCCATGGCCCTTATCTTAGGTATAAACTCCCCAACTATGACGCAACCAAATTTCCTTGACATTGTTCGTGAGCGCGGCAGCGGAGCACTCGATAAGAAGATGGGAATCGAAATCCTAGAAGCCTCTCCCGAAAGGCTCGTTGGACGTATGCCTGTCGAAGGAAATACACAACCAATCGGCCTTCTTCATGGCGGCGCTAATGTGGTTCTAGCTGAATCTCTCGGCTCAATCGGTACGCAGATTCATGCAGGACCCAACCGAAAAATTGTTGGTGTAGACATCAACGCTACTCATCACAAGTCTGCGACATCGGGATATGTGACCGGAGTTGCGACGGCGGTATCTCTCGGCAAGACTCTCTGCGTCTATGAAATAGTCATCACAAATGACCAAGGGCAGCGCACATGTAGCGCACGCATTACCTGCATGATCTTGGCCGAGCGTTAATTAGTGAGCGCCAGTTCCTAAATACGCTTCACGAACTGCAGGATCATTGAGTAGATCAGATGCTGCAGCTGTCTTAACAATGTTTCCAGTCTCAAGAATGTAAGCACGGTGCGCTCTTTGGAGTGCTTGTTGTGCATTCTGTTCTACGAGCAAAATAGTTACACCCTGAGTTTTGTTGATTTCTGTGATGATTCGGAAAATATTTGCGATCATCTGAGGAGCAAGTCCCATTGATGGCTCATCAAGCAATAGAAGTTTTGGGCGAGCCATAAGCGCTCTACCGATTGCAAGCATCTGCTGCTCTCCGCCAGAGAGTGTTCCACCATCTTGGAAAGCTCGTTCCTTTAATCGTGGAAAGAGGTGATAGACCATTTCTAGATCTTCATTCATCTCGTTCTTGCGATCCTTACGATGAAATTTACCCATCTCTAAATTCTCGAGAACTGTCATTCCTGGGAAAATTCCACGACCTTCAGGCGCTTGTGAGATACCAAGGTAAACACGTTCGTGTGCAGCCATCTTTGAGATGTCCTTGCCATCAAAAATGATGGAGCCAGATGAGACGCCGCGAAGACCTGAAATTGTCTTAAGGGTTGTGGTCTTACCAGCGCCATTTGCGCCAATCAGAGTGACAATCTCACCTTGATCAACATGGAAAGAAATTCCTTTAATCGCTTCGATCTTGCCGTAATGAACTCTGAGGTCTTTTATCTCAAGATGCATCTGCAGGTACTCCTAGATAGGCCTCGATGACACGTGCGTCATTTTGAACAACTTGTGGTGAATCATCGGCAATCTTTGAACCAAAGTCCAAGACCACGACGCGATCAGAGATCCCCATGATGAGGGACATGTCGTGCTCGATCAGCAAAATCGTGTAACCAGCATCGCGAATCTTTTTGATTGTCTCCGCGAGAGCAACCTTTTCCGATGGATTAAAACCAGCTGCTGGCTCATCCAGTAGAAGGAGCTTAGGCTCGGTTCCAAGTGCTCGTGCAATCTCAAGACGACGTTGATCACCATAAGGGAGATTCTTCCCAAGTTTGTGCGCAACATGATCAATACCCATGAACTTGAGAAGCTCCATCGCCTTCTCTCTATTTGCCTTCTCTTCACGTCGTGAGCGAGGCAATCCAAATAGTGAACCCACAAAACCAGATTTACTGCGTACGTCGCCAGCAGTAATCACATTTTCAAGGGCGGTCATCTCACCGAAAAGACGGACATTCTGAAACGTGCGCGCAATACCTGCTTCGGTAATCTGCCAACGCTTTTTTCCTACAACTGAGATTTCGCCGTTAAATACAATATCGCCCTTGGTTACCTTGTAGACACCGGTGACTACGTTGAAGACAGTTGTCTTACCGGCGCCGTTAGGACCAATCAGGGCGAGGATTTCACCTTCGTTGACGTGAAGATTGACATCATTAAGAGCGGTGACGCCACCAAATTGCATCGTAACGCCTTTAAGTTCGAGTACTTTTTTCATGATTGTAAGGACTTCTCTCTCTTCTTACGAGGCAGGATTCCATCAGCACGAACGTTCATCATGATTACTAAAACAAGTCCGAAGATCAGCAAACGAGCATCGGAGATAAATCGAATTCTCTCTGGCAGATAAGCGAGGATTACTGCGCCAGTAATGACACCCCAGATATTTCCCATTCCGCCGAAGACAACACAGGCAAGAATCAAAATCGATGTATTGAGTGTAAACATCTCAGGAGCGACGAACATAGATTTCGCTGCGAAGACCACTCCACCTGCACCACCAATAGCTGCACCAATTGCGAAAGCCCAGATCTTGTACTTGAGTGTGCGAACACCCATAAGATCAGCAACATCTTCATCCTGTCGAATACTCTCCCACGCTCTACCTGGACGGCGAGAAGAGAGGCGACGAATCATCCAAATCACTAAGAAGATAAGGAGTAGAACAGTCCAGTAATACGCCTTCTGGTTCTGCAGCGTGTATTCAAGTGAAAGGAACTTCGGCGGTGTTGGAATATTCGCAATTCCGTTAGGACCACCGATTGCCATTGTATTGAGAGCGACGATGCGAACGATCTCACCAAAGCCCAGAGTGACGATCGCCAAATAATCTCCACGTAAACGAAGAGTTGGAAGACCAAGAATCACTCCAGAGAGCATTGCTAAGGCAATACCAATTGGGAGGATCTCCCAGAAGTTTAATGATGTGGTTGTTCCCAAGATCGCCATTGTGTAGGCACCAATGGCGAAGAAAGCAACATAACCAAGATCTAGTAGACCGCTCTTACCAACAACAATGTTCAAACCTAACGCCATAAGAACAAAGAGACCGACTGGATAGACCAGAACAGCTTCGTAGGAACTAATTGGCGTATTTAAGAAGGTTCCCCCAAGGAATGGGAGGCAGATTGCAAATATCATTGCAGAGGAAGCAATAGCTACCCGAGCAAGCTTAGGAGATCTCTCCCAGAGTTCTGCGCCTTTATCGCGTAAGTTAAATGCCATCGCTATACCCTCGCCTGCTGTAGTGACTCACCAAAAAGACCGTTCGGCTTGAAGAGAAGAACTAATACCAATACTACGAAGGCCGTAACTGCCTTCCACTGCGTACCAAAAATTGTTGCGGCATAAATCTCGAGGACTCCCAGAGCAATTCCCCCAAAGAATGCTCCTCGAATATTTCCGATTCCTCCGAGAACTGCTGCGGTGAATGCTGCCAAACCGAGTTCGAAGCCAACGTTGAACTTAGTGCTCTCATAGACAGTGGTGTAGAAAAATGCTGCTGCACCTGTCATTAACCAGCGATAAAGAAGGTACTTGAAATAACCTTATTGAGATTTACTCCCATGAGTTGAGAGTTTTGCTCAGACATTGATACTGCGCGGATTCCCTTGCCTAGTCGCGTGTGCTTGACGAAGCGGTCAACGCTGAAGAGGAGGAGAATCGCAAAGACGATCACTAGCAAGGTATCAAGACGAACTTCAAAGGCAGAGACAGGGATTCGCACTGATCCGATATGGAACTCGGTTCCCATATACGAAATCAGATAAATCTTGTCGAGAAGTCGTGGGTTATTTGCTGGTGCTGAGCTAGTCAAAATTCTTACTGTCTCACTGATAACGATTGATACGCCAATCGCAGAGATAAGTGTTGTCAGACGATTAGAGCCCGTCTTACGCAATCGACGGTAGGCGATGATTTCTACCAAGACACCGGTGATTGCGCAGACAAGCATTGAGACAAGCATGCAGGCCAAAAGTGTGTAGACCAATTTCATGCCGGTAAGTGGCTCAGTGTCATCTGCATATCCAAAGATGTTCTTAGAGGTGATGATTGTGGCAAATGTTCCAAGCATGAATACTTCAGAGTTTGCAAAGTTAATGAGGCGTAATACACCGTAGACCATTGTGTATCCGAGAGCGATGAGAGAGTAAATAAATCCGAGGGCGATGCCATCGATGGTTAGGGCAAAGAATTGATCAACTAATACCGAAAAATCCACTGAATCAACTCCTACACATTAGTCGGCCATCTAGCCGCTGAAATCTTGCACATCCTACTAAAAATTTTCTTTCAAGACTACCTTCATCAATCAACCCCCACCCGTTTGGCGAGTGGGGGTTGATGTAGATGAATTTCTTCAGATACTGCTCAGCCTAAAGCTTATGCAAGACCTGTGAGAACGATCTTTCCGCCCTTAACTTCAAAAGCGTTGATAAGACCAGCACCGTTGAGGTCACCATTCTTGTTGAATGAGATTTCGACTCCAGCTGTGTTCTTGTACTTCATAGTCTTGATATATGCCAAGACATCAGCACGTGTTGTCTTTCCAGCCTTGATAGCTGCAAGGAACATATTTGTAGCATCGTAGGCTTCTGTTGTGTAGACGCCTGGGTCAGCTGAGAATTGCTTCTTGAATTCAGCTGTAAGTGTTGGTGATGCGATATCAAGTGGAGTTGTTGGAGCTGTGAAACGGTATCCCGTTGCAGCCTTTGTTCCCGCCAACTTGATGAATGCAGAGTTAAGAACTCCGTCTCCACCTGCAAGAACGCCTGTGTAACCCTTGTCGCGAAGCTGCTTAGCAAACTTTGCGCCATCTGCGTAGTAACCAGTGTAGATAACGACGTTAGCCTTTACCTTCTTGATCTTTGCAATTACTGCAGAGAAGTCAGTAGTTCCCTTAACGACTGAGTCTGAACCCTTGAGCGCTGACTCTTTACGGAGTACAAGTGTTGGGATCACAACGTCGCGAAGACCTGTTGCATATGATGACTGATCATCAACAACGTAAACTGCAGGATTCTTTACACCCTTTGTTGCTACGCGAACAAGTGCTGGACCCTGGAGTGCATCGTTTGAAACGATGCGGTGGAATACAGGTTGTCCGTAGTCAGGTGATGTTGGATCTGTAAGTGATGGACGTGTTGCTGATGGTGAGATCATTGCAAGTGCAGGTGCTGCCTTGTATGAAGGCAATGATGCAATTGTTGCACCTGAGTATGCAGCTCCGACCATACCGATGATCGCTGTATCTTTTGCAACGCCTGGAGCAACTGTTCCAGCGATTGCTGGGTCTCCCTGGTCGTCAACTTTTACTAGCTCAACTGTGACAGCTGGGTTTGTTGCGTTGTATAGCTTAAGTGCAAGCTCTACTCCGCGAACTTCATCAGTTCCTGTCTGAGCTTCAGGACCTGTAAGTGGACCCTGGAATGCGATCTTTACTGTTGTTGCTGCTTGTGCCGCAGGTGCAAGAGTTGCAGCTGATGCTGCAGCAAGTGCTCCGGCAATCGCAAGAGCGAGAACCTTATTCTTCTTCATGTGTAGCCTTCCTGTTTTCTTATCCCGGGACAGGGAGACGGAAAGGGTAATGCTTGGGGTGAGGTCTGGGCAAGGTGAATATCCAGACTTTCACCTCATTCAGGTTACTTTTTGGTTACGAAATCAACTCGCTACTGGGGAACAGCATCAGGGCTAATGACCGCCTGAGCGACTTCTTTCATAGTGAGACGACGGTCCATGGCTGCCTTTTGGATCCACGAAAATGCCTGTGGTTCAGTGAGATTGAGAGCAGCCATCAATATGCCTTTCGCCCGATCGATGATCTTTCGTGTCTCTAGACGATCATGAAGATCTGCAACTTCTTCAGAAAGAGTTTTCATTTGCAGATGCCTACTGATTGCAATTTCAATCGCTGGCACTAAATCATTTATCGTAAAAGGCTTAAGAACATAGGCCATCACTCCAGCATCACGGGCACGGTCAACAAGTTCACGTTGACTAAACGCTGTCAGCATTAAGACCGGACACGTTGCGATAATTTCTTCAGCAGCGCTAATGCCGTCAAGTATGGGCATCTTGACGTCAAGGATTGCAAGATCAGGTTTATGTTCTGCAACCAATGAAATCGCCTCTGCACCATCACTTGCTTGAGCCACTACCTGGTAACCGGCCTCGCCCAACATTTCGACGAGGTCCATACGGATCAGCGCTTCATCTTCGGCGACGACAATTCGCACCTGTCTCTGATCGCTATCTGTCTTCATGTGCCCCGAGTCGGATTCGAACCGACACTATGCAGTGTTTGAGACTGCCCTCTCTACCGTTGGAGTACCGAGGCTAATGTGCACCAATCTTAACCTCTCCCCTGCCCTAGACCGAATCGCACGTCTTAGCGATAAGCGGGAGCAGCGCCTGCAACGGCATCACCCATGCGGTGCACGCGCATCGCATTAGTTGAGCCAGGAATTCCAGGAGGTGAACCAGCCACAATAATCACATTGTCGCCGATCGTTGTGCGCTTGCTCTCTAGAAGAAGTCCGTCTACCTGCTTCACCATCTCGTCGGTGTGAGAAACCATCGGCGTAATCATTGGTTCAACGCCCCACGAAAGAGCAAGACGGTTATAGGTACCGCGATCTGGCGTGAGCGCCAGAATTGGAATTGGCGAACGAAGACGAGACATGCGACGAGCTGAGTCGCCGCTTTGAGTAAATGCAACGAGGAACTTTGCCCCGACTATCGCACCAACTTCTACCGCAGCCTTCGTGATTGCACCACCCTTAGTACGGGGCTCATGCTTAAGTGGACGGATTCTCTCAAGTCCACCTTCTTCTGTTCGCTGAATAATGCGAGACATGGTCTGCACAGCTTCGATCGCGAATTCACCCACGCTGGTCTCACCAGAGAGCATCAACGCATCTGCGCCATCAAGGACTGCATTGGCGCAGTCTGTTGCTTCCGCGCGAGTCGGGCGTGAATTAGTAATCATGGAGTCGAGCATCTGAGTAGCAACAATGACCGGCTTAGCCGCATCGCGAGCTAACTCCACACAGCGCTTTTGAACAAGAGGTACATCTTCAATGGGAAGCTCAACACCGAGGTCTCCACGGGCAACCATGATGCCATCGAAGGCTTCCACAATGCTGACAAGGTTATCTACCGCCTGTGGCTTCTCAATCTTTGCAATGACTGGAACACGAATTCCTTCTTCATCCATAATGCGATGTACATCTTTGATGTCATCGGCATTGCGAACAAATGAGAGCGCAATAAAATCTGCGCCAGCTCGAAGTCCCCAACGAAGGTCATCCATATCTTTTTCAGAGAGCGCCGGAACCGAAACCGCAACACCTGGAAGATTGATTCCCTTGTTGTTGCTGACTGCGCCTGGTTCGATCACCTTAGTGATCACATCGCTGCCTTTTACTTCTACAACTTCAACAGTGACTTTTCCATCATCAATCAAAATACGATCCCCAGCCTTGCAATCTCCCGGCAAACCTTTATAGGTAGTCCCGACGCGTTCTTTTGTTCCTTCAACATCATCGGTAGTGATAGTGAAAATATCCCCGCGTGCGAGATCATGGGGGCCATCTTTAAATCGAGCGAGCCGGATCTTTGGTCCTTGAAGATCAACCAAAATTGCAACAGGAACGCCGGCTTCCGTTGCAGCTTCGCGGACGCGATCGAGGCGATTTTGATGCTCGTCATATCCCCCGTGCGAAAGATTAAGACGTGCCATATTCATTCCAGCGGCGATGAGTTCGCGCACCTTTTCTGGTGACTCAACTGCAGGTCCAAGTGTGCAAACAATTTTCGCGCGGTGCATAGTCTTACCTTACCTATCTTTATAGATTACCAACGAGTTGGGATTGTGGTGAGTGTCGGATTAGACCATCAACGGCCGAGCAGTTGGTGCAATAGGTGCAGGTAATTGTGTGTCGCCTTCAAGATAGGTATCAACAGCGGCGGCTGCACTTCTTCCTTCTGCAATCGCCCACACAATCAGTGATTGACCACGTCCAGCATCTCCAGCGACAAAAACACCTTCCGATGTACTTTGATAAGAATCATCACGCTTTACATTGGTGCGGTCATCAAGTTCAACTTCGAGTTGTTCAAAGAGTGGCGTGGCTTCTGTTCCTGTAAAGCCCATTGCGAGGAAGGCAAAATCTGCCGGAATTTCGCGCTCTGTCCCAGGAACCGGTTGGAATTTTCCATCAACCATCTGTGTCTCAACAATTTTTAGAGCCTTGAGATTTCCGTTTCCATCACCAATGAATTCTTCTGTGCTTACAGAAAAGACTCGCTGATCAAGCTCTTCATGCGCACTAGATACTCGATAGATCATCGGATACATCGGCCAAGGTTGTGATCCAGGTCGCTCATCGGTTGGTCGCGGCATAATCTCAAGTTGAGTCACACTCGCGGCACCTTGACGCACTGATGTACCGAGACAGTCTGCACCAGTATCGCCACCACCCAAGATGATCACATGCTTTCCGGCAACATTGATCTCGGGGTTTGCAACTTCACCGAGCGCTTGTTTATTTCCCCAAGGCAAGAACTCCATCGCCTGATAGATACCTTTATTTTCGCGGCCCTTAATTGGAAGATCTCGCCATTGGGTTGCACCAAGAGCAAGAACAACAGCATCATATTTTTGGCGCAATTCAGAGCCAGTAATATCGATTCCAACGTTAATCCCGGTGCGAAAACGCGTGCCTTCTTTCTCCATCTGAGCAAGGCGGCGATCAATAATGTTCTTCTCCATTTTAAACTCTGGAATGCCGTAGCGCAGAAGTCCGCCGATCTTATCTGCGCGCTCATAGACAACCACAGTGTGGCCCGCTCGAGTGAGTTGCTGGGCAACAGCTAGACCAGCTGGCCCAGAACCAACGACTGCAACAGTTTTTCCAGTAAGACGATCAGGGGCTAGTGGTTTTACATCGCCGGCACCAAATGCCTCTTCAATTGTGCGAAGTTCAACTTGCTTGATTGTTACTGCTTCAGCATTAATCGCGACAACGCATGCAGTTTCACATGGTGCTGGGCAGAGACGACCGGTGAACTCTGGAAAATTGTTTGTGGCATGCAGACGAGCAATTGCTTCTGTTGTATCCCCGCGGTAGATGAGGTCATTCCACTCAGGGATGAGGTTACCGAGTGGGCATCCTGAGTGGCAGAAAGGAATGCCACAATCCATACAACGCCCTGCCTGCTTCTGCAGATGTTCCATACTCTGTGGTTCGTAGACTTCGCGCCAATCTTTGATGCGCACATCAACGGGACGTCGCTTTGGAGTTTCACGCGGAGTAGTCAAAAAACCTTTTGGATCAGCCATTTGCTGCAACCTCCATGACATATTGATCAACTGGAAGACCTTCGCGAGTCGCCTTTTCCATCGCCGCGAGTACACGAGCGTAGTCACGTGGCATCACGAGCGAGAATCGGGTCAAGGAGCTCTCCCAGTCAAGAAGTAGATTGCCGGCAACTTGTGAATCAGTCTCATTAAAGAACGCAGTCACAATTGCTTTGAGATTTTCCTTTTGATCAGCAGGGACCGCTAAGACATCAACCATCTCGTTATTGACTAGATCGGCGTTGAGATCGAGTACAAATGCACGACCACCTGACATGCCTGCAGCAAAGTTTCGTCCTGTGCGACCAAGAACGACCACTGTTCCTCCGGTCATGTACTCACATCCGTGATCGCCGATACCTTCAACGACTGCCGTTGCACCGGAATTCCTAACGCAGAATCGTTCTCCGACTATCCCACGAAGGAATAGATCACCTGATGTTGCGCCATAACCAATAACGTTTCCTGCGATGACATTTTCTTCCGATTCAAAGCTAGCGCTCTCATCTGGGCGAACAATTATCCGACCGCCAGATAAACCCTTACCCACATAGTCATTTGAGTCGCCGAATAGTTTTAACGTAAGACCTGACGGAATAAATGCACCGAGTGATTGTCCAGCAGAACCACGAAGGGTGACACGAATGCTATCTGCAGGAAGGCCAGCTCCTCCGAACTTACGAGTGATTTCAGCGCCTAACATTGTGCCGACTGTTCGGTTAACGTTGCGTACAGGTGACTCAATCGAAACTTTGCTTCCGGATGTAAGTGCTGCCTGTGCCTTCTCAATCAGAACGTTATCTAGTGCATGAATAAGTCCGTGATCTTGAGTCGTTGTTTGGTAGAGCGAACTTTCTACATCTGGGCGGGCCAATAGTGGCGTGAGATCAAGACCGCTAGTTTTCCAATGGGCTATCGCTCTTTGAGTATTGAGATGCTCAACATGTCCGATTGCATCTTGCAAAGTTTTAAAACCAAGCGAAGCTAAAATCTCACGAACTTCTTCGGCAATATACTCGAAGAACGTCTCGACGAACTCTGGCTTTCCTGTAAATCTCTTTCGAAGTTCTGGATTCTGCGTAGCAACGCCCACTGGGCATGTATCTAGGTGACAGACGCGCATCATCACGCAACCAGATACGACTAGTGGCGCGGTTGCAAAACCGTATTCTTCTGCACCCAGAAGAGCTGCAATCACTACATCTCGCCCAGTTTTAAGCTGCCCATCGGTCTGCACCACAATGCGGTCGCGGAGGCCATTAAGCAAAAGTGTCTGCTGAGTTTCTGCCAGACCAAGTTCCCATGGAGCACCCGCGTGCTTAAGTGATGTGAGCGGTGAAGCACCTGTGCCACCGTCGTGACCTGAGATCAGGACAACATCGGCATGTGCCTTTGATACTCCAGCCGCAACAGTTCCGACGCCAACTTCGGCGACAAGCTTGACGTGAATACGAGCATTCATATTTGCATTCTTTAAATCATGGATGAGCTGAGCAAGATCCTCAATCGAATAAATATCATGATGAGGCGGAGGTGAAATGAGGCCAACGCCAGGAGTCGAGTAGCGAACTGTTGCAATCCAGGGATAGACCTTGTTTCCGGGAAGCTGGCCACCTTCACCAGGTTTAGCACCCTGTGCTACTTTAATTTGAATGTCATCTGCATTGACTAGGTACTCGCTTGTAACTCCAAAACGACCGGATGCAACTTGCTTAATCGAGCTTCGCTTGGAATCTCCGTTAGTTTCAGGAGTAAATCGAGCAGGATCTTCTCCACCTTCACCAGTGTTTGATTTTGCACCAAGGCGATTCATTGCGATCGCAAGTGTCTCGTGCGCTTCCTGTGAAATGGAACCATATGACATAGCACCAGTAGAAAATCGCTTAACAATATTGGCAACAGATTCCACCTCATCGATAGAGATTGGAGTTCTAGTAGAGGCGTCGAATTCAAAGAGGCCGCGCAGAGTCATAAGCGCTTTGCTCTGATCATCGACCGCTTTTGTATATCTCTTAAAGACGTCGTATCGCTTAGAGCGCGTTGCATGCTGCAAGGTAAAGACTGTCTCTGGATTAAAGAGGTGTGGCTCACCATCTCGACGCCATTGATATTCGCCTCCGATAGGAAGTCGCTTCGTTCCAGGAACCTCTCCCCCAGGAGGGTATGCAATGTGATGGCGCTTAATTGTCTCCTCTGCGATTACATCAAGATCAACTCCGCCGAGGCGAGAGGTTGTGCCAACGAAAAATTCATCAACCACATCTTGGGCAATACCTATCGCTTCAAAAACTTGTGCGCCTGTGTATGAGGCAATTGTTGAGATTCCCATCTTCGACATCACCTTAAGAACACCCTTACCAAGAGCCTTAATGATGTTGTGAACAGCCTTCTCCGGAGTAATGCCAGTAATAACACCTTGAATTACTAGATCTTCCGCGCTCTCCATCGCAAGATATGGATTAACGGCAGCTGCGCCATAACCAATGAGAAGTGCAACGTGATGCACTTCGCGCACATCACCTGCCTCTACAACAAGTCCAACTTTAGTGCGAGACTTCTCGCGAATCAGATGATGATGAACAGCCGCTGTAAGTAGAAGAGACGGAATAGGTGTGTCCTCAGCATCACCATTACGATCAGAGAGAACAATGATGCGAGCACCATCGGCAATAGCCTGGCTTACCTCTTCCTTAATCTCCTCTAGTCGATTACGCAGAGTGTTCCCATCTCCTGAAACTGGGAATAGTCCTCGAACTACATATGACTGGAGATGTGAGTAATCTTCATCTGCATTGGCATTAATAATTTTGGCAAGTTCGTCATTATCAATGACTGGAAACGGCAGAAGAATCTGGCGGCATGATTGTGGCCCTGGATCAAGAAGATTGTGTTCTGGTCCGATTGATCCACCAAGACTTGTGACAATCTCTTCACGAATTGCATCCAGAGGTGGGTTTGTGACTTGAGCAAAGAGTTGCGTGAAGTAATCAAAGAGGACGCGTGGTTTATTTGAAAGGGCCGCAATCGGCGTATCTGTTCCCATCGATCCAAGAGCTTCTGCCCCGGCCTTTGCCATCGGAGTAATAATGATGCGAAGTTCTTCCTCGGTATATCCAAATGCGCGTTGACGACGGACTACTGACGAATGCGGATAGATGATGTGTTCGCGAGCGGGTAGATCGGAGAGCTTTACAACACCATCCTGTACCCATTTTCCATAGGGAGCTGCATCAGCTAAAGAATCTTTAATCTCGTCATCCTCGATGATGCGTCCAGCTTCGATGTCAACAAGGAACATCTTTCCTGGTTGCAGGCGACCTTTGCGAGCAATCTTTTCTGCAGGGAAATCTAGAACACCAGCTTCGGATGCAAGGACGACCAATCCATCATGTGTCACCCAGAAACGTGACGGACGTAATCCGTTGCGATCTAGAACTGCGCCGACCTGGTGGCCATCAGTAAATGTCACACATGCAGGGCCGTCCCACGGCTCCATAAGCGAAGAGTGAAAAGCGTAAAAGTCGCGACGCTTCTGCGACATTGTCGCGTGGTTCTCCCACGCTTCGGGAATCATCATTAAGACTGCATGCGGAAGTGAACGTCCGCCTAAATAGAGCAGTTCAAGAACTTCATCAAAGGAAGCGGAGTCGCTGCCTGACATTTCTACGATGGGAAAGAGGCGAGAGATATCTCCTGGGATGAGATCACTTTCTAGGAGCGCTTCTCGAGCGCGCATCCAGTTGCGGTTGCCTTTAACCGTATTGATTTCACCATTGTGAGCGATGAATCGATATGGATGAGCAAGCGGCCAAGATGGAAAAGTGTTGGTAGAAAAGCGTGAGTGAACGAGAGCAAGGGGAGATACAACTCGTTCATCGCTCAGATCAGGGAAGAATTCTTCAAGTTGTCCTGTCGTGAGCATTCCCTTATAAACAATCGTCTGCGAAGAAAATGATGGGAAGTAGATTTCACCAGCATGCTCGGCCTGCTTACGAAGTGCAAAAGCTAAGCGATCAAGAGCTATTCCACTTTCGCCGTTGTTACCTTTTATAAATAGTTGCTTGAAGATCGGCATTACTGATTGTGCGGTCTTACCAACAGATTTTGGGTTGGTAGGCAATTCACGCCAGCCGATGATTGTCAGTCCTTCTTGAGTTGCAAGTGTTTCGATAAGTGACGTTGGATCAAATCCTTGTTGGATAAATGCGATACCCGTCGCATAACTTCCTGCTTCAGGAAGGTCAAAATTTGAGACTGCGCGATAGAAAGCATCAGGGACGCGAATTAATATTCCCGCACCATCACCGCTATCGGGTTCTGCGCCAGCAGCACCGCGGTGTTCAAGGTTGCGAAGTGCGGTAAGTGCTTGAGCAACAATCTCGTGTGTAGCAACTTTATTGAGAGTGGCAACCATGGCAACGCCGCAAGCATCATGCTCATCGGCAGGGTTATATAACCCTTGCGCTGCTGGATAAGTTGATGGAAGAGCCATTTGAAGAGTTCTCCTGTTGTCGGTTACCGTTTTACATAACGGGACAACGCTGACCCATGCTCAGGGTAGCAACTGCCAGCCCAGAGGGAAAGATCAAAATGATGATCTGAAGCAATTACCCCAAATTGACGTGTAGAAGACGTCCGATTCCAGCGGTAACTGCCATACCAAAGGCCCCACCAAGCATGACTCGGATGGTTGGACCAAAGACAGCCTTTCCGGCAGTCTTCGCACTCAAAATTCCCGTCGCAAAAAGCCCAGCCAACGAAAAGCCGACAATACTCAGTGCAACTGTCCCAGGAGTTGGCGCGAATGCTCCCGCGAATGGAATCACACCACCGAGTGTGAAACTTGCAGCCGACGCGAGAGCTGCCTGCATCGGACGCGCCTTGCTATGCGCTGTTTGTCCAAGTTCATCTCGTAAATGCGCTTCAAGCGGATCGCGTGCATGCATCTGGCGCGCAACTTCTTCTGCAAGTTCTTTAGTTAATCCCCGCTCAACATAAATCTGCGCCAGCTCCATTAACTCAGCCTCTGGGTCAGCAGCCAAATGTTCAATCTCCATCTGCTTATCGGATTCTTCAACATCGTTCTGTGAACGCACTGAGACGTATTCACCAACAGCCATAGACATTGCTCCAGCAACAATTGCCGCAACACCGGCAGTAATCAGAAAAGTGTCATTTCCTGGATTGGCAGCGGTGACGCCGATCATCAAACTTGCAGTCGAGACTAAACCATCATTTGCTCCGAGTACTGCCGCGCGCAACCAACCTGCGCGATGGGCACGGTGATGAAGGTTTCTTTGATATACGGCTTCAAGACTCATGATCGAATCCTATCTGAGGCTTTTAGATTTTTGACGTATTCGCAGGAAGTAACCCAGCGCTAAGGCTCCCACAGCGATGCTCACCCACTCATTCTGACGCAATCCAAAGAAGAGGTGCGCAGAATCGATCCGGATACTCTCAATAAAGAAACGTCCGAGACAGTAGGCAAAAATATAGATCGCAAAAACTTGGCCAGCAAGAAACCTCTTACCAAAGAGGATTAGCGTGATCGCGATGAGCGAACACCAGAGCGCCTCATAGAGGAATGTGGGGTGAAAAGTTTCAAACTCTCTCATCTGCATCGGTCTTTTGAGAACTGGTACCTCTAACGCCCACCATGCATCGAGTGGTTTTCCAAAGAGTTCGATGTTAAACCAGTTTCCAAAACGTCCTATGGCCTGAGCAATAAGAATTCCGGGAGCTAAGGCGTCAAGAAATATAGGGAAAGGCGGAAGTGTAATTTCAGGTCGTGTACGCCCTACTCGACGTAATCCGAAATATGCACCGAGAGCACCGAGAGAAATTGCGCCCCAAATTCCAAGTCCACCCTTCCAGATTGCGAAGATATCTAGAGGTGAACCGTTACTTCCGAAAAAATCATCTGGCGCAGAAATAACGTGATAGAGACGCCCCCCAATAACTCCCGATGGAACTGCGAAGATGGCAACGTCTGCGACAACTGATCTCAGCAGAGGATCAAAGGAACGTAAACGTCTATCACCTAACCAAATTGCAACAGCGATTCCAGCAATGATGCAGAGCGCGTAGAAATGGAAGGTGAGTGGGCCCACCTCAAAAGTCGAGTGAGGAGGCGAAGGAATGTATCGAGTAAACATCTGGGTTCCTATAGTAACTATCTACGAGAACTCAGAATTTACTTGGCTGCGGCCTCAACTGCAGCCTTAAACTCGTTGAGATCAAATCCCGGTGACTTTCGCTCCCATAATTTGCCGTTTATCAACGTAGTTGGCGTTCCATTGACTCCATAACGTTGCATCGACGCGGTAGAAGCCACCACATTAACTAGCTTTGATTTGTTTGTCACACAATCAACAAAGCTCTTTGATGTGATTCCGATCTTGGATCCAATTGTGATCAAATTTTTAGTGTTAAGGAAGCCTGAGTTCTCAACCTCGGATTGGACGTCATAAAGCGCCTTGTGAAAATCAAGAAACTTATCCTCATCGGCGGCGCAGTAGGCAGCATTTGATGCCGCGATAGATTCGTCGTCTTTACTTCCATTTCCAAGGAATGAAAGTGGGTGATAAGTCACTTGCGCTCTCTTTTCCTGAATAAGTGAAGTTATATATCCACCAATTGGTGCTTCAAATAATTTGCAAATTGGACATTGAAAATCTTCGAAGATATCAATCTTTGTCGCAAGACCTGAGTTGAAGACGATCCCATCGCCGGCCGTTGAATCAACTGCGCTCGACACGGTTCCATAAGACTGGAAAGAATCGAGAGCGGTAAACGCAGCATCCTTCGCCTTATTCTCGCTCGACAAACTAAAGACTGCGCCTACGACTACAACAAGTGTCACCATTCCAATAACAAGCCAGCGAGTGAATGGATCTCCACCTTGCGACTTCACTGAATTCTTCTTTGGCTTACTCATTCCTTGTCCTCACTAGTTTGGTTAGTTATCTCTGGCTTCTTGTCGATTGAAAATTTTCCATAAGGGTACTTGAAGATGTAAAGGCACATCCCCACGAAGGCAATGTCGCGGAGAATATCAAGTGCGTATTTAATCCGTGCTTCGGTCGCCTTAGATGGATCAATGGCTCCCCCGCCTCCGAGGCAGCCGCAGTCGATGAGCATCCCGCGTGCCCACACCGAAGCGATAGCACCGATAAACATCACCATCAATAGCCCGCTAGCTATTGCTGCCGGGCGAATAAATATTCCGAGTATGAGAAATATAGCCAAGGCAACTTCTATCCAAGGCAAGATGTAGCCGGCCGTATGTGCAAGATCCGTTGGAAGAATCTTGTAAGCCGCTGTTGCATTGGCTGAAGATGCTGGATCAAAGGCCTTAATTCCACCTGCATAGAGTAGGAATCCACCAAATCCAATGCGGAAGATTGTTGTGATCCATTCCTGCTTTGAAAGAAAGAAGTTTTTCATCGCCCCTCACGCACTCCTAGCGCTAACTCTTGTGCCAATTCTTTTACTGCACGCAAACCCGAAGCTTCATCAGGTGCCTCAAGAAGGGCGTTAATAAATGCTGAACCAACGATAACTCCATCGGCATAACCAGCAACAGAGCGAGCTTGTTCACGGGTAGATACTCCAAGTCCAACGCTGATTGGAGTCTCGGTTGTCTTTCGCACCCTGGAGACTAAATCAGAAGCTGAAGATGAAACGCTCGTTCTTGTTCCGGTCACACCCATCAAACTTGCGGCATAAACAAAGCCACCACATTTACTAGTAACAACTGGAAGCCTGGAATCTGAGGTACTTGGCGCTACAACATAAATTCGATTTATCTTTGAAGCATCTGTCGCAGTGATCCAACCTTGTGACTCTTCGACCGTAAGATCCGGTGTAATAACTCCTGATCCACCGTGATCGGCAATTGCCTGTGCAAACTTATCTACGCCGTAACGTTCGATCGGGTTCCAATAGGTCATTACTACTGCTGCGACACCGTGGTCATGAGCGCATTGCAGGGATTCGAAGACTTCCTTGGCACCGGTCCCCTGGCTCAGTGATTGCACTGCAGCGGCCTGAATAGTTGGCCCATCCATAACTGGATCACTATATGGAAAGCCAATTTCAATCGCGTCGACTCCACCTTCGGCAAATGCTGCGATAACTTTTTTACATCCCTCGTGACTTGGAAATCCAGCGGGAATGTAAGCGATCAGCGCTGCGCGGTTCTCACTCTTTGCCTTCGCCATGACACGATCGAGAGGGGTATCAAGGCTCATCTCTACAGTTCAATTCCAAAAAATTGTGCGGCGGTAGAGACGTCCTTATCTCCACGACCAGATAAATTAATGAGGATGGTTGAGTGAGGTCCAAGCTCTTTACCTACTTGCATCGCACCCGCGAGTGCATGAGCCGTCTCAATCGCAGGGATGATTCCTTCAGTACGACAAAGAAGTGCAAAAGCTTCCATCGCCTGGGCATC
>Ga0214917_10003045_pt1 | contig 19816 bp, 12 predicted proteins | sample LL_1208_BB_MetaG_FD_177983 | JGI IMG/M metagenome (GOLD analysis project Ga0214917, IMG submission 177983) | Freshwater microbial communities from Lake Lanier, Atlanta, Georgia, United States - LL_1208_BB | ecosystem: Environmental > Aquatic > Freshwater > Lake | place: USA: Georgia | collected...
AAACTAACACCATGACCGAACTAGATAACCTCATCCAAACTGCAAACACTCTTAGATCTCCTGGCGGATGCCCTTGGGATGCTGAACAAACCCACGAGAGCCTTGTGCAGTATTTACTGGAAGAGACCTACGAGCTTATTGATGCCATTGAGTCAGGAACTAGAGAAGATGTCCTAGAAGAACTAGGGGATGTTCTTTACCAAGTGGTATTCCACTCAGATCTAGCTCAGTCAGGATCTCTTGGTGAACCTTTCAACATCCAAGATGTTGCTAAATTCACCAGAGAGAAGATGCAGGGTAGACACCCACACGTGTTCGGTACCCCTGAAGAACTAGAGAAGTACAAAGCTAAAACAGGTGACGATGTAATGCTCAACTGGGATAACCACAAGCAGAAAGAGAAGCCGGAGAGAGCCTCAGTACTAGACGGTATTCCTCAAGCACTACCAGCTCTTGCCCTAGCCAGCAAAGTAATAGGTAAAGCCCACAAGATCAACTTGTTAGATAAAGAAGCTGAATCTCCAATCCAACTAAACACAGAAGAAGAACTAGGAGCACTACTCCTAGCCATAGTCCAAGCAGCTAAATCCAAAGACCTAGACCCAGAACGAGCCCTAAGAACAGCAGTCAGAGACCTCTCAGACGACATCAGAAAAGCAGAAGTGCTAGCTGCTAGTGATGCTGGGGTTATTGGGGTTGAGACCCTGTAACTCATGCAGGGACTTCGTTGACGCATATTCCGTATAGAGCAGATTGCCAAAAGTGTGTCGAGAGACCGCCAATCGTAACAAACACATAACGTAAGTATCTAGCGCCAATCGGGAAAGGCGTAAAACTACTTATAGTTAGAGTGAGTGTTTGGGGTCAGAGTGGAAGCATCGGAACAGCAGATAATTGATGTCCTGCAGTCCCTTCAAGCAAAAGGCATCGCCTGCTGGCGGATGAGATCCAGCCTGTTCCCAGATATTGTCATAGTAGATGAACATTACGGGCTGATTTGCCTTGACATCCTTCCTTCGGATTATGAAGAACCTAGCCCCGAGCAAGTAAATAAAACTGTAAGAAAAAAAATTAGCGCATTGATTCAGGAGTTTGGCCTCAGAGTAAGTGAATTCAAATTCAAATACCATCGCCAATTGATACCTTCGGTCAAACCGGCTAAGGGCTACAGAGTCAATCTCCCCAGACAAGATTACGAGCTCAGCCATGTAGAGAAAGTTCTAGCACTTTCACTCGCAATCTCCTATGGGGAACGACTAAATGTCGAAAAGCGGGTTGAACCAGAATTTGACTCTGAGAAAGCCAATAAGAGAAGGCTTCAACTTGATGAAGAGCAGTCAGCCATCGCTCAAGTAGCGGGTTCAGGAGTAACTATTGTTGAGGGCTTACCCGGCAGCGGGAAGACTCTAGTCTTGGCAGCTCGAGCAAATTACCTTCAGAAGCTTCACCCTTCATGGAAAATTTATGTCCTTTGCTATAACAATGCACTCAAGCCTTATCTGAAGAGCCTTGTGACCCCGTCGAGCAACATTGCTGTCGAGACTTTCTATGAGTTCAGAACTAGAAATGTGGATAAATTCAGCATGAAGAACGCTACTGAGACAATAGCTCAGGGTCAGCTCGAAAATATTCTATTTATTTCGAGAGATGCCGACGCCATCCTTGTCGACGAAGCACAAGACTTCTTTCGCGCATGGATCTATTATCTGTCCAGGAAGGTAAAGCCAGACAAAGGTGGGTTGATGCTGGTTGCAGACAAAAATCAGTCAATTTACAGAGATGCTGAAATTGAAGAGGATTTTGCTGATTTGAACCCGACTTACTACAACCTCACTAAAACTTATAGAAGTACTAAACAAATTATTGAATTTACAAACGTTCTGATTCCGGAATGTTCAATTGCAGAGGAGAACTTGGAGATAGAAGGCCCCAAACCTAGGCTAGTTTGGGTGCAGGGTGGCCTGAGAAAGCCAGATGTCAAGCGAGCTATTGCAATTGACATAACCAAAATTATAAACAGGGAAAAGGATCTAAAATTATCTGAAATTGGGATACTTTGCAGCAGGAGATTCACCATGATGGGAAGTGTGAGGGAAATTTCTGAGTCCCTCACCGAACTCAACGGCCAAGTCCCAAGGGATTGGATCTCCCCATTGTTCGACACCAAAACCTATGACCCAGATAAAGACACCATAAAGATGATGACCATTCATTCGTCGAAAGGTTTAGAGTTTAAACATGTTTTTCTTCTAGGTCTAGAGGAGCTTGCTAAGGAATACCACGAGGAGATAGCGGGGCTAGGCAACATTTCAGATGAAAATTTGGAAGTTAGGCTTAACTTTGTTGGGCCAACCCGTGCGAGTCGCGAACTGAACGTTTACTATTCAAAACATAATTTTTTCTTGGAACGCTTATTGACCAACCGAAGTGTTTTCCAACAAGTGATTTACCCAGAAAGTTACGAGGTTCCAGAACAATGGCAAGACTGACGAAGCTTGGTGAATTCGAAGGCCCAGGAGAGCAAAAAACTGCACACTACCTGGAACAAAATCTTCCAAGTCATTGGCATGTAATTCACGGTAGGCAACTTCCAGACAGAAATCGCACGGAGATTGATTTTCTAATTCTTGCTGACAATCATCTCTTTGTTGTCGAAGAAAAGAGCTGGGGTCCTGAGGTAGCAATCGAAGATGTCGATTGGTATGTTATCAAGGGAACCAAGTTTGATAGACGTAGTTCGCCCGGATACCAAGCGTCCCAAGGTGCAAAAAAGGTCGCTGGCTGGTTAAAGGATCAAGGCGTCAAGATGGAATTCATGACATGCGTTAGCGCAGTCATCATGTCTTACGATGATGTGATACTCAGGGTCAACCCAAATCAATTGATTGACGATTCAGTCCTGAAACTTCAGGGTTGCGAAGAGTACTTTGTCAAGGTGGACAAGCAATCTAACCCTAAATTCAAAAGCGGTAGAGACAGAATTGACTCTATAGTTTCAGGTCTAACAGGCAGAAGCACAGACCTTGGCCAGATCGGGGATTACACTGTGGTCTCCGAAATTCACGAGCCATTTTCTGGAGTCCGGACTTTTTTTGGGGAACACACAAGCTCTGGAGAGGAAGCACTTCTAACCTGCTTTGACCACACGTATTGGAACTCAGACGATACGCAAAAAGCAAGCTTCATTCAGAGAGAAAGAAACGCTTATAGGCGATTGCAGGATTTGGGGAGCGCTTGGGTTGTTCTGCCGGATTTCATGTTCGAGAGAAAGCAGTGGTGGGTAGTCCCTAGCCTTAAACCACACCGTTTCGTTCCTCTGAGCAGTATGTCTAGCGAGGAAATGATTCAGGATTTCAAATTGAGTGCCGAGCAAATATTCCTGAACTCACTTGAAACCTTGGCGGACATACACGAGGCGGGGGTAGTCCATAAAAACATAAGTCCCGAAAGCGTATGGATAGGACCTAAAAGTAAAATCAGGTTTAGCAGCTTTCGCCTTGCCCACGTAGAGGGGCATGCAACTCTGCGAGCCGGAGCATCAGCGAACGAACATAACAGCTTCTTAGCGCCTGAAGTCGTAGACGCGGATTATTATTCCAGCTACGAATCCGACGCATATTCTTTAGCTGCAAGTTTTTGTTATTGCCTGTTTGGAGCCACTCAGGTGCCAACAGAAACGAGTGAAGTTTCATCAAAGCTTGTTGAAGTGCTCAGACAAATGATGCAACCTATCTCAGAGTCCAGGATGAGTTTAAGAGATGCTTTAGGTGCACTAAAGGTTGATGCGGTATCACCCAAAGAAGTTTCCGAGATTTTAGAGGTATCGGATGAGTTTATTGCTGGAGGGCTCATTTCCAAGAGGTACAAACTAGTGCACTCACTAGGTGAGGGGGGAATGGGTGTATCTTGGTTGGCCCAAGACACTCTCGACGGAGGAAAACTCCGAGTAATCAAAGCGCTTAGGCGAAAAGAAGATTATGAGTTAGCCATAAAGGAATATAGTGCTACAAGTGCACTAAAGGGAATAAATTTTTGTAGCACTCCCAGGGCATCGAATGACCTTCCCGCGCCTGGTTACCTTGTTTACGACTTCGTTCCTGGTGCAACGCTTGAGTCATTCTCAGACACGAAAGAATTCAACCTTGAAAAGGCGAAGTCGCTTTTCATAGAGTCACTCAGAAGAATTGGTCAGGTTCATGACAAGGGTATGGTGCACGGAGATCTAAGTCCCAGGAACATACTCATTGACGAGCAGGAGAATCTCTGGTTTATAGATTTTGGACTTGCAGTTGAAATAGGGAAGAAGCAGTTTGGCGGAACACCGTCTACAATTTCACCCGAAGCTTCGCGGAAAGAAGCACTTCATCCTTATTCGGATCTGTACAGTCTCTGTGCAAGTTTCGTGTTCTCAACTCTGGGCAGGCCCCCTTACAGAGGAGAAAAACAATCTTTAGCTGGCAGAGACTGGACCGTTAGGTCTTTGTCCGAGGCGGAGCGCCAACAAATTGGCGATGAAGGTGCAAGCTTCATAACTGTTTTACTTAACAACTGCAGTGAAAACTACTCGGATAGAGCTCAGTCTGCTGAAGAACTCTTTGAACAAATCGATGCTCTCAGACGGCCTGAGATAGATCAATGGCCGGAACAAGATGCGGAGAAATTAATAAATGCCTCCGTCAATAAGTTGCGAAAACTCTATATCCAAAGTAAGTCTGGTGCGAGCAATTCAATGGGTAAAGATGAAACATATGCAGCTACTTTGCTGGATACGAAGTTGATTCCAGATATCCTCTCTGGTGCAGCAAAGCTTGTTTTTCTCACAGGAAACGCTGGCGATGGTAAAACCTCATTCCTTCAGACGTTGCAGGCCGAACTCGAAAAGAAGGAGTTTCGTTCAATAGAAGCAGATCGCTACGGATGGACGTACCAACAGGGTTCGCTGACGGTAAGAGCAATCAATGACGCCAGTGAGTCTAGAAATGAGATCAGCAGAGATGAGCGAACAAAGCAGCTCTTAGATTCGTACGTTGCGGATGGCCACACGGTTCTGCTCGCCATAAACGATGGCCGCATGCATGAGTTTTTTGAACAGCACTCCATTGAATATCCAAAAATTGCACAGGTCGTTCAAGACTATTTTGAATCAGGCAACTCACAAAGTGAAGATGTGGTTATCGTAGATTTGAAGAGCCGAAGTTTAGTTTCAGGTTCAAAGCACCCAATCCTGGATTCAGTAATCAATCAAATGACAGCGCCCGAACTCTGGCAGATTTGTAAATCCTGTGCGTCTGCTCATCAATGCCCTATCTTCAAGAATGCCCAACAGTTATCGGGGCCTGCTCGACACTCGGTTAAAGAGCTTTTCGAGATTACACATCTCAGGAGAAAGAAGCGCATCACTTTGAGGCAGATGAGATCGACACTTTCTTGGTTAATCACTGGTGATCTCGAGTGCGAAGAAGTTCATGAACTGCGAGAGAAGCCTACTCAATCTTTACAAGATTGGGATCTAAGCCAACTAGCTTTCTCCAGTGATACCGATGATCTTTTGATTCAAACTTGGAAAGAGATTGATCCCGCCATCTTGAACTCATCAAAAATGAGTAAGTTGTTAGAACATCCGCGTCTTAGAGACCTCGGATTCTCTGCCAAGGAAATCTACAGACGTGCCATGAGAATGTCCTATTTCAAGGAACAATTAGTTGACGACGGTGCTGTTTCGCAGGCTCTATTCGACGAGGCAAGAAGCTATAAACATTTATTAAAGTTCGTTGAATTTATGAGAGAGCCTTCTTCTAAACTTGTGCCAGATTTGTTGAGGGGCATAAGTCGCCTAGTGGGTTTAGTGTTTTATGAGGATTCAGATTTAGTTATATCCAAGCGAACTGACGGCAATTGGATCCCCCTCAGAAAGTTCCCTGCTAAAGATTTTAGGCTTGATGTGCTCTTCCCTGTGAATCAATACATCGAGACTCAATTTGAAGCCTTGATTTTGACACATGTTCCAAGCGGTAACCAGATTTTAATTAGTCTCGATATTTTCGAAGTTATTTGTAGAGCGGAGCAAGGTCAACTGATGGTAGACCCCGCCTCTGATGCGGTAAGACATGAGGTGCAGAGGTTTACGAATTCTCTAATCGGGCAGCCGATTGAAGAGATATTTGTTGTCGAACCTTCGGGAAAGAAAAATTTGGTGAAAGTTTCTCAGGGTGTTATCCAACTTGAAGATGGAAATGGAGGTTTGTGATGGTCAATCTAATTCCTCGTTCTGGAATCTGGAAGAATCTAGCATCAGCTAAGAATGACACAATCGTGCCTGTTCTTCTAAATGAGACTGACATGGAAAGACTTATAGTTCGTCTACTAGAGAGAATTGTCAAACACGGTCGGGTGTCAACGCCTAACGGAGTCCCAGGCTTAGAGGGTCTTCAAAAGATTGTCGAGAGTTTGGCAAGTAATGTCAAAATTCGAGGCTTCGCTAGCCCCGTAGGTAAGCAAATTCTTGAAGGATGGCTGAGGGCAAGCGTGCTTGCAATGAAAAAATCCGGCAGGGGGCGTTCTGGCCAAGAGAACATCGACTATTTCGTACCTCATTCTGCCGCTGTTTATAGGAGCGGTTACCCTAGGACCACTTCCCGTTATAGAAAAGCGGACTTGTTTGCTTACGAGTCAATGATCGCTGTAAGCACTATCGGCTCTAACGCTCAGCGATTCGATGTGGCCAAAGGCATTATGAATCTAATCGCTGATGAGGCAAATTTGGAGTCGAGATCTGTACTGGGAAAAGGTGTGGAATTCGGAGCTTTTCCTCGAACATCACCTCACTATTCAGAGGGTTCGACGGTTGATATCGAGTCTTTGCTACAACTTAGAGCACTGGAAGGACTTGTGGGAAGGGACCCAAATTCAGATCCGGTTGTCACAAAGCTCGGCCCATTCACGGAAACTCACGTTAAGTTAGGGGAAGACTTGATTTCTTTTCTTGAGGCTTGCCGTGACAGAACTTCTCTTGAAGTGACTTCTGGGCTGGAGGCAATTCTAGGTTTCCACTTGTATTGTTTGCCCTTACTAACAGCATTAGCAATTGAAAGAGAATTTACGGCTTATAAAACATCGGATGAGTCTACAAAAGCAGAGAATTTGGATTTGTATTTTGATTTTACAAACGACTCATCAAGTCGGTCGTCTTCAATTGCGAACTTAGCTGTTGCTAGAGACTTTAAGAGAATGAGGAGATTGTTCGACTCGATGATGGTTCTCCGCGAGACGGAGGCTTCGGTTTTGCAATCGCATTTGTCCTCTCAGTACGTGAACTATACAAAAGACCATTACCAAGATCTGGTCAGTGAATTGATAAGACTCTACAATAACCCTGAAATCCACACGGTTGCTTCAGTAAGGCTGTCAATGTTGATGGGTGAGATGTCGGATGAGCAAAGAGAAATTTCTTCCAGAGTAATTGAAGATTACGATAACCCCATAGAGAAGATTGCACGAATCGTAATAGAGGATCGACAAAAAGAGGCACTTGACGGAATGCGTAAGTGGGCATACTCGACTGGCGGTTTAGAGCCAGTGGCCAGGGAAACTGCAAATTCTCTGCTGTCTGGAACAAAGAGAGCCCCTACAACTTGGAAGTATCGCCTTTCAGACAGCATGTTAACAACGCTTATTCAGATGTGCTTCATACATGAAGGTAACCCTACTGACGCAACTCGCCCCGTGCGGATGCCTATGCACATGCTTATTAGGAGACTTGAAGAGCGCTACGGAATTGTAATCGATAGGCCTCCAACGGAGATGGACTCCATGGAAGATCATAAAGCCGCTGCTAGGAATAAAGCAGCCTTTAAAGACAAGCTCAAAATGTTAGGGCTCTTCGATGGGCTGTCAGACGACTCTAATGCGCAACTTGTGAGGAACCCTCTAGGAGGCAGAAATGCTGGATGAAAGAATGTTGTCCGTTATTCGAGAGGGTGTTCAAATCTTTGTTGAAGTCCATTGCTCGGAGAGAGTCAAAGGTAAATTCATTAGGCTCTTTACAAGCACTGAAACTCTGCCCATAATTTCAGCATTCCTCACGGAGCTTTTGCCTCAACAGCATGTTTATCCTGTTTTTACTCAGGAGGGTAAGCAATCCGAAACCACTAAGACGGTTGAGATTAAGGAGCTTCCGTATTTTCAGCACAGGATTCTAGGTGCAGCTTCAAACTCTCAGACAAATGTCTTGGATGATCAAGGATGTATTGACATTCGAAATGAAGTGGAGAAACGATCAAAAGTCGCTGAGCCCTTAGTCGCCGACTCCCTGAACTTTATCTATCTTTTCGACGGGTCCATCGAAGTCACGGGCTCCTTAGGCGAGGGAACATTTGCTCAGATAGATTTCGATGTAGTGCTGCAGCAGCTTCTTACTAAAAAATTAAGTAAAGTAGATCAAAATTCGAAGCTCAAAAATCTAATCTCAAGTGCTGATTCTTCCGGCACAACTGCAGTTGGCATCCTTCACAAAATACTTTTCGTTCAGAGGCTGTTTGACGAAGGAACCTCTATAGAGAACCTTGGACCTCACCTTCATGAAATAGGGTTAATTCCTGATCTAGGGCTCGACTACCTTGAAAGAGTTACCCAAAACAGAGTATCTGTGCGAGAGATTTTTGCCAAGTCCTCAACTTCGGCAATTGCAGAGAGACTTCAGAGGGCAAATCTGGTTTTCGGAGAGTTTTTCCAAAAGCTAAGAAAATTTCTCGAGGATCAAAATGTAGATATGAATCCCTCTCTATGGAAGTCAAAGTTGCCTGATGACCTTACCTTTGAGAAATGGCCGATTGTATCCAAAAGCGACATTGAGCTTTTGGATTTATCGATAAAGCCTTTTGTGTCTGGGGAAGGAAAATTGGATCGCGGTTGCTTTTTACACTATGACTCTGACTCGGGTACTTTAACTGCGAATGACAAAGTGAAGATTTCTTGGGTGACAACTCCGGCTACAGTCGGGCAGCTTGGAAAGTGGAAAGTAGAGATTGTCCCAGTAGAAGAAATACGTGCTGACTTCCCGACACTTAGAACCAAGGTAATCCAGGCTAGCTCTAGGACTGCGACAGTCACATTTGATCTGTCGGATGAAGAAAAGGAAGATTTAGCGCCAAGATACCAAGTGCGTCTAACTGCACTCGATTTAGATGCGAACGAAGTTTATTTCTCTAAGAAATCGTCGCGTTCGTCAGAAATAGCTTCGGCTTATAGCCAAGAGTTCCTAATAGACAGTTCATTCAACGAGCCACCAGATAGGAGCACAACGAAGAATAATATATATTCTTCTATTGGTCACGCAATGTTAGACAAAGCTCTAAAAGGAGCAACATCCACTCATCCGAACAGCTTGAGTTTCGAGGGAGACTTTCTAACGTGCACTATTGGCAATGGCAAGAAGGTTAGCATCCCAATTTCACCATTAATAATAGATATTCAGAATTCCGTTCTGGCAAATCCAGATAAAGTGTTTTACTTCACCGGCGCTTCCCTTACAGGTGGCAAAATCAGCTTCAGCACTTTGGATCGAAACGAGCTTGGCATACCTGTTGAACTTTTGAAAATCAGAGAAAGAGTACTTTCAAGATTGAACGAAATTGACGGCCCAAAAGTGCCCGATCTATTATTTGATGATCTTGAATTCGCGGGATTGTGCCATGAATACTTGGCTGCGTATTCAAATTTCGTTTCAACGTCAACCGCATCAGTTAAACAAGCGCTTTTGAAGATGGATACCCTGCAAGTGTCGGTAGCTTCAGTCAAAGGTGTCATTCATGGCTCTATATTGCTGGCTTTGCACCCGCTGAGGCTAAAATGGCTAGCCGATCACTACGTCAGAATGTCGAATTGGAGCCGGCTAGTCTCTACCGAGCTTGATAGGAGGAAAAGACCTGAAAGATTTGATTTCTCTCTCGCTAGTGCTGTTTCTCCCGCAAACTTTCCATTCGCTCTGCTCGGGCATTCAATTGCCGAATCAAGGCCGTTTGTCTATCTCGGAGAGCTAACTTTTGGAACTGGATTGTATGTTGAGCCATCGAATATAGAGCAACAATTCTGCCTTGAGGCCTTAAATTCAGTGCTAAGTCCTCACAAATTAGACGTGAAGGATTTCAACTCAACGGATTCTGTCTCTAACAAAGTAAATCGTTACCTAGATAGCCATGCTGAGACTAACGCCTTGAACCTAATTTCGATTGCACCAGGCGAAGGCACTTTAGTGGCTAGCATTCTCGGGAAGTTGATGACAGAGAGCTCCGAAGGTCGGGTGAAACGCTCTAGAGTGACCGTCTATTCGGACTATTACAATTTCGTCAGGCCCCTTGGAAACCTCCAAGACCTTCAAGAACTTGTCGAGCAGTTGGATGGAAATCATAGCGATACTTTTCTCAGCCCAAGTCTTCAGGTCAGCGCAAAGAGGGTCGATCAACTAGGGGATGATTTGTTTGACGAGCACATTGCTATCATTGAGGGAATCGCAGAGTCCAGCATCTCCTATGCGGAATCAAAGTCCGGCGTGGCTACTACGACTCTCAATGGGCTCATAGTTCGTACCTCAAGTGTTACTGAGGATAATAATGGTGGGAAGCAATTCTTAACCTTTCCAGCGTTAGCGCCCTTGGATAGAAAGAACCCTGATTTACTCACGGATACTCACCTCAAATACCTAAAGGCGTTAGTGAGTCATCTCGGTGGCCCAAGTGATGCACTCCCCGCGTTGGAATTAGAAATCGATGTTGACAAATTGGCCCAGCTTGCGGTTGTACATTCTTTCGCAGATTGGGTTATCGCAGTAGACCCTCACATCGGACTAGGGATCATTGAGGTTATTCTTGGGCAAGCGCTTATAGAAGGGTTCGTTCTTGACTATGCGCCAGATTTCATTGACGGTGTAGGAAACAGAATAACGGTGAGCAGTAGCAAGAATGCCGAGCTGTTTAAAGTCCTTGAAGAAGCTATGAACTATATCGGACTCCTACCCAGGGGTGTAGATGCGAGATATTTACTTGAGTCGCTGTCTTTGGCCTCAGGGCAACTAGCCTTGAGGCTGTTAAGGGAGGACACTAAGGCAAAGGAAACTATAGGCCTCGCGGTAACGATGGCTTACCTTCGGATTTCTGGGCACCTAAAGAACAAAATTGTGATTCCTGTTGATTCACACTTGAATTTGTTTGGAACACATTCTAGAAACTCAGGCGAGTCGGGTGAGCGTTGCGATCTAATTTTGATTGAATTCACGAATGGAGCTTATTCAATTGATTTGGTGGAGGTTAAGGCCAGAACCGGAGAACCAGAGGCTGCACTTCCATTAGTTATGGAATCGCAAATTAATCAAACGGAAGCAATTCTAATTGACAGAATATTTAGCAACAATGGGGAGAGCCGATTTGACTCTGACCTGCAGTGGGCACGATGGGCTAGCCTTCTAAGGTTCTATAGCGAGAGAGCTTTTTTGCGGAAAGAACTAGACGGAAGTCTTTATGAGGAAATTATTGAATCAATACGAGAAGTTGAATTAACACATAAATCGCCAACCGTAAATAAAACTGGATACATAGTTGCCATGAATGCATCAAAAGCAAGCATTCCAAGGAAGTTTGGAGAGATGGAATTAGTTCTTCTAAACGCAGAAAAACTTCGCGATCAAGGATTCACAACAATCTTGGCTGTAAATGAGCACAGTTCTGAAAGTTCTCCAGTAGTTGATGCGACTCCAGCACAAGGGCACGACGAGGAAGGTGCAAAAATTAGCCAGCAATCTAACAGCACAGAGCTACGTCCGCAACCTGCTCAAGTAAACAACAAAAGTTCAGAAGCGAGAACTGACCAGGTGGGCAAAGAAATTTCCATACTCTTAGGTGTTGAGGTTGAAAATGGCTGAGATCCATTGGAAAGTGAGTACAGCAGGTAGCCCGCACGCTGTGATTCTGGGAATGTCGGGGCAAGGAAAGTCACGAACAATAAAGAAAATTCACAGCGAAATTCTAAGGAGCGCTGGAAGTGTGGTCTTGGATTTTCATGGGGATTTAGCAGAACACATGCGCGCCCATTCCAAAGTTATAGACGTTGCTGTCGAGGGCCTCCCATTCAACCCTTTTAAGCCAGTGAATTCAGATCTCGCTACCGTAAAGCAGTTTTGCCTCGACTTCGGAGACATACTTCAATCAGTATGCGGGTTAGGAGACATGCAAAAAGTCCTAGTGTATAAAGCGCTTCTCGCAGCTTTCGAATCTTCAGGCTATTTGGATTCAAACTCCGAAGAATTACCTAAGATGAAGGATTTTGTCACCCAGCTTGAACTATTGGAAAACACGAATAAAAGGGCAAATGCATCTGCCCGAATAATCGGGGTTACCGAATTTGACTTGTTTCGGGATGCGGTTAACTTAGATTTTGAAAAGTTAGAAGAAGCATTTGTGGTGGATTTGAGCGGTTTGGGATCAGAAGAGCTAAAACGAGTCTGCGCAAGCTTAGTGATGAGAAAGATTTATAGTTTGATGCACACTCGGGGCCAAAGAGGTGAAATTGATTTTGCATTATTCGTCGACGAAGCGCACCTAATTTCCAAAGAGGTTACAGTTGGAAAATTGTTTAAAGAAGCCCGGAAATTTGGAATAAGCGTGATTCTTGCAAGCCAATCAATCGGGGATTTTCATGAAGATGTCAAAGACAATGCAGGGCTAAAAATGGTTTTCAGGATGAATAACCCGGCTTCTGCCGCTGCTGCTCGCTTTTTAGGAGGTGGGGACATCAAGAAAATAACTGAAAAATTAGAGAACTTGGATGTGGGGGAATGTCTAGTCCGACTTCGGGAGCAGAATGATGTTACCCACGTTAGGCTGATTGACTAGAGCCGGTCCCTCTGCACTTAGTTTAAGAACTACCGGGGAAGCTTCTCATCCTGAGCTTTTTGCACTATGTCATTCCAAAGAACCAACTCAGTAACTCTTGCGCGCCCCTTACTGAGTCCAGAGATTAGGCGAGTTACTTCTAATTCTTGCTTATGCATTCCTAGTTTCGTTTCGAACAAACTCGTTGACAGACCAGCTGCGCTATTCGAAAGCACTACTCCTACTCCCCGGGAAGTTAGGTCTTGGATAACTAAGGAGATCTTATTCTGAAGCTCTATCTGGTCTGCAGAACTATTGTTCTCTTTAGTGTAAGAAGTAAAAGAAGAAGTTTTCGATATAGGGATATAAGGTGGGTCGAGATAAACCAGGTCACCCTTCTTGGCGGGCTTAGAGAAGCTTTTGTCTAATACCTCTTCAAAGCTCGCATGGAACAATGTCGCCTTTTGCAACATAGCACTAACTGCCTTAAGGTTTCCGGATTCGAACAGATTAACTCTGTCCATTCTCCCAAAAGGTATGTTGAATTCCCCCGTTTGATTCTCTCGGTACATTCCATTGAAGCCCGCTCTGTTCAGGAACAGAAATACCGACGCTTGCCGAACTCCTTCCCTGGGAACGGTGTTGTATTCCGTTCGAAGAGCTAGGAAAAATGCCTCTTGCTCTTCGGTCGAAAGACCGTTGAACTGCAGTGCGATCTCAGTCGCGGCACTCTCAACACTCTCAGGCTCGCTTTTTACACATTTGTAGAGGTTCATCAACCCTGCATTCAGATCCGATAGAACAGATTCTGTTGGTGACAGACGAAAGAACATCGCACCACCTCCCAGAAAAGGTTCAAAATAAGTGGAGAACTTCGCTGGCATTTTGCTTAAGATTATTTCTTGAAGTTGTCTTTTTCCTCCAACCCATTTGACAAGAGGTTGTGCCTTTGCGTCTACTTCAAATGTCTTCATAAGGAAAGAATAGGATGTTCGGCCGACAATGCGGTGTCAATGAAAGTTTGTGGATAAAATTCACGGTTATCTGCCAAACTTGACCCATGGCCAAAGACATTAACCCCCCTAGAGGTATGAGGGACTTTCTGCCTGCCGAGAAAACTAAGCGGGATAGTGTTTTGGGGGTTATCAGCAGTGTTTATAGGTCTTTTGGGTTCCAGGAGGTTGAGACTCCTGCTTTAGAGAACCTAGATCGTCTGACTTCAGGTCAGGGGGGAGATAACGAGAAGCTTGCCTACCGAGTTATGAAAAGAGGAGCAGAGCTTGAATCTGCACTTAACACTCCGTCTGATGTTGATGGTTTGGCTGACCTTGGTCTTCGTTTTGATCTAACTGTTCCTTTGACTAGGTTCTATGCAACTAACCGAGCTTCTTTGCCTTCTGTGTTTAAGGCTATTCAGATGGGTCCGGTCTGGAGAGCAGAGCGACCTCAGAAGGGTAGATACCGTCAGTTCATCCAGTGTGATATCGACATCATTGGTGATGACTCTGTGCTTGCTGAGATTGAACTTTTGACTGCTTCTCTTGCTGCTCTTGATGCAATTGGTTTAGAGAATTCTGTAATTAGGGTCAATCATCGTTTGCTTCTGGCTGAGGTTCTAGATGGCCTAGGAGTTGCTGAAGCAGATCGTTCTTCAGCCATGATCATCATCGACAAGCTGGACAAGATTGAGATTTCAGGTGTTGTTACAGAACTAACTGAACGTTTTGGTGAAGGTGTTGGTAATTCAGCTAAGACTTGGTTAGAAGGTATTAGTACTTCTTCTGTTCCTGCTGTTTTAGAACCTTTGTTTGAGGCTGTTGGTTCAAGACTTAGATTCGATCCAACTCTGGTTAGAGGTATGGGTTATTACACCGGCACCATCTTTGAGATTGAACTACCAGGAACTGGTAGTGCCATCGGTGGTGGCGGTCGTTATGACGGCATGGTGGGTAGATGGTTAGGAACTGATGTTCCTGCAGTTGGTATCTCGATTGGCTTTGAGCGAGTAGTTGAGCTGGTTGAAGGAGTGGTTTCTTCTGCTGGTGTGGTCTTGGTTCTGGAGGATGGTTCTCTGGATTGTATTAAGAAGGGTCTTTCTTTCCAGAAAGAGCTGATTGCTAATGGTTCTCTGGTTCGTCTAGAGGTTAGGCCTAAGAAGCTAAATATCTTGCTGGATAGCCTGCAGAGTGCTGGTTTTAGTGAATTTGCTTTGGTTAATAGCAATACAACAGTGCTTGAGCTTAGGGCTATTGGGAACTAGTAAACGGGTAAACTTGTAGTAATTCGATGTCGATCTAAAACCCCCAAAATTCTTAGGAGAACCATGTCCATCATTGACGCTGTAGGCGCGAGAGAAATCCTTGACTCTAGAGGTAACCCAACCGTTGAGGTAGAAGTACTTCTTTCTGATGGTGCTTTCGGTAGAGCTGCTGTTCCTTCAGGTGCTTCAACCGGTGCTTTCGAAGCACACGAGTCTCGTGATGGCGACAAGAAGCGTTACATGGGTAAAGGTGTTCTAAATGCAGTGAAAGCAGTCATCGACCAGATCGGTCACGATGAGACTGGCTTGATTGACTTTGATGCGCTAGACCAGAGACTGGTTGATGCTGCTCTTATTCGTCTAGATGGAACGGCAACCAAGTCTCACTTAGGCGCTAACGCAATCCTTGGTGTCTCTCTTGCTAACGCAAGAGCAGCTGCTGAATCAACTGGTCAGCCTCTGTACCGTTACCTAGGTGGACCAAACGCTTACACACTTCCAGTTCCGCTGATGAACATCATCAACGGTGGTTCACACGCTGACAACGGAGTGGATATTCAAGAGTTCATGATCGTTCCAATTGGTTTCGATTCTTTTAGTGAAGCACTTCGTGCCGGTACTGAGGTTTACCACTCACTGAAGGCTCTTCTTAACTCAAAGAACCTAGCAACTGGTCTAGGGGATGAGGGTGGCTTTGCTCCAGACCTACCAACCAACCGTGCAGCTCTAGAACTGATATCTGTTGCTATTGGTCAGGCAGGTTTCGTTCTAGGTAAGCACTTCGGTCTTGCTCTGGATGTTGCAGCAACTGAGTTCTATGACGAGAAGACTGAGAGATATTCTTTCGAAGGTAAGCAGATTACTCGTGAAGAAATGATCAAGTACTACGAAGTACTTGTAAATGACTTCCCACTAGTTTCTATTGAAGACCCACTAGCTGAAGATGACTGGGCTGGTTGGACACAGATCACTGCAGCACTAGGGGATAAGGTTCAGCTAGTTGGAGATGACCTATACGTCACCAACCCAGCACGTCTACAAAAGGGTATTGACCTCAAGGCAGGTAACGCAATCCTGGTTAAGGTAAACCAGATTGGTACTTTGACTGAGACTCTAGACGCTGTTGCTTTGGCACAGCGTTCAGGCATGAAAGCCATCATCTCTCACCGTTCAGGTGAGACTGAAGATACCTTCATTGCTGACCTAGCTGTTGCCACCAACGCGGGACAGATCAAGACTGGTGCTCCAGCTAGAAGCGAAAGAGTGGCTAAATACAACCAGCTGCTACGCATCGAAGAAGAGCTACAGGACGCGGCATACTACCCAGGTGCCGCAGCGTTCCCACGTTTTAAGGCTTAGTCGTTAGAGACTAGTCCCATGGCTAGAACTGGTAAGAGAGATGTGCGCGCTAAAGCGCAGTCTAAAGTTGGCACCTTTGGTGAGAGAGTAGGCAACGCCTTCTCCTGGACGCCATCGACCATGGTGACTTTAGGTCTAATTGTGATTGGCTTCTTCTCTGTTGGTCCTCAGCTTTCTGAATACTTCACCATGCAAACTCAGATTGCTCAGCTAAAGGCAAACCTTGATGCTGACAAGAAGAACTTGGAAGAGATCAAAGCTGAGAAGGAGCGTTGGGATGACCCAGTGTTTATTAGAGCTCAAGCTAGAGACAGATTGTTCTACGTTGTTCCAGGTGAAGTGAGCTACCTAGTTCTAGATGCTGATGGACTAAACCTGAGTGATACTTCAGGAACTGTTGGTGCGATGTTGGCAAAGCAGAAGAACAACGGAGCTATCTCACAGAACATTGGAACCACTAAGCACAACTGGGCTGGTTCTCTGATGACTTCTGTAATTCAGGCTGGGCTAGATCAACCTAAAGACTCAAAGAATCCAGCAACAGCTAGCAAGTAATGGCAATCACTCCTGCAACAGAAGCTGACCTTGCTGAGATGCAGGTGCAGCTTGGTCGTCCAATGCGAGATGTCTTAGGAATTGCTGCCAGATGTGTCTGCGGTAAACCGATGGTGGTTCAAACCTCCCCGAGACTCTCTCACGGTGAACCATTCCCAACCTTTTACTACCTAACCCACCCAAACACCTCAGCGCTACTGAGTGGGTTAGAAGCCTCTGGGTTCATGGTCAAATTACAAGAAATGCTCGAAGCTGATCCTGAACTTAGGGCGAAGTATTTAGCTGCTCATGAGAGCTACCTTGCCGAGCGTGAGGCCATTGACCATGTTGAAGAACTGGTTGGCATCAGTGCTGGTGGCATGCCTACCCGAGTCAAGTGCCTACACGCTTTGGCTGCCCATTCACTGGCTAAAGGTCCTGGGGTTAACCCAATTGGAGATTTAGCTCTAGAAGAGATGGGTTTTAACCCCAGTCGGTGCTCTTGTAAGGTCAGTTCCTAGTAAAATCAAAGTAGCGCGTTGATGCGCTCAACAATCTTCCAAATCTTTGAGGAACCCAGCATGCAAAAAATTCTGATCGTCGGTGGCGGCTATGCCGGTTTTTACACTGCATTCAAGCTAGAAAAGCTACTTAGAGCAGGTGAAGCTGAAGTTACCCTTATCGATCCACTGCCATACATGACTTACCAGCCGTTCCTCCCTGAGGTTGTTGCTGGTTCTATCGAAGCTCGTCACACTGTTGTTTCACTCAGAAGACACCTAAAGACCACCAAAATCATCAGCGGCAAGATGACCAAGCTTGATCATGCAACTAAGACAGCAACACTGGATATTCCAGGTCTTGGAGAAGTTCAGCACTCTTACGATCAGGTTGTTCTAACTGCTGGTGCGGTTTCTAGAACATTCCCAATTCCAGGTGTTGCAGATAACGCAATTGGACTCAAGACAGTTGAAGAAGCAATTGAAATTCGTAACCGCATTCTTACCAACTTTGACATTGCGGCTAACTTGCCAGCAGGACCTAAGCGCGACAGATTGCTAACTTTCGTTGTGGTCGGTGGAGGTTTCGCCGGTATCGAAGTATTCGCAGAAATGCGTAACCTTGCTAGCTACCTAATTCGTTACTACCCAGGTATCAGCTTCGCTGATGTGAAGTTCCACCTAATCGAAGCAATGGGCAGAATCATGCCTGAAGTTTCTCAGAAGACTTCTGAGTGGGTTCTTTCAGATCTAGATCGTCGTGGTGGAAAGGTTCACCTAAACACTCAACTGGTTTCTGCTGCTGATGGTGTTATCGAACTATCTACCGGTGAAAAGTTTGAGAGCGATGTAATCGTTTGGACTGCTGGTGTTATGGCTTCACCTTTTGTAAAGAACACTGACCTACCTCTAGACGAGCGTGGTCGCATTACAGCACTACCAACTCTTCAGGTTGCTAAAGAAGGCGTTGTAATTGACAGTGCTTGGACCGCAGGAGATGTTTCAGCTGTTCCAGATCTATCTGGTGGCGGTGTCGGTGGTTTCTGTGTTCCAAATGCACAGCACGCTGTTCGTCAGGCAAAACTACTGGCTTCAAACATTGTCGCTAATCTTCGTGAAGAAGGTATTACTGAATACAAGCACAAGAACCTAGGTGCTGTTGCTGGTCTTGGTCTATACAACGGTGTATTCCAGTCAGGAAACATTGTTCTAAAGGGCTTCCTAGCTTGGTGTGCTCACCGTGTTTACCACGGCCTTGCAATGCCTATGTTGGAGCGTAAGCACAGAGTGATTGTTGGCTGGGTGAACAATTTGATCTTTAAGCGTGACATTGTTTCAGTTAGCGCAACAAAGGATCCTCGATTAGCCTTTGAGACCTGGGCATCGCGTCCTAAGGCCTAAAAACCCTTTCGCGAATCGGCACCCAGGTATCCTAGGTGCCGATTCGCTTTAATAACTCAATATCGCATTAGCCCCCATAGCCCAATGGCAGAGGCAGACGACTTAAAATCGTTCCAGTGTGGGTTCGAGTCCCACTGGGGGCACCAGTTCGCTGAGAGATTACTAATAGTTCTCCAAACAGCCGTATTTCTTGTTTAGGCTTATCTCAATGTTGCATTTAGCAACCTGATCGAGGAGAGTCATGGATTACGCAGTAGTTGGCTTCATTGCCGTTGCAGTTCTAGTTATTTTGGTTATCTGGTTCGTTAGCATGCGCAACGGACTTGTCCGTTTGAATGTTCGTGTTGATGAAGCTTGGAGCGACATCACAGTCCAGCTAAAGCGTCGTGCAGACCTTATTCCTAACCTGGTTGAAACCGTTAAGGGTTATGCCAAGCATGAGTCAGGTGTCTTTGAGAATGTCACCAAGGCACGTGCAGCAACCATCTCAGGAACAGCACTTTCAAACCCAGCTGAAGCTGCTAAGGCAGAAGGTCAGTTCCAGTCAGCAATGAAGTCACTATTTGCTGTTGCAGAGGCTTACCCTCAGCTCCAGGCATCGCAGAACTTCCTTGGTCTGCAGTCAGAACTATCTGACACCGAAGACAAGATCATGGCTGCTCGTCGTTTCTATAACGGTGGAGTTCGTGAACTAAACACCAAAATCAAGATCTGGCCAAACTCATTCTTTGCTAGCAGCCTAGGATTCCCAGAGCGTGCTTTCTTCGAAGTTGCAGACCGTGCAGCTATCGCTGAAGCCCCTGAGATTAAGTTCTAGTTTCTAGCTAGGAGTAGTTATGTATTCGGCTATCGCCGCTAATAAGCGCAACACTGTCTTCATCATCCTGTTCTTCGTATTACTC
>Ga0214917_10003046_pt1 | contig 19801 bp, 16 predicted proteins | sample LL_1208_BB_MetaG_FD_177983 | JGI IMG/M metagenome (GOLD analysis project Ga0214917, IMG submission 177983) | Freshwater microbial communities from Lake Lanier, Atlanta, Georgia, United States - LL_1208_BB | ecosystem: Environmental > Aquatic > Freshwater > Lake | place: USA: Georgia | collected...
AATAATAGAAGGCTAGAATTTTCCGGGCCTCTCGCCCACTAAATCACTGAGATAGAAAGTGATTCTACCCTAACCATGGATCGAATTGGCACCTAAAAACTCAGTTGCAGGGATATGGAAACCGGGATGGAGAGGACTTTGGTTTGCTTTTTCTCAAAAATGGTCGGGGCGGCGGGCTTGGATCCTGCTCACCTGATCTCATTGATATCTTTTTGGAAAATCAATCAAAACAAAAACTTGCTGGACCACAACTTCCACCTAAATCTACTAATATCTACGAGATTCCACTCTGAGTGGTGATAAGTGGTGATGGAATTCGACACAACGGTATGCCTTTAGCCTGTTTTTCTATTATCGCCCGTTAGATTTCTTTCTCTATCGTCAACCGAAGGTGTTCCGTTGCCAGGGTGATAAAGAGGAATGCTTCTGTTTCTCGGTATTAAATTTAGGTCTGTCTGCTTTTGAAGTGCAGCTACGAGAGCCTGTGGATTAGCTCCAAGTTTTACCGCTAACTGATCGTTTCGAAAATGTTTTCTGGAAAAGAGTCTTTTCATGACAAAAATAATGGCTGCAAAAGCTAATAGATAAACAAAGCCCGACCAAAATCCAGATAATCTTTTATAAATGGGAAGATCTAAAAAGGTATAAACAGCCCAGAGCATAATTCCTACTTCGAGAGCGATCCTCGGTAAGCTTTGACTTTTCACAGCCGCAACAGACTGAATCGTAAGTGCCTCCAACTCGCTAGAAGATAAACTATTCAGTAGCGAATAAGACGCCATCAGCCGCTTTTTATATGGATTAAATGTTACTCCCAGAATCCCGAACCACTGATTCCTCATGATCTCATCATCATAGCAGAGCAAGGTAACATTACTGATGCCAAGTGATTTGAGAGTTTGTTCAATGGTCTTTTCTTTTTCCAATGGAGCAGCTATTTCAGGATATCGGTAAATAAAATTACACAACATAATGAACGATAGAAGTCCCAAAGAAAATAATAAGGCATAAAGAAAAGAAATAATGACGCTGCTCCATAAAGAGGAGCCTAGCGATTTCGATAAGGAATCAACAAACCGAATTCCGAAAGTAGCAACGGGAAGCACGACAGCCCAGATTACTCCAGTTTTTAGCCAGAAGCTGAACCAATAGTTTCGCCACTTCGCACTCCTAAAACGACTTCCTTTCGGATGCCCGAGGGTAAAGTAAAAAGTACCTTCACAAACTAGCCACGATACAAACACTGATCCCAAAAGCAAAAGTCGTGTCTTATATGGTAAAACTCCTCTTAGTAAGCAAGGCCCCAGGATCCAAGCCAACAAAAAAAAGCTTCTGATATATCGAGCTCTCTGAAATAAAAAAGGTGGATTCTTTTTCTGCCGCGCAGAAAATCCTACCCAAATGCAGAACCAGGCCGTAAGAAGTAACGGAATTGTGACGTACATCATCACTTCCAATTATAGGGAAATCTCTCCTTCACAATCCATGAAACAATTGTGAAATCATTACGGAACCATTAAATCGGGATTTGGGAACTATCTTCTATGAGTTCCGTTATAGGCAGCTTGTGGCACTGTTTTTGCCGCCGGGGCTTGTTCCGCGCTACTACTCGACTACTACGCCCTCGTGATAGTGAAATAGTAGTGCCGTAGTAATGAAGTAGTAGCTACTACTCCACTACTATTTTGTCCGATTGAAATTCTGTTTCAAGATCAAAGAGATAGGCCCTGTGCATTTTTCGTTCTAAATTCCAATTGTATGGCCTTATAGGCCATCCCCGAAAAATTCCTTAAACGCCATCTATCCTGCTCCCTCCCGTGAGACTTTGCCTGAGACTAAAGTCTCAAATCTCACCGCCTTCTAAATTTTCATTTCCAAATTCACCGCCATCTTCAAGGACTTATGAAAACTGACCTTTTGGCACAGTCTTGCACAGACATCTAATTGGAAGAAAGGAGTCTCAAGTGGAAGACTTAAAATCAAAACGAAAACCACTCAGTGAAGTCTCTATGAATTGTCATAGAAGGTTCAACGCCACTTCAATTTTTTCGAAGAAAAAAACCGAAATCATCTCTGATACTTCTGAAGCTTCAATGAAAAGTGATTTTTTCGATTGTATGCCCTTACGGGCATATCGAAATTCTTTTGCCAAGAGGGGGAGGGATTTCTAAGATGCAAGACACTCATTCGGTCTTTGACAATCTAGTAACAAGAACAGAACTGTCCGAGAAATTAGGTTTCTCCGAAAGCTATATCAGTAAACTGATGAGCGATGAGAACTTACCTTATTTTAAAATCGGACGTTCAGTACGATTTAGGCTCACGGAAGTTGTGGTCTGGCTCCAAACAAGGAGAAGACCATGAAAGAAAAAATCAACTTAAAAAACTACCAAGGAAAAGAAAGGCTCTTTATTGCCGTTCCTCAAAGCCCTCGCATTAGTCGGCTTTGGATTTGGGATGAAAAGCATAAAGAGTACCGAGTGCCAGAGAATCAAAAGAGCTATCAAGCAAGAAAGTGGGAAGTTAACTCCAGAGGCGAGAGAAAAAGAACCTACCGCTGCTTTTTTACTTTGGAAGAAGCAAGGAGCTGGCAGTTAGGTGAAGACAGGAAGGAAGAGTCTATTAAAAAAGGTGGCCCTCTTTTTCGAGAAGTTGTTTCTCTTTGGAAAAAGCGCACTTTCCCAAGCATCGAAGTCAGCACTCAGATTAGCTATGAGAGGCTTTTGAGACTCTACTTTGGAAAGCTCATGGACCTAACCCTCTACGAGCTTACACCAGAAGCGGTCGACCACTGGCTTGATGACTTAAAAGACGAAAGCTCTTGGACGATGCAGTCTAAGAAGCGAACGACTTTTAAGAACGAGCTTAAGCTCCTCGCTACGATTCTTAACTACGTGAACGATTATTTGGAAGAAGACGAAAACTTTCGCTTTCCGATAAAAAACCGTCACAGAAAGAGCATCCGGCTTAATCGAAAAGTCTTTCAATCTAAAGATATCAAAGAAAGCGAGTTTCTTTCTTTTAGAGAAACGCTTTTTTCATTGTATTTAGACGAGAGTCTTAAAGAAAAAGGCAAAATCCTTTGGGCACTTTCGACTGTGCAGTACTACCAAGCTCTTCGCATTTCTGAAGCCGCAGCTCTCTTTTGGGAAGATATCCACTTGGATATGGAAAACCCAAAAAACTCCAGAATGCGAGTGAGTAAAGCAGTCTTCTGGCCCAGAGTCGCAAAGATGAAGTCTTTCATTAAGCCGGGCTTTAAGAATGACAAAAGCAGTGGTGGCGTCAAAGAGCTTCCTCTTTTTCCAGAAAGCTTTCATGCGCTGAAAGCTCTCTCTGAAAGTAAAAAGACTCAGCTCATCTTCCAATGGGAAGGCCGGCACTTAGAGTACCGAGAAATCCAATCAGCCTACGACCGAGCTTTTAAGAAGCTTGGGCTTTCTTACCGAGGCACTCACATCATGAGGCACGGGGGATGTCGAAGAGTCTACAACGAGGAAGGCGGCGACTTAGCAGTCGCTCAACAGCTTCTTGGAAACTCAGACTTAAAATCTACTTTGGTTTACGCCAAAAGAAGTGCTTCAGCTCTCACAGAAGTTGCGGAAAAACAGTGGAGAGAAAAAGAAAACCGGCTTGAGACTGGTGATAAGTGGTGACAGAAAAACCGAACGAGTAAATAGACGAATGATATCAATAACTTAAAAATAAAATGGTCGGGGCGGCGGGATTTGAACCCACGACCTCTTGGTCCCGAACCAAGCGCGCTAGCCAACTGCGCTACGCCCCGTGAAGATGTGATTGCCTGACAGCGGGAAGAAAAGTTCGGTGGAAGTTTTCTTCGGCTTGTCCTTTCAGCGAAATGAGAGACGTTCTCAGTTTCTCTCTCGCTTGCTCCAGTTCCTCATCTGTTGCTGTGGGAGAAATCCAAATCGGCTCTCCGTAAATCGCAACACAACTCGAAAACGGTAATGGAAGGTAACATTGGTTCCACGCATTTTTAAATACAAATCGCCACTTCGCTGCTCCGGCCACTGGCACAATCGCTTTTCCGGTCTTTTGAGCTAGAGCCAAAATCCCAGGTTTCACTTCGTAAATCGGCCCTCTCGGGCCATCCACTGCCAGAGAAGTGTGGGCATCCGTTTTGGCGACAAAGTCCAAAAGCCCTTTGAGCCCCCCGGCACCGCCTCTGCTACTGGATCCTCTCACCACTCGAAATCCCAAAAGCTTCAAGACCCACTTCATCAGCTCGCCGTCTTTGCTTCTGCTGGCCATCACAGCCATCCCAGTAAACTTTCCCAAATCCAAAACCAGCAACTCGTCTCCATGCCAGTGCGCATAGACTTGCCCGCTCGCTCCGGGTTTCAAATCCACTCGGCCCCGCTCATCCAACCGCCAAGTAAAGCACAAAAGCCGGTAAAGGCCCGCTACCAGCGAAGCTTTCAGAAATGTAAAAAGTGATGCAAGCACAGTGACTTATGGACCTAACAAACAATCCCCCGGCAGTAAAGAAGTCTCTAGCTGCGACGCGCTATCCATTGGCTCCCAGCGGTCAAAAGGAACCACCAAACACCCGATAAGACTTCAAAAAGAGGAAAGCCCCCATGAAAAACCCTTCAGCGCTCCACACACTGCTAACCCAATCTTTCGAAGCCGAAAGAAGCCTCCGCCAATTCGCTTCTTTAGCTTCCCAAGAGCTCATCACACTTTTGGTCTCTGCTTCTGAAGACCTCAATTCCGAAACCCAGTTGGACTCCGCAAAAAGCGCTCTCGAACGGGCCATTTTTTTGAGCCGCAACTTGCGCTATTTTTCCACTGGCGCCCGCTCCGATTTTTCCCTAACTGACCTGTCTCAGTTGGTTTTCGATTGCCTCCATTCGAAAGAAAAAGATTTTCAGAAAAAAAATATTTCTCTCAATGTCCAAGTCGAATCCACTGTTTTTGGCCTGGTCGATGCTCTGGCTGTGGAGCAAGCCCTTCTCAACCTCTTTGACTTTGCTTCCAACCACGCCACTCCCAACAGCGAACTGGACTTGAGCCTTCAAGTCGTTTCCCAAGGCCTTCAATTCACTTTGACCTTTGAAGACGCACCCAATTCCGACTCAAGCGCTTCTCTTCCTTTTCAGCCCGTCGCTCTCGAAAACATAGAAGGGCAGAACCTCTACCGTTTGGGCCTTCACGTGTCTTCCGCCATTGCCAAATGGCACTCGGGCACTTTTTACTGCTTTAAGTCCCTCAGCGAAGGGACTCAGTTTCTCATCGAGTTTCCTTTTGATTCCCGCATGAACAAACCTCACTTGTTCCGTGAAAAGCGCCGCTTTCAGAGGGTCAAAGTCGACTTTCCTGCCGAAGTCCAACTGTCCGGGGGCAATCGGCTCAAAGGAAAAGTCACAGTCCTGAGCACAGGCGGTGCATTTTTTGCGTCGAGTCATACTGGGCTTGAAGGCATCCGGACCGACGAAAAGCTCTCTTTGCAGATTCAAACCGACACAGACCACACGCTTTCTATTTCAGTCGCCCGGGTTGCCAATACCCAAGTGTCAGGAGAAAATTCTGGGCTCGGGCTTGAGTTTATCGAGCTCGACGCCAAAGCCAAAAATCTGCTTGCCGCTTTGGTGAAAGCTCATGCAAGTTAAGGGCGTTTTACAAAACTCAAGGGCCTGAATCATGAAGATTTGCTTCGTTGTACGTTCTCTTTTTTCACAGATCCCAACGTACACGACTACGCATTTAGCTTACGAAGCCCACCGCCGGGGCCATGAAGTTTTCTACACGACTCTCAACAGTTTTTCCTGCACCGATGACATGCGCGTTCAAGCCACTGCAGCTTCTTCTGAAGGCTTGGAATTTTTTCACCGGTTGGATTTTTTAAGAGCTCTCCAGTCCGGTCTCGCGCCCAAAAAAGAAGTCTGCTTGAGCGATTTCGACGTGGTTTTTCTGAGGTACAACCCCAATGAAAACGAAACAGAAAAAGAGAAGGGCAAAAACCCTTCTATCGAGTTTGGGCGCCTCCTCAAACTTCAAGGCGTGATGGTCGTCAACGATCCGGGAGGGCTGACCAAAGCTTCCAGCAAAATGTACCTCTCCGCTTTTCCATCTGAGTACCGGGCGCAGACTCTCATCACTCGGAGTGCTGTAAAAATAAAATCGTTTCTCAGAGATCTGAAAGGCCCTGCCATTATCAAGCCGCTCAATGGGTTTGGCGGCCAAGATGTGTTTTTTGTGAAAAACCTGAAAGACATCAACATCAATCAAATCATTTCCAGCGTGAGTAAAAACGGCTACGTGATGGCGCAAGAATATTTGCCGGCAGTGAAAAAAGGCGACAAGCGCATTCTTCTTCTCAACGGCTACCCGATTTTTGCAGGCAAACAGCCTGCTCTTTACCTCCGCGTTTCGCCCAAAGGCGAAATCCGCAGCAATATGCACATTGGGGGAAGAAGAAAAAAAGCGAAGCTGACTGTTTCTGATTTGAAAATCATTGAAGCCATTCGCCCCCGCTTGAATGCCGATGGTCTGTATTTTGTGGGGATTGATATCGTAGGGGACAAACTCCTCGAAGTGAATGTCTTCTGCCCCGGCGGCGTCAACAACATCAACGAACTCTACGGGATCAATGTCGGCAGAGTCGTTATCCAAGATCTGGAGCGGCAAGTCCGCTTCCGAAAGACCGGGCAACTCAGAAATAATTTGCGGCTCTTGAAATCCAAAAAAGCGGATTGGGTGGCCCAATGACAAAAACCGTTTTGCTTCTGTGTGGGGGAAAATCCGAAGAGCATGAGATTTCTTTGATCTCAGCCAAATGCTTGCTCGATGCTTTTGATCGAAAACTCTTCACACCCCTGATTGTGGGGATTTCCCGAAAAGGGGTCTGGTACCTCGAAGAAGAAGAAAGTTTCTTTTCGGGCGAGTTTCGAGCGGACAAGATCCGCCTCAATGAAAACCGCCCCCAAGTGGCTCTCATCCCGTACCTCTCTGAAACGGGCCAAGGCCAGCTCCTCTGTGAAGGGCAAACTTTAAGTTTTGATGTGGTCTTTCCCATTCTCCACGGCCCATTTGGCGAAGATGGCACGCTTCAAGGGCTCTTGGACTTGATGGGGGTCCCTTATGTGGGATCAGGGTGTGCAAGCTCCGCCAATTGCATGGACAAAGCCATCACCAAACAGCTTTGCGAAAAAGCAGGTGTCAAAGTCGCGCCGTATGTGGAGCTCAAATCGGTGTCCCACCTCAATACTCAAGCAAAAGCCATTTCCCAATTGTCCTACCCGCTTTTTGTAAAGCCTTCCCGAATGGGGTCTTCGGTGGGAGTTTCCAAAGTGACTCAACCAGCGCTGCTTCATGCAGCTGTCACTCAAGCTTTCAAGTTCGACTCCAAAGTCATTATCGAAGAAGGGATTTCAGGAAGAGAAATCGAGTGTGCGGTTCTTGGAACCAGCTCCAAAGCCCAAGTGGCTATTCCGGGGGAAATCGTCCCCAATGCAGAAATTGGCTGGTATTCCTACGAAGCTAAATACTTGCTTGCTGAAGGGGCCAAAACGCAAGTCCCCGCTGATTTAAGCCCTGAACTCATGAAGCGTTTTCAAGAAGAAGCTTTGAAAGTATTTCAAGTCATGGACTGTGAAGGCCTTGCGCGAGTGGATTTCTTTTTGGAAAAAAGCACGCAAGAAATCTATTTAAACGAAGTCAATACGATGCCGGGCTTTACTCCCATCAGCATGTACCCCAAAATGTGGCAGGCTTCTGGATTAAGCTATGAAAAATGCGTCACCGAACTTTTAAACCTGGCTCTAAAGAAAAAACTATGAAATCAAAAGAACCCATCTCAACCAAAGAACGCCATCAAAGACGAACCGCTTTTTTATCGCATATCAAAGGGGGCGTCGCTATTTTGTTTTCGGCTCCGCATTTGATTCGAAACAACGATGTCCACCATGCTTACCGCCAAGACAGCAATTTTTTCTACCTGACTGGTTTGGAAGAACCGGAAAGCGCTTGCATTCTGGATCCCCAAAGCAAGAAACCTTTCACTCTTTTTGTGGAGCCCAGAGACAAAGTCAAAGAACTGTGGGAAGGGCGGATGTTGGGGTTGGAAGGGGCTCGAGAAAAGTTGGGAGCCGATACAGCGCTTTCTTCAAAAGACGGGCATGTTTTTGATGAAGCTGTGATTGAAGCGCTTCAAAAAGCAGACAGGCTCTACTATCGGGTGGGAGTCAACCCCCACCAGGATCAAAGAATTTTTTCATTGATGGCCAGAGCTGCAAAAAAACTGGGAAGAACCGGGCGTTCTTTGTGGACCTTGATGGATCCCAGTGAAGTGCTCGGCGAAATGAGGCTTGTCAAAACGCCTTCTGAAATTACTTGTTTGCAAGTAGCCGCGAACATCACAGCTCAAGCGCATACTGAAGCCATGAGGTACTGCAAGCCTGGAATGTATGAATTCGAATTGGAAGCAGCTCTTTTTCACAGCTTTAGAGCAGCGGGAGCCGGAAGGCTTGGGTACGGATCGATTGTGGCCTCGGGTGAGAACGCTTGCATCCTTCACTATGTGAACAACGATCGAAAAATGACCGAAAAAGATCTGATCTTGATCGACGCAGGGGCTGAATTTGAATATTACACTGCGGACATCACTCGTTGTTTTCCGGTAGGAAACCGTTTTAGTCCGGAACAAAGAGAAGTCTATCAATCGGTCCTTTTGGCGCAAAAAGAATGTGTGGCTATGGCCAAACCCGGAAGGACTTTGAAAGAAATCCATAACCATGCAGTGGAAGTCCTCACCGAGGAACTCAAGCGCTTGAAAGTGCTTAAAGGAACTACGGCAAGCCTCATTAAGAGCGAAGCTTACAAGCCCTATTACCCCCATGGCACTGGCCATTGGCTGGGGATGGATGTGCATGATCTTGGGCGCTACTACGAAGAAACCTATTCGAACTCGAGAAAACTCAAACCCGGAATGGTTTTTACCATCGAACCTGGTTTGTATTTTGGAGCGGATTCCAAAGCTCCTGCAAAGCTCAAAGGCATCGGAGTGCGCATCGAAGATGATGTGCTCATCACCGAAAAAGGCCATCAAGTGCTCACAAGCGCAGTCCCCAAAGAAGTGGAAGAGATCGAATCGCTTCGAAGTTAATCGGGAACGGTAGCTGTATTCCAGCCTGTATACTCGCTGTCGAACTATCACCAATCTGCAAACGCAAATTCTGTCACTGTGTTCTGTGAGGTACGACTCCCGCAGCGCTCACTGGGAGAGCACGCTCGAAGGCTCTGGAATCTCTTTTGCAACTTCTTCCGACGTTATCGAAACACAAACGATGGTTGGAGAGTCTATGCGCCACTTGTTTATGGTTGGATTATCTTTGTTGATGCTGGGGGTTTTTGAAAAACCCGCGGAAGCAGGTTTGTTCTTTAGAAGGGGACCGATTCGCCGGTTCTTGTTCGGGCCTTTCAGACGGCCTTGTCTCCCCAGAGGCTTTAGACGGCCTCCTTGTTTTGGTTGCGGGCCCAGAAATTTTGGTCCGAGGAACTTTGGCCCCAGAAACTTTTGTGGTCCTGGAGTTCACGGTGGAGGGTGCGGTTTAAGATCGTTCAACAATAACTTTAGAAACTTTGACGATTTCAGATTCCGACGGGATCAATTCAATCCCAATTTTGACCCAGGTCTTGATCCCCGTTTTAACCCATTTTTCAATGGTAGCAATTTTCTTCCTAATAGTTTCGATGATTTTCGCAACCGAAACTTGGGCGGCGGCTTTTCGAACGTAAGCCGGGAAATTGAAGACCCTCAATCTGACTTTGAAAGACAGTTCCGAAACGGCGTTCAGCCCCGATTGGACAATATCCGCACAGTGAATTGGTCGGGACAGTGTGAATTGGAGAATGGGCGAAAAGCCCCTCTCAAAATGGACTTGTCTGACGAGAACGTGGAGACTGTCAGAGAGAATGGGTTACAGTTTCCCCAAACAAACCAAATCTCTTATTTAGTGCGCACCAATGCAGATGCCAGCAAGTTACTGGTGAGGGTAGATAGCGCCCAAAGCCCAAAATTCTGCGTTTTGGAGAGAGAGTAGTTAGTCCGGGTTTTCATTTAGGAGCAGCAGGGGCTCCTGTTCGGTCCCCTCCGCGTTGGAAAGAAAATAAGTCTGTCCGTCCAGAACTAGGCTTTTTTGAGTAGAGCTGAGCAAGCACTGCTCGAGCTCGGTAAAAGAAAGTCCAGCCGGGACTTCTGCTGAAGGCCCAATCGAAAGAATCTCTGGAACAATCTTTTCACCCCGATCCAGGAGTTTGTGGACGTGGTTTTTGGCCCACTGAAAATCTTTCTCATTTGAGTCAGAAAAAGGTTCTATCCGTCGAAGCAGATCCAGAGGAACTTCGTAAACCATGATTTGGGAAGGCCTCGATTCCAAAAGGGCTTTTTGAATCTCATCGTGGCGAACAAAGAGTGCCCACGTGTGCCCTTGGCTATCGGGGTAAAAAGACAGAACGTGGACTGGGATGATTCCCAAGCCCATATCGACTACAAAATTGTGAGTGTGGATCGCATCATGGCTAAAACCCTCTTGAATCTCAGACAAGGGGACTGTTTTGGAACTCAAAATGATTTTCTTCGAAATAATTTGGTGTTGCGCATTTCTCTCCAATTCTTTGAAGAGCACTTTGACTCGAATCTCCTCTGCGCCTTGTTCAGTGTGAAGGTGAACCAATTGAGTCGGGTGGACGATGATCAGCCCACCAGAGCTTCGGCGAACGGCTTTGGGAAGGCCGTTAAAAACCGTAAGAAGCTTGTCAAAGTGGGTTTCCAACAAACGGCTTTGAGCCGTCGTCTCGTTTCCGCGTTCATCAAAAAAAACGATTTGTGGCTTTTCTGAGCCGCTTGAAGTGGTTTGAATGAAATACTTGGCTGTCTTAACATTCGACGACATTGCTGACCCCTTTGGAGAAGGGGAATTGCAATGGCTGTGCCCTGAAAATCCTTAAGGATTTCAAGGGGTACTGGGGGTTTTGAGTCAGTGAAAAAAAGACAACTGTATACAGTTTGTTCACAAGGGGCTCTCCCAAGAGAGCCCCTCATGGAGAATTACGAATTTGCTTCAACGAGCGTTTCAGGAAGAACAACTTGTACAGTCAAGTTTGCTGCTTGGTTATTGACGAAATCGATCAGAGATTTTTCGTCGAAACCTTGATAAGCGCGGTTGTCCCGAATGATTAAAGGTCTTTTAATGAGGTTCGGATCTTTCAACATCAAGCGAATTGCTTCATTCTTAGTGGTTCTTCGCTTTCCAAGTTGGTTGTCTTTATAAGTGGTGCTTCTTTGATTGAGGCTGGCGTAAATATTTTCTGCTTTAATCACTTTTTCCAAAAGGCTGCGTGGGGGTGGTTCGTGAACGATGTCTTTAAGCTGGTACTTGACCCCTTTTTTGTTCAAGAAAGCGATCGCTTTCTTGCATTGAGCGCAGCTTTTCTTCGCGTACAGAACGATTTCTCCCATTGCTTACTCCTTTGGGCGTTAGTTGTGAGACCGGCGTTTTAGCACATGGGGCGGGGGGGCCACAAGGTTCTTGTCAAAAAAAGGGGGGAAACCTCTCAAAAGGGAGGGACGTTTTTTGCTTGTTGAGAAATTTATTAAAAACCTTTAGAAGACCTTGCCGTGGCTAAAAAACTGAAAAAACTGAAAAAATCCCATCCAAAAGACCTTTCCGTGGATTTGTTGAGCAAAGCTCTTGCCGGAAAAAAAATTGCTTTGGCCATTTCCGGGGGGATCGGAGCCACTGAAACCGTTAAAATTGCACGAGAAATCAGGCGGCACGGAGGGAGCCTCCGCGCTTTTTTAAGCCCCGAGGCCAGAAAATTCATTACTCCTTTAAGTGTCGAGTGGGCAACGCTTGAAAAACCCGTATTAAAAGCTGGCCCCAAAGTAGAGTACCTTGAGACCTTTGACGCTGTTTTGGTTTGCCCCGCAACCCTTCACACTTTGGCCAAGAGCGCTCTGGCATTGGCTCAGAATGTAGTCGACTTGGTGATTGCCAATCAATTGGGATCGGGCGGAGCGGTTTTCATGGTTCCGGCCATGAACCAGCAACTCTGGCAGCACCCCGCTTTGGAAAGTCACTTGGAAAAATTAAAAACTTGGGGAGCTCAAATTTACCCCATGGAAGAAGAAGAGGGCCGCATTAAAGTTCCAGAAGCAAAAGCTCTGGTCCAATGGCTTATCAAGGAATTGAGGTAGAAAATGCTCGAAATGCAAATTGAAATCACTCGAATGGGATTGGAAGGCCAAGGGGTCGGATACGATCTGGACGGCAATATTTATTTTGTTCCTGGAGCTCTCATCGGTGACAAAGTGAAAATCAAGACCCGGGAAGAAAGAAAGAAATACCGGGATGCTGAAATTGTCGAAGTGATCGAGCCCACGGGAAAAAGAATCGACCCTGTTTGCCCGCACTTCCAACAGTGTGGGGGATGTGATTGGCTCCAGTGGGATTATCAAGCTCAGCTTTCTGCCAAAGAAGAAATCGTAAAGCACATTCTCGAAAGAGGAGAGCTTCGGCCAGTGGATTTGTTGCCCATCAGAAAAGCGGAACAGAATCTCTTTTATCGAAATCGAATCCAAATTCGCCGGCAAGGAGAGACCCTTGGGTTTTTCAAAAGAAAAACGCACGAATTGGTGAATATTGATGAATGCAAAGTAGCGGCTCCGCAGCTAAACGAAGAAATCCAGAAAATCAGGTCTGAGAAATCAGAAAACCCCACTGAAGTAACAAAAATTGAACTCTTCCTCGGAAAAGACGGAAAAGTTCACCGGTTTGAAAATGTGGCTCACAGCTTCTCCGGTTTCGCGCAAATCCATTCGGGACAAAACGAAGTTTTGAAGGAACAAGTTGCCCAGATCCTCAAGTCCAAGAAAGCCGAAAAAGTTTTGGAGCTTTATTGTGGAGATGGAAACTTAACCTTTGCTTATTTGCCGTCTGTAAAAAAAGCTTGGGGAATTGACGCGTCACAAAGCGCAATTGAGTCAGCCCGTCTTCAACGGACTCCGGAGCTTGGCGATAAGGCCGTGTTTTTTGCAGACCGTGTGGACCCGAATCTTCTAAGAAGATTGCCACCGGAGATTCGGGATTATGATACACTTGTATTAGATCCCCCGAGACAAGGAATGCTCGGTTGCTTGCCTCGGTTTTTACACAATCAACTAAAAACTATAGTCTATATCTCATGTTCACCAGTGACTTTCACCCAGGATGTCCAATGCTTGAAAAAAGATTATATTTTACAAACCTTGGAACCCATCGACATGTTCCCACACACAAGACACGTAGAGCTTGTCGCTACTTGGGTTCGGCGTTAATTGCCTTCTTTTTACTTCTAGCCGTTCCTGCACAGGCGGATGTAACGGCAGGGGATGTGAGTTCCACTCGACGGGAGACGGAATTAAGAAAAGAACCCTATCCAGACTCGGAAAGTGTCGGCATTTTACCCGCCAAAAGCTTGGTGACTTTGACCGGCGAAGAAAAGGGAAAATTCGTAGAAGTTGAAGTGGAGTTGGAAGAGGGCAGCGTCACCGGCTGGATCGAATTGAAAGCTTTGTCCAAAAAGAAAAGCGAAGACGGCGACGAGTCTGACGAATCAGAACCGAAAATAATCAAATCACGGCAGCCCAAGAAAAAGAAAAAAGCAGTAGCGGTTCCCAGTGATGAAGGGATTTTATTAGGGCGCAACCCAACGTTCAGTTACGGTTTCGTTGGCGGAGGGCACCTCGATTTTCTGACCGTTGAAGATCCTGAAGTTAAAGTCAGCGGCTATGGAATGCTGGGGGGAGCCACTCTGTCTTTTATTTTGGATCCCACCTTTAGATTGAGGACCGAAATCGACTATTCAGTCCATTCCGGTACGACGGATCAAAACAAACTCTTGAGCTTCAGCTTTTTGGATATTTCCGCAACGGGTGAAATCCCCCTCAGCACTCATTTTTATGTCTTGGCGGGGATTCAGTACTCTCTGGGAATCGGATTGGACAATGCGGATAGCGTGGCCAGTGTTCAAAAAGTCGCGGCGGCTTCCGATGTCTCAGGCATTTGGGGTCTTGCCGGGCTTGGGTACCGTTTTTCGGTGGGGGAAATGAGCAGCTTGTCCCTGAGGGCGCGCTACGCTGGAGCTTTCATGATGTCTCCTGTTAGCTTTCACACTTTCGGCCTTCAGGCCGTGTGGGAAATCGACGGTTAAAAATAGACACTCCGAATTTGTCTGGCCTGTATACAACCCGCCGGGAATCCAGTGACTAAAGGGTATCCTATCTAACATATTGAAATAATATGTGTTTCGTGAGTCCTCCAGATCGGGGTGTCTGTATTCTAAACAATCGCGGATTGCTTTTCGCTGAAATCCCGCCCAGAAAACTTGGCACTCCAGATGCAATTTAGATAAAGCAGAAGCAAACAACAACTTAAGATTTAGCAACTCGATACAACAACAAGATTTAACAAAAGCTTCTAACAAAACTTAACAAGGGATCTTCCGTCAGGAGGATCCCTTTTTGTTTGAATCCTGGAAGTGCTTCTCAAAGAAATAAACCATCATTCGAGCTTGCTCCAAAATATTTCTCAGCTTGGTGTTTCCGTGCCCTTCATCAGCAAACACTTTCATTTCCACAGGAATACTTTTGTCCTGCATCACCTGCACCAGTTGTTCCGTCTCTTTTACCGGAACCCGGGGATCATTGGCTCCATGAAAAATCAGCAACGGGGTTTTGATTTTACTCAAGTAGGTCATAGGAGATACCGACTTCAAAAACTCCTCATCGGAGAGGGGGCCGTACTCGACTTCTCTGAGAGCCCGTCGATAGGGCTTTGTGTTTTTCAAAAAGGTTGAGAAATCAGTAATCCCCACCGATTCAGAAGCTGCCGAGAAAAGCTCGCTGCCTTCTTGGATGCTTCTGAGAACAACAAAACCCCCATAGCTTCCGCCAAAAATGCCCAACTTGCTGGGAAGAGTGTACCCGTTCTTAATTAACCATTTAGCAGCTTCCAAAACATCCTTGATGCTGTCCATGCGTTTTTTATAGTCATCGAGTCCAACATAAACCTTTCCGTAGCCCGAACTGCCTCGGATGTTCGGGGCAAGGATTCCGAAACCCCTCTGAAGAAAATACTGAAAAATTTTGTTGAACCCGGGTCGGTACTGCGCTTCCGGTCCACCGTGTACATAAATGACAAAGGGGATTGCTTGCTTTTCAGAAGCGTACTGGCGCGGCATAAAAAGAAACGCCGGAATTTCCAAACCGTCAAAGGAGGGATACTTGATCAATTGGGAATCAGAAAAACAATTGGAATCGATGAGTCCCTTGTTCGGCTGTGTCCACGGGATTTTCCGTCCTGATTTCCACTGCCAGACCGCTGAAGGGTTGGTCGCAGAAGTGTTTGCATAAAAGATCTCCCTGTCTTGAGAAGCTTTTGAAAAGCTGGGAGAACTCATGACCGAGTTTTTCTCTTGGGGGACGGAAAAAGGTTTGTGAAAAAGGCCGTTCGCAAGGACTTCTGTTCCAGAAAAAGTGCCGTAGCCGTCCAAGTTGGTTACGTAAATCAAATTGCGTCGGCTCTTGTCCAATTTGACTTCCTCCACTTCTCCTTTGCTCCGAGCGAGCACTTGGACTTGCGAGGGATCCGCCAAGGATACGAGCACTACTTGGGCTTTCTCCGACTTGTTGTCCGACAAAACATAAAGTGATTTAGAGTTGGCCGTGAAAAGCCCCAACCGGTTGGAGGATTTTCCCAAACCCATGGTCAAGTTGCTGAGTTTTGTTTTTTGCCTATCAAAGACCAAAACATCACTGTCGACAATGGAACGGTACTGATGAATGGCTATCAAATCACCGTTTGGAGAAATATCCGTCACTTGGTTCAATCCTGAGAGTTCAGCAAGAAGAGTGTCTTTGCGGGTTGCCATTTCGAACCGGTAAAGATCAAAATCAACACCGTTTCTGCGGTTCGAAGTAAAAGCCACCCAATCCTCACCGGGGCTCCAGAAATAGCTTTCCACCCGCTCGGAGGAACTCCCAATCAAGTGTTCCATTTGGCGGTTCTTCAGTTTTAGGAGGTAGATTTGGTATTGCTCATTCCCCCCGCTCTGAGTGGAAAAAAGAATTTGGGTGCCGCCAGGGCTCAATTGAAAATTGACAACTCCTTCTGGAAAGAAAGTGATTTGTTCCGGCCATTGGTTGGGTTGAGCCAAATAAAACACCTGAGGAGTCTCTCTCAAATCAGCAAGAAAATAGACGCCCCCCACAGGATCAGCTTGAGGCTGGTAAGTGGAAGTCATTTGAACATAAGTTTCCACGGAGTGCTGGGCATCACAAGAACCAGTGGCTGCACTTTTACCTCGAGCTGCGGCTTTCTTTTTTGTTCTTTGAGGTATCGGGCTGTCGGGTGGCAATGCAGCTTGATCCAAAAGGGATTCTTCGAGCGCTGGTTTTTCTTTCGGAGCAGTCCCTGAGCCATGCCGCGGCCGTTCCTCCGCAAAGCCGGGAAGGCTCGAAATGGTTGTTAAAAAAAGCAAGGTTAAGTGTATGTATTTATGATTGAAAAATAACATTGGGTTGCCCTTGGTGAATTAGAGCCTAATATTATACGATAAAGCGACGGAAAGTTAAGAACCTATGGATAAAGACCTCTATGAAATTTTAGGAATCAAAAAAGAAGCGACAGAAAGCGAAGTGAGAAAAGCGTACCTGAAGCTCGCAAAAAAATACCATCCCGATGTGAATCCGGGGGACAAAGTTGCAGAACAAAAATTCAAAGAAATAAATTTGGCTTATGAAGTCCTGAAAGATGAAAAAAAACGCGCGCAATATGATCAAATGCGGGCGATGGGGGCTAACCCGTTTGCGCGGGCACGCGCGGGAGCGGGTGCGGGTCCGGGAGCTGGCAGCTATGGGGCCGGTCCGGAAATGTTTGATCAGTTTGGTTTGGGAGACTTGTTCGAAGAAATCTTCGGAGGCGGAGGGTTTGGAGGGGGCCCCTTCAAAGGTGGGTTCAAGAAATCTTATTACCCCACCAAAGGCCATGATAGAGAAAGCCAATTGCAAATTTCTTTTCTAGAAGCTGCGAAGGGCGGAGAACGTGTGGTTCAGTTTTCCGACGGAAAGCGGCTAACAGTGAAAATACCCGCTGGAGTAGAAAGTGGAAGCAAGGTCAAATTGTCTGGACAAGGAGAGCCCGGAGTTTCCGGCGGCCCTTCTGGAGATTTGCTTTTAACCCTTCAAGTGAGCGAGCACCCTTTTTTCAGAAGGGAAGGGGAAAACATTGTCTTGAAACTGCCGATCACCTTCTCTGAAGCTGTCAAAGGCTCAGAAGTGGAAGTGCCTACGATTCATGGGATGGTTCACTTGAAAGTGCCTGCTGGGATTTCAAGCGGTCAAAGGTTGAAGCTTTCCGGAAAGGGGATCCATTCAGCTAAAACCGGTAAACGTGGGGATCAATTTGTTGAAGTCCTCATCAAAGTGCCTAAAGAGGTACCCGAGGATTACAAAAAAGCAGCCGCTCTGATTGAACAAATTCCATTCAACCCGCGCGAAGGGCTTACGTTATAACATTCAAAAGATCCAAAATCCCCTCGATGGTTTTGGGAGCGCAGCCTTCAAACCGATTATTCACTAAAAGATAGGTTTTTTTGTTTGTGCTTCTCGATTCATCAATGATTCGGGCAGCTGCTTTTCGGGTCTCCGTGAGGAGGATCTGCAGGCGATCGTAGGGCGAAAACTCGGTTACTGCCGTTTGATAGGCAGTTCCCGGTTTTAAAAGAAGCCTGACGACTGCGAAAGGGAGTTTGAAAGGTAATGAGCGGTTCCATTGCTCTGAAATCTCAGGCATGTCTGTCCAACTATTGAAAACATGAGCTACATGGTTTTCGCGGAGCACTTTCAAGTAATCCGCCACCAGCCAGTTCTTATTTCGAATTTCTACAGCAAGAGGGATATCCGTTATTTTCCGGATTGCACTCAAAAAGCGGCTCAGTTGGTTCACAAAGGCAGTGCCGCTTTCAATGGTGCCCGTGCGAAATTTTGAGAACTCAAAAACAATAGCTCCGGTTTTGGGTCCCAGAATTTTCAAAGGCTCGAGAAAAGTGTCTTGAAGCACTGCCGGATCTAAAAAGTGCGGGTTCTGAAGGCCTGCTTTGGTTCCGTAGCGAGCCAGTTTCGGGTATTGGATGACCGTGACCTGATCGGGGGCTTTGAAAACGAATCTGAAATCGGGATGCGTTTGTTTATCGTAGAGCCTTAGTTGAGTAGGCGTGGGAGCGGCATAGTAAGAGTGATCCACTCCCACAGCTGAAAACGCATGGCCGTATTCTTTTAAAGAAAGTTCTTTGAATGCTTTCTCGCTGGGGTAGGTTTCTTTGTAAACAAGCCCTTTCCATCCTGGGTACTTCCAGCTCGAAGTGCCCACATAAATACCAGCTCTGCTCAGTTTTTCTATTCGATTATCCATCCGATCGTTTGGGAATAAATTTTTCCAAGTATTTTGCAGAAGAAGCTTCAAAAGGAACTGCTTTTCCTTCCAACCAAGGGGAGTAGAGGTCGGAATAATGTGTCGAAAGGGGATGTCCTGATTGGCCACCAGGCTGGGAAAAAAGAGACTGAGTGGGATTTGAAAAATCAATCACTAATCTCATGGAAGCGCCATTTCTAGGAGTCATTACGTTCGGGACCAACGAGTCGCCCCCCATGGGTTTAGAAGGCATGCTAATAAGTGCTCGCAGTGATTTTGGGAGTTTCCGGGAAAATGGGTGGCGGATATCGCTTTGATTTAGGTCTCCCCATTTCAGAGAAGTGAGCTGTTCAGGGGTGGACACCAGCGACTGAAGGGAAGCTTTGAGAGCTTCTTGAAACAAGTCGCAGTAGGAAGAAAAGTGTGGAGAAAGGAAGTGCTTGGGTTGATGTTTTATCAGTTGAGAGACCAACGGATCCTGGCTCAAATATTTTAAAAGGATCTCACCCTCAGCAGTGGAAATTGTTTTCGCAATCGGCTCAATCAGGTGGGCCGAAAGATTGGCCCGGAAAGCTTTTAAGATGGGATAAGCAGAAGACCGAATGGCTGTTTTGCCATCCCAACCCTTGATGATTTCAAGGGCAGGTTTAATCCACAAAGCCTCTTTCGTGTCTAATTTATCCCAGTCACATTTTAAGAGCTCGTCCCGGTACCACAAATGAGTGAGCGATACATTGTCGAGTTGGACTTCAAAAAAGTCTTTTGCTTGAAAGGGTTTGGTTCGCTTGAGAAGGTCTGTGATTCGCTTGGCCCGAGCAGCGTTGGGCCAATGGTATCCAAAGCGGGACATCGAGGGCTGAAGGGGAAGGGTCCTCTGATTGGCGCTCACGATGAACCCTTCGGGTGGGTTTAAAACGAGCGGGAATTCCTTTCTGGGAATAAATCCATCCCATCGGACCTTGGATTGGCGGAGAGCCCTTGCTTTCCCGTCGAATCCAATCCGCTTCGGGACATTGCCGACAATCGTCCAACCGATGGTTCCCTCTTTGGTTGCAAAAACCGCGTTCTGAGGAGGTCCTGCCCATTGCCCCAAAGCTTGCAAGAGTTCATGGGTGTTTTTGGCTTGGTTGATGGAGGTCAGATCCAATTGTTTTAAATTGTTGGGGTCTAAAGCCGTCCATTGAGAGGCAATCCAATGGTCTTCGGTTTCCTCAATAATGGGCCCCCAAGGGCTGTCTTTAAAAGCCTCGCGATGCGGACTGCTTTTGCTTACCAAAATGTCTTCGACTCGTTGTCGTACTTCTGTTGTGTTCTTGGGGAGGAGGATC
>Ga0214917_10003047_pt1 | contig 19800 bp, 16 predicted proteins | sample LL_1208_BB_MetaG_FD_177983 | JGI IMG/M metagenome (GOLD analysis project Ga0214917, IMG submission 177983) | Freshwater microbial communities from Lake Lanier, Atlanta, Georgia, United States - LL_1208_BB | ecosystem: Environmental > Aquatic > Freshwater > Lake | place: USA: Georgia | collected...
CGACACGGGCGCGAGCCCGTCGCGGTGCGGAAGCGAAACGCCGAAAGGGGGGGATTCAGTCACGGTCACGATTGCGTCAGGATCGCCACAGGCTCTTGTCGAGGACTCGCCAGACATCCTGCCACGAGGTACGCCGCCGCCGTTGGATCTCGCCGCGCTTGCTCCAGAAGTGTGGAATCTGTTCGAGGGCGCGCCACTTGGCCCGCGCGATGGCACCGCTTTGCCCACGCACGGCAAAAATCACCAAGGTGAGGATAAATTGGAGAAAATGGGCAGGCAATAGTGCAAAAAACAGGGGATTCGGCATGTTTTTCGCGAAGCACCAGACGAGGTTCCGGTGGCCGTGATAGACGGCGAATTCGCTCCTTCGGCCACCCGACGAGGCCGAGCCGACATGGTCCACGACGGCGTCCGGCACGTAGACACTTGCGAATCCTGCCAGCCGGAGCCGGAACCCGAGGTCCACGTCCTCGAAGTAACAGAAGAAGTCTTCGTCGAATCCGCCCACCTCGACGAGGGCCGCCCGACGGTGGAGGGCGGCCGCGGCACAGGCTGAAAAGATCTCCCGTTCGACGAGATCATCCTGCTCGAGCCGGCGGCCGTGGCCGCGCCGCCAGGAGAGGCCGCTGGCGTGGTACACGTCGCCCAGTCCATCGATGATGCCGGGGTGGCCGTCGATCATCTGCCGCGATCCGAACGACGCCGCCTCGGGATGGCGGCCGGCGGCCGCGAGCAGCCGCTCGAGCCAGTCGGGGTGTGGAAAGGCATCGGGATTGAGCAGCGCCACATACTCCGTGTCGCAGATCGCGATCGCCCGGTTGTTGGCGGCGGCGAAGCCGAGGTTGCTGCTGAGCTCGACGATCTCCGTCCGCCCGGAAAGCCCTGGCTCGGCGGCGACACCCTCCCGGGCCACCGCCGGCGTGCCGTCGGTGCTGCCGTTGTCGACGAGGATGAGCCGGTCCGGCAGGACGGTCTGCGCGGCGACCGCCGCCAGGCAGCGGGGCAGATGCTCGCGGGCGTTCCATGTGACGATGACGACAGTCGCCGATCGCGGCGGCGGCCCGGGCATCGAGCGGATCTCGCTCGTGATGTTCGTCGTGCTCGTCACGCGGGCCATGAAACGCTCCGTCACGGGCGGCTCTCCCGGCCCGAGACCGCTCGGGATTCCTCCCGCAGCACCGCGGCGAACGCCCCCCGGCGGATCATGCCCTCCGCCTTCCCGATCAGCCGCCGCGGCAGCCCGGGCACCGACAGGCTCTCGACCAAGGCCCGCGGCCGGCACCAGCCCCTTCTGACGCAGAGATCGGCCAGCCGTTCGGCGATCCGGTCGAGGCTCTCGTCGGCGAGCCCGCAGCCGCCGCCCGCCGGTCGGGTCGCACGCTCCCACAGCGACTCCCGCTCCGGGAAAAACTCCCGCCGCACCCACTCGTCGCTCTCGGCGAACGCCTCGTCGTAGCGGTCGAAGGCCTCGGCGGACATCGCATAGGCCGGTCCGCCGCCGTGCACCGCGTCGATCGCGGCGACCAGATCCTTCGTCGGCACGAGTGGTTTGTCCGGGGAGCGGAATGCCATCCGGGCGTTGACCCGGTGCAGAATCTCGGCGGCCACGGCCGACAGCCCCCGGTTGGCGGCTGCGGGCCGCTCGAGACCCGCGGTGTCGATGCCGGCGGCGACTGAAAAGTCGTCGAGAATCGAGCCCCCCACAAACGCCCGCGTGCCGTAGAGCCGCGGCCGGACCGCCTCCCGACCGAAGCCTGCCCGCCAGCGTTCGATCGTGCCGCGATGATTGCAGAGGTTTTGCAGGTAGTGGTGCTCCGGCCCTGGCGGGGAGGGCATGTGGTGGCCGTTGCGAAACAGCGTGCTGGAGAGTGAATTGAGGATCTCCGCCGGCCGCCTCAGATAGACGATCACCTCCACCGGCCCGGCCCCGATCGCCTCCAGAAAGAGCCGCAGGCTCGCGATCTCCTCGGCGGCCGTGAGCCTCGATTGCAGGTGCTCGGACGAAAAGACGATCCGCTCGGCGTTGCAGCCGGCGATCTCGCTGGCGAGCGCATCCCGCAGCCTGAGCCTGAATCGAGGAATGTCCCCCGCGGCGTTGACCTGCCACTGGGTGGTGAGATCGTCGCGGCGATTCTCGAGATACGAGCCGACGGCGAGGCCGCTCTGGTTCTCGATCCCGGCGGCGGTCGGCACGAGCAGCCCCTGCCGCCGGAGCCTGTCGCGGTTGGTCCGCAAAAACCGCTGCAGCGTCGTGGTCCCGGTTTTTTCGGTCCCGATGTGCAGGATGCAGCGCATGTGCGGTCTGGCGGGGTGCGGTCGCGGGCCCGCGTCAACTGTAGCCTGCCGCAGTGGCCGCCGGCGGGCCCTGCGGCCCGATCCCATCCCCGGCCCGCTGCTTGACCGGCCGGAATGATGAACTAGGGTAATTTCGTGGTTTTCCTGCTGGTTTCGCGGAATTTCCACCCGCCCGGCCCCCTCCCCGCAACGGCATGACCACCACGTCCACCGCCGCCGTTTCGCTCCCTGCGACCCCGCCGGTCGACGTCGGCGGAGCCTGGCGCGACTGGTGGTCGGGCACCCGCAACGTCGACCTCTGGTGGACGCTCGCCTGGTACGACACCGTGCTCCGCTACCGGCGCAGCATGCTCGGCCCGCTCTGGCTCACGATCAGCATGGCGCTGTTGCTGCTCGGCATGGGGCCGCTCTATTCATCGCTCTTCGACGTGCCGCTCAACAGGTTCTTTCCCCACCTCACGCTCGGCATCATCTTCTGGACATTCTTCACGACCACGATCACCGACGGCTGCAACGTGTTCATCGCGGCCGGCCGCTACCTCAAGCACGGCGAGTTTCCCGTGAGCGTGTTCGTCTGGCGAAGCCTGGCCCGAAACCTGCTCCAGATGGCCCACCACATCGTGCTCTTCGTCCCGGTGGCCATCTGGGCCGGCATCCCCCTGTCCTCGAGAATGCTTCTCTTCCTGCCGGGCATGCTCGTCGTGCTCGTCAACCTGCATGCCCTGAGCATCACGCTCGGGATCCTCTGCGCCCGCTTTCGCGACGTCGCCCAGATCGTGACCAGCGTCCTGCAGTTGTTGATGTTTCTCACGCCCGTGTTCTGGTTCCCCGAGAAGCTGCCCAACCGGGCCCGGTTCATCCTCTACAATCCGCTCGCGCAGATGCTCGATGTGATCCGCCTGCCGTTGCTCGGCTCGCTTCCGGCCGGCGGCACCTGGTGGTTCCTGCTCTATTTCACGCTGCTCAACGTCGCCATCGCCGCGACGGCCTACGCCCTCAGCCGGCGGCGGCTCGTCTACTGGCTCTGACCCCGAGGCCCCATGAAGCGGCTCACACTCGACACCGTCTCGATCGACTTCCCGATCTTCGGGGGAAGGTCGAAGTCGCTGCGCCACACGCTCGCCTCGGCGGCCACCGGCGGCCGGATCGGCCGGGAGGCGGGGGTCACGGTGGTCGAGGCCCTGCGCGACATCTCGCTCGACCTCCACGACGGGGCCCGGCTCGGGGTGGTGGGCCACAACGGCGCAGGAAAATCGACGCTGCTGCGGGTGCTGGCCGGCGTCTATCCGCCCACCCGGGGCCGCTATTCCCGCGTCGGCACCGTCTCCAGCCTGATCGACCCGATGCTCGGCATGGAGCCCGACGCCACCGGCTACGAAAACATCCACCTTCGGGCCCTGATGCACGGCATCCCGCGCCGCGAGATCGCCCGGCTGATCCCCGGGATCGCGGAGTTCAGCGGCCTCGGCGACTACCTCGAGATGCCCATCCGCACGTATTCTACCGGCATGACCATGCGGCTCGGATTCTCGATCGCGACATCCGTCCGCAGTGACATTCTCCTGATGGATGAATGGCTCTCGGTCGGCGACGAGGCCTTTCGCCTCCAGGCCGAGGAGCGGCTGCGGCACCTGATCGACAATACGGCGATCCTCGTGCTCGCCTCCCACTCGATGCACCTCATCGAGCAGGAGTGCGACCGGGTGATCGAGCTGTCGCATGGAAGGATCGTGCGCGACGAGGTGATCCACACGCCGGAGGAAAGCGTCATGGGGACGGGCAGATGACCAAGACGATCATGGTGACCGGCGGCCGGGGGATGCTCGGCAGCGGCATGCACGAGGTCGTTCGCGCAGAGCCGCGGGCGGGCCACGAATTCGTCTTCGTGGACATCGAAGACGGCGACCTGACCGACAAGGCGGCCACCCGGGCGCTCTTCGGGCGGGTCCGGCCGGCGGGGGTGATCCACCTCGCCGCCGACGTGGGCGGGCTCTACAAGAACGTCGCCCAGGGCGTGGAGATGCTCGAAAACAACCTCCTGATGAACATGCACGTGATGCAGTGCAGCCGGGAGTTCGGCGTCGAGAAGCTCGTCACCTGCCTTTCGACCTGCGTGTTCCCCGAGCAGACGCTCTGCCCGCACGTCTCGCTGCCGATCGAGGAGACGGTCGTCCACATGGGCCCGCCGCATCCTTCGAACGAGGGCTACGCCCATGCCAAGCGGCTGGTGGACGTGCAGTCGCGGGCCTACCGCAAGCAGTATGGCTGCAACTTCATCACCCTCGCCCCGACCAACATCTTCGGCCCCCACGACAACTACTCTCCCGAGCACAGCCACGTGATCCCGTCGCTGATCCGGAAGTGCGATGCGGCGATGCGGGACGGCACGGAGTTCGTGGTCTGGGGCAGCGGCAAGCCGCTGCGGCAGTTCATCTACTCCCCCGACCTCGCCCGGCTGTTCCTCTGGGCCTACTTCAACTACGACGAGGCCGAGCCGCTGATCCTCGCCCCGGGCCCGGATCAGGAGGTGAGCATCGCCACGATCGCCCGCCACGTCGCCGACGCCTTCGGCTACACCAAGCCGATCCGGTTCGACACGTCCTATTCCGACGGCCAATTCAAGCGGACGGTGACCAACGCCAAGCTGATGAGCAGAAACCCTTCGTTCCGGTTCACGCCGCTGCCCGAGGCGATCAAGGCCTCAGTCGAGTGGTTTCGGGCGAATCGCGACACCGCCCGGCTGTAGTCCGGCGATGGCCTGTTCGAGCCGAACCGTCCGCTCGACGAGCAGCTGCCGGGTTTCGACCAGATCGGCCGTGCGGGCGGCGATATCGGCGTGCAGTTGTTCGAGCAGGGCCGTTCTCTCCTCCAGCAGCCTGCGGGTGTCGATCAACTCTCGTTCCCGGTCGTGGATGGCCGCCGTCGCGGTCGCCAGTTGATCCTTCAACTGACGCGATTCTGCCATTGCACGCCAAGCAGTCTCGGCGTGGCGGGACGTCATTTCCGCGTATCTCACCAGCATCGTCTGAGTTGCCTGATGTTCTGGAAGTCTGCTCTTAGGAAACTGAACTTCCCACGAATCGACGATCTCTTGCCGGGCTGCCTCATCGAGTACATACCGAGAGTCCCGATCCGCCTTCGTGGAATTCAGCGTGCAGGTGAGTGTGATGTAGGCCAGAAGTGACTCGGAATCGTGCCGGACATCCGACTCGCCGAATGGCATCTGGCTAAACTCCCGCCTCGGATCGACAACGGTTTCAAGCGTCGAGTGAATCACCACATCCTGGAAACCATAGATTGCAAGGGCGTTGAGAAGGCCCTCCTTGTTGAAGCAGGTACAGCCCCGTGAACTAATTGGCGCCTCTGAGCCGACCGGCATGTAGAGCACCGGAACGCCCGGCATGACGTCAACGAAATGGGTGGCAAGCACCAGCGTGCCCCCTTCCTTCAGGAGTCGGCTGAGCGTACGGATGAGGAGCAGCGGATGCCGCGCCTCGTGGAGCCTTCGCTGGCAGATCACGATGTCGAAATCACCGTCAATCGACTGCTCGACGCCATAGTATCCCCGCTGTAGAAACTCGACGTCCGACGCCAATGCCTCCCGAAGCCTCTCAGTCAGGTCATTCACTCGGCTATCAATACCAACGACCCGCGTAGCACCCAGGGATTCCGCGAAAAAAGAGAACACGCCGTCGTCATAACCGATCTCCACAACAGCTTTGCCGAGGTAATCGAGTTGCCGCAAGACCCGCAACATTGCTGTCGACTGCCGACATGGGTGTCTTGCCCCAGCAATCCGTTCGCCGTTGAGCACAAAAGAGTTCATGACCGGCTGACTGTCGTTGGCGAGCCCATCTGTCGTGAACGGCTGCTTCGATTCCCCTAGCGGGACATACGCAGATAGACAAACATTCGCCGGGCCCATCATCCCTGCCGGTATGTCGGCATATCCAAACTGCTCGCAGAGGTCGCGCTCCGCCTCAAGCACCGTCTCGAGCAAAGCCTGCGGTGCTGTTGCAGCCTCGCGAATCTCGCTGTCGATTTCGACGCCGGTGGGGCGGATCCGATCGAGCACGGCCGTATCTATCCGTTCCCCGGCACGTTCGAAAATCCGTCGGAGATCCTCGGTCAGATGTTCCTGTCGGCCCACCTCCTGGCATTGCAGCAGGAAAGGCCGAAACGCCTCGGATGCCGGGCCGGCGGGATATGCCGCCAGTGCCTTCGTGAGAAACTCCGCGAAGCTGTCGCTCTGGGTCTTGGCGTTGTAGTCGCTCTCGCTCCAACCAAACTGCATCTGGTGGCACCAGAACGACCGCAGCCAGGCCAGCGGGTGCCGAACGAAGCAGAAGAAAAGTTTTTTACGCTCCTCCTCATTCAGCGCAATGTTCGACGGCCAGTCGTGAAACCGGCCCACGTCATACGTGGGAATTCCCATCTCCCGGATCGTTTTCCGGACGCAGTGGCCTGCTGTACGGCCGACGTGGAAAAAAATCGAGTTGGGGAGAACGAGGGCCATCGCGAAGCAGGCTCAGGGCGGCGGGCGGACGGCCGGTGTTTCGCCGTCATCCCAATCCTACTTCGCGTCCTGTAGCAATACGATCTGCTGCAGTCGTTCCAGCATAGCCCGCGGCCCAGCGGCAGCGATCTCAAGGCGGCCGAGGGATCTGAAGCCACCCTTCCGACTGGGAAACAGCGGGGGAACGTCCGGGCTCGACGCAAACAGGAATCCATCAAAAGACGTTGACTCCCCGTCGAAGTCGCTTGACACCTCGATTCTGTAGTCGGCGGCTCTGACGATGGCGGCCGTCTCGGCATGCAACTGCTGCGAGTGAGTCGATATGAAGAGCCTGCCGATCCGGTGATTTGCCAGCGACGAGCGTGCGCCAGCCAGCATCGTCACCTCGTTGCGATCGATGTCGGCGTGGAGAAGGTCGAGGCGGAGGCCGGGCCGGCTGTCGAGGAAGGCGTCTACCTCGAACTGACCCGGGCCGACGAACTGCCCGATGAATTCCCCGGCAAAGCCATTGCGGGCGAAGTTTTCGGTGCCGGCCTGGAGATGCTCCGGAAGCGGCTCGACCATGATCGCATTGGCCATCGGTCGTGCCCGCTTCAGCCACATCGAATAGTGCGCCCAATAGGCGCCGAGTTCAAGCATCGTCGGCGCCTCCGGAAGCGTCCGGAGCAACGTCTGAAAGATGAATTCCTCGAGCGGCTCGTGGACCCCGCGGTTGATCACGAGTATCTGGCTGAAGTCTCCGAAATAGGCTCCCGGTCCAGCGAGCGGCACGCGGTTGCCATTGTGCAGCCAGACGGCACCATTCTCGACGACGCCCGCCAGCGGCACGCGTTCGATGAGCAGGTTCAGCGGGTCGGAAACGATCTCCCGAAAGCGACCGGCAAAGTCGTCAGCCTGGGCCTTCGGGGGGAGCCGGCGAGGATCGGCGAGAAGGCTTTCCAGATGCCGCTGACGCTCGGCCACGCCGTCGAGGATTTCGCCGATCTGTGCGAGGCGGTTATCGACGTCGTCTGCAGCGACTGGATGAGTATCAGTCGGCTCGACGATCGCCGTATCGGAAACAGGCTGGCCGTTATTCGATGCGGACACAGTCAAGGGCTCCCTACGAAGTGAGGCGTTGTCCTTGCCGGTCGGCGTGAGTCGCGAGCGTGCCTGCCGCGCCAGTCCAAGTGGAAGGCTAGCCTCGCCAGGGGTCCCGATCAAGGATCAGGCATTGACCCGCGCGATCCCCATGAACGCCTCCCGGACGCGGACGGGGGAGGTCGCCGCCTGGAGCATCTGCCGGCCCGCCTCGGCCCGGCTCAGCGCCGCGCGGTAATTCGAGGTCACCTCCACGATCGCCGCAGCCGCAGCGGCCGTGTCGGGCTCGAGCCACCCGCTCCATTCCGCATACTGCCCGCGGCCGTGGGGCGGCATGGCCGGGGTGCCCGAGACGAGCAGGCAGCCTGAATCGTCGGCGAAGTCGAGCACGCCTCCCTGGCGGCTCGTGATCACGGGAATCGCCCGCGAGAGTGCCTCGGCGACGGGCAGCCCATAGCCCTCCGAGCGGTGCAGGCTCAGCAGGCAGTCGCACTCCTGCCAGAGGGCCTCCATCCCGGCCTCGTCGACCGTGCGGGCCAGAATCTCGACCGGGGCCCCGCCTGCCTCGGCCAGCAGCCGATCGATCGCGTCGGCCGGGGTGCCGGCGTGGCACTTGATCCGCAGGCGGGCCGAGCCTGCCGGCAACGCCGCCATCGCCTGCCGGAAGGCCCGCACCGCGCCGAGCGGATTCTTGCGGTCGAAACAGGAGGCATGGTCGAACATCGTCAGAAACTCGATCGGCCCGTCGGACCGCCGCACCCGGATCGGCCGCTCCGGCAGGCAGTGGGGAATGATGCCGACGGGCCGTCCGGTGGCCTTCTCGAAAGCCCGGGCCGCAAACCGCGAATGGGTGCAGACCAGGTCGTAGAGCGACAGCACGGTTGCCCAGCCGGCCGGGAGGGTTTCCGTTTCCCAGATCGCGAGCGCGACGTTGCAGCGGTTGCCGGTGATGAAACGCGTCCCAAACCGCCGCGCTGCCGCGAGGAAGATGTCGGGATTGACGACATGCAGGGCGAGATCGGCCCGGCCCGCCTCGGGAGACCGTGGTGTGATCGTGTCGAGGACGGTGGCGGGAAGCCGCGGCGTGTGGGAAAGCTCGGAGAGCGACACACATCGCGGGCGGCGATCGGCCAGGGCATCGGCCATGCCCCGGGCGGCCACGCCGAGCCCGCTTGCCGACTCGAACATCCCCACGATCGCGAGCGACTCCGATCCGCCGTCGGCTTGAGCCGCATGCGACCCGGCCGGGGGCCAGAGGGTTTTCTCCAGCCGGGCCCGGGCCACCATGCCGCGAACGGCCAGCGGCCGCAGTATGGCCTTGAGCGGGCCGATCGGCGATTCACGCGGGGGCTGCATGGCTGACCCGGGCCGGCGTGTCTTCGGCCACCCAGCGGGCGATCCGATCGCCATCCGCCCGCAGCCAGTCCACGGTCTGCCGCATCCCCTGCTCGAGGCCGGTGCGGGCCTCGTAGCCAAACGCCTCGGCCGCGGCCGCGACCGACATCACCCGCCGCTTGTAGCCCACCGGCTTGTCGGCCTGGAAGTGCGGCACGAGGCCGGAGCCGGCCGCGCGGGCCACGGTCTCGGCGATCTCGCGGATCGAGGTCTCGCGACCCGAGCCGAGGTTGTACGACTCGCCCGCAAACCGTCGCTCGGCGAGCGCGACCGTCGCGATCCCCTCGGCCACGTCGCCGACGTAGACGAAGTCCCGGGTCGCCGTGCCGTCGCCCCAGACATCGAAGCCTTCGTCGCCCCGCGCGGCCGCCACGAGCGCCTTGCGCACGAGCGCCGCCACGACGTGCCCCCGCTCCCGGTCGAAGGCATCGCGAGGGCCGTAGAGATTGGCCGGGATGACCGTCACCGTCTCCTTGCCGAACATCCCGCAGATGTCACGGGCCACGATCGAGGAGGTGAGCTTGGCGTAGCCGTAGTTGCCGGTGTCGCCGGAGGGCACGCCGATTTCGAGCGTCGCCTCCCGCAGCGGCAGTTCGGCGTCGCCGGCATAGGCGCAGGGCGTGCCCGCGAGGACCAGTCGGCGGCAGCCGCCCCGGCAGGCGGCCCGGATCACGTTCAGCCCGAGCCGCAGGTTGTCGTGGAAACCCCGGCCCGCGTTCGATCGCAGATACCCGACGCCGCCGACATCGGCGGCCAGGTGGATGATCGTCTCCGCATCGGCGAGCACCCGCTCCGCGACGGCCGCGTCCCGCAGGTCGCCATCCTGCCGCCCGAGGGCCCGAACCTCGACCCCGCGCTTCCGCAGACTGTCCACGACGTGGCTGCCGAGAAAGCCCCGGGCACCGGTGACCGCGATCTTCATGTTGACCCCATGCGCCTGACTGACGCCGCTCATTGACTCGGAATCACTCTACCCGGTTCACATCGCGCCGTCTCAGGATCGGCGGGCGATGATCATCGCCGACACCCCCCACGGCAGCCCGATCCCCTGCGACAACCAGAGGCTTTCCAGGCCGAACAGCGACTCCAACAGGCCGTTGAGCGCGGAAAACTGAGACCGGCTGAAATCGGACTTCAGCGGCCGGTTGCGCGGCGGGCTCAGGCGGTCCATGATCCGGCGAACGACCCGGTGGACAGCGATCGGTGCGAACAACAGGCTGTTGAACCCGCTGCACAGCAGCGTGTCACAGCCCTTGAAGAGGGACTCGAGCTGGCCGATGCGGTAGCGCCGAAAGTGGTGGTTGATCTCGTCGTGCTCGCTCCACAGCAGCGGCGAGGCCGGCACGGTGACGAACAGGATCCCGCCCCGACGACAGACCCGTTTCATCTCGGCGACCGCGCCCGCATCGTCCTCGACGTGCTCGATCACGTCGAACGCGCACACCGCGTCGAATGAATCGTCCTCCCACGGCAGGTCGAGGACCGTGCCCTCGACGATTTCCAGCCCCGTGCGGTCCCGCGTCAGTCGGCAACAGTCCCCGTCGTACTCGAGCGACACCACGTCGCCGAGCTCCCCGAGCCATTCGGAACTACGGCCGGTGGCGGCGCCGATGTTCAGGATCTTCGGGCGGGCAGGGAGGGTGCCCGCGGCGATCATGCGTTCCATCTGCCGGCGCAGGATCGATTCCCGAGCGCGGAACCACCAGTGCTCGCGCTCGTTGCGATAGTACTCGTCGTAATAGGCTGGTTCCATGGGTCAGGCCGTATCCCCGCGACCGTCGCCGTTCCAGAACCTCCGCACCAGGTAGACGGGCCGGGCGCGGACTTCGTCGTAGATCCGATGGATGTACGCGCCCAGGATCCGGATCGCCACCAGCTGCACGCCGCTGAAGAAAATGATCGCCAGGATCAGCGTGCTGAAGCCGGCCGGGATGGGGGCTCCGAGCAACCAGGCCCCCACCAGCCACAGCGCGTAGCACACGCTGACGATGATCGCCGCCGACCCGACCATGCCGAGCACCCGGATCGGAACCTTCGTGAAACTGAAGATGCCGTTGTAGGCCAGCCGGAACAGGTCGCTCCACCGATACTTCGCCTCACCGGCCGCCCGGGCCGCGCGTTCATATTCGAACGGCACCTGTCGGAATCCGACCCACGCCCGCAGGCCCCGCAGAAACAGACTCTGCTCCGGCATCCGCAGCATCGCCTCCAGCACCGGCCTGCGCATCACGGCGAAATCGCCCGAATCGAGCGGCAGTTCGATGTCCATGATCCAGCGCATCAGCCGGTAGGCCATCCAGTAGGCCGTCGTCTTGGCCGCGTTTTCCTTGCGCCGGCGGCGCACGGCGTAGACCACGTCGGCGTCCTGTTCGTCGAGCTGATCGAGCATCGTGGGGATCAGCGCCGGCGGATCCTGCAGGTCGCCGTCGATGCAGGCGATCACGTCGCCCGAGGCATGGCTCAAGCCCGCGAGCAGGGCCCGCTGATGGCCGAAATTACGCGACAGATCGATCACCTTGAACCGGGGTTCCCGGCGATGCCAGGCGACGAGCTTCGCGAGCGTGGCATCGCGGCTGCCGTCGTTGACGGCGATCACCTCCCAGGGCCCGCTGCGGGACGAGAGGGCCGAGATGATTTCCGCCGCCAGGCGGTCCACGACTTCCTCCTCGTTGTAGACGGGGGTCACGACCGAGAGCAGCTGCTCGTTGGCGGGCTTCATGGGTGCGGTCCGGGCCACGGTCTCCGCGGTGGGTACGGCTGTGATCACGCTGCACACTCCATCACGATGACGGTGTAGGGGATGCGGAACATGTCGTGTCGGATGGATGTCGTGACCTTGGGAAACACCCCTTCCGCGATCGCCCGGTAGGCGGACTCGGTGCGCACGAACTTGCCGCGATCATTGTCGAGCAGCCGGCGCACGACGGCCGACTGCGGCGTCGTGTAGCAGCCGTCGAGCGTGATCAGCCTGCCCCCCGACGACAGGGCCCGCGACGCCATGGTGAACATGTTCTTCGCCTGGGCGTCGTCCAGGTGGTGAACGACGCCGACGGCGAGGACGATGTCGAACTGGCCGTAATCGGCGACGGTGTCGGGAGTGACCTCGCACTGGTGGAAGGTGCCCCGATTGCCGAAGCGTTTCCGGCAGGCCTCGATGTAGGCCTCGCTCATGTCGAACCCGACGTACTGCACGTCCGGCAGGTGATGGAGCATCACGCCCGTGCCGCAGCCGATGTCGAGCACCCGGTCGCCGGGCTTGGCCTTGATGTAGCGTGAGACGAAGTCCGGACCGTAGGCGGTGCCACGGATCACGTACTGGGCCAGGTCGTAAACCAACGGTGCGGAAAGGACGTCTTTGATCGCCATGAGAAACCTTCTGCTTCCTCCGGGGAACGGGACTTATGATCGGCGTGGGGATGTCCAGGCATGGTCCAGAAACCCGCGGGTCGCCTCGACCACGAGCGTCAACCCGGCCCAGACCGCGACCGCGGCGTATGCCGCGTACACGACCCAGAACAGGGCGAACATCCGATTGCGGTAGACGATCTCCACGACGTTTCGGCCCGCCGGCAGACTGATCGACACGAGCCCTTCGTTCTCGCCGGGCGTCAGCGGCCTGCCATTGAGGCTGTAGGCCAGCCGGGGGTTGTTCCAGAGCAGGTACTTCATGGTGACCGGCTCGGCCGATTCGACGTCGAGCTTCAGGGCGTTGGCATCGTTGCATTCGAAGCCGTGCACCACGAGGGCATCGGCCCCGTGCTCCGCGACCCCGTCGGCGGCTCCGCCGACGGGCGGATACACCTCCACCTCGGCGAGGCTCAACACGTTCTCCGGACTCGCGGTCTCCACGGCCAACTGCACCCGCACGTAGCGGCCCACCGCTCCCGGCGTGACGAGCGTCAGCGACGGACTGGGCACGAGCCTGACCCGCTGCTGCCACAGGCCCGCCGCCGTCGCCTCGCGGGGAATCGCGGCCGTGGTCAGGGTGGACGCGGACGTGTCGCTGATCGTCAGCCAGAAGTCGCCGAGCCGTTGGGGCACCTCGGCCCGATTCCAGAGCCGCACCGCCCCGACGGGACGCGACGACCCGAGATCGATCTCCAGCCATGCCCCCGGCTCGCTGCCGGTATGCGTGACCGACCCCTGGGAAAACACCCCGCTGCGATTGCCGTCGACGGCCCTGCCCGCCTCGCCACCGCCGTCGCTGCTCTGGATCGCCCGCGCCCGCAGGGCGAGGTTTCGACGGGCTTCGCGCGGGGCATCCTCGAATTCCCAGGCCGCCCCGCGCACGACCCGCACGTAGCCGTTGTCGAACAGGGTGTCCTCGGTCGGCCGGCTATCGATCCGGGACGACATCAGCGGAGCCAGCACGACGCCGCCGGGCAGCCTGTGGATGTCGCCGGCGGCAAGGGTTCCCGTCAGGGGCTCCAGGGACGGCAGGTCGGACTCCAGCGCCACGACGAAGTCGGCGCCCGACATCCGCAGTCGCTCCCACTGCGGATGGAATCGCCCGTCCCCCTGGTAGGGAATCGTGCGCATGTAGTCGGCCCGCGACGAGAGGTAGAAGTTCCAGCCGGAGTACGGACAGAGCGACACCTCCCGGAGCACGAAGTGGGGAAACGCCTTCGGGAACGTCTCGACGCCATCGCTGGTCCACCGGGGCGTGATGTCGACGTACTTGACCAGCTGCTTGCCCTGGGCGCGGAACCGCTCCACGTACGCGAGCACGCCCCGGCGAAGCGACTCGTCGAGCATCACCCCCTGCCGCGTCTTCTGGACGTCATACCCGCTGTTTCCATGGCAGCGGTCATACATCACGTCGAGCGCGGGGAGCGCGAACAGGGCCAGCGTCGCGACCTGGGCGAACGTCCTGTCGGGCACGAGCATCGCGGCCATCGCCAGGGCGGCGACCAGCAACTCGAACACGAGATGATTGTTGACCCCGACGATCCCGGCCGATTCCGGCTGCCGGATCAGGCACCATGCGGCCGCTCCGGCGGCAGCGACGAATGCCAGAAACGCGATCCGCAGTCCCACGACCGGCCGGGAATCGACCAGCGCCTTGAGCATGAGCGCGATCATGACGCCGAACAGCAGTTGCCCCGGCAGGAGAAACCGCTGGTAGATGTGCATGCCGCCGACCTGAGGAATGAAATAGAACACCAGGTCGCTGACGACGCTGTGCTCCCCGAACACGCTCAGGGCGATCGCGAAGTAGATCACGCCCGCGGCCTTCAGCAGCGTCCATTCCCGGCGGCTGAGCGCGTCGGCCGCCCGCGACGAGAGCAGGAAGATCAGCGCCACCGCCAGGGCGATGAATCCCCAGGTGATGGAAAACTCGGTGAATGGCCCCGGGACCGGAAATCGATACGACAGCACCCGCAGGATGCTCTGGGGCATGTCGGCCAACTGGTGGGCGCTGTAGAAGAGCGACGGCCGCGACGCGCTCGGCGATGCCTTGAGGAAGAAAAACACCTGCAGCAGGTACGGCGCCGCCACCATGCTGGCGACCACGAAGGGCAGCATCGCCGCGAGGAACCTCGACGCCCTGCCGGCGATCGAGACACCGGCATCCTCGAGCAGAAACAGCCTGATGCCGACGATCATCGCGGCGATCGCCAGGCAGGCGATGGCCAGCGGCACGTACCCGGCGAAGTAGCCCACGAGCACGGGGAAGGCGGCGAGCACGAGCCGGCGGAACCCCCGCTGCTCGGCATAATCGAGCGCGGCACAGGCGGCCCACGGCACGATCGAGGCGCAGAACACATACATCGGCTCGCCGTGGGCGTTGACCACGTACACGCTGAAGGCGAACGCCGCGGCGGCGAACGCGGCCACCCAGAAGTCCAGGCGGAAGAATCTGGTCAACAGCCGCTGCGCGAAGTAGCAGGCGATGAAGCTGTGGATCGCCAGCGCCAGGACGAGAATCCGGCCGGCGGACTGGAACGTCGTCGTCTCCGGGGAGCTGCCGAGCGCCCAGACCACGAACAACGGATGGCAGGGGAAAAAATTGGCGGCCAGAAAGAAGTCGGCGCTGGCGTTGAACTGGCCGAAGTCGAGCGCGACGAACTGGTGCCGCGACAGCAGATGCTGCAGTTTCGCGAGGTACGGCCAGTAGAACCCGATCACGTCGCCACCATACAGGAAGCCGGCGTCGCGGGATCCGTTGCGGAAAGACGGATAGTAGAAGACCAGCGTCATCAACAACGCGAACGCGAGCCCTGCCGACCGCCTGAGCCGCGCGAGGCCCGCCTCGACGAGCCTGCCGGCCAGATCGAGGCAGGCATCGACGCGCCGGCTGCCCGCCGACCGCTCACCGTCGGAGCGGCCGCCCGCGGTGGCCGGCTCGTGCTGATCGGCGCTCGGAGGTGGTGTCATGAGCATCGGGCGGCTTCCCGGAGCGGGAGGGCGGATTGCGTCAACGGATCCCGATCGCCTTGCGGCAGAAGGTGATCGAATTGCGGATCCACCCCGGCATCGGGACGGCGTGATAGAGGTTGAGGAGCAGCCGCCAACGCTTCTCCTCTTCCATCCCGCAGACCGTCGCGAGCAGGTTTTCCTCGGTCAGGCCCCGCGACGGCTCGACCGTCATCGCGGTCGCCGTGGAGCAGTTGACGACCGTGGCGCTCGACGAGATCGCCTCCCGGACGGGGTGGGCCAGCCGGGCGAGCGTCTGCGGATCGAGCGGGATGGTGTCGGCCGGCTGCATCCTGTGGAGCACCTGCTCGTAATCGCTGATGTCGATCACGATCGCCGTGGATGGGCAATCGACCACGCTCTGCCGTTCGAGCACGGCCAGCCGGCAGATATCCTTCCAGGCGATGCCCTGCAGCGGCACCCGGTTGGCGAGCCAGTCGCGGTCGAAGATCACGCAGCCGATCGCGGCGTCGTGGAGGCCACCTACGTCGCCCGCCCCGCGAAAATAGTCGTAGTAAACGCCCCCCTTGCCGTCGCGATGCCTGAGCACATGGCCGACGCGGGCCACGGGATGCTCGCCGGCCTCGCGGCAGGCGGCCACGAGCGAATCGACGAACACCTCCTCGATTCCGAGCAGGAACGCCACCTTGGGGCAGGTGAGCCGGTCGCCGGCCAGCTCGAGGCACTCGATCGGGGCGAGCATGCGGTCCTGGGGCCCGGCCAGCGGCACGACCTGCACGGCGGCATCGAGGTTTCGCTCGTACCAATCGAGCTGCTTCTCCTCGACGATCAGTGTGACCCGGGCCTTGCCGTGCCCCACGCGAGCAAGCCGGTTGATCCGCTCGCGGATCAGATCGGCATCGCCGTGGAGGGGCTGGACGACGAGATCGACGGCCGGATCGGCCGAGGGCAGCGTCAACACCCGCGACCGCTCGCTGAACCGGTGGGCGGCCTCGTAGACGTCGGCCAGTTGGGTGCAGAGGTGATACGACCTGACGAGCGCCTGCTGGGCGGCGGTCGCAAGCGCCATCGCCTCCTGCGGATGACGGCTGAACCGCCGCAGGGCGGCGACGATTCGCTCCGCCCGCTCCTCGGCCTTCAGGCTCGAGGGCACGCGGACGAAGTTGTCGCCGATGGCCGCCGGGATGAAGGGGTGCTCGTCTCCGATCACGACGGCCCCGGCCGCCATCGCCTCGAAGAGCCGGTTCGACATGATCCCCGACCGCATGTGCGCGTCGGAGGAAAACACGAGGCAGGCGCCCGCATCGGCGATCTTTTCGATGATCGTCCGCCCGTCGAACGGCAGCGAGCCCTTGTAGCCCTTGTAGCCGTCCCACAGCTTCACGCCACGGATTTCCCGCGGCCCGTAAACGTCGAGCACGCCCTGCTTGTCGAGTTCGCGGAGCACGGCGTCGTGCCGGGCCGGCTTGTTGGTCAGCTTCTCCCAATTGATGCCGCAGTAGAGCACGCGGTAGGAGTCGTGCGGCTTCGGTGGGATGATCGGCTCGGCGAGCGTGTGGTTGAGCAGCGGCATGTCGTCGGCGACACAATCGCCACGGGACGCCCGCACGAGCTTCCGGATCTCGGGCGAGCCGGTGTAGGCGTAGACATCGTGCGACATCTGGTTCGACCAGTGCCGCTCGAAGCCCCAGTCGAAATAGAACTGGGTCGGGTTCCACATCGCCGCGACCGACACGGCGTCGTAGGTCTTCGCCGTCTCGTAGTGGAGGTGGATGACGAAGTCGACATCCTCGCGGGCGACCCGCTGCCGGGGCGTGCCGACGATATGACCGAACTTGTCGAGCTCGATCACCTTGACGCCGACGAGTTCGGCCGCGGTCCGAAGCCGCTCGACGCATTCGTGCTCGGCGCAGGCCTGCTCGGGCCACATCCGGATCACGGCGATCGTGCGATGAATGCCGGGCAGGCCCTCGACCCGCCGCCTGGCCTCGGCGACGGGATCGGCCTCGGCCGCCCGTTCGGCGGCGGAGTTTCCGGCGGTCGCGGAGATCGGGTCTGCCGTCATTTCGTCCGGGTTCATCAACACGGCGGGGCCTTCGGCTGGGGGGCGTGGTCGGGGGGGCTGGCGGATCGCGGGCTCAGGAGGCGACGAGGGAGACGCTGTGCCCCTGGGACTGGAGCAGCTTTTCCTGCTCGGCGAGCACCATGTCGGCATCGACCATCATCTCGACGAGGGCGTCGAACGAGACCTTCGGCTTCCAGCCCAGCCGAGTGCGGGCCTTGGTGGAATCACCGAGCAGGAGATCGACCTCCGCCGGCCGGAAATACCGGGGATCGACCTCGATGAAGTCGTCGCAGTCGAGGCCGAGCCGGGCGAACGTCTTCTCGCAGAACTCCCGGACGGTGTGGGTCTCGTCGGTCGAGACGACGTAGTCGTCGGGCTCGTCCTGCTGCAGCATCAGCCACATCGCCTCGACATAGTCGCCGGCGAAGCCCCAGTCGCGCTTGGCGTCGAGGTTGCCGAGGTACAGCTTGTCCTGGAGGCCGAGCTTGATCCGGGTGGCGGCCCTGGTGATCTTGCGGGTCACGAACGTCTCGCCCCGCCGCGGGCTTTCGTGGTTGAAGAGGATGCCGCAGCTGGCATGCAGCCCGTAGCTCTCGCGGTAGTTGACCGTGATCCAGTGGGCGTAGGTCTTGGCGACGCCGTAGGGGCTGCGGGGATGAAACGGCGTCGTCTCCCGCTGCGGGATCTCCGCCACCTTGCCGAACATCTCGGAACTCGACGCCTGGTAGAAGCGGATGCCCGAACCGCAGGCATCCTGCACGTCGCGCAGGGCCTCGAGCAGCCGGAGCGTGCCGACGCCGGTGACGTCGGCGGTGTAGGTCGGCTGGTCGAAGCTGACGCGAACATGGCTCTGGGCGGCCAGGTTGTAGATCTCGGTCGGCTTCGTCTCGCGGATCAGCCGGGCGAGGCAGTTGCCGTCGGCCACGTCGCCGTAGTGGAGCGTCAGCGGCCGGCCTTGTTCGTGACGGTCGTGGTAGAGGTGCTCCACCCGCCGCGTGTTGAAACTGCTCGAGCGGCGCACGATCCCGTGCACCTCGTAACCCTTCGACAGGAGCAGTTCGGCCAGATACGAGCCATCCTGCCCGGAAATGCCGGTGACCAGTGCGACCTGACGAGCCATGGGGAGAGCAGCCTCGGGAGCGATGCGCGTGCAAAACACAGGGTGCACGCGACACGATCAACCCTACGTCGGGGATGGTGCCTGTCAAGAAAACAGGGGGCTCTTTTCCGATCGCAACGATCCTGACGGAATCAGGGCGGATTCCGGGCGAGTCTATCCGCCGAATCGCCCCCCCGCCGCGTCCTTCCCCGAGACCTGCGGCGGGCCGGCGAGCGGCCAGGCGATGGCCAGGGTCGGGTCGTCCCAGCGGATCGTCCGCTCGTGGGCCGGGGCGTAGTAGTCGGTCGTCTTGTAGAGCACCTCGGAGGCTTCCGAGAGCACGAGAAACCCGTGCGCCAGTCCCGGCGGGATCCAGATCTGCCGCTTGTTGTCGGCGGAAAGCTCCACGCCCACCCAGCGGCCGAACGTCGGCGAACCCTGCCGAATGTCGACCGCCACGTCGTAGATGCTGCCACTCAGCACCCGCACCAGTTTGCCCTGCGGCTGCTCCACCTGGTGGTGCAGCCCGCGGAGGACGTTTTTTTTGCTGTGGCTGTGATTGTCCTGCACGAACGCGACCGGCCCGCCCACCGCCCCCTCGAACACCCGCTGATTGAAGCTCTCGAAGAAGAATCCGCGGTCGTCCGCGAACACCCTCGGCTCGAGGATCAGCACGTCGGCGATCTCGGTGCGCACGACGTTCATCAGAACACGCTTTCCTTCATGATGCCGAGCAGGTATTGGCCGTAGCCGCTCTTGTTGAGCACTCCCGCGAGCTTTTCCAACTGGCCGGCGTCGATCCAGCCGTTTCGCCAGGCGATCTCCTCCGGGCAGCAGATCTTGAGCCCCTGCCGCTTCTCGAGCGACTGGATGAACTGCCCCGCCTCGATCAGGCTGTCGTGCGTGCCGGTGTCGAGCCAGGCGTCGCCACGACCGAGGATCTCCACGCTCAATTGGCCGCGGTCGAGATAC
>Ga0214917_10003048_pt1 | contig 19800 bp, 8 predicted proteins | sample LL_1208_BB_MetaG_FD_177983 | JGI IMG/M metagenome (GOLD analysis project Ga0214917, IMG submission 177983) | Freshwater microbial communities from Lake Lanier, Atlanta, Georgia, United States - LL_1208_BB | ecosystem: Environmental > Aquatic > Freshwater > Lake | place: USA: Georgia | collected...
GTTATACTGGGTATACAGGTTATACAGGATTAAAAGGTGATACTGGATATACAGGATATACAGGATATACAGGATTAAAAGGTGATACAGGTTATACAGGATATACAGGTCATACTGGATACACAGGTTATACTGGTTATACTGGTTATACAGGAACTACTGGGTGGACAGGATATACTGGTCCTACAGGACCCATAGTGGGTATTTTTCAAGGATATTGGGATGCCTCTTATAATTATCCATATGGATATTCCAAATCGGATATAGTTGCTTATATGAAAGATGGTAGCAATAATCTTTATATAACTAATTTATCCGGATCTCTTACCATTCAATACGCACCAGGATCAGTGGTATCTGATGCTTCTCATATTTGGATACCTATTCCTTTTTTTATTGAAATTGAAGTAGGTCCTACAGGTTATACTGGTTATACAGGACCAACAGGTTATAATGGTGAAACTGGATATACTGGTTATACTGGACCAGCAGGACCTCTTGTTACAACTTCAATAAGAAGTGGCGCATCAACAGTAACTATTCCTTCTGGACAAACTGGTAATATACTACTAACAACTGTAATACCCAATAATAATCAGTATATTTCTGCAAACTGTATTATTACGATTGCAGATTCGAACAATCCTAATACTGCTTATTTTATGGTAACTTCCGTTGGAGCAAATGCATTAACAGTTTTAAATTTAGGTAGTTCAACTGCAATAATAACAGCAGGTCAAAGTATTGCATTAGTAGGTCCTATTGGTTCAACAGGGAATACAGGTTATACAGGGTATACAGGTTATACAGGATTAAAAGGTGATACAGGATTAAAAGGTGAAACTGGTTATACAGGTTATACAGGTTATACTGGTTTTACTGGTTATACTGGTTATACTGGTCCTGCAGGTCCTTTAGTAGCAACAACTGTTGTTTCTAATTTTATTCAAACAACTGTTCCAAGTGGAAGTTCAGTACAAATAGATTTAGTTTCAAATTATAATTGTCAGTACATTGGTATTGGAAGTTATATTACAATTAGTGATATTTCAGGTATTGATCTTTATACTTATTATTTCCATGTTGATAATATTTTGAATTATTTGATTCCTTATCAAATAATAGCAACAAATATATCAGATAGAACTGCAACTATAAGTGCTGATGATAATGTAGCATTAGTTGGTACAATAGGATATACAGGTTATACTGGTTATACAGGATATACAGGTGTAACTGGTTATACTGGTACAACAGGTTATACTGGTTATACAGGATATACAGGTAAAACAGGATATACAGGATATACTGGTTATACTGGTTATACAGGTTACACAGGATATACTGGTGTAACAGGATATACTGGTACAACTGGTTATACTGGATATACAGGATACACTGGTGTAACAGGATATACAGGTACAACTGGTTATACTGGATATACAGGTTATACTGGATTAAAAGGTGATACTGGTACAACTGGCTCAACTGGTTATACTGGATATACAGGTTATACAGGATACACAGGTATAACAGGATATACAGGTACAACTGGTTATACTGGATATACAGGTTATACAGGATACACAGGTATAACAGGATATACAGGTACAACTGGTTATACTGGATATACAGGTTATACTGGATTAAAAGGTGATACTGGTACAACTGGCTCAACTGGTTATACTGGATATACAGGTTATACAGGTTATACAGGGTATACAGGTGAAACAGGATATACTGGTTATACTGGTTACACAGGATATACTGGTGTAACAGGAAATACTGGTGTAACAGGCTATACTGGTTATACAGGTTATACAGGATATACAGGATACACTGGTGTAACAGGATATACAGGTACAACTGGTTATACTGGATATACTGGATATACAGGATTAAAAGGTGATACTGGTGATACGGGTCCAACTGGTTCTACTGGGTACACAGGTTACACAGGATATACTGGTGTAACAGGGTATACTGGTGTTACAGGTACAACTGGTTATACAGGATATACAGGATATACTGGATTAAAAGGTGATACTGGTATAATTGGTGATACTGGCACAACTGGTTATACCGGTTATACTGGATATACAGGATTAAAAGGTGATACTGGTACAACTGGTCAAACTGGTTATACTGGTTATACGGGATATACTGGTGTAACAGGTTATACTGGTACAACTGGCCAAACTGGTTATACCGGTTATACTGGATATACAGGATTAAAAGGTGATACTGGTGTAACAGGATACACAGGTTATACGGGATATACTGGATTAAAAGGTGATACAGGTTATACAGGATATACAGGTGAAATAGGATATACTGGATACACTGGTGTAACTGGTTATACAGGTTACACTGGTTATACCGGTTATACCGGTTATACTGGATATACAGGATTAAAAGGTGATACTGGTGTAACAGGATACACAGGTTATACGGGATATACTGGATTAAAAGGTGATACAGGTTATACTGGTACAACTGGTTACACTGGTTATACAGGATATACTGGATATACTGGATATACTGGTGAAACAGGTTACACTGGTTATACAGGTTACACTGGATTCACTGGATACACAGGTGTAACAGGTTATACTGGTACAACTGGTTACACTGGTTATACAGGATATACTGGATTAAAAGGTGATACAGGTTATACTGGTACAACTGGTTACACTGGTTATACAGGATATACTGGATATACTGGATATACTGGTGAAACAGGTTACACTGGTTATACAGGTTACACTGGATTCACTGGATACACAGGTGTAACAGGTTATACAGGTACAACTGGTTACACTGGTTATACAGGATATACTGGATATACTGGTGTAACAGGTTATACAGGTACAACTGGTTACACTGGTTATACAGGATATACTGGATATACTGGATATACTGGTGAAACAGGTTACACTGGTTACACTGGATATACTGGATATACTGGATATACTGGTGTAACAGGTTACACTGGTTATACAGGTTATACAGGATATACGGGATATACTGGTGTAACAGGTTATACAGGTGTAACAGGTTACACTGGTTATACAGGATATACTGGATATACTGGATATACTGGTGAAACAGGTTACACTGGTTATACAGGTTATACAGGATATACGGGATATACTGGTGTAACAGGTTATACTGGTACAACTGGATACACAGGATATACTGGATACACAGGTTATACTGGTGTAACTGGTTATACGGGATATACAGGTTATACTGGTTATACTGGTTATACTGGATATACTGGTGTAACTGGTTACACTGGTTATACAGGTTATACAGGATATACTGGTCCTGCCGGACCCTTAGTTACAACTAGTTCTGCTACTGCTATCTCTATAAACAGTGGTCAATCTGGAAATATAGATTTAAATGATCCTAGTTTAAATAACGTATTTATTAATTCCGGTAGTTACATTATCATTGTTGATCAAACAAATAATAGAACCAATTACTTTTATGTAAATAGTGTCACAAGTCTTTCCCCATATACTATAAACATTACCAATCTATCAAGTGGAACAGCCGATATTTATGTTGGAAGTCTTATAACTGTGATTGGGTATATAGGTGCGACTGGTTATACAGGATATACAGGATATACTGGTTACACTGGTGTAACAGGTTATACAGGTTATACAGGACGAACAGGATATACAGGATATACGGGTTATACAGGTTATACTGGATATACTGGATATACTGGATATACTGGATACACTGGATATACTGGATATACTGGATATACTGGACGAACTGGATACACTGGATATACTGGTTATACTGGACCAGCCGGACCCTTAGTTACAACTAGTTCTGCTACTGCTATTTCTATAAACAGTGGTCAATCTGGAAGCATACAGTTAAATGATCCAAGTTTAAATAACGTATTTATTAATTCCGGTAGTTACATTATCATTGTTGATCAAACAAATAATAGAACCAATTACTTTTATGTAAATAGTGTCACAAGTCTTTCCCCTTATACTATAAACATTACCAATCTATCAAGTGGAACAGCCGATATTTATGTTGGAAGTCTTATAACTGTGATTGGGTATATTGGGGCAACTGGTTATACAGGATATACAGGTTATACAGGTTATACAGGTTATACAGGACGAACAGGATATACAGGATATACTGGTTATACAGGATATACAGGATATACGGGTGTAACAGGTTATACTGGATACACAGGATATACCGGTTATACTGGATATACTGGTACTATTGGTTCTACAGGTGTAACAGGTTATACAGGATTTACTGGATACACTGGATATACTGGTTATACTGGATATACTGGTACTATTGGTTCTACTGGTGTAACTGGTTATACTGGTTATACTGGTTATACAGGTTATACTGGTTATACTGGTGCTATTGGTCCTACTGGTGTAACTGGTTATGAAGGATCAACAGGTTATACTGGATATACTGGATATACTGGATTAAAAGGTGATACGGGAGAAACTGGATATACTGGATATACTGGATATACTGGATACACTGGATATACTGGTACTATTGGTTCTACTGGTGAAACTGGTTATACAGGTTATACTGGTTATACTGGTTATACTGGTGCTATTGGTCCTACTGGTGAAGCAGGTTATGCAGGATCAACCGGTTATACTGGATACACTGGATATACTGGATTAAAAGGTAATACGGGAGAAACTGGATATACTGGATATACTGGATATACTGGATATACAGGATACACTGGATATACTGGTACTATTGGTTCTACTGGTGAAACTGGTTATACTGGTTATACAGGTTATACTGGTTATACTGGTGCTATTGGTCCTACTGGTGAAGCAGGTTATGCAGGATCAACCGGTTATACTGGTTATACTGGATATACTGGTGATACTGGTGATACTGGATACACTGGATACACTGGATATACTGGATACACTGGATATACTGGATATACCGGACCAACTGGAACAAATTATTTTACATTAAATTCAAATGGTAGTATTTGGAATCCAAGTGTTAATATTGGTATTACCGGACAAACTGGACCTACAGGTGTTTTAAATGTTTACGGATCATTATATGCTTATAATTTAAATCATGAAGGATATACGGGTCAAAATGTAACAAATGGTACAAACGCAAATGTTGATATGCCTTTAGCACCATTTCAACCTGTTTTATGGAATTCTACTACCAATGAATTAATAACATACAACACTACTGGTGATAATTTAAAAGCATTCGTGATTGATCATCCAGATGATAAAGATAAATATTTGGTTCATGTTTGTTTGGAAGGTCCTGAAGCCGGGGTTTATTACCGTGGAGAAGGAAAAATTACCGATAATGTATCAACCGTCATTCAATTACCTGATTATGTTTCTAGTTTAGCAACACATTTAACTGTACAAATTACACCTATTTACAATGAAGAAGATAAAGATTCAATGAATTTATTACGTGTTTCCCGAGTAAAAAACAACCAATTCCAAGTATATGGTAAAAACGCAGAATTCTTCTGGATTGTACATGGCAAACGCGGTAAAGATTTTAAAGTAGAACCATTAAAATCCGAAACTGAAGTCAAAGGAAATGGACCTTACAAATGGATTGAATAAAAATATGAACAATGAACAAATACTGAATAATAAAAAAATATATATGAATCAAAGAATAAAATCATTAATATTATAATTATTCTTCCTTTTCTTTTTAATTTTTACACCAATGCATATTTAAAATGCCCACTTTATGGGCAGTTATGAATGGCTTGGAACGGTTACTTTGCGCATTTAAAATGCGCAAAGGTGTAAAACATCAAATATTTAATAACTGGTGAAATTCGGACACGACAAAATCATGTCAGATTGTAATCTAAATGATTACTTGGTTAAAGAATTCAAATGGTCTGCCATTTGAATTCTTCAAAGATGAAAATCCTACTTTTTTGGTTCTTTTAAGTCAATAATGACAAATTCATCATACTTTAATCCAATCAATCTAGACAATGTAAATTTTTTTACATAAATATACAAAGAAGCCGGTATAATTCCCAAAGTATAAAATAAAAATTTTAATATTAATAAAACCCAGGTTGCATAAAAAGGTAAAAAAGTTTTCAATCGATGTTCTTTTAATATCCAGTCTTTTACTTTTTCATTGTAAATTGAAAATTCTGCTGTGAATTCTCCTTCTGGGTCTTTATACATAATTTTATGACCATAAACGACACGATCATTTGTATTCAAACGCCAAACAAAACGTTTAAAATCTTTTTTTGATATTTTTAAAAAATGTTGTATCTTTACAATAGTAGCGTCTTCGTGGTCAGTAAAAATATCTACATCAATATCACTTGCTTGAGGAAAATAATCTGCACGTTGTACACTTCCGAAATAATACAATTTTGTGTCTAAATATTGACTCAACTTATTAAAAAAATGCTGTGTTCTTGGAGAAATATTATTTCTTATGGTTTCCATTTTTATATTGAATTAAAAAACAAAAAGAAGGAATTTGTACTTATATTACATAAAGAAAATGTGTGGGGTAGGGGTAGGAGGACATACATCCCCATACGACCCCCTCTTTAGGGAACCTAGGTCTTTACTACATTATGCCTTATGATCCCTCCTCCTAGCAATTTTTATTTATAATTTTTTAATAACTAGGCGCGCTAGTATATACAAAGAAAAAGGACAATCATATTTTGCGAAGCATAATATGATTGTAAAAAATAGTTGTTATATATCCGCGCGCGAAAATATAACAACTATTAAGCCAGGAGGGGATCGTAGGGTGCACGTAGGTAGGTCCCCCTACGACCTCCCTCCTGGATCTTAAGGAAACCTAAGATTCCCTTGATAGATTAAACATCAATGTCTCATTATTATGATTTGTAATATCGCCTGCTAACATGGCCGTTTCATAAATTTTTCGAACAACATCATTCGGTGTGTTACTTCCAGTTTTAATCAAGTTATGATCTCTTAAATACTTCTTAACATCATGAATAGTTGTTCGTTTCAACTCTTTTTGAGCAATCAATACATTTTTTCGAGTATTTCTATCTTTTAATAAAATTCCCACTGTTCTTTTCAATTTCGATTTTCCTAAAGTATATTTACGCCTTATGGTTCGTTTTAATATTTTTTTTGTATTTTGATTATTATTTATTATATATGAAGTTTGATTTGAAGCAATATCCAACTCAGAATCAGAATCTATTTTTTCTCTATCAACTTCAGTATTTAGTGATAAAGAAACAATTGGATCAGAATTAAAAGCAATATTATGATCCACGTTCTGAACAGAAGAATCAACCGGTTTTTGTATTAAATTTTGTGTCATAATAATTTGATCAACTTTCTGTTGTTGCTGAAGTTCTTCTTGTTTATTTTTTAATTTATCTTTCAGTAAATCAAAACGATTGGTTGAGTTAGAAGGATTAGAAATTGACAAAGAATTAGTATTTGTGTTTTTTAATGGTGTTGATTGCGCGGAATTTTCTGACATGGATACATAATTTTTTTGTGTTTTTACAAAATTACGATAAGTAGGTTTTACACCTCCTTTTAAAACACCATAAGGTACAACATTATCTACATGATAATTTAATTTAAAGGGTTCTGAATTGATTGAATGAAAAGTTGGCACAACTTCTTTCAAAGATTCAGGTAATTCCAAATCTACACTTGGCAAAGGATAATTATTTCTCTTATTTTCATTATCATTACCGTAAGACAAAAGAGATGAATAATTTTTAAATGTTTTTTTTTGTATTTCTGCCTTTTGATTGGAGAGAGATTTTAAGTAATTCAATGATTCTTCGAATTCATCCGTGTAAGCACCAATATCTTGACCTATTGATGATGAATTGTTTTTTATAGAAGAATGATAATCTGGTTTTGTTTTATTTCCTTTGTCATTTTCACGGTTTTTGTGTTCTTTTATACGCCTTAATAATTGTGTTTTTAATTGATTGGGAGAAATTAATGGGGCTACTTTTTTCTCTCCGGTTCCATTTCCATTTCTTGAAGCAGTATGATGATTTTTCCTAGTTTTAGAAACGGTAAAAAGTGCAGGATTGATTTGTATGGTTTTTTTTATTGTGGACGACATTTACTAAACAAAACTTATTTGAATAATCTATATGGATATAGAAGTGACTTTATTTCTTTGTAGGAAACCTACGTTTAAGGAAACCTTAGGTTCCCTTATTATCCCTCCTCTAGACCTTCTCTAGACCTTCGGGTAGTGATTACCCTAAAAAAAATTGGCGAGCAAATACCCGAAGGGCACAAAGAAAATGGACAATCATATTATGCTTTGCGAAATATAATTGTAAAAAATAGTTGTAGAATCTCCCGCGCCGAGTTATGCATGTATTAAATTAAAAACAGTAAGGAGAGGGTCGTAGGGGGGATGTACATCCCCCTACACGTAGATACTTTCCCATAGCCGATTTCGTTCCTTTTCCTCTTCTCTCTTTTTCTGATCCGTATTTTTCAAAAACATTTCTAAACCTTTTTCTAAATCCTCATATGAAATCTTTCTTTTCTCTCTTTCTTCTCTTCCAAAAACACGTTTACTATGAACCATTTTAATTTTTGACAACAACGTTTCTATATCTCTTCCATAGAATTTAAAATAATCCTTGTTCTTCTCAAACCATTTCACATCGATTTGTTTTTTATTTTTATTCAAAGAATCTTGAGTGGAATCATCTAAAATGTTCCAACCAATGTCTCTCACCTTTTTCAAAAAAATCAAATACAATTCTTCGGCTCCATATTCTTCCGTTTTAAATCTCCAATTAAATCGCGATTCCAAACCCTGATTATAACTAAAAAAACAATCATTCAATTCTTCTTCATATCCAGCAATAATCACCATCCAATTGTCTTTATGGTCACTGAGTGCTTCGCATAAAGTATCAATACATTCTTTGGAAAAACTATCCCTTTTCTCGGAATTTCCAAGAGCATATGCCTCATCAATAAAAAGAACACCTCCTAAACTTTCTAGAATTACATCCTTTGTTTTAATGGCTGTTTGACCCAAGTACCCTGCAATTAAATCACTTCTGGTAACCTTTTTGAAAGTTCCTTTGGATAGAATACCCATTTTTCCATACATTTTTCCCATGATTTTCGCCACTTCTGTTTTTCCTGTTCCTGGGGGTCCCGTTATGACGGTGTGTAAAAAATCTTGATTTTTTATTTCTGTATAGTTTCTTAAAGTTTTTTCTTTCTCTTTTCCTGGAGAGGAAGAACAAGATGGAGATTTATAAAATTCTTGAATAAAATATAAAATTTGATTGACGATATTGGATTTTAAATACTGCATTCCAATTATTTGGTTTAATTCTATTAAATATTCACGAATATTGTGTAAATTTCTTAATTGAATATTGTATTCAACGTTTTTTTCCAAAGGATTTTTTTCAATGAATTCCAACAAATCTTCCAAGGTATGGATTTCCCTTTCCAAAGAAATAACTTTTTTTTGTAGGGGTAAAGATGGTTCTTCTTCTTTTCTGGAATGTTTTTCCTTTTTCAAACTATTTATATCTAGTTTTAAATCTTTATCTATTTCATCAGTATTCAAAGGTGGAGTTTTTTGTCTATTTTGAATAGAAGATTTTAATTTGTTTGGAAGAGATAAAGTTGGTATATTTGTTTTTAATGTATAAAATGATGGATTTTCTTTTTTATTTTGATTTTCAAATAAAATATATTTTTTAAAAATTTTTTTTATATCTTTAATATCATTTAAAATATTGATACTTGAATCATGATAAAAATTTGGGTTTTTATCATCTTCAATCATATCTTCTTTGTCGTAACCAGTAAAGATTTTTGTATCGTAATTGTTTTCATATTGATTCATGATTTCTTTTAATAAATCTTCGATTTCTTCTTTTCCAAAATTTTCATTTTTATCCTTGTCTTTTTCTGAATTGTTTACCTTTTCTTTTTTTTGTTGTTGGTCTAAATGAATCAAAAACTGATTATAATGATTGATTTTGTTTGTCATTTAAAATGAAAAAGGAGAGAAACAAGATATTATTTCTATATATTAAAATGCGTTTAAACTTTTTTACAAATGATATTATTTTTTATCATTTTTAAATAAATATAATCTATAGTTTGATTAACTGGTTGTGGTAAGTGTACCATTTATCCATTGAACATACCCACCAATAGTTCCTGTAGTTTGACTTGTACCACTCGTACCATTTTTTAATTTGCAAGAAAAAGGCAAATTATAATATGTAATTCAGTGATACTTTATGAATAAAAATCACCCAAAGGTACATTTTTATTTATTAAAAAAATAAAAAATTGGTATTTGAAATAAATTTATGCTAACTTAGTGGACTTATTTTGTGTGTAGTTGTTTGAAGATTAGAGTTTGTTACAAAATCATTCCAAGTATTTCCTCCACCAGTAACTGAATTTGATTGAGCTTGATTATTTGCTTGAACTGCAGCATTTTCAGATGCATTTTTAGCATTTTTTGCTGCTTCCGATTCCGTACTTCCTGAACCTGTTCCTGTTGCAGATGAACTAGATGTTGCAATTTGATTACCACTAGCATCTGATATTTTACTATTTAGAGTAGTAGTAGCAGCCATAATAACAATATTAAATGACATTTTTATATTATATAATAATATTTTATTTTTGAACGAATAAAATATTATAAAAATAAAAATTTTTCTTAAAATAAAAATTGTTCCTAAAATAAAAATTATTCCTAAAATAAAAATATTTATATTAATAAAATGATTTAAACACAAAATTGAATTGAAATGTAAATAACTGAATGTATTAAACAAATAATAATTTTGGAATGAGTATAAAAAAAAATATCACAACAACAGATTTATTTGATTTTACAAGTAAAGTTCAGGAAGTATATAATGATTTACGAGAATTAAAACTAGAAGAATATGAAAAAATGTTAACAAAATCTTCGCCTGATAAATCTTTGTCAGTCGATAAATCTTTTACAGAAAATTCTTTTAAACTTATTGAATCCTATTTCAAAGGTCAACATTTAGAGCGTCTTGTAAGACACCAATTGGAATCTTATAATAATTTTGTAAATTATCAAATTGTAAAAACCATTGAAATGTTCAATCCTGTTCGAATCGTTTCTGAAAATGATTTTGATCCAATTCATAAAAAACATGCGTTAGAAATTATTATCACTTTCGAGAATTTTCAAATGTATCGTCCCCAAATTCACGAAAACAATGGTGCAATTAAATTGATGTTTCCGAATGAAGCCCGTCTTCGTAATTTTACTTATGCCTCTTCCATGACCATTGATTTAAACATTAAGTATTTAATTCGTAGCGGTAAAGAATTAGAACATACACAAATTCTACATAAAACCATTCCTAAAATACATATTGGAAAATTGCCGATTATGTTGAAATCAAGTATTTGTGTATTAAATCAATATAAACATGTAGATCATGAAATGACAGGTGAATGTAAAATGGATACAGGCGGATATTTCATTATTAATGGATCAGAAAAAACTGTATTAGGTCAAGAACGCGCTGCGGAAAATAAGATATATGTGTTTAATGTTTCAAAAAACAATACAAAATTCGATTGGATGGCTGAGGTGAAATCAATTCCAGATGACAAATGTATTTCACCGAAACAAATCAATATGATGATTACTTCGAAAAACAATGGATTTGGTTATCCACTTTATCTTCAAATTCCGAGAGTGAAACAACCTGTTCCTTTGTTCATAGTTTTTCGTGCGCTTGGTGTTTTAACAGATAAGGAAATTTGTGAAAAGATTTTACTTGACATTTATGCGGAAGATGAAAAAGAATTGCTTGATTCACTTCATGCTTCCATAATTGATGCCAATAAACATTTAACTCAAGAAGAATGTATTCGATATATCACTAGTTTTGCCATGTATACTCCGATAAATATGGATAAGGAAACAGGAATTCGTAAAAAGTTCGAGTTTACACTTGATATTTTGAATAATGATTTGTTTCCTCATTGTCGTACAAAAATCCAGAAGATTTATTATTTGGGATATATGGCAAAGCGTTTGCTCATGACTTCTTTTGATAAATGTAAGCAGGATGATCGTGATTCTTATTTGAACAAACGTGTTGATTTGACGGGTTCTCTTTTAAACAATTTGTTTCGAAATTATTTCAATAAATTGGTGAAAGACATGGAAAAACAAGTGATACGTGAAATCAATACGGGATCTTGGAGATCGAAAGACGATTATGAAAACATTATAAATTTGACGAATATTTATAAAATTGTAAAATCAACGACGATTGAAAATGGACTTAAACGAGCGCTTGCTACAGGTGATTTCGGTTTGAAACATACAAATAGTAACAAAGTGGGTGTAGCACAAGTATTGAATCGTTTGACCTATGTTTCTGGATTGAGTCACTTGAGACGTATATCTACACCGATTGATAAAAGTGGGAAATTGATTCCTCCTAGAAAATTGCATAGTACTTCCTTTGGCTTTACTTGTCCCGCAGAAACTCCGGAGGGTCAGTCGGTTGGTGTAGTAAAAAATATGAGTTACATGACACATATTACCATTTATTCAAATCCAACTTTCTTATATGAATTGATTTTACCCCAGATTGTTCCTTTGGATCAATCCATGAATCATGGAGAAGAGAATGATGGAGAAACTGTAATTAAAAGTGATTTCTTTTACAATAAGGTGAAAATCTTTATTAATGGAATTTGGGTTGGAGTTACAGAAGAACCAGAGAAATTGTATCAATCTTTAAAAGAAAAAAAAAGTAAAGGAATCATCAATATTTATACTTCGATAATCTTTGATTACCGAATGAAAGAAATTCGTGTTTGCAATGATGCCGGGAGATTGATGAGACCATTGTTACGTGTTAAAAATGGAGGCATATTATTTACTGATGAAATGGCTTCGCGTCTTGAATCTGGTAATTTAAAATGGAATGATTTACTGATTGGAACCAATTTACAATCAGATGTAAATTTGGATGAAGCCGTTTTGGAATACATAGACGCAGAAGAACAAAGTTGGTCAATGATTTCCGTGAACCCTAAACAATTGAATGAAATGAATCAAAACGGACAAATATTTAAATATACGCATTGTGAAATTCATCCAAGTACTATTTTTGGAATCCTATCTTCCTGTATTCCTTTTCCAGAGCATAATCAATCACCCAGAGTTGTCTATCAATGTGCACAAGGAAAACAGGCGATGGGTATTTATGCGACGAATTATGATGATCGTATGGATAAAACAGCATATATTTTGAATTATCCAAGCCGACCCATGGTGGATACACGCATTATGGATATGATTCATATCAATCAAATTCCTGCTGGATGTAATGTCATCGTAGCCATTATGACTCATACTGGATATAATCAAGAGGATTCATTATTGTTCAATAAAGGATCTGTTGATCGTGGTCTTTTCGTAACCACCATTTATCATACAGAAAAGGACGAAGACAAGCAGAAGATCAATGGAGATGAAGAGATTCGCTGTAAACCTGATCGCGCTAAGACGAAAGGAATGAAGATGGGAAATTATGATAAAGTTAATAGCCAAGGTGTTATTCCAGAGAATACGTTGGTAGAAAATCGTGATGTCATCATTGCCAAAATAGTTCCAATCAAAGAGAACAAAAATGATCATACCAAATTGATCAAGTATGAAGATCAAAGTAAGATTTATCGTACAGCGGAAGAAACTTTTGTCGACAAGAATTTTATTGGTAAGAACGGTGAAGGATACAATTTTGCCAAAGTTCGTCTAAGAACCGTAAGAAAACCGAACATCGGGGATAAGTTCTCAAGTCGCCACGGGCAAAAGGGTACTGTTGGAAATATCATTCCAGAATGCGATATGCCTTTCACAAGCAATGGTGTGAAGCCAGATATCATTATTAATCCACATGCAATTCCATCTCGTATGACCATTGGACAATTAAAAGAAACTGCTCTTGGAAAAGTGCTTGTGCAACTTGGATTATTCGGTGACGGTACATCATTTGGCGACTTAGAAGTGGCTGATATTTGTAAGGAATTGGTGAAAGTCGGTTATGAAGCCTATGGTAATGAACTTTTACATAATGGCTTAACAGGCGAACAGCATGAATGTAGTGTGTTTATGGGACCGGTATTTTACCAACGATTAAAACATATGGTAAATGATAAGACCCATAGTCGATCGATCGGCCCAATGGTCAACTTAACGCGACAACCAGCCGAAGGTCGTAGCAGGGATGGTGGTCTCAGATTCGGAGAAATGGAACGGGATTGCTTAGGAAAAAATACGAAAATTGACACTTATTATGGTCTTGCAATTGAAATAAAAAATTTAAGTGATTTTTCGTCAAATTCAAGAAATGATTTATTAGGATGGAGTCAAGAAAAGAATGGAATTGTCAAAGCAAAACAAAGTGGGTTTCTTTATAAAGGCGAGCGTGATTGTGTTGATCTTATATTACAAGATGGACGCAAAATCACTTGTACACCCGATCATCCTGTTCTCACATCCAATAACGAGTGGATAAAAGTAAAGGATCTTACATTAGGTGAAACCAGAGTGAAAGCAGGAGTTAATTATCCGGTCATGGATGTAGAAGAAGAAATCAAAGAATGTAAAGGATGGAATTTGAAGGCCGGACAACTTTTATTAAAAACGGATACTCATGACGAATATTTCAAAACCTTGGCTTTTATGCGTATTCTTGGATACTTGATCACGGATGGAAGTATTAGTAACCATCCAGAAAAAAATATATTGCATGCGCGTATTTATTTAGGTCATATGTTAGATGTTGAATCTTTGTTGAATGATTTAAAACTCTTTTGTCAAATAAAACAAAAAAAATATAAGACACGCAATTTGTATTATGTCAATCTTCACAAATCCTTTTTGAAAGATATTTTGGAACTAGAAGGTATTTTATTTAACAAAAAAGTGAATCAACCAGGAACTCTCCCTGAATTTCTTCTTGAAGATTCTTGTCCTCGACCGATTGTTCGCGAGTTTTTAGGAGGATTGTTTGGCGGAGATGGACATACCTGTAGTTTAGGATTACATCGAGGAAAACGCGATACGATTACTTCCATTTCCTTTTCCCAGACGAAAAGTTATGAACATGTCGATTCCTTGAATAAAATGATGAAAGATATTCGCGTTTTACTAGCAAGATGTGGTATTGAGAAAGTCAGTATTCAAAATCCAAAAGAAACAACTTTGTCAAAATCCAAACAGCATTCCGAGTTGGAAAAGAACCACTATCAAGTCAATTTACATTTGGATTTGAGCGAATTGATTCCATTCTCCGAGAAAATCGGGTTCCGTTATTGCTGTCATAAGTCGCAACGTTTGGAAGCCGGCGTCAGTTATCGTCGCTTACGTAATGAAGTTGGAAGACAACATAATTGGCTCGTGAACAGGGTTGATGAATTAACCAATTTCAAGAATTTGAAACGAGAATTTCCTGACAAAAAAGTACAAACGAAAAAGGCGATTTTACAAGCCGTGGAAGAATTAAAAATGAAGGAAGGCCTGCTTCATGAATACGCAATTCCAAGTACACATGATCTCACAGATCATTTAGTCAAAGGAACCGAGTTTGGGAAGTTTACGGCGACTGGATTTCCAACTGCCGAAGAATTCTTACGAGAAATTGGAGCCTTGGATTGGTTCCTTCAAGAAGAAGTGAAAGTATCTGTAGATGATTTAGTAGTAGAAGATGTAGAAATAGATGAAGAAAATGAATCCAATGATGTAGAAAATGTTACTTATGGAGTAGAACGAGACATTGAAGCAATGCCAACTATGAACTTAAAAGTTATTTCTAGAATTCCAGTAGGACCTCAACCGGTATATGATATTCAAGTCGACGATGTACATTCCTTTTTAGCGAACGGTATTGTCGCTCACAATTGTATGATCAGTCATGGTGCAGCACGATTTAATCGTGAAAGATTGTACGATGTATCTGATAAATATTCTGTTCATGTTTGTAAAAAATGTGGTTTAATTGCATCTTATAATGATCAAATGAATATCCATCTTTGTCGTAATTGCGATAATCGTACTGATTTTGCTTATGTAGAAATTCCTTATGCTTGTAAATTATTGTTCCAAGAATTGACGACGATGAATATTAGTCCAAGAATTATTACCAGTTAAGGGAACCTACGGTTCCCTTATGATCCCTCCCTTGGCCCTTCGGGGGAGGGTAATCCTTTTAGATAGTTTTAAATATTTATTTTTTTTACAGTTTAGTGAAAATCTAACGAAATTCTTTGGTTCCATCTTTTAAGATGGAACCAAATTCTTTTGCTATACTTTTTAAAAAGTATATATATATATATTATAGTTATGTCAATAGGAATTTCAAGATCATCCCCAGGCAATTTATATGCACCCAATATTATTTCCATGGGATTTAATTATCCAGGTGTAACAAGACCTATTTTAGTTGCGGGTAGACCCGTTCGTGGAGGAGGTATTCGTGGATTTATGCCTCAGCAAATTGTTGATGTCGATAAAGATTACGTCGATTACGAACAAATTCGATTTACTTTAAGAGAAGCATGGAATACCAATTATCAAGGTGAATTATATGCTAAATTTGGTACAACCAAATCACCTGTTACACCATTTCGTGCTGTAACAAATTCAGGAGATTTATTGAGTCGTCGTAATTACTCTTGTGGAGGAGGATGTCAAACATTTCAAAGTCGTCCCAATCTTCACGGTTTGAAACAGCGTTTTGGTGCCATTCAAAGTTTATGTGACGAAACTACACTTCCTCCTGCTGCATGTAACGTGAAATATGTGTATGATAGTTCTGATTATACGACATATTTGAAACAACGTGCTACTGCCCGTAACTACAATGATATTTCTTATGGGGGCGATGATAATAGTGCAAGTCAAAGTCCTTTTAGACATATTCGCCGCTACTAAGGGAGACGTACGTACACTACGTTAAGCCTATGATCCCTTCCTTGGTAGGGTAACCTACGGTTCCCCCTACGACCCCCTCCCTTTTGTCCCTTGAGTGTTTAAATATTATAAAAATTAGAGAAAAATTTTTATTGTTACATTGATTATGTTTTTTGCCCAACTTTTTTTTAAAAAAAGTTGGAATATATATAGACCGATACGATGACTCAATACGACGATATTATTGTAACACCGAACTATGGGCCTTTAAGCCACCAATATCCTTGTGCCATGCCTAAACATAATTTAGGCACATTACCTGGTGTTCACCCCAATCCTCCGCAATTTTATTCTCAACAAGAACCGGTTTATTCCGATCAATTTGTAAACTCTAGGCATATTTATGCAAGAACTGCAAGAAGTGTACAAACCTATGCTTTAGAGAGAGCAGTTGCCATTAAATCGCCAGTAAATACTTTTTATTCCTTTTCTGGACAACGTCATTACCCTGTTTCAACTCACATGAATTATATTGCTCCAGTGGATACTTCTCTCTACATAAATCGTAAAAAGGCGATGGCTGTAGGAAAAAGTTCTTACAAGCAAGGTCTTCCACCAGATGCTCTTTATACCACGAAAAATTATTATCCGAGTGGTGTTCGAACCTCAATACGTCGTGTGCGTTCAGGTGGTTGCGTTGCGCCGAAAAAGAAGGGGGCTATTGAAAACGTGAGTTTGAGAGACGGACGTACATGTGCTTGGGGATCTTTGCCAAGACAGAACTACTAATTAAGGAACCTACGGTTCCCTTATGATCCTTCCCTTGGCCCTTCGGGGAATAAATTTTACACCTTTGCGCATTTTAAATGCACCTGGTAACAGTCACTTTGCACCGATAAATAGCCTACAAGTGGGCGATTTAAATGTGCAAAGGTTTAAATAAATATTTGTATTTTTACAGTTAAGTGAAAATTTAACAAATTATTTGGTTCCATCTTTTAAGATGGAACCAAACCGTTTTTTTATACTTTTCTTAAAAGTATATAAGTATATATATAGGCCAAAATGTCAAATACATTAACATTAAATCCAAGAATCGATTATATGGAAAAAGGTAAAAACTTTTCTCCTATGTCTACACCATACAGTATAAGAAATGTAAATTCTATGTCAAATAATCTAAACTTAGAAGAAGGCAATGGGTTTTATTCCATGAATCGTCCTTCTTCACCTTATTCATACCCTTCAACTTTAACAAATCAAAATCAGATACAAAATTTAAATTCAAATCCAACTGTTTGGGAAAAAGTAAAGAAAACTCTTGGTTTAGGAGGAAAACGAAAATTCAGAACTATGAAATTAAGAAAATCTAGAAAATCTAGAAAATCTAGAAAATCTAGAAAATCTAGAAAATCTAGAAAATCTAGAAAATCTAGAAAATCTAGAAAATCTAGAAATAGTAAGCAGTGGGTTGTTGGGGGAACAACAAATAAAGTATGGATTGATCAAGGTAAAACAGCAAAAGGATATTATGGCGGTGGAGGATTAGTAGTTAATCCTTATTCATCTCCCATAGATTTTGCCCCAGTTAAAAACATTCCTACAGCGCAACCACACAATTGGGTAGGTTAGTATTGGTTAACAATTTTGAGTTGGGTTAGAATTATTTTTTTTACCTTTGAAGAATAAAATCCGCACCTTTAGTGCGGATTCATTCTTAAAGTATCACTTGTTTACAGATTTTAAAATGCCATTAAAAGGCGGTTTAAAATATTCAACGGTGTAAATTAAAAGTATAATTTATAAATTATTATTCATTTATTATTTTAATAAATATTTTAATAAATAATAAATGAATTTTGAATATTCAAAAACGAGAGAACAAAAAAAAGAAATAATAAAAAAAAATATTGAAAAACAACATAATTTTATTAAAGATCAAAATTTAAATCAATTTATTGTTAATTCTAATTTAGGAATGAATAATCTGTATTTGAATAAAAATTTAAAATCAATAAATGAAGATAATAATTTACATCAACAAAATATTCCAAATGAAGTAAAAGTGGAACAAGGTAACTTTAATGTCATGACTAAATTAACTGCGTTAGATAATCAAAATTTCAACTTAATTAAAAATTCAAATGTTATAAAACCACAAAATAATAATTTAATTAAAGATTTAATGAAAAATAAATCAAATATTGAATCTAAAAGAAAAACAAGTAGAGAAATAATTCGAGAATCTAATCGAGAATCTAATCGGGCACCGATTCATGAAACAGATCGCGTACAAATTCGGAAGTCAAATAGAAAATCAAACCGAGAACCAATAAGAGAATCACATGAAGAACCAAATAGAAATAATATACGAAAATCAAGTCGTGAGTCATTTCGAGAAACGATTATTGAACCCATACCAGAATCAAAAAGAATATCGAGAAGAGAAACAAAAATAGAATCAAAAATAGAATCAAAAATAAATATAATTAATATTTATCAAAATAATTATATAAATGGAAAAGTCACTGGATTTGGTGATTTTTTAAGAGGATGTTATTATTTAATGCAATTTTGTGACGAAAATAATTATAATTATAAAATAGATTTATCAAAACATATTTTATCCAATTTTTTGAAAAATAAAATTAATTTCGAAAGAGAAAATAAATATATAAATAAATTTGAAGATATAAATGCACAATTTATTATTCAAAATAATAATAATATTGAAACAAAAATAAAAAATAATTTTAAATTATTTAAAGATTTTATTGAAAAACA
>Ga0214917_10003049_pt1 | contig 19796 bp, 11 predicted proteins | sample LL_1208_BB_MetaG_FD_177983 | JGI IMG/M metagenome (GOLD analysis project Ga0214917, IMG submission 177983) | Freshwater microbial communities from Lake Lanier, Atlanta, Georgia, United States - LL_1208_BB | ecosystem: Environmental > Aquatic > Freshwater > Lake | place: USA: Georgia | collected...
ACGGCGGCGGCTGCGGCTCCCGGCTGGCCCTGGGGCTGAGGCACGGTGGCGGCTGCGGACGCGGCCGGCGGGACCGTCGCCGGGGCCGCGGGAGACGTCCCGGGAGCCGTCCATGGGGCGGCAGGGAGGGCGGCGTAGGGGGCGGCCGCCGGTGCAGCGGCGTAGGACGCGGCCGCCGGCTGTGGGGCCGCGACTGGGACGGTCTGCTCGGGCGTGGCGAGCCAACCCGCCGATCGGCCCGGGGCGGCAGCCGGGGCAGGTTCGATCGACAGGGGCGTTTGGGTCGTCTGCCCGCCCAGTTGGCCGGCCGTGACGGCAGCGGCCGGCGAGGGCGTGAAGGCGGCCGTCGTCGGGCCGGCCGGCGGCAGCGTCTGGAAGTTCGAGGACGCCGTGGCCGGCACGCCGCCGGTGGTGTTCGGCATGGGGGCCATGTCGGAGGAGAAGGTGGGCGCCGCGAGGGGCGCGTAGGCCGGCGTGGTCGTCGCGGCGGCCCGCTCCCGTTCGTGGAACGAGGTGGCGATCGTCGCATCGCCGTTGGCGTCGCCGGGCGTGTCGTTGCTGGCGAAGTCGGACAGGGTCCGGACCTTCGCGGTCACCGCCGAGATCGCCCCGCCGCCGGCTGGCACCGTGCCCCGCACCTCGCCGGGAATGCCGTTTTGCAAAAGCGAGCTGTCGATGTTGACGACGGGCACGGCGACGGACCCGTTGGTCGCCGTGTTGGTGGCGGCGTCGGCCTCCTTGACGAGCCCCACGACGCCGGCCGCGGCGGTGCTTGCTGCCGCCGCACCGGGCGCGGGCATCCCCCGGGCCGAGCCGTTGGCGGCCTCCTGCGCGGCCCGTGCCGCGGCCGCCACGAAGCCGGCGGGTGTCTCCGGCAGTTCGAACCGGGAGAGCAGCCGTTCATCGGCCGAAAGAATGCAGACCGTGGGCACCCTGGTGATGCCCAGCCGACGGGTGGCTTCGGGGAGGGCGTCCACGTCGACGCACACCGGCTCGAAGCAGGCGGTGATGAGCGCCACCGCCTCGTCGCTGGCGAGCGTGGTCCGGTCGAGGGCGGCGGTCGATGAACTCCAGCTTGCCGTGAAGATCGCGAGCACGGGCCGGTGGCTGGCGGCCGACGCGCGACAGGCGGTGGCCAGATCGGGGTGCCAGGCAACCGCGGCCGAGGCGGCGGTCGCCCAGGTGGACGACACCGCCAGCAGGACGAAGGCGGTCAGTGGCAGGCATGCGCGGCGAGCGTTCAGCATGGCAGTTTCCGTACGGGTGGAAGACATCGTTCCAGCCTGAGCAGTGGACTTTCGGCAAGGGCGACGAACGCGACGACCCACGGTAGGGCCGGGCCTCGACACCGCAGGATGTATCGGTCGATGGGGTCGCAGGAATCGCATCGAAAGCACCGCGAAACCCTGTTTTTTCAGCTCGGCCAACTCCGCGGACAGCCCAGAGTCCCTAGCTTGCTAGGCGGCTTCTCCCCCGCTGGCGGAGCATCCTCCGCCGCTTGACATTCCCGAGGGGGCGGAAGATACTTGCTCTCGACGCGTTGCCATGGGGTGTTTTTTCAGCAGCGGCACAGCCGCCGCGTCGCTCCCGAGGAATCGCCTGGGATCGCTTCGTTCGGTCGTTTCAAACCGGACCGACAGGTTGAAGCATCCCCGGAGATGACGGGCCTTGCGAAGGCTCCCGCGGGAACAGATTCCGGGCTCCCATCCGTTCACGTCGAACGTACGGGCTCTGGAACGTCAAGGCAGCAATGCCTGGGGCCGCTGAGGTGAATCTCAGAGGTCGTGATCGGTCTTTTTCGACCGTCCCAGCCCGATGGGCCTTCCGATGCGGGGGCGGGGGCTGCGGGGGGTTTTGGACGGTACGCCGGTTTGCACGGCACGCCCCCTTCGTGAGGCGGGCCGGTCGTGGACGGCACAGCGTGTTTCTTTCGATCCATTCTTCCCAGGGTGCGTTGTATCCATGTCGAAGCGGAGGCGATCGCGGGGTCGTGGTGGGTTCGGTGGTCAACCCGGCCATGCTCCCGGTGGTTACGGCGGAGGCGGCCAGGGGCAGCCCCAGGGGGGCGGCGGCGGGTATGGCGGTCGTCGTCGGAGATTCCGGCGCGGCGGCGGTGGCGGCGGCGGCCCGGTGCCGACGGGGGCCGGGGCGGTCGACATGGAGGGGGAGGGCATGCGGCCCCCGGAACTCGAGCCCGAAGTGGCGGAGAACGGCGAGCCGATTCCGCTCGAACCCGGCCACGGCATCCTGGAGATGCACCCCAACGGCTACGGCTTTCTGCGGAGCCCCGACACCAACTACCAGCGTGAGCGGACCGATCCCTTCGTGCCCGCCACGATGATCGAACGCTACCGCCTCCGCGAGGGCGTGTCGCTCAAGGTGCTCGTCCAACCGGGGAGGCGGCAGCAGGGGCCGCGGGTTCGCGAGATCCAGGAGGTGGAAGGCCTGCCGCCCGACCAGTACGTCAACGTCAAGACGTTCGACCAACTGACGCCGATCAATCCGGAGACCTGGCTGCGGCTGGAGACCGGACAGCAGCCGATCACGACCCGTGTGATGGATCTCCTCACGCCACTCGGCAAGGGGCAGCGGGCGTTGATCGTGGCGCCGCCCCGGACGGGCAAGACCGTGCTGCTGCAACAGGTGTCGCAGGCGATCTCCGCGAATCACCCGGAACTCCATCTGGTGATGCTGCTGATCGACGAGCGGCCCGAAGAGGTCACGGACATGCGGCGCACCGTCAAGGGCGAGGTCATGGCCAGCAGCCTCGACTGCGACGTCGAGAGCCACGTCCGGCTGTCGCAGCTGGTGATCGAACGGTGCAAGCGGATGGCCGAGGCGGGCAAGGACGTATTCCTGCTGATGGACTCGATCACACGCATGGCGCGGGCGTTCAACAAGTGGGTGGGAAACACCGGCCGGACGATGTCCGGAGGTGTCGACATCAAGGCGCTCGACATCCCCAAGAAGCTGTTCGCCACGGCCCGCGTGTTCGAGGAAGGGGGCTCGCTGACGATCGTGGCGACCGCCCTCGTCGATACCGGCAGCAGGATGGACGAGCTGATCTTCCAGGAGTTCAAGGGCACCGGCAACATGGAGCTGGTCCTGGATCGGAAACTGGCGGATCGCCGGGTCTGGCCGTCGATCGACATCTCCCAGTCGGGGACGCGGCGCGAGGAGAAGCTGCTCGATGCCAACACGCTGCACGCCGTCGGCATGCTGCGGCGGACGCTGTCCACGATGCATCACGTCGATGCGATGGAGCAGCTCACCAAGCAGCTCGCCAAGTTCAAGAGCAACCGCGAGTTCATCTCGCTGATCGCCAGTTCCCGGGCCGACGGCTGACCGACGGCGGCGCGGTGTCGGGACCGGCACGCCGGCGATCGCGGCTCGAACGTGCTCGGCCCTGGTCGGCCTCGGTCGCGGGGCTTTGCCGTCAGGGCTTGGCAGACCGCAGGGCCGCCAGCCGCCCCTGCCAGTAGGCATACTGGGGATCGCCGTTGCGGAAGGCGAACACCGCGTCGGGAAGACGCGACTCGTCCGGACCCTCCGACCGCACGCGGACGATGATCGCCCCGTCGCCACGCTTCTCGATCGACAGGCGATGGTCGGGGATGGGCGAGGCTTCGGTGGACGACGGCATGGTGACCGGCTCTCCGAGGGCGGCGGCGCGAGGTGCCGCCACGTCGCTGAACTCTCCGCGAAGTATGACGCGCGTCGGCATGGGAATCCAGCCGTGACCTCGCCGCGTGCCCCTGCGGGAGCCGCCGTTTTGACACCCCGCGAAAGGCGGTCCTATACTTCGCAGCGTGCGGATTCGTTTCCCCGGGGAGTGCACACGCATGACGCGGTACGCGTCGCTGGCCGACGATTTCTACGTCAACATGAACCTGGCCACGGAGATGGAACTCCCGGGGCAGCGGGAGACGATCCTCCACTTCTTCGAGCGGGTCCAGAAGCGGTTCCCGTCGATGCGGAAGTTCTACTGCCGGGACAAGCGGGACTTCGTGCTGGAGGAAGACAAGGACCAGGGTCGGTACCGCTGGGCGGCCGTCGAGACCAAGCGGCTCTGCTCGGGCCAGGTCAACCCGCCGTCGCTCGAGGCGGTGCTCGAACAGCACCGCCTCGTGCTCGACCTGGCGCCGGCGTATCTCTCCATCAGCCCGCTCGACTGCGAGGCCCTCGACCTGCTGTTCGGCTTCGACTTCGCCTTCCGAGGCAACCACAACGCGCTGCTCGCCGAGGCCCTCGGCGTCGGGTCCGCCTTCGACCGGACGGCCGAGATCCCGGGCGGGCGGGTCATCAATTACGAGCCGTCGTTGACGATCGCCCTCGACGAGGAGTGCCGGGTCCAGGTGCGGGTGAGCACCGAGACCCGCACGAACGCCTTCCAGGTGCGGACCGGCGACTTCGCCGAGGAGCAGTTGAGCGTCTACGTGACCGCCCGGCAGTACGGCAGCCTGGAGTCGGGCACGACCTACGTCGATGCCATGAACCGGCTCGCCGTGCTCGCGCAGGAGGTGGTCGACACCTGCGTGGTGGATCAGATCCTGCGGCCGCTGGCCCGCACGATCTCGCTCAAGTAGCCGACGCGTCGGTGGCCGCCGCTCGTTCGCGGCCGATCACCGTCCGCCCCGTCGCGAGTCGCGCGACCGTTCCGAGGAACCGCCGCGCGAGCCCTGATCGCCCCGCGATTCGCCGCCGCGGCCGCCGTCGCCACCACGGGGTGACCGGCTGCGGGCGTCGAGGTTGCCGGCGATCACGATGCCGATCGCCTCGACCCAGCTCGGCACGTCGAGGACCTCGTTGAGGCCGCTCTCGATGATGCTGTCGTCATCGGCCGGATGCCGTCCGTCCCGGCCGTGGCCTTCCTGGGCGGCATCCTCGATGCCGAGGAACTCGAGCCCCTCGTCGTCCTCCTCGCGGCCGCCGGCCACCGGGGCGAACTCGCCCGGCCGCCCGCGATCGAAGGTGGAAGCTGAACGACGCTCGTCGCCCGCACTGCGGCGGCTGCGGCGACCCCGACGCGTACCGGACGCATCGCTCGACCGCCGCGTGCCGGAGCCTCCCCGGGACGACTCGGCCGCGGCATCGCCGCTCCGGCCACGTCCTTCCCCGCGCCTGCGACGCCGCCGGCGGCGGCCGCCCGAATCGCTCCCCTCGCGGTCTTCCGAGCGGGAGGACGTCGCGGCGTCGGCGGTGTCGCGTCGGCCGGCGTCGGTCCGCCCGGGTTCGGCCGTCGGCCGAGTCGGCCGCATGCCGTACCCCGAGGGCAGCGGGGCGTCGTCGTCGTCGTCACCACGGTCGGCGAACCGTTGGCCTTCCGCGACGGCCTCGCGGGGACGGTCGGTTTCGGTGGACTCACCCGCGGCGCTTGCCCGGCCTTCGGCAGCCCCCTCGCGGTCGCCACGGCCCCGCCTGCGACCGCCCCGTCGGCCGCGTCGCCGCCGCCGCCGCGGTCCGTCTTCGCCATCCCCTTCGCGTTCTCCGGCGCCTTCTCCGGCGGCAGGCTGCCGCCGGGTTCCGAGGTCGTCGTCATCGCCGGCATCGTCGCGATCGCCGGCGCGGTCTGCCCGCCGGGCATCATCGAGACGGTCGTCGAGCCGCTCGCCGCGGGGGGCATCGTCGTCGGCCATCGGCGAACGGTCGCGGAAGGGCCGATCCGCCTGGCCCTCGGGTCCGGCCCCGTCGCGTTCGCGGCCCTCGTCTCGGCGTCCGCGGCCACGGCCTCCGCGGCGACCGCGTCGCCTGCGGCCGCGGCCTTCTCCCTGCTCTCCTTCGCGCGCCCCTTCCCGAGCGGCATCGCCACCCCCGACGGTGTCGTGATCGCCCGATTCGTCACCGGACACGCCGCCCCGAACGGGTGGCGGCAGGTCACGGCCGCGGGCCTCCGATTCGTGCCCGGCACGGTCATGTCCCGCCCGCTCGACGCCGGGGCGGTCGAGCCGCGGGCGGTCGTGGCCGCCACGGCGGCCGGTGGAGGAATCGTCCCGGCCGCGATCGCGATCGCGCTCCCGTTCGTCGCGCCGCGGCGCCGGCTCGACCGCCGCCCGCGGCGGCACGTCGTCGGCCGACTGGGGACGGGGAGCCTGCGGGCGGGGTGGCCGCGGGGCGGGTTCGGCGGCCGGAACGAGCCCCAGTTCCGCGGCGAGTCCACCCCAGTCGGTGCGGGGGGCGGCGGGGGCCGGTTTGTCCTGACGGGCGGCCGGCGCGGGGCGGGCCGGCGGCACGGCCGCGGCGGCGGGCCGCGGCGGCTGGGCGGCGGGCTTGGCCGCGGGCTGCGCCCCGAGCGACTCGGCGAGACTGGCCCACGGGTCGGGCTTCTGATCGTGTTCGGACATCGATGGTTTCCAGCGGGGCGGAGTATCTGCAGGCGGTCCGGGAGCGGCGCTCACGTTTCGGCGCCGCGGGCCACTGCGGCAAGATACTACAAACCCGCCTGGGATGGCAGACGGCGGTCGTTCGCGGCCCGATCCCCCGCGGCCCGATCCCCCGCGGCCTGGGCGGCCGGAAGGGTGAGTCGCCCCTCCGGCGTATCCCTGTCCGGCTCATCGGGGGGTCTCAAGGCGTCTCAAGGCGTCGGCAGGCGAGCCAGGGAGCGGATCATGCTGCCGTTGTCGGCGACGTCGAACAGCGGGCGGTAGGGGCTGGCGAGGCTCCTGCGAGCGCGGCCGGCCGGATACCAGACGAGGTTCACAGAGAGGTTCCAGGCGGACGGAGCGTAGGTCACGCTCGTCGTGCCCGCCGGACCGATCGGCACCGTCTGGGAGGAGGCCGGCAGCAGGTAGGTGAAACTGCCCTCCATCGCGAGCGACCTGGCCATCGGGGCCCGGACCGTCGAGCCCACGACGCCCTGGCCGTTGCCCGAGGCGCCGCCCCAGATGCGGGCCTCGTTGGCGTCGCCGAAGTGGAGCCGGTAGAAGGCCGTGTAGAGATCGACCGTGCTCGCCACGCCGGGCGTCGCGATGAACGACGCGGGAGAGAACGACCCGATCTGCTCCATCGCGTTGAACGCGCCCCAGAAACCGAGTTCGTGGTAGCCCCAGACGTAGCTGAGTTCGCCGCGGATCTGGGCGACATCGACGTTCTCGAAGTAGCTGTCGCTGAGGTAGTCGTACACCGCACCACCCTGCAGGCCGCGGCCCTCGAAGGCGCGGGTGAAGAACCCGGTGGTCACGAACACCTGCTGCCGCGAGTTGCCCGGCAGCCGGCTGGCGGCGTCGTTGAAGGTCGGCTGCTGGAAGTTGGTCTGCACGGCGCGGGCGCCCAGCTGCCAGCCGATGCCGAAGGCGTTCCAGAAGGGCATGGCCCAGTTGAGGTATTCGTTCGTGCCGTAGTTGCCCAGCAGGCCGAAGTTGGACTGGTTCTGGAAGGACGTGATGCCGGCACCGGCGGTGAAGTCGCGATACCACCGCCAGCCGTAGTAGGGCTTGCCGAACTGCCGCAGCCAGGCGCAGAACCGGCCGTCGTGCGGCCAGCAGGTGAGCAGGCCGCCCGTCTCCTCGCAGGCGAACGGATCGTCGTAGAACGACTCGACGTGCAGTTGGGCGGGGTACTCGCCCATCCACATGCCGCCGTCGGCCCCCGGCCCGGGCTGCTCGAAGCCCTCGGTCGCGTAGCCCTGGTCGCCGAAGCCGTAGCCGCCGCCATCGGTCATGTCGGACGGCATGGTGTTGATCACGATCGACGGATCGTCGGCGCCGGTGATGGACCGGGCCGCGGGGGGTGGCAGGGTCTGGCCCGCGGCGCCGGGGCTCGCCGGCAGGCGGCCGGGCACCGAGGTGTCGTCGATGGCCGCCGCCTGGGGGGCACGGGCCATCACCGACGGCAGACCGTCGGCATTCATGGCCAGACGCTCGCGTCGCGGCGCCTGGGACGTGGTGGTCGGATTGAAGCGGGGTGCGAGACCGCCGCCGAGCGGGGCCGCGGCGACGTTCGCCGGCCGCACGGGCGTGCCCTCGACCGCCAGCACCGGACGGCCCGCCTCGCCCTGGGGGCTGCGAAACACGCTGACATCGCCGAGGCCGGGGAGCGAGAACTGGCCGTCGTTGGGGGTGCTCGCGCGGAAACGGCCGGGGAGGCGGTTGTCGCTCCTCCAGTCGCCGGTCGGGGCAGCAGGCCTCGGCCTCGGCGCCGCGACCTGTTGCGGCTGCGGGCTCCGCGGCCTGCGAGCCGGGGCGACCGCGGGCACGTCGGCCGGCAGGCCGACCGAGGCAGGGGGCGGGGTGAGCGGCGCGGCGGTCGCAGCGGCCGGCGGGACCGGGGCGGGGGCTTTCGCGACGGACGACGCCGTCGTCGCCTTCGCGGTGGAGGTGTCACCGGCCTTGGCAGCGACGCCGGTCGCGGCCGCGGGGGCGGGTGTCTCCGTCGCCACGGTCGTCGTGGCGGCACGGTGGGGCGTCCACTGCAGCTGGGAAGGCCCGGCGGAAGGTGCCATGGCCGCGGGCTGCTGTGCCAGTCCCGTCCCACCGCCAAGCAGGCAGCACGCCAGCGACAGGCCCACGAGCCGCCGCGATCCGTTCGAAACGCCCATGACAATCTCCTTCCGATCCGACAGGGTGGCAGGTCTGGATAGACCGCCATTCGTCAATCGGTAGAGGTATCGTCTTCGGCACGACCGAAACTTCCGCCAAAATCCACGCGACAGGCAAGGGTTGCCTATCCTGCGCAGTCGAGCGCCGCGGAAAGGTCGGCGATGAGATCCGCGGCGTCCTCGATGCCGCATGCCAGGCGGATCATGTTGTCGGGGATGCGGAACGCCGCCCGTTCGGTGGGCGAGTAGTTCCAGTAGCTCATCACGAGCGGCTGCTCGATCAGCGATTCCACGCCGCCGAGGCTCGGTCCGATCCGCGGAATCGTCACGGCATCGATGACACGGGCCGTCTGCCGCCAGTCGGCATCCTTGACGAAGAACGTCACCAGACCCCCGAAACCCCGCATCGTGCGGGTCGCGAGCTGGTGGTAGGGATGGCTCTCCAGGCCGGGGTAGAGCACGCGCTCCACCCGCGGATGGCTCTCCAGGAACCGGGCGACCGCCAGCCCGTTGGCGTTGTGCCGCTCCATCCGCAGGGCCAGGGTCTTCAGGCCGCGTTCGAGCAGGTAGGCGTTGTGGGGGGAATTGACGCCTCCCATGATGCCGCGCAGGTGCCGGACGGGCTGGATCACGTCGGCGGCACCGATGACCACGCCCGCCAGCAGGTCGTTGTGACCGCCGAGGTATTTCGTGGCGGAGTGGAGGACGAAGTCCACTCCCGCCTCCAGGGGCCGCAGGTTGTAGGGCGTGCAGAGCGTGGCGTCGATCAGCGACAGCACGCCGTGCCGCCGGCCGATGTCGGCGAACCGGGCGATGTCGACGACGCTGAGGTGCGGATTGGTCGGCGACTCGCTGACGATGAACTTCGTCCGCGGCGTGATGGCCGCCTCCATCGCGGCGTAGTCGCAGGTCGGCACCTCGCGGAACACGACGCCGAATCGCGTCAGGTGCTTCCGGCAGAACTCCCGGCTGCGGTGGTAGCACTCGTCGAAGAAGACGATCTCCTCGCCCGCGTTCAGGTGGGCCATGAGCAGGCCGACCAGGGCGGCCATGCCGCTGGAAAACAGCACCGCCGACTCGCCCCCCTCGATGCTCGCGAGTTTCTCCTCCACGACCCGCTCGCCGGGATTGCCGTAGCGGCCGTACTCCTCACGGGGCTGCTTCTGCTCGATGAAGTCGATGATCGACTGGGTGTCGGGGAACGTGTAGGTGCTCGACGCGAAGATCGGGTCGGTGATCGAGAATCCCGGCTTGAGACGGGCCTCTCCGGCGTGGACGGCGGTGGTGGAGGGGCCGAGGGGGCCGGAGCGGGCCGGGCCGTTGGCGTCGGGGATGGGCATGCCGAATCCTGCGGAAAGCGTCGAGACGATCGAGTCTAGTTGAGCCCCGGACGACCGACAAGGAACGCCGGACCGTGGGCCGCGGGCGTCGAACCGGACCCGCGGAGCGCACACGCCGCTCGTGACGGCGGCCCGAAAGGGCTTCGATCGCTACACTCTCTCTCCATGCGCACCACCAGCCCAACCCCCGCTCCGCCCGATGAACGGGCGGCCGCCGCCGTCGGTCCGGCGGCCCGGCCGCTCGTGCCTCCCCGCCGCGTATGGATCACCGTCGCATCGCTCGCGGCGGCCATGCTGCTCGTCCGCGGAGGCTGGCTCGAGCCGATCGTCGGGGGCATCGTCGATCAGGCCGTCCGCAACATCATCACGCTCATCCTCTGCTTCTCGGCGCTGGTGTCGGTGATGCTCTGGTTCCTGCGGGAGAGCGGCCACACCGCCGCGATGAAACGCGGCGTCCTCGGCGGCCTGCTCGCGATGGTCGCGGTGGGCCTGGCGGTGCTGCGAATCGAACGGGTCTCCGGCGACCTCGTGCCGGAGTTCGTGTTTCGGTGGAGCCCATCGCGGGACCGGCTGCTCCCGCACCATCCGGCCGCGACCTCCGCCCCGCCGGGAACGCCGGCGGCGGCATGGCAGGCGACGGCCGACGACTTCCCGCGATTCCTGGGGCCGACCGGCCGGTGTGCCGTGGACGGCGTCGTGCTCGATGCCGATTGGGAGGCGCGGCCGCCGCGACCGCTGTGGCGGCGGGCGATCGGCGCCGGCTGGGGCGGGTTCGTCACCTGCGACGGCCACGCCGTGACGCTCGAACAGCGGGGCGACGACGAGATCGTCTCGTGCTGTGCGGTGGCCACGGGGACGCCGGAGTGGGCGGTGGCGGTGCCGGCCCGTCATGAGACCGTGCTGGGCGGCGTGGGCCCGCGATCGACGCCCACGATCGCCGACGGCGTCGTGTACACGCACGGGGCGACCGGCTGGCTGCACGCGATCGACGGCGGCAGCGGCCGCGTGCTCTGGAAGAAGAACGTGCTCGACGAACTGGGCATCGACCCGGCGGCGCACGCGGCCATGGTGTCGTGGGGGCGGGCGGGCTCGCCGCTGGTCACCGACGACCTGGTGATCGTGCCTGCCGGCGGACCGCGGACGCGACGCCAGGCGAGCGACCCCGAGTTCCTCGCCCTGGTCGCGTTCGACCGCGCCAGCGGCGATCGCCGCTGGACGGCAGGCGACGAACAGATCAGCTACGTCACGCCGCAGCGGGTCACGTTCGGCGGACGGGACATGATCCTGAGCATGAACGAGGGGCACGTGGCCGGCTACGACCCCGGCGACGGCCACGAGATCTTCGCGCATCCCTGGCCCGGCCATTCCAACTCCGATGCCAGCTGCTCGCAGCCGGTGCCGATCGGCGACACGCGGCTGTTCCTCTCCAAGGGCTACGGCATCGGTGCCGCGGTCGTGGTGATCGAGGAGCACGCGGGCGAACCCTGGACGCTCGGCGAGGTGTGGCGGAACGGCGGGCTTCTCAAGACGAAGTTCACGAACGTCGCCGTCCACGACGGCCACGCCTACGGGCTCTCCGACGGCATCCTCGAGTGCGTGCGGCTCGAGGATGGCGCCCGGCGCTGGAAGGCGGGCCGCTACGGCCAGGGGCAGGTGCTGCGGGTGGGGGATCTGCTGCTCGTGCAGGCGGAGCCGGGCGAGGTCGTGCTGGTCGAGGCCTCGCCGCGAGGGCACGCCGTGCGTGGTCGTCTGGCCGCCATCAGCGGGCAGACCTGGAACAACCTCTGCCTGTCGGGCCGCCGGCTGCTCGTGCGCAACGCGGAGGAGGCCGCCTGCTACGAACTGCCGGTCGTCACGGCGGCGGCTCCGCGGGATGCCGCGCCGTGAGCGATCTCGCCGGACGGACCGCGCTCGTCACCGGCTCCACGCACGGCATCGGCCGCGAGGTGGCGATCGCGCTCGCGGCGGCCGGCGCACGCGTGGCCGTGCAGGGACGTTCCCGCGAGGCGGCCGACGCGCTGGCGGCCGCGCTGGCCCGCGACGGCCGGCATGCGGGCACGTGGCTGGCCGATCTGTCCGACGGGCAGGAGGTCGAGCGGCTGCTGGCCGACGTGGGCCGCACGCTGCCGCAGCTCGACACGCTCGTGCTGGTGGCGGGGGCCGACGTGCTCACCGGGCCGGCGGCGCGGTGGAGCTTCGAACGCAAGCTCGACGCACTGCTGCGGGTGGACGTCGTGGCCACGATGCTCCTGGCCCGTGGACTCGGCCGCTGCATGCGGGAACGCGGCGGGGGCTCGATCGTGACGATCGGCTGGGATCAGGCGGCCACCGGCATGGAGGGGGACAGCGGCGAGCTGTTCGCGGCCACGAAGGGGGCCGTCATGGCGTTCACGCGGAGCCTCGCCAAATCGCTGGCGCCGCAGGTGCGGGTCAACTGCGTGGCGCCCGGTTGGATCCGCACCGCGTGGGGCGAGGGGGCCAGCGACGAGTGGCAGCAGCGGGCGGTCCGCGAAAGCATGCTCGGCCGCTGGGGCACGCCCGCCGACATCGCGGCGGCGGTGGCGTGGCTGGTCTCGCCGCAGGCGTCGTTCGTGACCGGCCAGGTGCTGCCGGTCAACGGCGGCTTCCGTCCCGCCTGACACGGCGGCGTCAGAACGTCACCACGCGGCGGTCCCCGTCCTCGCGGGCGGGCGGTAGTGCCTGGCGCATCACGGAGGCGTCGAGCGCCGCCACGCGGTCGGCGTGGTGGGGGATGCCCGCGGCGTCGAGGAAGTTGGCGAGCAGGCGGAACCCGTGTCGCGTGAGGATCGATTCCGGATGGAACTGCACGCCGTACAGGCGGTCGGCCTCGTGGGCCAGCGCCATGACCGTGCCCTCGTCATCCCGTGCCGTGACGGCGAAGCCGGCCGGCAGCGAGCCGGCGGCGACGACCAGCGAGTGATACCGGCAGACGGTCATCGGGCTGGGGATGCCCGCGAACAGGTTGACCGCGTCGTGGTGGACGAGGCTGGTACGGCCGTGCACCGGCTCGCGGGCGCGGACCACGTCGCCGCCGGCGGCGGCCGCGATGGCCTGGTGGCCGAGGCAGACCCCGAGCACCGGGATCCGTCCGCGGCAGCGGCGGATCGCCGCCACGGAGCAGCCGGCCTCGGCGGGCGTGCAGGGCCCGGGCGAGATCACCACCGCCTGCGGCTCGAGCCGCAGCAGGTCGGCGGCGTCGATCGCGTGGCTCGAGACGACCGCCGTGGCCGCGCCGAGCAGCTGGAGGTGACGCGCCAGGTTGAAGACGAAGCTGTCGTGGTTGTCGAGGACGACGATCATGGCCGGACCTCCGCGGCGTCGGGTGGGCCGGCCGCGGCCGCGTCGGCCGCGAACGACTCGAGCACCCGCAGCATGCCCTCGGCCTTGTGGAGCGTCTCGGCGTACTCCGCGGCGGGGTCGCTGCGGGCGGTGATCCCGCCGCCGACCGCGAAGCGGATCGAGTCGGGGCCGACGACGAACGTGCGGATGAGGATGTTCCAGTCGGCCGAGCCGTCGAAGCCGAGGTAGCCCAGCGAGCCGCAGTAGGCGCCGCGCGAGAACCCCTCCTCCGCGGCGATGATCTCGCAGGCCCGCCGCTTGGGCGCGCCGGTCACGCTGCCGCCGGGGAGGGCGGCCGCCAGCGCGTCGAGCGGCGTGAGCCCGGGCCGCAGCCTGCCGGCGACGATCGACACGAGGTGCTGCACGTAGCGGTAGCGTTCGAGGCGGCAGAGCGACTCCACGTGCACGCTCTCGGGCGTGCAGACCCGCGACAGGTCGTTCCGCACGAGGTCCACGATCATCACGTTCTCGGCCCGATCTTTCTCGCTGGCCTCGAGCTCCTCGCCGGCGTAGAGGTCGGCCTCGGGGCTGGCGAGCATCCGGCGGGTGCCCTTGATGGGGTGCATCCGTACGATGCCGCGTTCGACCTTCAGGAGCCGCTCGGGGGACATGCTCACGATCGTCGCCGGGCCTGCGGCGAACCAGGCGGCGAAGGGAGCGGGATTCAGCGCCCGGCCGCGGCGGTAGAGCTCCAGCGGATCGATGGCGGCCGCCAGCGTGAGCTGTTGGGCGAGATTGACCTGGAAGATGTCACCCGCCCGGACCAGTTCGATGCCGGTCCGGACCATCTCCAGGTAGGTGGCCTGCGACTGCGTGGAGACGATCTCGCCCCGGCCCGGGATGGCGTGGCCCGGCAGGACGTGGCCGGCCGCGGGTGGCACGCACGCATTCGCCGGCGGCGTGGGCGGCGGTCCCGCGTCCGCGGCGTCGAGCGCGGCCACGAAGGCCTCCAGTCGCTCCCGGGCGCGGGTCCGCCTGGCGACCGGATCGGTCGCCGGCACTCCCTGGGAGACGATCCAGCCGCGGCCGGTGTCGTGGTCGAACCCGCAGACGACGTCGTAGGCGTGGAGCGACACCAGCGGCACGCCCCCGGCCTCGGCAGCGGCCGGCAGTCCGAGCATGAGCAGGCCGCAGTCGTACGAGATGAGGCCCGCGACGCCGCCCTGGAACGCCGGCAAGGCGGGAATCGTCGGGCACTGCAGGTCGGCCAGCAGCGACCGCAGCCGCGCGAACGCCTCCCGCACGCGTTCGGCATCGCGGCCGTCGCCCCGCGACACGACCTCGAGTGACAGGATCGGGTCGAAGGCCACGAACGAATGCCGGCCGAGCCGTGGCGTGGCCCGGCCCGGCCCGCCGCCTGCGGCGGACGCCGTCGGCTGTTCCGGGGCCGCGGTGGCGTCGAGCACGGCACTGTCGAGGAACAGGCAGCCGCGCCTCCCTGCGAGCCGCTCGAACACCGCGGTGGCTTCGACGCCGGCCTGCATGTCGGCGACCAGTGCGCCCGCGGCGGTGAACCAGCGACGGGCGATCCATCGTCCGGGCCCGGGGGCGTCTGGGGTGCCTGCCGATGGGTGCATGCGAGCTTCACGCCCCTGCCGTGCCTGGGAGGAACTGCGATCGGTGAGGGGGCGAGTGGCACATTACGCCCCCGGCCGCCGGGGCGGCAAGGTTTCAGACCGTCCGCCGCCCAGCCCGTGCGTTTTTGGCGTTGACCGCCGCGGCCTTCGTGTTTTACACCAGCCGTCGTCAGGGGTGCGGTGGGGTTGAATCCCCCGAAAGAGCCTGTCGTGCTTCGGCCGCGGCGTGTGCGCGGGGGCACGCGGCTCGGCCGGCAGCCACACGGGAGGTTTCGATGTCGTGTCCGCGTTCGCGTGGCGGCGTGCGAGGCCGCAGATCGGGGCCTTCGCCCTCGAGGCTCGGGCACTGCCTGGGAGTGGAGAGCCTGGAGCAACGCAGGCTGCTCGCCATCCTTTACTGGGATCCCGACAGGGTGGGGAGAAACAACCTGGTGGCGACGGGGGCCGGCCTCGGCGGCTCGGGCGTCTGGACGGAGGGCGGCGCCGCGGTCTGGTTCGACCCCACGCGTGCCGGGGGTATCGGAGCCCACGTCAGTTGGAGCAGCGGCCGCGGCGATATCGCCGTGTTCTCGGGCCCGGCGGGAGGCACGGTGACGATTGCCGGCCGCGTGTCGGCGAGCGCCGTCGTCTTTCGCGGGGCGGGGTACGTCGTGGGGGGCGGGAGCTTCGAGACCGCTGCCGCGGGGACCACGTTCAAGGCGGTCGTCGCCGCCCGGTTCGACACCCCGATCGCCGGCACGGGAGGCGTCGTGAAGACGGGGGTCGCCACGCTCACGCTCGGCGCCGCCCTCGACACGTACACCGGCGACACGAGGCTCGTCGCGGGAACGCTCGACGTCCGCGGCACGCTTCAGAGCCAGATCGTGCCTGCGGGCGGCACCGCGCAGGGGGTGATGTTCCACGATCCGGACCTCGCCGCCGCGGTGCGCGAGGCGCTGGGCGTCGATCCGAACGTCTGGCTGACGCCCGCGGTCATCGCGAGCTGCCCGCCGATCGAGTCTCTGACCCTCGATGGCAACATCGTGGGCGACCTCACGGGCATCGCGAACCTGCCGTCACTGACGTCGCTGGAGCTGATCCCGGGCGACACGGGGGCCGCGCCGCAGGGGATCAAGAGCCTCGCGCCGCTCGCGTCCCTCTCGAGACTGACGACGCTCACGCTCGAGCATGTCGGGCTGACCGATGCGTCTCTGGCGACCTTGCCGACGCTGCCGTCGCTCGCCCGGCTCGACGTCCGCTCCAATGGCCTGGCCGCCGTGCCGGCGGCGGTGGCCGCGCAGCCGCGGCTGGGAACGCTCCGCGTCCATGGCAACCCGCAGCTCGCCGACAGCCCGCGGACCGGGCTGGCAGCGCTCAGGGGCAGGCCGATCGACGTCGACGTGGCCCCCGATCGCCCCGAGATCGCCACGAGCATCGCCGACCTCGCGGCCCGACTCTACTTCCTGCCGCTCGAGATGCTGGAGTACGTGACCGACACGATCGTCTTCCAGCCGTACTCGGGCGCGATGAAGGGGCCGCTGGCCACGCTGCAGACCGGCGCCGGCAACGACTGGGACACCAATGCGCTGCTGGCGGCGGTCTACGCCGCCGCCGGCATCCCCACCCGGTACGTGGCCGGGGTGATCGAGGTGACCGAAAGCCAGCTCCTCGACTACGTCGGTGCGCGGGACGTGGCGGCCGCCGGCACGATCCTCGCCGCGGCCGGGCTCGGGCACGATCAGTACGCCAACCACCTCAGGCACACCTGGATCGAGGCGCTCGTGACGGTCCCGGCGACCGGCCGGCAGGCCTGGGTGCCTCTCGACGCCTCCTGGAAGCTGCGGGACTTCCGGCCCGGCGTCCCCGACATCCTCGCGCAGGTGCCCTTCGACCCCCGGGAGGCCGACTACCTGGCGAACCCCGCCTGGCAGAGGCGGTCGACGGCCGAATACTACGAGGCGAAGGTGGCGGGCTGGCTCGCGCAGAACCGGCCCGCGCTGACGATCGCCGACGTGGGCTACGACGGGCCGATCCGCCAGCAGTCGTTCGCAGTGCTGCCGTCGGCGCTGCCCTACGCCGTGGTCAGCCAGCCGGCCGAGGCGGCGCGGCCGGCCGCCGTTCCCGCCGCCGCCGGTCACACGGTGACCATCCGGCTCGCCAACGGTGCGACGCAGCTTTTCGGCGACGCCGGCGTGTCGTTGGCGGTCGCCGACGTCGCGCTCGCCCGGCTCACGATCGATCCGGGGCTCGACGGGCGGCCGACGCTGCGGCGGGATGGCGTCGCGGTGGCGACCGCCCGCGTCGCGGTGCCGAACCCCTCCGGAACCCTGCTGACGCTCAGGATCACCGTCACGGCGCCGGCCGGCGGCCCGACCTACGAGCGCACCTTCACGCGGCCGGCCGACCGCTTCATCGCCATCGGCCTCGACGCCAACCAGTTCTCCGAATCGCTGCTCGTCGCCAAGCGGGCCGTGGCCAACGCCCAGCAGATCGCCCTGGCCAACGGCGCGGCCATCGACCGCGACCAGGCGATCGGCGGCCTGCTCGACCTGGCGATCGCCTCCTACTTCACGGCCGCGAACGCCGACGAGCAGTCGCTCGCCGCCCTCACCTCCGCCGTCGCCAACCGCACGGCCGTGGCCCTCGGGATCGCCACCAGCGGACCGACCCTCGCCGCCACGACGACGGCCGGCCCGCAGTTTCCCTACCTTCCCGACCGGATGGGGATCGACGTGCCGGCCAACGTCGCCGGGGGCTTCCCCATCGATCGGAGCACGCGGGCCGTCGATCTGTCCCGAGACCTGCTGATGGGGTGCGCGAACTCGTCGCTCGAGGGGCTCACGCTCGAGGAGCTGACGAACTTCGAGAGCGTGTCGACGATGAAGGCGTTCCAGTTGGCCGTCGCCGCGGCGGGGGGATTCGGGAATCTCGTCGCGATCGACGCCGGCAACGTGGCCTCGATCGGCACGTTGCTGCCGGGCGTACGGCCGGAGATCGCGCAGACGATCACCGATGCCGTCGTGCGCGGCGTCGCCGCCTATCCCGGCACCGCGTTCACGGCGCTCGTGCCACGGAACGAGATCACGGTCGGAAACGGCGCGGCCGACGGGCAGTGGCGGGGCGTCGGCTACACGCTCACGATCGCCGCGACCGGCCAGACCGTCGGCTTCATGATCCAGGGGAGCGTGGGCGGCGGGCCGGTGCTGACCTACGGCGGTGCGACGTCGCGGCTCGCGGTCGTGCCGCCCGTGATCAGGCCGACGCCACTGGCCTGGGGGCCCGACAAGGAGGCGGGGGATCCCGTCAACGTCGCCAACGGCAACGTCTACCACGAGGAGACCGACGTCGAGATTCCGAACCTCGGACAGCCGCTCGCGTTCCGACGCCGGTACGACGCCATCCACACGGTCTCGGGCGTGGCGGGCAGCCCGGCGGCCTGGTCGGACCGCGGTCTGGGGGAGGGCTGGTCGTTCACCCACGCCGACCGGATCGAAATCGGCGCGGAGGGCGCCGGGACGGTCACCTGGTTCACGGCCGATGGCATGCGGCTGGTGTTCACCGCCGCGACCGGCGGCGGCTGGTCGAACCCGGCCGGGCTGTTCGGCGTGCTGTCCGGGTCGGCCGCGGCCGGGTTCGTCTGGAGGGACCATGACGGCGGCACCGTGACGTTTCGTCCGACCGTCTCCGGCGCGTGTCCGCTCGGCACGCAGGCGGACCGGTTCGGCAACGGCCTGGCGATCACCTACGTTCCCGGCACGAACCGGATCGCACGGGTCAGCGACCTCCGCGATGCGACCCGCTGGCTGGCGTTCACCTACAACGCGGACCCCCGGCCGCACATCGTCCAAGTCGCCGACTTCACGGGCCGCGCGTGGAACTACGCATATGCCGCGGGGCGGCTGGCGACGGTCACGGCGCCGGTGCCGGCCGCGGGCGTCGCCGCGCCGGTGGTGCGGTATGGTTACCACGCGGACGCCGCCCGCCGGGGGCTGCTGGCGAGCGTGACCGACCCGGCCGGTTCCACGACGTCGTGGGAGTACTACGCCAACCGCCGCGGCTTCCGGGTCACCGACGCGGAGGGACTGCGGCACAGCTTCTCCTACAATCTGCACCGCCGGCAGTCGGCCTTCGTCGACGAGCGCGGCTTCGTCACCCGGTATGCCTACGACGACGCGGGCAACCTCCTCGAGGTACGGCACCCCGACCGCACGAGCGAGCGGTCGACGTGGTCGGCCGCGGGACTCAAGCTCTCCGCCACCGACGTCTACGGGGCGACGACGGCCTTCACCTACGACGGCGGAACCGGCAAGGTGACCGGCGAGACCGACCCGCTCGGCGGCGTCACCACCTACGACTACACCGCCGGCGCCTGTCGCGACGTCGCCGCCATCACGCGGCTCAACCGCCCGAACGACCCGTCGGACGACGTCGTCACGCGCTTCGAGTACGACGTCTCCGGATTTCTCACCAGCCGCACCGACGACGCCGGTCCGGGCGGGCTGGGCGCGGTCACCCGCTTCACCGCCGTCGCGGGAGGCCGCGGGCTCGTCGCGGCGACGACATCACCGCGGGGCGTCGTGACGAGCGTCGCCTACAACGCCGCGGGCCAGGTGATCATGCGGCGGGTCGACGTGTCACCCGGTGTCTTCGTGACCGAGACGCATACCTTCGACGCGCGGGGCGGCCTGCTCGCGACGGCCGACGGCGACGGGAACGTCACCACGTTCACCTGCGACGCCCTCGGCCGCAGGACGGGTGAGCGGTCCCCCGATCCGGACGGCGCCGGCCCCCTCCCTGCGGTGACGGTGGCGCATGCGTACGACGCCGTCGGCAACCGGGTGGCGTCGATGCAGGGCGACGGTCGGGTGGTGCGCATGGCCTACGACCGGCGGCAGCGGGAGGTGAGACGCACGGCCGCCGACGGCACCTTCACGCTCGTCGGCTACGACGCCGCCGGAAACAGGGCGACGGAGACCGACCCGCTCGGCCGCGTCACCCGCTTCGTGT
>Ga0214917_10003050_pt1 | contig 19793 bp, 16 predicted proteins | sample LL_1208_BB_MetaG_FD_177983 | JGI IMG/M metagenome (GOLD analysis project Ga0214917, IMG submission 177983) | Freshwater microbial communities from Lake Lanier, Atlanta, Georgia, United States - LL_1208_BB | ecosystem: Environmental > Aquatic > Freshwater > Lake | place: USA: Georgia | collected...
CTCGCTGGGTCCATGAAAATCTCGAGAAGTTCTATACTCGCGACCAATGAGCGATCTTGGAAAGCCCGCCGCCGAGCCCTTGATCGTGAGCGTGTCGGGGCTCCGCGGGGTGGTGGGCGAGTCGCTCACGCCCGAGGTGGCCGCCCGTTACGCCGCCGCCTTCGCCGCCACGCTGCCCGCCGGGCCGATCGTGCTCGGCCGCGACGGCCGGGAGAGCGGGCCGATGCTCGCGACGGCGATCGCGACGCGGCTCTCACTCGCGGGTCGCGACGTGATCGACTGCGGCGTGGCCGCCACGCCGACGGTGGGCATCGCCGTCCGCGAGCACGCCGCCGCCGGCGGCATCCAGATCTCGGCCAGCCACAACCCCGCCCGCTACAACGGGCTGAAACTGTTCGGGGCGGCGGGCCGGGTGCTGCCGGCGGCTGCCGGGAAACCCGTGCTCGCGGAGTTCGAACGGCTGGCGGGAGACCGGGGCGTGGCCGCGCCGGCCGGCCGCGTGGGCAGCGTCTCGGTCGCCGATGCGACCGCCGCGCACGTCGCGCTCGTGACCGCGCTCGTGGACGTGGCCGCGATCCGCCGCCGGCGGCCCCGCGTCTGGATCGACTGCGGCCACGGGGCGGGCAGCCGCGTGGCCCTGCCGCTGCTCGACGCGCTCGGGTGCGACGTGGTGGTCGAAGGGGCCGAGCCCGACGGCCGGTTCGAGCACGAGCCCGAGCCGACGGCCGAAAACCTCGCCGGGCTTTTGCCACGGATTCCGGCCGCCGGAGCCGCGATCGGTTTTTTCCAGGATCCCGACGCCGACCGGCTGGCCATCGCCGACGCGACCGGCCGCTACCTCGGCGAGGAGGCCACGCTCGCGCTCTGCGTCGAGGCCGTGCTCGCGAAGACGCCGGGGCCCGTCGTGGTCAACTGTTCCACGAGCGGCATGACCGCGGCGATCGCGGCCCGCCATGGCGCGGCCTGCCGCGTCTCCGCCGTCGGCGAGGCCAATGTGGTGGACGCGATGCTGGCTTGCGGGGCCGCGATCGGCGGCGAGGGCAACGGCGGCGTGATCGATCCGCGGGTGGTGCTCGTCCGCGACTCAGCCATCGCGATGGCGCTCGTGCTCGAGCGGATGTGTGCGGGCGACCAGCCCGTGAGTGTGGCCGACCTCGCCGCCGCTCTGCCGCCGTTCGCGATGAGGAAGACGAAGGTCGCCCTCTCGCCCGCCACGCGCGGGCCGGGCCTGGTCGCCGGGCTCGACCGGATCGCCGCGGCGTTTCCGGAGGCCCGCGCGAGCCGGCTCGACGGTCTGAGGCTCGACTGGCCCGGCGGCTGGCTGCTCGTGCGGTCAAGCAACACCGAGCCGATCGTGCGGCTCGTGGCCGAGCAGGCGGTGGGCGAGGACGGGGATGCGACGGCAGCCGCCATGGTGGAGGCGGCGCTCGCACGGGCGGCGGCGGCCCTCGGTGGGTGAAAGGGGGCCGGCTTGGGCGATCCCGGCAGCGACGCGGTCGCGACGGCGACCGACGAGGACCTCGCCGCGCTCGCCGCCCGCGAGGGCTCCGATGGCGTGGCGTTCACCGCGCTCGTGGAGCGGTTTCGGGATCGGGTGTGGCGGGTCTGCTGGCGGTTGATGGGCAGCCGGCACGACGCCGAGGACGCCGCCCAGGAGGTCTTCGTGCGGCTGTTCTTCGACCGCGGCAAGTTCGCCGGCCGCAGCCGCTACTCCACCTGGCTGCACGGCGTGGCGATCCGCACCTGCCTGACCCTGCGCCGATCGCGGTCGCGGCGGCGGAAACGGGAGACGACGGAAGTGGGCGAGGGCCCGCCGCCGACCGAGACGCATGCCGCCACAGGCCCCGATCCGGCGACGGCGGTGGCCGCGGCCCAGGATCTCGAGCGGGTGCTCGGCGGGCTCGACGAGGAGGACCGGGCGCTGATCCTGATGAAGTTTGCCGAAGGACACGACTACGAGGCCCTGGCGGAGATGTTCGACTCGACGCCGGGTGCCCTGCGCATGCGGGTCAGCCGGATCCGGGAGAAGCTGGCGGCGAAATAGAAGCCCCCGGCGCGAGCCGGGGGACGGTGGCGTCGCCGACCGACCGGCGCCCCATGCCGAAGGGTTTGCGGACGACGGTTGGAGTGGGTGGCGGGGTGGCATTCGGCCCGCAGTCCCCGGGCTTGCGCCCGGGGTTTCTATGGCGCGGGGGGCGAGCGCTGAGTCTGGCGAAATAGAAGCCCCCCGGCGCGAGCCGGGGGACGGTGGCGTGGCCGACCGACGAACGCCCAAAAATATTTGTGACATGGCTCGCCCGGCCGGCTACTCACCTTTTGTCGCCCGGGATCGTGGCCGCGAGGCTGCGGGGTGACGCCCGAAACCCCCTGCTGCAAGCCGACTCGATGGACCTGCTCGAGAGCCTCGCCGAGGTGAACGTGCCGCCGGTGCCCGAGGCGCCGGAGTTCACGGCCGGCGTGCGGCGGAAGCTCCACCCGCGGCTGCTCGCGGCCCACGTGGCCGGATTCGCCCTCCAGGCGCTGCCCTGGGCGGCGGTGCAGTTCGTGGGGCTGGTGCTGGCGGCGGTGCGGTTCAGCGTGACGGGCACCTGGCCGAAGGGCCCGGTGGCCGGCCGCGACGGGGCTTCCCGGGAGACATGACAAGACACGCCGGCACGGCTGCCGGCAGTTGGCACGCGGGCCAACAGGAACTTTCCCGCGGTTTGGCTCCGGCGGTCCACGAGGGACTCGCCGGCGCCGGGGAGGATGAACGACGATGAACGACGTGGTGTTGGTTGGACAGACGGCCGTGCAGACGGCCCAGGAGACGGTGAACGCCTCGAGGGAGGCGCTCGTGGACAGCTTCACCCTGGCCTGGAGCCAGGTGATCATGCTGGCCCCGAAGATGGTGGCGATGGTGGTGGTGCTGGTGGCCGGCTACGTGGTGGCCCGCTGGGTCGGCGGACTGATCGGCGTGATCGCCGACAAGATCGGCCTCCAGACGGCGGCCGAGAAGAGCGGCCTGGCCCGCAGCATGCACGACGTCGGCATTCGCCGGCCCGTGCCCGCGATCGTGGGGGGCATCGTGTTCTGGTTGCTCATGAGCGTGTTCGTGATGGCGGCCTTCAGCATCCTCGGCCTGGAGAGCGTCTCGCTCGCCATGCGGGAGGTGGTGAACTACATCCCGAAGGTGCTCGTGGCGACGGTGGTGGTGGTCGTGGGCCTGCTCGCGGCGACCTTCGTCCGCGGCGTGGTGGCCACGAGCGCCGACCGGGTGGGGCTCTCCTATGCGGAGTACCTCGCGGCCGGCTGCTACTGGGTGCTCTCGATCCTGACCTTCATCGCGGCCTTCAACCAGCTGGGCATCCAGTTCGCCCTGCTCGAGAAGCTGATCCTGATCGCGTCGGCCGGTCTGGCGGCGGGCTTCGCCCTCGCCTTCGGGCTCGGCGGCCGCGACGTGATGGCGGGCATCCTTTCGGGCTACTACGTACGGCAGCGGCTCCAGGCGGGTGACCGCGTGAGCGTGGCCGGGCTCGAGGGAACGGTTCGCGAGGTCGGGCCGGTGGCCACGATCATCGAGACCCGCGAGGACGGGGCCGTGTCGCGGCGCTCGGTGCCCAACTCGAAGATGCTCCAGGAGGCCGTGCGGTAGTTTCACGCGGGCGAAGCAGGTTCACGCAGTCAGATGTCGCCGTGCCCTCAAGTCGGCCGGCGACGACAGGCGGCTCCGGGCAGGAGACGCGACCAAACCCGACGGGCCCGCGGTGCGAGAGCATCGCGGGCCCGCGGTATTAGCGGGGCCAGTCGGTGGGCGTGTTGTTGCCCGACGCGGTGTCCCGGCGATTGCCCAACCGCTGCCAGAGTGTGGCGTCGATATCGAACCGCACGCCCCGGACCGACCCGTCACAGGCGGCGGCCGTGATGCCGGAGGCATGGGCGCTGCCGAACAGCGTCCAGTTCGTCACGCCGCGGGTGTCGGCCAGCGGCCGCCCGGCCGTCCAGCGGGCGACGTCCCAGTCGCGACCCTGCCAGGCGTCGCCATTGTCGGCCCCGTCGTTGCCCGTCTCGTATTCGTCGGGATTGAGAAACTTCTCGCCGAGCAGGAGGGTGGTCGAGAACCCGTCGGTCACCTCGTCGGCCCGGATCTCGCTGCGGTGAGAGGAGAGGCCGTTGAACGTCTGCATCCAGATCGACTCACCGTACCAGTTGTCTTCGTTGCAGTTGGCGGTGCTGCACTGGATGCACTGGGGGTAGGTGGACAGGCAGGAGGTCGCCGGGCCAGCCGGCAGGAACGAGCCACCCACCTGCGAGTCGCCGATGTTGATCGCGTAGTCGGTCTTGGCGTATGTCGCCGGTCGCCCGCAGTTGCGGGGCGAATGAGCGCTGCTCGCCGGATAAGCTTTGGCCTTCCGGCGCGACGCACAGTAGAAGGTCTTCACGGCCGTGCTCATCCGCTGCTGCGTGAGCGGAGCGCGGGCGGCGTCATCGAGCCCGGCCCCGAGTTGGTGTAGGTTTTTCTGCTCGATGAAGGGCAGCACCGCGTAGGCCCAGCCGCCGGGCTGGGTCTTGCCGAAGCTGCGGTCGGGCTCGCCACTCCACAGGTAGCCCCAGCCACCGGAGGGAAAATAGCCCTGCAGTTCGAGGTGGGTCGTGCATCCCTGGGCGAGCTGCTTGGCGTTGTTGCGGCAGGTGACGAGGCGGGCGGCCTCGCGGGCCGACTGCACGGCCGGGAGGAGCAACGCCATGAGCAGCATGATGATGCCGATCACGACCAGGAGCTCGACGAGCGTGAACGCACGGCCGCATCGGGCGTCTGTCGACGCCGCAACTCGTGTTTCAGCCATGCCCATGCCCTCCCGCGATCGCCTGTCGGAAGGGCCGCCTCGCCGCTGGTTGCAGGCCTGCGACTCCTCCATCCGAAGACTACGCCGCGTCTGCCCCCGCAGCAAACCCGCGGCGGCGGGCGGCTACTGCCGGATCAGGACGCGGGAGCCCGGGCCGAGGATGTCGAGCAGGTCGTTCAGGTCGCGGATCGACACCACGAGGCTCGCCGGGGCGGCGTCTTCCGCGACCACGGCCGGATCGTCGGCGGCCTGGATCGAGAGGCCGTCGGCGAGCAGGATCGCGGGAGCGGCGGCGGGCCCGGCCGAAGCCTGCGTGGCGGGGTCGCGGCGGACCTCGGCGACCGGCACCGCGCTGCCCACGCGGGGCAGGAACTCGCGGCCCACCGAGACGGGGAAGCTGCCGGCGTAGGCGCCCCCCACCTGGAGGCTGATCCGTCGCCTGGCCACGCTCACCACCGCGTCGAACGGGCCGCGGATCAGCTTGAGGTGTTCGCCGGGCACGAGCTGCATCGGATCGCTGACGCCGTTGATCTTCGCGAGCAACTGCCACGAGACGCCGAGCTGGGCGGCGATCGCCGGCAGCGTCTCGCCGGCGGCCACGACGTGGGGTGGCAGCAGCAGGTCCTGCTGGGAATAGATCACCGTGCCGGCGAGCTGGCCGAGCAGGTCTTCCAGGCGATGGCTTTCCTCGAGGCCGAGCGAAGGGTCGTCGTACCAGACCGAGAGGGCGGTGAGCGCCTCGGCGTAGCGACCGGCCGAGAGCTTGTCGTGGGCGTCGGCCCAGGCGGTGGCGAAGGCGGCCGACGAGGGCAGCGTGCCCGGCGGAGGCGGCATCTCCGGCGGCAACGACGCCGCCGACGGCGGGGCGAGCGCGGCGAGCCGCTCGGCTCGCTCACCACCGTCGCCCGCCGCGACCGCCACGTCTTCCTGGGCGGGCGGCGGAGCCGATTCGGCGGCGAGATAGGTGGGCGCTCCCGGGGGCGGGGCGGCGGCCAGGCCGGCCACGGCCGCGGCGGCGACGGTGGCCTCGGTCAGGCCGCCAGTCGGGGGCGCGGGTGGAGCGGGAGGTGCGAAGGGCGTGGCCGCAACGACCGAAGCCGGTGGAACCGGGGCGGCCGCAGGCAGCGCGTCCGGCGGCTGGGCATTCACCACGGCTGCTGGAGGCGCGGCCGGGAGCGAGGGCGGTGGCCCAACCGGTCCGGGAATGGCCGGAGGAGCGGGTGCGGGAGCGGCTGCCGGAGCTGCGGAGGCTGCCGGCGCTGCAGCCTGCTGCGAGACAACGACCTCCGGCGGCGCGAAGGCGGGAGCCTCGCTCGTGGCCGCCTGACCGGCGTCGTGCGTCGGCCCCTTCTGGACCACGGAATAGGCGCCGTAGAGGATCGTCCCGAACAGGCCGAGCACGATCAGCGGCTTGATCGCTTCCATGGTGTCGTTTCCGCGTTCGGAATGCCGCTCTGGCTTCGACCGGCTGGCCATGTCGCTCGAGTTCCCGGGGGAATGGGCAGGGCATCGTCCCGAGGGCGGCGGGACGGCGAGCGGACGGTAGAGAAGCGCCATCGCCCCCGCCAGACCGCTTGAAGCGAGGTCCGCACAGGCTCCCGGCCCCGGCGTGGCCGCCGCCCGGCGGGCCGGGCAGGTTGGGGGCTTTGAGGCGGGGTGTGTCGCGCGGCCGCCCGGGCGACCCGACGGCCGGAATCGCCGACGGGAGGGGGGTGCGCGTATATTCGGGGGCGTTTTCGGAAGGTCGGCGGAACTGAGGAGGCCCATCTCATGCGGTCGCACGACGTCGATCCCCGCCGGCTGCGGGACGTGGTGGCCGTGGTGCTCGCTGGTGGCCGCGGCGCCCGCCTCGATCCGCTGACCCGCGACCGCGCCAAGCCGGCCGTGCCCTTCGGGGGCAGTTACCGGATCGTCGACTTCGCGCTCTCCAACAGTCTCAACAGCGGGCTCAAGCGGCTCCTGCTGCTCACGCAGTACAAGGCTCGCAGCCTGGACCGCCACCTGAACCTCGGCTGGCACCGGTTCTTTTGCCGCGACATCGGCGAGTTTCTCGACGTCCTGCCGCCGCAGCAGCGGGTCGACGAGCACTGGTATCTGGGCACCGCCGACGCCGTGTACCAAAACATCTATTCGCTCGAGCAGGCCGCCCCGCGGCTCGTGGTCGTGCTGGCCGGCGACCACATCTACAAGATGAACTACCAGGCGCTGATCACGGCCCACGAGGAGAGCGGCGCCGACGTGACCGTGGCCGCGCTGCCGATCCCCCGCGCCGAGGCCGCCGAGTTCGGGACGATGGCCGTGGACGGCTCGGGACGGGTGCGCGGGTTCCGCGAGAAGGTCGCCGACCCGCCTGCCTACGCGGCCGATCCCACGAAGGCCCTGGCCTCGATGGGCATCTACTGCTTCTCGGCCGACTTCCTCCTCGAGCAGCTTCGGCTCGACGCCGACGACCGCGGCAGCCGCCACGACTTCGGCCACGACCTCTTGCCGCGGCTGGTCGAGACCCACGGCGTGCAGGCCTTCCCCTTCCGCGACGAGAACCGCAAGCGCGACGCCTACTGGCGTGACGTGGGCACGCTCGACGCCTACTACGAGGCCACGATGGATCTCGTCGAGGTCGATCCCCAGCTCAATCTCTACGACGAGCACTGGCCGATCCGCACCCACCACCCGGCCTACCCGCCGCCGAAGTTCGTGTTCGCCGACGAGGGGCCCGACGGCCGCCGCGGCGAGGCCACCGACAGCCTGGTCTGCCCGGGGGCGATCCTCTCCGGCGGCCGGGTCCAGCGGTCGATCATCGGCCCCGGCGTCCGCGTCAACAGTTACGCCCGGGTCGAGGAGAGCATCCTCTTCGAGGGCGCCGACATCGGCCGCCACGCGGTGGTGCGGCGGGCGATCCTCGACAAGGACGTGCGGGTGCCCGCCGGGCTGCGGATCGGCGTCGATCCCGAGGAGGATGCCGCGCGGGGCTTGACGGTTTCGGCCGCCGGAGTGACCGTGGTGCCCAAGGGATTCGAGTTCGACGAGGTGGCCGCGGCCCCCGCGGCCCGCGTCGCCCGCGTCCACTGACCTTCAGCCCGCCGCACGGCCGCCGCCCCGATGCCCAAACGCAACGTCATCCTGCTCGTCGCCACGCTGCTCGTGGGCCTGGTCGCCCTCGCGGCCCGGGAGCGGAGCGGCCACGCCCAGCGGTTCGGCGAGGTGCTCGGCGCGATCGAGCGGGGCTACTTCCAGCCCGTCACCGGAGAACGGCTGTTCGACGCGGCCATCGAGGGGGCGGTGGCCACGCTCGACGAGAACTCCGCCTATCTCCGGGACGCGGGCCGCGCCGAGCTCGAAGCGGCGCTCGACCAGCGGTTCGGCGGCATCGGGCTCGAGCTGGCCGTCGAGGAGGCCACCGGGCAGCTCGTCGTGGTGACGCCGGTGTTCCGTTCACCCGCCTGGCGGGCCGGGATCACCGCGGGCGACCGGATCACGGCGATCGACGGCGAGCCCACGCAGGGGCAGCCGCTCCGCGAGTCGGTGCAGCGGCTGCGGGGCCGGGTCGGCGAGCCCGTGTCACTCACCCTGCTGCCGGCGGCGCCGCGATCCGAGACGCTCGATCCGGGCGCGGCGGCCCCCGCCGGCGCGGCCCGTGAGGCCACGCTCGTCCGCGAACTGGTCGAGGTCGAGAGTGTGCAGGGTGATCGGCGCCGGGCCGACGGCTCGTGGGACTGGATGCTCGAAGGAGAGCCGGGCGTGGCGTATGTGCGGATCACCAGTTTCGGCGAGCGGACGGCGGCGGAGTTTTCGACGGCCGTCGAGGCGATCGCCGGCGCGGCGAACCTGCGCGGGCTCGTGCTCGACCTGCGGGACAATCCCGGCGGCCTGTTGCAGGCGGCGGTCGAGGTCTGCGACGTGCTGCTCGACGAGGGGGTGATCGTGGCCACCCGCGGCCGTGATGCCGGGGCCTCGGGCGGCGACGAACGGCGAGCCGCCGCCGGGGCGCTGCTCGCCGGCGTCCCCGTGGCGGTGCTCGTGGACGGGCTGTCGGCGAGCGCGGCCGAGATCGTGGCCGCCTGTCTCCAGGACACCGGCCGGGCCGCGGTCGTGGGCAGCCGGACCTTCGGCAAGGGCACCGTCCAGACCCTTCTGCCGCTCTCCGACGGCCGGGGCCTCCTCAAGCTGACCACGGCGGAATACCTGCGGCCCAGTCGCGCACCGATCCACCGTCGTCCCGGCGCCGGCGACGACGAGGCGTGGGGCGTGATGCCGGAGGAGGGTTTCGAGGTCACGCCGACGGCCGAGGCCGCCGAGCGGCTGCGGACGTGGCGGCGGCGGCGAGAGACGGCGCTCCCGCCTGGAGCCACGGCCGCGGCGGCTGCATCCCGCGGGCCGGCGCCCCGCGCGATCGACGCCGTGCTCGCGAAGGCGCTCGACGCGTTTGCCGACGCGGAGTGACGCTTCATCGTGGGTGACGCGGGCTCGGGGTGGCCCGTGCCATCTCGCCGGACGCTCGCTGCGGGCATCCTGCCCTCCGCTCGCTCGATGGAAACCTCGCTTCGCCATCCTGGCTGCGCTCGGTTTCCAACGCCGTCTCGATTGGCACGGGCCACCCCGAGCCGTCCATCGGAATGCGACCGGTTTCTGCGGCTCAGCGCCCCAGCTCGCCCGCCAGGAAAAAACTCCCGGCCACGACCACGCTCCCACCCGGGCCGGCGAGGCGGCGGGCCAGCCGCAGGGCTTCGGGCGGTGAGCCGGCGACATGCGGCGCGGGCAGGCGGGCCGCGCGGCAGGCGGCGACGAGTCGGTCGATCGGGGCGGCGCGGGGGTTGGTCAGGTAGCGCGTGACGACGATCTGCTCGAACCCGCCGCGGGCGACGGCGAGCATCTCCTCGATCTGCTTGTCGCGGCTGGCCGCGAACAGGAGCACTCGCGGGCGGCGGTCGGCCAGCGCCGGGCCGACCGTTTCGAGCAGCGATTCCATCGAGGCCACGTTGTGGGCCGCGTCGACCACCACGAGCGGCCGCTTCGCGAGCACCTCGATCCGGGCCGGCAGGCTGGCCCGCGCGAGGCCGCGGGCGATCGCTCCGTCGTCCACCGGCCAGCCGGCGGCGGCGAGCTCCGCTGCCGCCATGACCGCGAGCGCCGCGTTCTCCGCCTGGTGGCGGCCCGCCATCCCCAGCCGGTAGGTGCGGGCGGCCCCATCCGGGGGCTTCACGACGACCGAGCCGGGAGCGAGCGGAGCGGCCCCGGCGGGCGGCTCGTAGCGGGCGGTGAAGTCGACGCCGAGCTGCACGAGCCGGGCCCGGCGGCGGTGGGCCGTGGCCGCGATCACCTTCCGCGCGGAGGGCTGCCTCGCTCCCGAGACGACCGGTCGACCCCGCTTGATGATGCCCGCCTTCTCGCCGGCGATCCGGCCGATCGTGCGGCCGAGCAGGCCCATGTGGTCGAAGCTGATGCTCGTGATCACGGAGAGCAGCGGCTGCACCACGTTGGTGGCGTCGAGCCGGCCGCCGAGGCCCGTCTCGAGCACGGCGATGTCCACCCCCGCGCGGGCGAAGTGGACGAAGGCCAGGGCCGTGACGATCTCGAACCAGGTGGGCCCGTCGGCACCGCGGCGGCCCGCCGCCGCGTCGATCGCCTCCACGGCCGGCCGCACGACGCGACAGGCCGCGGCGAGGTCGGTGAGCGAGAGCGGCCGCCCCGCGATGCAGATCCGCTCCTCGACGCCATGCACGTGGGGCGACATGTAGCGGCCCGTCCGCAGGCCCGCCTCCTCGAGGATCGTCGCCAGCATCGCGACCGTGGAGCCCTTGCCCTTGGTGCCGGCCACGTGCACGACGGGCAGCCTCCGGTGCGGATCGCCGACCGCGGCCAACAGCCGCCGCATCCGGGCCAGGCCGAAGGCCGCCGGCGCCGTCGGCGGGGGAGTCCGCTCGAAGTCGACGCGGGTGGCGAGCCAGCCGAAGGGGTCGGCGGGGTCCGCGGCGGGCGATGGTCGGGGCTTTCCCATTTCCCGCAGTTTTCCAGCGCGCGGGCCTGAGAAAAAGGGGCTTGACGGTTGGCCCCCGAGCCATGACTCTCCCGGCCCCCGATTCCGTTCCCGGCCGGCGATCAAGCCCCGCATGCGCACCCCTCGCCATCGGTTCCTCCAGCGCCTCGCCCTCACGGTCTGCCTGGCCGGAGCCGAGGCCGCGACGCGCGGCACCGAGCCGCTGGCGGCTCCCGACGGCGCCGAGCCGCCGCCGATGTACTTGGCGGAGCCGTTCGGCGAGCCGACCTTCGTGGGCATGCCCACCTGCATCGACCCCGGCGGCGAACGGTGCTGGCCGCGGTGGTTCTTCGGCGCCACGGGCCTGGTGATGACCCGCACGCTCCCCTCCGGCACGGCCACCATGCAGCCGCTCGCCGGCAGCCAGCTCATGACCAGCGACGCCGGCTTCGGCTGGCCCGGCGGCGTCGATTTCCACATCGGCCGCTGGTTCGGCCCGCGGCAGCAGCACGCCGTGGAGATGATCTACTGGGGCGTGTACCAGATGGGCTCATCGGCCACGCTCACCGCCCCCGGCATCGACGCGATCCCCCAGGCGCCGACGGCGAGCGTGGGTGGCGTCGCGGCCTCCGACATCCTGATCGGTGCCGCACAGCAGCAGATCACCCGGGCCGACGTCGTCAACGACGTCGAGATCAACTGGGTCTACTCGCTCTGGGATCGCCCCGAGTTTCTGCCGCGGGAGCGGGCCGTGAACCTGATGTGGCTGGCGGGGTTCCGGTTCTTCCAGGTCAACGACCAGCTCACGCTGACGACCGGCTCGGGCGATCCCGCGTTCGGCGCGCTCGACCTCGGCGTGGCCACCAACAACAACATCTACGGCGGCCAACTGGGCGCGAAGTTCGACTGGCGGTTCCTGCCGAACGTGCGGCTCAACATCGTGCCCAAGTTCATGGTCGGCGGCAACGCGATCACCAACACGTCCTCGCTCGCCCGCCCCGGCGGCGCGCAGGCGACGTTTCCCGGCGGCGATCCCGCCCGCGCCTACTCGGAGCTCGGTGTGTTCAGTTGGCTCGGCTCGGTCGACACGGGGATCGCCTGGGACGTGACCGAGCAGTGGAGCCTGTGGCTGGGCTACCGCGTCGTGGGCGTGGGAAACATCGCCCAGGCCGACGGCCAGTGGCCCGCCACGATCACCTCCCCCGCCTCGCTCTCCGGCATCGCGGCCGGCAGCGAAACCTTCATCCACGGCGGCTTCGCCGGCTTCCAGGGACGGTACTGACTTCAGGTCTGCAGGGGCATCCATGCCCCCTGCAGACCTGGCGGGCCTCCGCCCGCCGGCCGCACCTCCGGGCGGCCGTGTTCGTGCGCGGGGTGGCCCGCTGCGTTCCAACGGCGCATCCATGCGGCTGCGTGGTGTGTCGCGTGGCCTTGCCGCCGCGCACCGTTTGATTGGCTCGGGGGTGCCCGTGCCGATTGAGCCGGCGTAGGAAACCGAGCGCAGCAAGGATTGCGGAGCGAGGTTTCCTCCGAGCGAGCGGAGGCCAGGATGGCCGAAGGGAGCGTCCGGCGAGATGGCACGGGCACCCCCGAGCCCGCGCGACCATCGACGTTGTCGCGATGGCCGGACGACGGGGTGCCGCTATACTCGGGACATGACCACTGCAGCTGACCTCGCCGCGAAGAAGTGTGTGCCCTGTGAAGGGGGTGTGCCGAAGCTCACGCCCGCCGAAGCTGAGGCGCACCTCGCCGCGGTGCCCGCCTGGCGGCTGACGCACGAGGGCGCGCGGATCCGCCGCGACTTCAAGCTGCCGGATTTCCGGTCCGCCGTGAAGCTCGTCAACACCATCGCCGCGCTCGCGGAGCGGGAGCAGCATCACCCCGACCTGCACATCGAGGGCTACCGCAAGGCCTGGGCCGAGATCCACACCCACGCCATCGGCGGCCTGTCCGAGAACGACTTCATCCTCGCCGCCAAGATCGACGCCGCCGCCCCGCCGGCGTGACTCCACTCAGCGACGCAGCCAACCACGGAACGGGTCGGCGATCCGGACCGCGAACAGCATCTCGGCTGCGGGCGGGCCGGCCGAGGGCTGACCGGCGCCGGCCTCGAGGCCGTAGAACCTTCCGCCGACGTCGAGCGTGAGCCGCTCCGTGACGGCATAGGCCACGCCGCCGCCCGCCTGCCAGCCGAAGGCGGTCACGCGGCTGGCGGTTTCGGGGCCCGACGCGTCGGCGTCGTGCGCGTAGCCGCCCACCCCCAGGCCCCCGCCGGCGTAGACCGAGAGGTGCTCGGCCACCCCCACGTCGCGCCAGACATTCGCCATCGTCGTCCATTCATCGCGGATCTCGGCGGTCGCAGGCGCGCCGGCTCCGGACGCAGCCCGCGGGCCCGAGAGCGCCGCCCGCTGCCGACCCTCCACCTCGAGCCGCACGCCGCCCAGGGGCCGCGGCACCGAGACGCCGAGCGCACCCTGGCCGGGGAGGAACGTGCCGCCGAAGCCACCGGCCCCGCCGCCGGAGAACGACGAGCCGATCATGCCCGCCACGTAGGGCGTGCGGGCGTCGGCAGGCGGAGCTTCCGCGGCGGTCGAGTCGTCGGCCAGCGGCGAGCGATCGAGCCAGCCGACCGCCGGCAGGATGCCGGCGCGTCCACCGGGGTCGGCGGCGAGCGCAGGAGTCGTGGTCGTGAACACGACTGCAAACGACGCGACGGTGGCAGCGTGGCGGACCATCGGGCGACCCTCCTGGCCGGTTCCGCCGGGCTCTGCCCGACGGTCGCGTTTCCCGCGACGGCCCATGCTAGGAGGGGGCAGCAAGGGCCGGGGCCGGGGCCCGGCAATCGGCCGGAAAAGCCCGCCTCCGGCCGGTCGGACAGTTGGCGGTCGGTCAGCGGGCGCAGTAATCGATCGACCGGGCGATCTCGCTCTTGAGATCCTTGCGGGCCACGATCCGATCGATGAACCCGTGCTCGAGGAGGAACTCGCTCGTCTGGAAACCCTTGGGGAGTTCCATCCGGATCGTCGCCTTGATCGTCCGCGGTCCAGCGAACCCGATCAGGGCCCGCGGCTCGGCGAAGCAGAGGTCGCCCAGCGAGGCAAAACTCGCCGCCACGCCCCCCATCGTGGGATTCGTGAGCACCGAGATGAACAGGCCGCCCGCCGCCGAGTAGCGGGCCAGGGCGGCCGACACCTTCGCCATCTGCATGAGCGACAGGATGCCTTCGTGCATCCGGGCTCCGCCGCCGGAGGCGCTGATGATGATCAGGGGCAGCCTGCCGACCGTGGCTTTTTCCACGAGCCGCGCCAGCCGCTCCCCCACCACGCTGCCCATGCTGCCCATGATGAAGGCCGAGTCGGTCACGCCGATGGCGACCCGCCGGGCGCGGATCATGCCCGTGCCCGTGATCACCGCGTCGGACAGGCCCGTCCGCTTCTGCTCGAGCACGATCCGGTCGGCGTAGGGCTTCTTGTCCTTGAAGCCGAGCGGGTCGGTCGGGCGGAGGTTGGAATCCCACTCCTCGAAGGTGCCCGTGTCGAGCAGTTGCCCGATCCGGCCGACCGCCGAGACGTACCAGTGGAAACCGCATTGCGGGCAGACGTTCTGGAGATCCTCGGCGTCTTTCCGGTAGATCGTGGCGCCGCAGCCGTCGCACTTGAGCCACAGCCCCTCGGGCACGCCCCGCTTGGCCCGCGGCGGCTTGGACTCCGCGGGCTTGGCCGGATCGGCCCGGGACGGCACCTGGTCGGCCCGCTGGGCCGGTTCGACGGCCGGGGCCTCGGGGGTGCGGCGGGCGGTCGCGGTGCGTCGGCGTTCCATAGGGTGCGGAGCGGGCGCCAGGGGTGGCCGGGCGGGCCGGATCGGCGGCCAACGCCATCACCCCACAGTGTACCGGCCCGGCGGGCCGTGATGCTGCGCCGGAATCCCGCCCCCCGATCGCTCAGCGGGCCGCGAGTCCGGCCGGCGGAGCCGTCGGAGCGTCGGTCAGCGGAGGGGGCGGCATGGCGCCGCCGGCTTGCCACTGGGCCGCCACCGGCAGTTCGACGGCCGACTCCCGGCGCGGATCCCAGAGCCAGAGGTCGCCGAGGGGCTCACCGGAAACGAGCCAGCGAACCAGCGCGTCGAGCGGAGCCGGAACCACGACCGCCACGCGGCCCTCGCGGTGCCGCTTGAAGATCCGCTCGAGCGCCTTCTCAACGCGGCCCCGCGCCTCCTCGAGCGTCTCACCCTCGGGCGCCACGATGCTCCAGGGGTCGTCCTGCCATTGCCGGTAGACGCGGGGCTGCTGCCGCCGCAGCTCCGTCAGCAGCTTGCCCTGCCAGAGACCGAGGTCGAGGTTGGCCAGCAGGTCGATCTTCCGGGGCTGCAGGCCGTGCGGGGCGGCGATGATCCGGGCCGTTTCGGACGCGCAGGTCGAGGGAGACGCGTAGATGCCCGTGAGCGGCGCGGCGGCGAGCCGCGTGGCGAGCATCCTGGCCTCGGACAGGCCTTCGGGGCAGGAGGGTACGTCGAGCGATCCGCGCACCCTTCCCTGCACCTCGTAGTCGGTGGCGGCGGAACGGATGACGATCAGGTGGTCGGGCACGGTGGCGGGGAATCTCCGGGGGAAACGGCCGCGGGCGTCAGGTCGCCGCGCGGGCCAACGCCTCGAGTTCGGTGATGGCGCGGGCATAGTCGGGGGAACGGATCACGGCGCTGCCGGCCACGATCAGCTCGGCGCCGGCGGCGGCGGCGGCGGCGATCGTCTCCGTGGAGATGCCGCCGTCGACACCGAGGCGAAAGCCGGCCCCGGCCTCGCGGCGGATCGCGGCGAGCCGCGCGAGCTTGTCGAGGGCCTGCGGCTCGAAGGCCTGACCTCCGTAGCCGGGCTCCACGCTCATGACCAGGACGCCGTCGCAGGCGTCGAGGAAGGGCTCGGCCCGAGCCACGGGCGTGCGGGGGCTGATGGCCAGATGGGCGCGGGCCCCATGGTCGCGGATCGCGGCGAGCACCCGGCGGGGCTCGGGAAGGGCTTCGAGGTGCACCGTGAGGATGTCGGCGCCCAGCAGGCAGTATTCCTCGAGCGACCGCTCGGGGTCCTCGATCATGAGGTGCACCTCGAGCGGCACTCTGGCCGCCTCCCGGACCGCCTTGACCACCACGGGGCCGTAGGTGAGCTGGGGCACGAACCGGCCGTCCATCACGTCGAGATGGAGGGCCTCCGCGCCGGCGGCCTCGAGCCGCTCGACTTCGTGGGCCAGATGGCCGAAGTCGCAGAGCAGCAAGGCCGGCAGCACGACCGGCCCGGTCGACTCGAGGATGGAGGCCATCCGAGCGAGGGCGGAGGGAGCGTGACGAGTCGCGGGGGGTTGGTGGGTCATAGGCCGCCGGACGATGTCGCCCGCCGGTGAGCGGATTCTAGCACAGGCCCCGGCGGCATCACGAGGGGCCGAAAAAGGGCGGCCCAGGCCGCGATTTTCGGGGCGGCGAGGCCCCGGGATAGGATTCCCGGCCGGCATCCGTGACCGCACCGCCCCATCCCCTCGCGAGCGCACGCACCCGTGGCCTTCTCGACCCCTGCACCGCGAGCCGGCGAGTGGTCCGCGCTGCTGCCGACCCGCTTCGACGCGGCGGCCCGCGACCGGATCGAGGGCCGCGTGCAGGCGATCGGCCGCGACCTCCTGGAGAAGTCGCTCGCCGCCCAGCCGACGGTGCTTTCGCCCGACTACTGGGCCGAGCAGGCGGGGGAATGGGTGCTGGCCGACGACGACCTGAAAGTCCGCCTGTTCCGGCTCGTGGACTGCATGCCGATGCTCGACGACCCCGCGGCCGTCGACCGCCACCTCCGCGAATACCTCGACGACGAGTCGCTGGAGAAGCTGCCCGCGATGCTGCGGACGGCGCTCAAGGCGGCCCGCAGCGGGATCCTCGCCCCGTTCGCGGCCCGGGCCGTGCGGGCGGCGATGCTCGCCCAGGCGAAGCGGTTCATCGCGGGCACGACTCCGGCCGAGGCGGGGAAGGCGGCGCTTCGCGAACGCCGGCGGCACCGCGGCTTCACGCTCGACCTGCTCGGCGAGGCGGTCACGAGCGACGCCGAGGCCGACGCCTACGCCGCGGCCTACGCGCGACTGCTCGCGGAGCTTCCCCCCGAGGCGGCCCGCTGGCCGGCCGACCCGCTCGTGGACGACGGCCCCGCCGGCCCGCTCCCGCGGGTGAACGTCTCGCTCAAGCTTTCGGCGCTCGATCCCCGCTTCGACTGCATCGACCCGGCCGGCACCACCGCCCGGGTGCTCGCCCGGCTGCGGCCGCTGTGGCGGCTCGCCCGCGACCGCGGGGCGCAGGTGCACGTGGACATGGAGAGCCACGCCACCAAGGACCTGACGCTCGCGATCTTCAAGACGATCGCGATGGAGGAGGAGTTTCGCGACTGGCCGCACTGCGGGATCGTGGTGCAGTGCTACCTGCGGGAGGCGCCGCACGACCTCGGGCACCTGGCGACCTGGGCACAGCAGCGGGGCGCGCCGATCTGGGTCCGGCTGGTGAAGGGCGCCTACTGGGACTACGAGACGGTCCACGCCCGGGCGGCCGGCTGGCCGGTGCCCGTGTGGCAGGAGAAGTGGCAGACCGACGCCTGCTACGAGGCGGCCACGACCTTCGTGATGGAACACGCCGCCGTGCTCCGGCCCGCGCTGGGCAGCCACAACCTCCGCTCGCTCGCCCATGGGATGGCCGTGGCCGAGGCGCTCGGGCTCGACCGCCGCGCGGTCGAGATGCAGATGCTCTACGGGATGGGCGACGCGGAGAAGGAGGCCGTGACCGCAGCCGGCTGGCGGATGCGGGTCTACATGCCCTACGGCGAGCTCGTGCCGGGGATGGCCTACCTCGTGCGCCGGCTGCTCGAAAACTCTTCGAACGACTCGTTTCTGCGGGCCGGCTTCGTGAAGCACGTCGCGGCCGAGCAGCTGCTCGCAGCCCCGGCGCCGCCGGCGCGGCCCACCGCGCCGGCGGACCCCGCGGCCGAGACCGCGTCCGCGGGCGGTGGATTCATGAACGAGCCGTTGGCCGACTTCGCCGTGGCCGCCAACCGCGAGGCGTTCGCCGCCGCCGTCGCCCGAGCCCGCGCGGTGGGCGCCGCGCCGCCGCTGATACCGGTGGTGATCGGGGGCGAGCGCACCGAGCCGGCTGAGTGGTTCGACCGCCACGATCCCTCCGACCACGCGCGGGTGGTCGCCCGCGTGGGGGCCGCGACCGCGGCCGACGCGAGGCGGGCGGTCGAGACGGCCCGGGCGGCGCTGCCGGCCTGGCAGGCCGCGGGCGTCGCGCGCCGCGCCGCCGTGCTCCGGGCCGCGGCGGCGATCATGCGGACGCGGCGGTTCGACCTGGCGGCGCTGCAGGTCTTCGAGGTCGGAAAACCCTGGCGGGAGGCCGATGCCGACGTGGCCGAGGCGATCGACTTCTGCGCGTACTACGCCCGCGAGGCCGAGCGGCTGTTCGCCCCGCGGCGGGTGGACGTGCCGGGCGAGGAGAATGCCACGACGCACCTTCCGCGTGGCGTGGCCGTCGTGATCGCCCCCTGGAACTTCCCGCTCGCGATCCTCTGCGGGATGACCGCGGCCGCCCTCGTGACGGGCAACCCGGTCGTGATGAAGCCGGCGGAGCAGTCGTCGCTCACGGGGTTGCGGCTGTTCGAGATCCTCCGCGAGGCGGGCGTGCCGCCCGGGGCTCTCGCCCTGCTCCCGGGCCGCGGCGAGGAGGTGGGGCCGGCGCTCGTGTCGCATCCCGACACGGCGCTCGTGGCCTTCACCGGCTCGCGGGCCGTGGGCCTGGCGATCAATCGGCTCGCCGCCGAGGCCTCGGCCGGTCCCGACAGCCGGGTGATCAAGAGGGTGATCGCCGAACTCGGGGGCAAGAACGCGATCGTGGTCGACGACGATGCCGACCTCGACGAGGCGGTCGTCGGCGTGGTGGGCGGCGCCTTCGGCTTCCAGGGGCAGAAGTGCTCCGCCTGCTCGCGGGTGATCGTGCTCGACCACGTGCATGACGCCTTCGTCGCCCGGCTGGCCGAGGCGGTGAAGAGCCTCGGGGTCGGGCCGGCGGACGATCCGGGCACGCGGGTCGGCCCGCTCGTGGACGAGGAGGCCCGCGACCGGGTGCGGTCGTTCCTGGAGGTCGGGAAACGCACCGGCCGCGTCGTGGCGGCCGTCGACGTGGGGCCGCTCGCCGAGCGCGGCTGGTTCGTGGGCCCGCACGTGTTCGCCGACGTCGATCCCGCGGGACCTCTGGGCCAGGAGGAGATCTTCGGGCCGGTGCTCGCCGTCTTCCGGGCCCGCGACTTCGAGCACGCGATCGAACTCGCCAACGGCACGGCCTACGCGCTCACCGCCGGCGTCTACTCCCGCAGTCCGGCCCGGCTCCGGCTGGCGACGGAGCGGCTGGCGGCCGGCAACATCTATCTCAATCGCGGGATCACCGGGGCGCTCGTCAACCGTCAGCCGTTCGGCGGCTATCGGATGAGCGGCATCGGCAGCAAGGCGGGCGGGCCGGAGTATCTCCTGCAGTTCACGGTGCCGCGGACCGTGACCGAGAACACGATGCGCCGCGGCTTCGCCCCGCCGGCCACGGACGAACCTTGAGCCATGACAGCCAGTTTTCCCACGGCCCGACCGAGCCCTCATAAAATGCTCACAGTGCTGGACTAGGCTCCCGCGGAGTCGGGCAAGAGCGGTGTCGGCCCGGGAAGCCGGCCTGCGGCATACTCACCGCGGCCCCCAACTCCCTCCGCCCCCACGCCAGGAGAATCCCCAATGGTGCTCGCCCGATTCCAGCGGCTTGTTTGTCGCCACGCAGCCGTGCTGGCCCTGGCCTGTCTCCCTCTCGTCGCCGGCTCCAAGGCCCGCTCGGCCGAACCGGCCGTCGCCGATCTGCCCGCCTACTCGAAGGCGTCTGGCGAGGTGGCCGGCTCGCTCAAGTGCGTCGGCTCCGACACGATGAACAACCTCGTCGCCCTCTGGGCGGAG
>Ga0214917_10003051_pt1 | contig 19781 bp, 20 predicted proteins | sample LL_1208_BB_MetaG_FD_177983 | JGI IMG/M metagenome (GOLD analysis project Ga0214917, IMG submission 177983) | Freshwater microbial communities from Lake Lanier, Atlanta, Georgia, United States - LL_1208_BB | ecosystem: Environmental > Aquatic > Freshwater > Lake | place: USA: Georgia | collected...
TTGTGGCTAAAGGCCAGCAACCTGGTGGCGCAACCCCTTCAAAAATATTGGATTCAGCGACAAGATCCGAAATAAGGGCTGGCTTGATCGAGCATTTAATTTTTCTGCTAAGCCTCGGTGCGCCGTTCGAACAACAAATAAAATGGGTCAAATGCGCTGAGATGCTTTTTTGTTATCAAACATTTCTCTTTGATGTTAAAGCTGCGGGCGGTGAAAGAGAAATTGAGCCGAGGGAACTGAGGAGAGAATACTTAGGGCTGTGGGACGAATTCCAAGACCTTATCGTGAAAGATGAAGGAAGGAGGTTTGAGGTCAACGAGGACGAGATTCGGGAGAAGATCGTGATTAAATTGATCGAACAAACCAATCAAAAATGAATAAAAAGTTCCTTGTTTGCCTTTTTCTTTTGGCTTCGTCCTTTTTGATGCCTTTGCACGCCCAGCTTGGGCAAAAGCTGCAATCCTTCTCGGATAGCGACTTTGACAAGCAGGTTCAAAAAGTTCGGCAATACGACCGAGAATTCATCAAATTCACGAAAACACATAGTGATGCAAAGTTGAAATACGAGTATCTGTTTCTTAATTCTGAACTCGTCCAAGTGAAAATCTTTGCGGATGACGATAAATTCAGCTTTGAAAAACTAGGAGATGATTTTAGGAGACTTCAATGGGAGGTTAACTTTGACGACGAAAAGATAAGCGATGTCGAAAAAACCGATTCCTTGACGGCCTACTACGGCGAAAACGGCGGGCTTCTTGTTGTCGGCAAGGGGAAAAGCAAGGGGGCAATGTTTATTCAGTCGGCCAAGATGAGGTTTGTCACCGACAAGTGGATTCGATCCCAAGTCGCTTCGGAGGTCAAAAAAGAGGAGTCCGACGGGTTGAAGCTAACTGGGACAAAAGTCGGCGGGAGGATAAAACCCATCTTCAGCACCGACGGGAGTTTGAAGGGGTATATGTCGGACAAGGGTCTGTTCTTTAACCAGAATATGGAATACCAAGGTTGGATCGGTAAGTGAGCCACTTTTCGTCCGCTTGAAATCAAATTGGACTAAAGCTGTTTGCTTTTTGTTTTTTGGGTTTGTTTTTCCCGTTGGGGCAAAGGACACCACCCCCGCCCTTGCCATCGCCAACCTCACCGACCCCGCCAAGTTGGCGACCCTTAAGGGTGAGCGAGCCGCCAACCCAAGGCTCCAGAAATGCGTTTACTGGCTGGCCTATGCCGAGGAGCAGGGGAGCAAGCCCGAAGCCGTGCTGGACGAGGCGGCGAAGCTGAACAAGACCGAAGGAACGCCCTATGCCGGTTTTGTTCGCTGGGGCTTGTTGGAAAACCTTAGGATCGCCAAGGAACTGGGACTTTTAACCCCCGAAGGCATGGCCGAATTAAGGCGGGGCAAAAGTGCGACCATCACGAAGGGGCAGTATGCAGGACAGGAAGCCGAGGCCGACCGCACCATCCCAAGGGCGGTCTGCCCAGAACTGCAAAACCAAGTGATGAACCTTGAGCTACTGCCCGCCAGCCTCAACCGATCCAAGAGCGACAAGATCACGGACAGGGCGAGGGTCTTTGCTAGGGAGCTTTATGATGCGGGGTTGCTTTCGGAGGTGGGGTGGGCGAGGGTGATGACTATCTCCAGTAAATAGCGGATGAAACTAGCCCATTCGGGCCATATGGAAGGAGCTAATACTTTGGTGAAGGGGATTGAGAATCAGACCGAAATATGCTTAATTAAATAAGTGTATAGGTCTATTCTTATTGCCCTCCTGTTTGCCTCAGCTTTCCAGACTGCGTTGGGAGATCAAGATGGAGATTGGATTTATTCTGTCTCAAACAACCAAGCCACCATCACGGGCTACACAGGGGCGGGCGGGGCAGTGTCGATACCGAGTCAACTTGGCGGATTCCAAGTGATTGCCCTAGGAAATCTGGATCCTTGGAATGGGGTCTTTTCATACAATACAAGTATTACGAGTGTTATTATTCCAAACGGCGTTGCCTCCATCGGTCTCCGCACCTTTGATCATTGTTCTAGCCTGCAAAGCGTCTTAATACCCGATACCGTAACAACTATCGGAAGAAATGCTTTTGCCTATTGCACAAGCTTAATTAGCGTAACTTGGCCCGCCGGCGTGAGCTCAATGGAACAAGAAATGTTTCGGGATTGTTATGCCCTTTCAAGTGTAGTGCTGCCTCCTACTCTTACATCCATCGGGAGCGAAGCCTTTTCGAATTGCTCATCTTTAAGTAGCGTAAATATATCTTCTCCAGAAATAGTATTTGCGGCTGGGGTATTTGCTTTTTCTGGGTTGCGATCCATTGATTTATCGAACACCACGGCCAATCTCTCGGAGAGTCTTTTCTATAACTGCACGGCGCTAGCTAGTGTTAAACTACCCCAAAATATGGAGGTGGTTCGCGGATGGATGTTTTACGGGTGTTCGAGCCTCACGGAATTGGTAATTCCTTCCGGAGTTTACAGCGTAGCTCAGGGGGCTTTTGCCAACTGCGGCTCTTTGACGAAGATTTATTTTCTAGGCAATCAACCATTAAGTGGGCCAATGACCGGCTCCTTTCAAAATTCGCCTGTAACCTTATACGTTCTTCCGACCTCAACAGGCTGGGGAAGTTCCTTCGCTGGGCGGCCTGTCACCTCTGTATCAGCCACTGAAGTTCTCTCAACTCCCAATAAGTTTCAGCTTTTTTCTGCTTCGCAAATGGATTCAAACCGAATCATCGGCAGGTCTGATGTCACCAATAACCCGTCCACTTACGGCCTGTATAATTCTAATCAGTACAGCGGGAATTTTACAGCGGGTCAGCAAAGTGTCCTCCAGAACCCAAATAGCCACAGCCTTTACACCACAAACCAAATCCACGCTTTGGCTATTGGGGACTTGGTTCTGACCAGCACCAACAACGGGCAGTTCGTCCTCAACTACGACATCGAACAGAGCGAGGATTTGGTGAACTGGTATCCTTACCAAGGGTTCGCAATGCCTTTGACCAATCTTCCGACCAACAAGGCCTTCGTTCGTATCAAGGCGAAGCAGTAGGCGGGGCGGTGCTGATGGCGGGGAGGCGGAGGGTCTAACCAAATCTTTGAAAAAAGTTCTTCTGGCCGCCCTGCTTCTTCCCCTCGCGGCCTTAGCCGAGGAAGGTTCCATCTACGAAACCGACGGGGAGTATTGGGGGCATGCCAGCCGGAACGGAACCCTGTTTAATTCTGGTGGAGGGATCAGCGGGCGGATAAGCGAGGGAGGAACCATCTACGACAACTCAGGCCAGATCGTCGGCAGGGTGGCGGAAAGGGGAACCATCTTTCGGAAGGACGGGCAGATATGGGGGCGAATAAGCCGCTAGGAATCGCGCTAGGATGCCCGCTGGCGTGGGTTTGATCCAAGTTCGGGGATCGGGGGATTGGGTAGGATAATGAACCGCCGTGAGACAATTTGTTATACATCGTGTGATACAATTACGACCCGCCGAAAGACGCTTTAAGAATAGCCAATAAAATAAGGAACCGCCTTGCTACTCTGTAAAACTATAAGCCTCAAAATTTTGAGTCCGTCGCGTCTGCCAGTTCCGCCACACCGGCTAATTGACTATCAAATACTTACATAGTATTGTGTTATACGAATTTGACAGAAAGGATAGTTTGTTATACATATTCGTCAGCGATGACGATTCCGACCCAAAAGCCGGTTGAGAAGAACAAGTTTGTTCCAGTCGTAAATTCACGGGGTCAAAAGGTAACAGGATTATATCGCCGAAACAATCGCCTCTATTTCCAAACCCGTGTCGGTTATTCGGACAGCCCCGTAAAGATACCCCTAGAGGCAGAGAATCTCAGGGAGGCCGACAAGGAGATCACCAGCACAAAGAACAAGCTGAACGAGGGGTGGCAGTATCGGAACGCGGGCTGGGTTGAAGCCAAGGATGCGGAGGAGGCTAGGCCAGCGGAGAACAGGAAAGGGGACGAAGGAGCTTCGGGGAGGATCACCGACTATTCTTTCAAAAGCGTCTTTTCGAAGTGGCAAGAAATCAAACAATCCCGCGTTCGGGAGTCTTCCCGCAAATGTTCGGAAGACGACCTGCAAGCGTGGGAATCTGCCTTTCTGGAAGGCGGGATCACCAGTATCAGAAAAGTAACCCGCAAGGACATATCGGACATCCTGAACAAGTGGGAGGCATCCAAGGGGCAGAACAAGGTGAGCCGCTACCGCATGAGGAAGCGGTTGGCTACCCTTCGGCGGGTCTTTCGGTGGCTCAGGGTTCAGGAAGTGATTTCGGATATTCCTTGGGATTCCGACGACGCTTCGGAGTGGATCGGGGAAACAGAAGAACAACAATACCGCCCGCTTCTTTCAAAGGAACAGGTGGCGGACTTAATCCAAGCCGCGCGGAAGGACAAAGGAGAGAATGGCTATCCCAGCTTTGGGGGTGTCCTTGGCGACATTCTGGAAACAATGACACACACGGGGCTTCGAAGGATGGAGGCTTTCACCCTCACTTGGCGGCAGATTGATTTCGATAAGAAGCAGGTGGTCGTCGAGAAGGAGAAGAGACAACAAAGGGGAATCCAAAGGGCGATTCCGTTCCTTGGCGGAAAAAATGAGGCGGAAAAGTTCTTTGTCGGACTACGGGAGATCGCAAAGAAGACGGGGAGATATTCACCCGACAGCTTCGTGTTCCGTGGGCGGAACAAGGAGGACGGGGAAACCCATGTCAAAAACCTGACCGGGCTTCTGATTCGGACAGCCGAAAAGGTGGGGTTGAAGAACTTTGCCTTCGACAAGAACAGGGCTGAAAAAGGACTCCGACAATCCCCTCATCTTGGGTTCCACGACCTGCGGCGATTCTTCATTACCAAGTGTCTGAACAGCGGGGTTGAAGCCAACATCATAGCGACATGGGTAGGCCACAAGGACGGCGGGCGGCTGATCCGAGAGACCTATACAAAATACGATCAATCGGTTGGCCGCGAGATGGCGAAGCTGGTGAAATACTAGGCTGTGAATATGGGGGATGGGGAATTAAGCCGACCGAAGGAGAAGACTCTGGAGGAAATGGAAAGCGAGTGTCGGGCTATGGCAAGGCAAGTAGATGAAAGCGTTTGGGGTCAAAGGATAAGGGAAGGTGTAGCAAGGAAATGGACTGATCCCGAAGAACGATGGTTCGTCGAGCATTTGGCGACCAAAAAGATTCTTCCGAAGTTAGTAGACCCCGCGCTTCGCAAGGGACGGAAGGATACATTGGAAAGTAATCTTGCCCGCCTTTTGGTGCTTCTAGGCCAAGAATGCAAACTAGTTCCGGGGTCAATTATGTCGATTTACTCCGACGGGGTGGATTTAGAAACGCTTGGACAATTAAGCCCGCGAGAGCATCGGGCTTTCGAAAATTTAAAGACACCTAGGAAAGTTCTTCCGAAAGGCGGTTACGACGGAAAGAAACTTTCGAGGGCTTACCTTGCTATTTACGAAACATCGTTGAACGACCCTTTAGCGGGTCTTTGTGGACAAGACTCATGGGAAATCGGAAAAAGATGGCGAACCGGCTTTTGCGAAAAGGTCAGGAACGGCGAGTCCTTGTTAGTAGCCCGCGCCTTGGGTTGGTATGACGGGGATGTAGCCAAAGCAGAGAGGGCTAGAAAGCGTGTAAACAAAGCTGTTTATGATGCGGAACTTACCTAGCTGGTTCTACGATTCGGCGAATACGATAACCGTAAATACATGATATAGAACGACATACAGTTGACTGCGTTCGTGTTTGTTTTAAGTCTGCTCGTAGATGAAAACAAACTCAGAGACACAGACGAACCCGTTCGACACCCCACTTCGGGTCTTCACCTGTAAGCAGACTGCCGAACTATTAAGCGTAACCCCGCAGATTGTTTATTCGCTGGTCAGGCGGAAGAAACTTCGGCCGCTGGCTGGATTCGGGCGGCTTCGGTTTAGTGCCGCCGAGCTTTCTCGGTTTATCGCCGAGGTGAAGTGAGGCTGTATGGGACGGCGATTTAAGTTCGATAGCGTCGAAGAACAGCCTGAACCCAAGGACGAAAGCCTTCTGGTGTCGGCGGACGCTTGGAGAAAGTCGGTCAAAATTTCACGGGCGACCTTCTACCGATGGACGCGGGAGTTCGGCCTGAAGCCCGTGTATATCCACGGGCGAAAGTTCCTCTGCCGAAAGACAACTAGGGAATTCGAAAAGAAGGTGCTGGCCGGGGCTTTTGGCTCAACCCCTTCGGTCTGCAAGCCGACGGAGGTAGCGTCGTGAGTCTTTCGTTCCCGCTTACCTTAAACGCCAAGGAATATCCGCCCGCCCCTTTCGGACTGCACCCTGCGGTCTGCGTCGCCGTGTCCGAACCTGAAGTGATTGAGAACGCTTTCGGAGAATCGAAGGCTGTGATTCGGATAACCTTTGAGATCGGGGAACTTCGTCCAGACGGGAGACGATACCGGCTGAACAAGACCTTCGCGGCGAGTCTGCATCCCAAAAGTAGTCTTTATCAGGTTTTGGACGGCTGGCTTGGCAGGGTTCCAGACGCTTTTGAACCCAGCGTTGTTGAGAAACGCCGATGCCTTCTGGTTGTGAGTCATCAGACGGGAAGGGACGGAAGAACCTACGCACGGATCGAAAAGATCATGCCTCCCGACCCGACCATGCCTTTGAAGTTCGACCCCGATTCGTGAAGGTTCCGCTTACGGCGTGGACGGAGGAACAGCTTTCGTCCCAATACCCCAAGGTCTTTTTCGAGGGTGAGGAGTGGACAAAACCTTCCCCGACCAAGGCTTTGAAGTGCCGCCTTTACCTGCCCATCCGTTGTCCGTTCGAGGATGGTCACGGGATCGGCCGACAGAACATGACGGAGACCATCGTTCTGATCGGGGAGGACAATTCGGTGTTGGTGAACTGCCAACATTCGAGCTGTGGCGCGAAGATTGCCAAGCTGAACGCACAGCTTCGGGCGAATCAATGGTCGGCTTGGTATGCGAAGGAACTGGAAACCGCCCCGCCCATGCTGACCAAGGAACAGCTTGAGGAACAAAAAGCCCGTCGGGAGAGGGTCAGGGTCGCCAAGGCGGAAGCCCTAAAGGTTCTGAACCGGCCGCTGTCCTTGGATGAACTGACCAAAAGTTCCCCGCTTCCCGTAGCCAACATGGAACCGGCCGAGATGATGCTGTGTCACTTGGGTATGTTTCTACCCGAAGACCTGCTTTGGGTGGCTGGTCGCCCCAACTGCGTCCGCCCGTCCTACTTTCGAAGGACAACGGAATGGATGGGGAACCCGCCCTTGTCCTCGGTTTTCGTCAGCGGATCGACCTATTCCAAAAAGGAGGGAAGCCGCTGTCTGAACAATCTCGCCCAAACTCGGTTCACCATTTTCGAACACGACGGCTTGGGAAAGGAAAAGACAGCCGCCCTTCTTCGGTATGCCGAGGGCAGGGGGCTGAAGCTGGCGGCGGTCGTGGATTCAGGGGGCAAGTCTGCCCACGGGTGGGCGGTGACGGACGACGGGATTGAAAGGTGGGTTGAGTTTTTCCGCGCCCTTGGGTTCTGCCCGAAGGCGATGCGCCCGACCCAGCCTGTGAGGTTGGCCGGGGCAACACGGAAAGAGGTGGGGAAGCCCGATTCCCTTCAACGGCTTCTCTACATGAATCGGGGGGTTGTCCCGTGGCTAAATTAAGCGAGCGAGCCATCCTTCGCCTGAACCGGCTTTGGCGGAAAGTCAGGGACAAGACAGGCTTGGATCCCCTTTTTGTCACCGACAGGGAATCGTCCGTTTCCGTCACGGGTCTGAACGAATCCTTCTTTGCCGCGTATGTCTGTGCCGCCAGACCCCACCTTCGGTTCAGCGCGGCCGAGGAAACCTTCTACGAATACGACCCCAAGGACGGGCGGTTCAAACCCATGCCGGTTCACCTGCTTCAGTTCGCCGTTCTGGAGGACATTCGCCGATACCGAGAGGCATACGCACAGGAAAACCAAGTGGAGGCCGACCAGATTGAAAGGTTCAGGAACATCATGTTTGCCCAGAAGGTTGTCGGACAACTTCAGGGGCGTTGCCATTGGCAGGGCAGGTGGAACCTTTGGGAAGGCGGTCTGTTTGTTCATTGTAAGAACGGGGTTCTGGTCGTGGATCGGAAGACCGGCAAGGGGGAGTTCCAAGGGTTTTCCCCGAAGTTCAACTCCAAGGCGCAGATCCCCGTCAGCTACGACCCCAAGGCAACCTGTCCGCTTCTGACGGCGGAACTGGAACGGCGCATCCCCGACACCGACCAAAGGGAGTTGTTTCTGAAGTGCCTTGGGCAGTTCCTTGTCGGGCAGAACTTGGCACACAAGATCGTCCACATTCGGGGCGAGGCCAACACCGGCAAAAGCCAGATCGCGGACTTGGCGGTGAAGATCATCGGGTGCGAAAACTGCGTCGAAATACGGATCACGGAAGCGGCAGGGCGGTTCGAGATGGCTCAATACAGGGATGCTTCGCTTCTGAAGGCTTTCGATGTGCCAGCGAATTTCCTGATGGATAAGAACGCCGACATCCTCAAAAAGCTGACCGGCGGCGACCAGATCGGAGGGGAACGGAAGTTTGGCAACGCACAGGTCAGCTTCCGAGGGGACAAGAATGTTCTGCTGACATCCAACTTCACCCTTCAGCTTCGGGAGGGGAAGGACGAAGCCGCCCTAGCCCGACGGCTGGTGGTTATCGAGTGGCAGTATGCGCCGATAGCAAAACGGATAGCCAACTGGTCGGACTACATTATGGAACGGGAGGGTTCTGGAATCCTGAACCTGTTTCTCAAGGGTCTGGAACTTGCCTTGGCCGACCTGAATGAAGGCCACCCAGAGGGCTTCCGAAAGACCAAGACCAACGCAGAGGCGGTGGATGTGGTTATGGAGAGGTCGAATAGCGTCATTCGGTTTGTATCAAAGCGGGTCGAAAAGTGCGACGGGGCGAGGATTTTCAGGGATGAACTGGAAGAGGCTTACAACCGATTCTGTTCCGAAAGGCACATCTCCCCGCTACCCCCAAAGGTCTTTTCAAACCGATTCAACTCCATCGTTTCGGAAGAATTTAATGCGTTCAAAACCCGTGTTTCGGTGCAAATCGACGGCAAAACCGACCATAAACACAAGGAAACCGCGTGGTTTAATGTGCGTTTGAAGGGCGAAGAAAGCCCCCAGACCCAAGAATCAGCCTCCGAAACACCACAAACCTGCACGGAAACAGCCGGGAATGAGGCCACTTTTGACCAAAAAGAGGCTGATTTTCTGGTCTCCGAGAAAGTGGAAGTTCTCTTATGACGCATTCTGGGACTGCCTTGGACACATTCGAAAACGACCTTGGGCAAAGATCGGATCACTTTGGGAATGAGAACCTTGTGTCAGGATTTCCCCATTCTCCCCATCATTTCCTTTTATCGGAATATACAAAAGAAAAAGACCCTGAAAGAAGTGTTGGGGACATTTCTATAATAGAAGCAGAGTCAGAAACATCGGGGAGAATCGGGAGAATCGGGCAAACGCTGGTCGAAACCCCTGAAGGATTGGATGAGGCGGCTTGGGAACTGGAAGAAAGCCCAGCCGTGGCGGTCGATTGTGAAACCTACAATGTCCACGACTTCAAGATGGCTTCCCGACCCTACGCGGGCGGAACGGGTCTTCGGCTTCTGTCCGTGGCGGGGAAGGTCGGTGGGGTCACAAAGGTATGGGTCTGCGACCTGCAAAAGACGGGTCACGACCTTGGGGAACTTGGGAAGCTACTGGAACAGAAACAGCTAGTCCTAGCCAACGCCGCCTTCGACCTGACCTTCCTACGCCGGTTCTGTGGGCTTCGGGCAACGCGGGTTTTCGATGTCCTGATTGCCGAGAAGGTTCTTCTGAACGGCAGGTCGGAGAGTCGGGAAAAAGGCTTCTTCGGGTTGGCGGAAACACTCAGGCGGTGGTTCGGTCTGGAATTGGACAAGACCGAGCAGAAGGCGGATTGGGGGTCGGTTTTCCTGACCGAAGAACAAATCAGCTACGCGGCAAACGATGTCCGATACCTTCTGGACTTAGCCCCGAAACAGGTTGAGGAGATCGAAGCGGCCGACCTTGGGCGGGTGGTGAACCTAGAGATGCGGCTGATTCCCGCGCTGGTGAATATGCGGGTGGAGGGTGTGCGGATCGACAGCGACCTTCTTAAGAGGCGGATCACCGAACTGGAACGGGCTACGGATGAGGCGTGGCTTGGGGTGTTGGCCGAGTTCAGAGCCAACGGGTTCCCCCAGACCTTCAAGTGGGGTCAGAAGAAGATTTTATTAAACGCCCTGAGACAACTCGGAGTTCTGGTGGATTCGACCAACAAGGACATCTTGGCCGCCGAAAGAAAGAAGGCCGGTTCGCCGAAGGTTCTCAAGATGATTCACGCTTACGGAAAGTTCGACACGGAACTGAAACAAGCCCGCCAACTGGTGAACTGGACTGACCCAGACGGAAGGCTTCGGACGGATTACAAACAGCTAGGGGCGGACACGGGAAGGCTTTCGAGCGCGGAACCCAACCTTCAGAACATCCAAAAGGAGGGGAGTCTTCGGTCGGTGTTCACTTCCAACGGGCAGGGAAGGGTCTTGGTCGTCGGGGATTATGTCGGAATGGAGATGTGCGCGGCCGCTGTGATCGCCAAGGAGGAACGGCTTCTGGAAGACCTGCGGGCTGGCCGGGACATTCACCTGAGAACCGCGAGCCGTATCTTCGAGAAGGCAGAAGGGGAGGTTACGGCAAGTGAACGGGCTTTGGGGAAGCTGGCGAACTTCAACCTTCTGTTCGGCGGCGGGGCTGGGGTTCTTCTTGAAAAGGTAGCCCACTTCCCAGACCTAAACCCAACCTTCGAGGAATTGGACAGCTTAAGGAACCGATGGCTCAACGCCTTTCCCCGTTTCAAGTCGTGGCATGACAAACACAGATGGATCGGTTGGGACAATCCAACGGAGAAGCGAACCCTTCTGGGAAGGCGAAGGCTGGACATCTTTTCCTTCACCGAGGCTTTGAACCTGCCGGTGCAGGGGTCTTGTGCCGATGTCATCAAACTGGCGATGGTCTGGTTCGCCGAGGCTTCAGCGGGAAAGGACTACCGGCTTCTTCTCACGACCCACGACGAATTGTGTGTGGAGTGTGCGGAAGGCGAAGCCCGTGAAGTCAGGAACCTTCTTGAGAAGACCATGAAGAAAGCCTTTTGGCGGGTCTTTGGGGAAGGTGCGCCGGTGTCCGTGGATGTCGGATGGGGAGCGAACTGGAAACAGGCAAAGGGAAAGGATGCTGTGAAATGATGGCAAGGAACCGCCGCTTAAACCGCCGAAAGATCATCCCAGCTTACCCCGTGTCAAAGCGTGGAAAGGCAGGGCAAGGCGACGGCAAACAGGCAGGGAATCAATCTGTCCGACAGCCGACCAACCGATCAAAGTATAACAGGCTGTATAACACAGACCGAAGAAGTAGGGCTTTGCCTAGGAGAAACGGGGCAGAAGCGACGGATATTCACTTCGATGCTTACGAAATCGAGTGGTTGTTGAAGCTGGCGAGAGGGCTTGTGAAGCGGCTGATGGATGACTTGAGGCTGTTAAAAGACCACGACACGGCCGGTAGGCCACCCCCCGTAGCCCGTCCCACCAACTATCATACCCCCTCGAAATTTCTGGAAAATCTACGAGGTGTGAAATGAGCCTACCCAACACACCGGCTTCCCGTCTGGACTACGACAAGTTCCTGTCCGAACTGAAAGCCAACGGCGGGAACATGGCGAAGGCGGCTAGGGCGATTGGAATGAGCCGTGAATCGGCATATTGGAGAGCCAAGAAAGACCCAGAGTTTAAGGCGAAACTGAAGGCGGTGAGGGACGAACTGAGTCTTCAGCCCGAACCGATCCAAGAACCCACCGAACTGCCCGTAGCAAGGCCACCCACAGAAACGGATCCCGCAAAGCTGGTTCCCGCGTTTGGGGAGGGTGTGGAAAAGCCGACATGGCAGAAGCAGTTCGAAACGAGCCTGAGAACCTACGGGCTTGTCCCCATCGCTTCCATTCACGCGGGGGTCGATTACCACGCGGTCGAAAAGCTGATGTCCGAAAACGCCGAGTTCGCCAGCCGGTGTCGTTATCTGATGGATGAAGCCAACGGGCAGATTCTTTTGTTCGCCCGCCAGCGAGCCATGTCAGGGAAGGCCGATCAGGTGCTTCTCGCTTGGCTGAAAGCCTACAACGACAACTTCCGCGACAGGGCGAGTCTTCAGGTGTCAGGAAGTGTCAAACACACCCACGGGCATATCGTCCTGACCCCGCAAATGCTCGAACAGGTGGAGAAGGCGGAAATCGCCCGACGCGAGTTCATCGAAGAAAACACGAAGGCGATTGAGGTGAAAAGTGAGCCAGTCAAAGAAGCGGTTTGAATTGGCCGAGGTCGGGGATGATCCCGTCCTGTGGGCGATTGCCTGTGGGCTGAAGCCCCAGAAGTGGCAAGCCCGCGCCCTGTGGCTGGCAACGGCGGGACTACTGCCAGAAACAGCCAAGAAGAACGGGATTCAGGAAATCAAAAACGAACTGGCGGTCGTGGCCGCAAACGGGGCGGGGAAAAGCTGGGTTGTCTGCGTCCTGATTGCCTACTGGCTTTGGAGGGTCAGGAAAGGCGCGGTTGTGGTCACTTCGGCAAGCTGGCGACAACTGCGGGCGCAGATCGCCAGCGGGATCAAAACGATATTCGGGGGAATCTTCCCACAATGGGAGTTCTTGGACACTAGGGTTGAAAACCCCGTGAACGGGTCGGTCTGCCATTTCCTGTCCGTCGATACGCCGGGACGCTTCGAGGGCATCCACAGCCGACGCGAGATGGGGGACGACGGGATCATGGTCGGCGGTCTGCTTCAGGTGTTCGATGAGGCGAAGACCATACCGAACGCGGTGGAAGCCGCCGCGCAAAGATCGAAGGCTTTGTCGAAGGTCGTGGTCAGTTCACCGGCAGGTCTGCCCAGCGGGTTCCACTACGATATGTTCCACAATCCCCAGCGTTCGTCCCTGTGTTACCCGATGAAGGTGACCGCCTACGATGTGGACAACCCAGACTTCGACCAGATCGAGAAGATCGAAGCCCTGCACGGCAAGGACTCGGTTCAGTTCCGAAGTCAGATCATGGCCGAATGGACGGCGAGCGAGAGGAAAGGGGTGGTCGTGAACGCGGTTCACTTGGCGAGGATGATGGAAAACCCGCCGAGCGACGCGGGGGAATGGAAGTCGAAGTCGGAATGGAGGGCGTTCGTGGACTTGTCGTGGACGGCAGGTGGAGACCGAACGGCGGTGGCGATACGGAGGGGAAAACACATCCATCTTGCGGCGGTCTGGGAGGGCAGGGACAACACGCGGCAGGTCGTGAAGGATGTGATCGGGGTTTTAACCAAGGCCGCTGTCCCGCATGGCGCGGTTTATATTGATGCGGCGGGCGGGGGTAAGCTGTTTCAGGAAACCTTCAAGGAAGCGGGCTTGGAAGTGTTGGGCTGGAATAGCTGTGGTAAACCGAGCCGTTCGGACATCTATCGGGATTCGGGGGCAGAGGCTTGGGGCAGGTTCGGGGAACAGGTGACAGCCAGCTTCAGCGACCCGTCTAAAGGCTGGAAGATCACGGCCGAGCGTCCCGAATGGCTGGAAGACCTGAAGGCGGAACTTTGCGGGCGGACTTGGGCGGATCGGGACAACACCATCGGCGGTGCGTCCACCTTGGCTTTAAGCCCGAAGGCGCAGGACTTCCCGAACCAAAGCCCAGACTTGGCCGACGCTGTGATCGGGGCGGTCGTGGACAGCCTCAATTATTACGACCATCCGTGTTTCCGTTCGGATGCGGAGGTTCAAATGGAGGAGTTTGCGCTGAACAGGGAACTGGAGATGAATGGAATGGAGGGGATATGGGCGGGTGCGTAGTTCTTCCCGATTGGTGGGAGAAGATTCTCAGCCGACCCAGACCCCACCGGCTTATCGCCGAGAAGGATTATTCAGGCATGGAGGAACCCTGCGAGGTCTGTCGATGGCTGGCCGAACGGCTGTGGGTCAGGCACAAGGCGGAACAATACGGAAGGCTGGAACCTGTGCCGGTGGAGATGGAAGAACTGAACCCTGCCACCGAGGACAAGGAAACCTTGGAACACGGGGTCAGGCAGATTCACGCCTGTATCCGTCGGCTGTGTCTGGACGGGATTCTTCTGATGCTACCAGCTTCGCAGTTCGGGGAGGTCAGTTTCTATGTGAACGAGGTTTTGGATAAGTAAGACCGGCAAGGCTTGGGGCTTGCCTTAATTAGTGGAAAGAAGAGAATAAGTTTATGCGAAAGGCCGTGGTCTGCTTGTTTGTCCTTTCACTTGGCGTTGTGCCACTTGCGACCGCTGGTCTCATAGGGTCATCTTTCGAACAAAGCAAAGAAATCTTAGATTCAACAAGGGAAGTAAGGCCTTACGACGAGGAGATTGATGGCATAAAATTCAAGACATTCAGCTTTAAGTTTACTTATGACAAGGAGACGGGAGAGGAGCGAGGATTAACAGTTAGGTTTTTTGATGGAAAGTGCGTGGCGGTTTTATACTCAACGGAGAAGGGAAAGAGGTTTGAAAAAGAAAAGCAACAAACTCTTTGGGAATCACAATTCGGGAATGAGAAATTCGAGACAATCAAACCACAGGAGGGCTTCTACCAAGGAGAGCGAGGGAATATAATGATGACCTCTGTTAATAAAAAAGGAAGGGATACAATTCTTTTGATGGATGGAAGATTTTACGAAAAGGTATTCTCCGAAAAGACGGAACACACAACCCAAGCACCAAAAAAGGAAGGCCTGACCTATTTGTATGGAAGCGGAAACAGGGTCAATCTCTACACAAGGGGCGGATTATGGCTCGGACAAATTAACGGCAAGTCCGCGTGGGACGACTGAATGAATCCCTACCTCATTTTAAGTGTCTACCTTTTATTTCTTTCAGGTTTCTGCCATGCCCAAATAGGAATGTCTGCCGAGGAGGGCGTCGGGTTGCCCAACCGAATCTCGATTCGAAAAATCAATGAGTATGGGAAGGAGTTCATACGGATTGCCACCAAGGACGAAAAAGGCCTTGTCCTTGAAATGGATTTCCTCGACGACAAGTGTGTTTGGGCACGCTGGGTTATACTGGAAGGTGGACTGCCGACAAACTTCAAGGAGGATACTTGGAAGAAAAATTTTAAGAATGAGAAAATTGTCCAGAAGGACGGAGAAAGATGGAAAGGCGAGAAGGGCAACAAAATGAGCTGGGGAAAAACAACTAGCGGCAAGGAAGTTGTCGTCGTTTCCTCAAAAGAAATGGATGAGGTCTTAAAGGCTGAAGCAATTCGCAGGTTAGAGAAAAAGTATGGTAAGCCCATAGATGCTGAAGCCTTAAAAAAGAAAGATAATGGCCTTCGTGTCACCTTTGGGGAGAGGGACGATGGTGGCGTTCGGCAGGTCTATAATGAGAACTCTGAATGGGTTGGCACTATACGAAACGGGCAGGTGTATGGGACGGATTCGAGTTGGAAAGGGTCGGTCAGAAATGGTCAAATTTACGGCACAGACTCCACTTGGAGGGGTTCGATCAACGACAACGGACAGATTTACAACACCGACTCTGAATGGAAGGGGAATGCTCGATAAAAACCCTTTTTGAGCAAACTCCCTGTCTTGAGTTTTAGGCGGACGAGGGCGAACCCCGTGAGTCCTAAATTACAAAGACAAATTATTGTCTTTGCGGCCTTGGTTGGACTTTCAATTCCTTACAGGGTTATTTCGGGGCCGATGAGCGGCGAGGCTTTCGGAGGCCTAATATTTTTAATTTTCTTGGCCGGGGTCGGCATTAACCATCTTTTCGACGAAGGATATAAACTCTGGCAGATCATCACGATCGGAGTGTCTTTTTTTTTAAGTATAACTTTCTTTTTCGGTCTTATGAAAGAAAGCCTCCTGCTCGCAGTAATTGTTTGGTTTTTGGTTGGCCTTCCAGCGGGACTTACAATGTTTTTTGGGGGTCGCCCGAAAAAGGTAAACTAGTGAAGCCTTTTCCTTTCTATTGCTTCCGCCTTGGTTCGCCTTGTGGATCTAACTCAGGATGCCAATACAACGGCGGTCTTGTGGCCTAGGCAGAGCAAGGTTTGCTGAAGGCACTTAAGGGACAGGGTATCTTCGGCTTCTGCCGCCCAATAATCCGACCCAGCCCACTCCGGGGATACCAGCCTGATCCCACCAAGCCTTTCCACCCCGTCTTCTTCCTTGGAAATCTTGTCCATCACCCGCCTTACAAGCCGGTAAGCCGAGCCTTCGGGCGAGCGCAAGGGCAACCAACAGGAAACAAGGTCGTGGGATTCGCCCAAGAAGGAAATGTCCCTGTCCAAATCCTCTTTACTCACCCCGTACTCGAACTTCAGCAAACCCGCCTTCATCCGACCAACCTCGGAAAGTTGAATCCCCTTAGTCTTGGCAATTAGTTCTCTTATCGAGATGCGCGGCAGGGAATGGCGGCGGCCATCAAGACAAAGGGTGTAGTGACCAGAACGCTCCTTGTGGGCGAAAAGGGTGTGTTCGGGGCTGTCTGGTGCGCCGATGATTGCCTCAGGGGCGGCGCGGGCTTTCCTGATCCATTCTGGGGTGAATAGCATCAATCCCGCCCCGAAGGCCGAGACCAAGAAAGAACGCCGTGTGGGGTTGTCCATACCCCTACGATCTGAAGATGGGGCGGGATAGCCACAGCCGCCCGTGTCATGCGGTCGGGAAGGGGTAGCCCCGTAAATGTCCCACCCATTAAGGAAAAATAATGCGGTATTTTCAATTAAACGGGATCGAATAAGATAATCTCAAAGAAACAGGCATAAAATGGTAATTGCCGTAGTCATCCTTGTTTTCCTTGTCCTTGGGCTGGCCTTCGCCTGCGCAAATCTTTACGGCTACTGGAAAAAAGCGGATAAAGACAGGAACGAAGCCCAGAGATTGCAGAAAGAATGGGAGGCGTTTGGACTTTCGACCAAGGAGGAGAACGATTTTTTGGCGAAGTACCGGCCTATTGTTGATGTCGATACACATATAAGCCAGATCAAATCAGAGGCCGAGGCAAGGCTGGCGGCGATAAGCGCGGAAGTTTCGCACAAGGAGGAGGTATTAAAAGAGGCGGAAAACAAGGCCATTGCAGAGGCGCAGGAAAAAATCAAACAGATCGAGCTTGCGGCGCAGGCCAAAATTCAACAGACCGAGCTTGAGGCGCAGGCAAGAACGCACGCCGCTAGGGAGGAGCTTGCTGGAGAGGAGAGGGAGGTAAAAAACAGGATACGAACCACAAGCGCGATACTTGCAGAAAAAGAAGAGCAACTGAAACAAACTAAAGACCTCCTAACCGCCACCAGAAATATCGTGGAGGGGTATGGAAATGAGTATCTGGTTCCTAAAGACTCAATCCTTGACCAAATGGCAGATGCTTATGGTTACGAAAAGGCGGGGCAAAAGCTAAAAGAGGCTAGAGATATTATTCGTAGAATGATTCGGAAGGGTTACGCTGCAAGTTCGGGTTTAATTGACAAGCAACAGAATGAAGCCGCCAAAGATTTCTTGGTAGATGCATTTAACGGAAGGGTGGACGCGGTATTCGAGAAAACAAAAAGAGAGGGATTTGGTGTACTGAGGCAACAAATTAAAGACATATATGCCATTGTGAACGAAAGCGGGAAGTATTTCTCAAATACAAAAATCACAATTGGATATCTTGATGCTCGAATTGAGGAGCTGAAATGGGCAATGAAGGTTCAAGAGATCATCGAGGAGGAAAAGGAGGAGCAAAAAAGGCTTAAGGAAATTGCAAGGGACGAGGCCGTGGCAAGAAAAGAGGTGGAGAAAGCTCAAAGGGAAAGGGAGCGACAAGTCAGAGAAGCTGAGGAGGAAGCGAAGAAAAGAATGGAGATTGAGAGTGAAGCCCAAAAAAGAATGGAAGAGATTGCTGACAAAATCCGGAATGAGACCAGCGCGGACATCAAGGCAGGCTATGAGGCGGATAGGGCGAAACTTCAACAGCAGTTTGAAAACGAACGAGAAAAAAGAATATCTGCTGAACAAAGAGCGGCAGAACTTGAGGCTAGGAACCAAAGGGAACCCCTCGGCCTGAAGGGCAAAATATATATAATCTCGAATGTTGGTTCTTTTGGTGAACACATCTACAAGGTCGGTTTTACGAGGAGGGAAGCAGAGGAGCGAGTAAAGGACTTGGGCGACGCAAGCGTTCCATTTGAATTCGATATCCACGCTGTCATTAAAGCTGAAAACGCCCCCGAACTTGAAACCAAGCTTCACAGAAAACTTTCAATGTATCGGTTGAATAAATCCAACTGGCGAAAGGAATTCTTTAAGATCACCATTGAGGAGCTTAAGAGGCTGATTGAGGAGGAGGGGCATGAGACAAGCTGGACAATGAAGGCTAAGGCTCGGCAGTACATGGAGACTAAGGAAATTGAGAAAAGGATTCAGGAGGACGGCGACTTCCGAGAACAATGGCTTAACCGGCAGGCAAAGCTGGATCTATGGGCTGAAAGAAAGCAGGTAGTGCCGCTTGAAGACGAATAAGGCGGGAGGCTTGAGGCTTGTAAAGCTGTGGATAAGGCTGGATTATTAAAACATGAGAAAGCGACAAGTTCTTCTTCTCACTCTTTTGCAACTTCCTCTGTTCTGCTGGGGGCAGAATCAGCAGGTCACGATGTATAATCCCAACACGGGTGACTATAGTTATGGCACTATACAAAATCCTCCGCCCCAAAACCGAGGGCCGGGTCTAGTCCCCACCCTTCTTAATTTCGCGCGGGAATCCGACGAACTTGAATGGAAAAAGAAAACTGCAGCCCAACAGCAAGCCTCCGCAAAAGCATCCCAAAAAAGAGCAGCGGAAAGAGCCAAACAAGACGCTGAAATGCGAAGTCTCTGCCAAAGACAGGCCACAAAGGTATTCGGTATGTTTGATACAATAAAAGGGATCCAGCCTTGGGACGAGGAATCCTTAAAATTTAAAAAGGAAATTCAAGGTCTCATAGCCGAAGACCCCTATCAAGCTGGCTTGGTGCTTATCGAACTTGAGTCAAAAATGTACCCTGTTGCACAGGAGGCAGAACAAAAGCGGAGGAACGAGGAGTACCAAAAACACCTCGAAGCAAGCCGCCAGAAAGGACTCGGAGAACGGGTTAAGAATGCCTTTAACGCTCTTTTCCCAAAAGAATCAGCCACCCAAACGACCAGCCAGATTCCGCCTAAAGCCTCTCAATTCGACCCTACCCAGCCTTATGAAATTATATTCGACCCCCAGCAACAGGCTGTCGATGAAGAGGCAAAAAGCTTAAATAAGAAGAGATGAAATTCGTTCTCCATTCCCGACCCAACCGACACCAAGTGGGGGTGGGAGGAGATGAGGGTTAACAGGGAACTGAAAAGCGAGGGTCTTGAGGGGATGTGGGCGGGGGCTTAAAAACAACTCGCCCAAAAATAAGGAATAAGCCCAGAATCACTTGTGCCTTGGTTCTGGAACAAACAAAAATCACCCGCAAAAACCAAAAAATTATCTTACGAAAAAATTCAAAGGCTCAGAAAGATCGGCGACGACTACACGGATTTTGTGGCTAAAGGCCAGCAACCTGGTGGCGCAACCCCTTCAAAAATATTGGATTCAGCGACAAGATCCGAAATAAGGGCTGGCTTGATCGAGCATTTAATTTTTCTGCTAAGCCTCGGTGCGCCGTT
>Ga0214917_10003052_pt1 | contig 19781 bp, 14 predicted proteins | sample LL_1208_BB_MetaG_FD_177983 | JGI IMG/M metagenome (GOLD analysis project Ga0214917, IMG submission 177983) | Freshwater microbial communities from Lake Lanier, Atlanta, Georgia, United States - LL_1208_BB | ecosystem: Environmental > Aquatic > Freshwater > Lake | place: USA: Georgia | collected...
ATCAACATACGGACAAAAAAGATGTACGCTCATATAACGCTCCTTGTATCAATGTATTGCATCGCCATCATAACAAAAAGAGGCTTGTTTCGCGTTTCCAACGGGTTAATAATCAGCTTGGTGATAACAATGATTGCCTAGGGGAGGGGCTTAAAGATCTTTTTTCTTGTGAAGATGAACACAAGGACGCGGTAAGTCAAAAGTAAAATGTCTTTGTGTTCACTGTGCAGAGATTACTGAAGAGAGACGATCTCAGAATGCTCTTGAGATTCAACATTGACAAGTAATTGCGGTGATAATTTTTGATTAATCCAACGTCCTAAGGCCATGACCCATCGGCGATCATCATTGACGCAGGGTGCTGTAATGACTGTTCCACCTGTCAAAGATTCCCAATCTTCTTTAAAGCGTAATTGAATTTCTTCCAATGTTTCTAAACAATCAACAGTAAAAGATGGACAGACAATTAAAAGATTCTTATAACCCAGTTTATGCCATTCATAGAGGGCCTCATCAAGGTAAGGCTTAATCCAAGGAATAGATCCTAGTCTTGATTGAAAGGCGACTTCTTTAGGAATGTCCGTATTGAGCGCTTGATGTAATAAACGCGCAGTTTCTTTACACTGAGCTTTGTAACATAAACGAGACGATTTGTCTGGGATTGAGCATGCACTGATTTGACAATTAAGCGCATTGGGACAACCGGATTTTTGCAAATGTCTAACAGGAACTCCATGAAAACTATAAATAATTGCATCAATAGGGTTATTTTGAAGAAGTGGTTTAATCAAATTTGATTGAGCATCGATAAAATCTTCGTCATCAAAAAAATCTAATGTGATATCAACTGTAGGAGGATCCCACCATTGAGCTATTTCTGTATAAAGTTTAGCGATAGCCGATCCTGTTGATGCTGTGGCATATTGAGGAAATAAGGGTAAAACAATAAGATGATTACAGCCTTGTTTTTTCAGATTATCTAAAGCTTTTTTTATGGAAAGATCACCATAACGCATCCCAAGTTCAATAGGTGTTTGCGGACTCAAGGAGCGTAATTGTTTTAAAAGTGACTGATGATAAATGACAAAAGGTGAGCCATTTTTAGTCCAAATCGTTTTATAGGCATGCATCACTTTGAACGGTCTAAAAGGTAAAATCAACCCATAAACAAGTAAACTGCGTATAAAGAAAGGAAGATCGATAACACGACCATCAGTTAAAAATTCTCTTAAAAATCTGAAAACATGCCAGTACGATGGCGACTGAGTTGTTCCTAAATTGAGCAATAAGACACCGGTTTTTAGCATCAGCGTTTCTACCTCCGTGCGCACGTATTGTTGACATAAAGGACTTGCTTTATAGCCAATTGCCAACAATTCATTTAATCGTGATATTGCGCCATTATCACAGAAAAAAAATATGATGTCACTATATGGTCAAAAAAAGGAAAATTCAGCGAGGCGATAGATGAAGAGAACAAGCCGATAGCGAGAACTGTATCGGCTTGCGTTGTGTTAAAACTTCTTTGTTTCTTTAGTAAAGACAGCGCATAGATAAGCAATAATCGGAGCAAAAAGAACAAGTCCAAATGATTGCTGATAATCAAGGGCACTATACACAGGAATGTTATGAACAAAGACAGGATGTGCTTGCATTTCAAGTAATCGAGGTAACAATGGCACGAGTAAGGCACCAACCAGAATAGTTGTCATATTTGCCACGGCAATAGAAACACTCGCTTTAGCAGGACCATGCATTTCTGCAGAAATAGAATAACAGCCAACAATACCAGTATTGGTCAATCCAAATAAAAAGAGGCTAATATTTAACGCCAATAAAGACATTGGAACAAATAAAAAGAGTGCTGTGAAAATCAATCCGCTTACGGCAGAAATTTTCATAACTAACACGCGGCCATAGCGATCGGCGATAATACCACAGGTTGGGCCACCAATAATCCATCCAACGAAAACCAAAGACAGACCAAAACTAATGGCTTTTTCAGAATGTTGTTGAGTGGCTAGTAGAATATTTTTCCCAAAAGATTCTGTAAATACCATCACTGGCAGATAAATAAATCCAGCATACAGAGCGTTAAACCAAGTTTTAGATTGTAAGAAAATAGACCGTTCTTGATCAGCAGGCTCCGTTGTTTCAGGATTTTTTTTGCTTTGTTGAATCGGTGCTGGGGTTTGAGGGACCAGAAAGGCAATCAAAACGGCTAATAAGCCTAATACTAGTCCCATGATGAGAGTAATATGTTGCCAAGAATAAAACTGAATAAAATACGCTATTAAGTTGACACCTAAAAAACCACCAACCATACCAAGCGATTGCGTCAGGCCTACGGCTAAGGACTGGTATTGTTTTGGTAAGTTTGCATTCGCATAAGAAACGGCGCCAACGAAACCAAATGCCGCAAAACAAGCATATAAGATTGTACAACCACACAATATCATAAACGATGATGCTTGACTAAACAATAAGGTGGCAAAAGCGCACATAAAGCAGGCAAGAGTAATAAGTCGTTTTGTTGAAAAACGGGCAATACAGTACCCAACTGGTAATTGTGCAAGTGTATAAGGAAGGAAGAAACATTGAATTAATATCCCAATATCACTGACTGATAATGAGAACGTTTTCATTATTTGGATATTCATATTGGCTGGGGTAATTCTAAAGAAATAGTGTCCAAAAAAGAACATTGTCAATAAAAACCAACTGAACCATTCTTTGTAGGCGCTAACCTTGCATGTGCTCATAAAATAACTCTTTCATTAATATGGGAACAGTATACCGATTTCATATGACAAAGTGAAAGATTTAGCTTCTGAATTAATATAACTAGATAACTTAATTTGATGTTATATGGGTATTATCCTTATGATTAATATCATTAAAATTAATAATTATTTTCAATGAATCAAAAATATTACACAGAAAAATATGGAATCATTTGCTACATAAGGAGTGAAATCGATTTATTTTTTTTTATGGATATGAATTTAAGAATATTGCGTATACAACAACAAATTAGAAAATGTGAAAGTTTTTATCAAGAAGAAGAGAATATTACTTTTTTTTTCACTTTTATTTGTAATGCATTATTTGCCAGTTCGATTAGTGTATCAAAACAAATTATTCCAGAAAAAATAAATGCATGGAAAGAATTTTTAGGGCCTTTTATATCTGCATATGCCCCTACAATTTTCACGTTGGGGAGTTTTTTTTTAAGCTATGCAGTCAAGAGATATTTTCGTTATCGAGGAGATCAAATCTTAGGAAAGATATCCCTTAACGATCTGATTGAATATACAAATCACGAGACTCATACTCTTGATGAAAAACTTCTGTTGCGTAAAATTCGACTGATGAAAAAAAACTCATCAAGTTGGTTAGCAGATGTTGAAAGAGAGTTTTTTGGTGACGAATTGCTTAGCGACTCATTCAGAGGAAAGCTTTTTGATGTTTATGATATTGTCACTAAAGAAATACAACCAACGATCATTCAACAATTCTTGATTACGCTTGGATTAAAACAAAAACCATATATGACGCTTAAGATGCGGCTAAGTTTTTTAACAATTGCCATTCAGCAAGCTGATATTAAGGCTCAAAAAAAAATCATCCATCATATGATTAGTGATATGAGTCTGTTAGAACATGAAATTCAATCCACCAACGCTGAAGAGTTTGATGATATTATTCGTGAGATTAAAACACAAAAGCAAGATCATCTAGCCTCTCTTTTAACACACTTAAAAGAAAATAATAAAGCTAAACTCCAAAAGATTACAGAGAGACCAAAATACTTTAGATACTTACAAGTTATTCTTTATATTCAAGGATGGTTTAGCTTGAATGTCATTGGTTCTGCATCTGATGTTAATTATCAAATCCATGCAAAAATTTTTCAAGCTTATAAAGGCATTTTGCCTCTGTTAGTGTCGCTTGCTTTACCATTTTTTTCGATTATTATCGCCGGTGCAGCTATCTGTTTAGCTATCTTGGTGAATAGATTATGTGTGTTGGGTGTAAGTGCTTTATTAAAAAAAGAAGATCCTTTATCGTTGGCGCTGATGCATCATCACGATCCTGCGAGTGTTCCGAAAGCCTTATTGAAACAAAAATTCGCTGAAATGTCTGCAAAAGAATGGAATGTTTTAAGGACTAAACTTAAAGATTCTAACGAGGGATCGTTAGTGATTGATGATCTTTTCAACAAATATTTAGTTGCTCAATATAAGAAAAGTGCCAAAAAAAGTAAACCATCGTTCATCAACAGTTTTTATAACATGTTTAAAACAAACGCTTTGAATCGTATTTTTTGGTCTGAAAAAGCAAGCATACCTCCGTCATTATTAATTGATTACATAGAAATTTTGGTCAAACAAAATCGATTAAAAGATTTAATTAAATATCAGCAATCATTATTACGTTCTCATTGGCCCAATAATCTATCAAAACAAGATTTAGAGAGATTGAGACTTTTAAACTCGTCGCTCGATCAACACAGTCCTTACAAAAAAACACTAGATCTTTTGATGAAAACAGAAAACGATCCTTTTATCCAGCAGATGAGACAGGATAGGTTATCTTATAAAGCTATTGTGCGCTATGAAAAAGCAAAAAAAATGTTGGATAATTTATTTTTTCCTTTTAATAGTTTTAGTACAGCAACATTAAGTGGTTTATATTTCTTAGCTCCAGCTATTTTTTTAGGTTCAGCGGTACCGTTCACACTTATTCCTGTAGTAGTATTGACGCTTTCTTTAATGCTTTTGGCAACGATTAAATATGTTATTACAAAAACCACTGAAAAAAAGATTCAAGAGATGAAACTCACGAGTATCTTGTTACAAGGAAACAACAAATCTATTTATAAGGTTATTCTTGATAAAAAAGCGGCATGCATGAAAGAGCATGATTGGAAAGAGTTTGTTAACGAGATCGTAAGTGCAAAAAATGAAGCTTACAATAATGATTACATAGCAAAGACTGCTTTTGATTTATTAAATAAACATGCACCACAATATTTAACAAGTTGTAGAGAATATTTTGAGTCTGCTGCTTTAAAAACAGAGAACTTAAGCTTGTTGCATCAAGTAAGAGACTATTATGAAATCAAGGATGAAGGTCAAAATCTTCATCCAATGGTGCTGAGTTCAAAGGAGCTTTTTTTTGATTTCACATCCTCAGAAATGAAAGCATTAAAGAGTCTGGTTCATTTGATAAAGACAACGTTAAACAAAGACGATAAAAAGATAAATATATTGCGCCACTCATTCCGGTCATGGTTTTCCGAGAGAGAGAATGAAGAGGGTTTTCATTTTAAACTCGAAGTTAAAGGCAAGAAGATTATCCTTGAATTGAGCAAAATTAATGAAGAGTTATTAACCATTGTTTTTGAGAGTATTCAACGAGACTTTAAAGGCAGAGACTTTAGTATCAATATCGTCAGTATCAGTGCTGAAGAAGAAAAACACCATAGAAAAATTTTTGACGACTTTCTAACATCCTCAAAAAACAAACATGACCATGCGTTGAAGAAACCTGCTCAACAGGCAGCGGACTCTCTCCCCCATAAGATCGTGCTGCGAAAATAACATCATTCAGACTTACAAGACGATCTTGCTTGAGAAAATGTGACAACCTTAATAATTTGTGATAGGTTTTAAGTGATTCACCCAAAAGAGAAATCTGGGAGTCTATGACATTATTTATCACGATTAAAAATAATAACAAGCTGATTTTTAATGAAATTTAATCTAAATAACATGTAACGCATTAAGGGTATTTAACCTATGTTATTTAAAGATTATTTAAAAACCAACCATATTGAATATCAAGAAGTCGAACGTATCGATTCTACAATACCTTTATTGCAATCTCGATTTTGCAAAAGCCCGATGAGTATTGCAATGATATTGCTTTTAAAAGATGAAATGTTTTTACCAACAGATTTCCGTGGTTTGACTCGGATTGATTATAAACTGATTTCTCCCGAAGAAATTTGTTTAGTGCAACCAGGAGGCTACCTTCCTTTAGCACCTAAAGCATTTGGTTTGGTAGGCTATGTTTCATCGACAGTTCAAGAACAACCCTTTATAGCCATCGAGTTAGAGCAAGGGTATGCATTGATTGCACAAAAAGATTGGCTCAAGTATGCTCAACTACAGAGTCTTCATGTTTATCAAGGCCATGAAATTCATTGGTTATTAGATCATAATGAAAATGTTATTTCAGTCTTTAGTCAACGCGTTATTCAGCGCTTACCGTCGATTGTGGATTTCCCTCCTTTACCTATCAGTGCTGAGAGACTTATTCATCTTAAATCTCATCCCAGCCCTAATATTGAAGTGTTAACTGATATCATCACTCACGATCCTTTATTAACCGCTCAAATTATGCTTTGGGCTCGATCGCCTTTATATGGACCTATTCGTACTCATCAAGTTCATACTGTTCGACAAGCGATCACCCAAGTTTTGGGTTATGATCTTGTGATGAACTTATGTTTATCGTTGAGTTTAAAAAGAGTCTTGCATCATCCTGAATTTGGAAGACTGGGATGGCGTAGACAATCGCAACAAGCAAATTTAACAGGTCGTTTAGCTAAGCAGATTGCTATCGAACAACAACTGAGTATTGACTTGAATTTACTTGAATTATCAGGAATGCTGTGTGATATAGGCTATTTCGTTTTAGGCCAGTACTTTCAACCACACTTTGCCACCCTAGTAGAAGACATAGAAGCTAATCCAACCATCGACCCTTGTCTTATTGAGTTTAATCAATTTCATTTTACTCACCAGCATTTAGGCGCATGGTTATTAAAAGGTTGGAATTTCCCCTATGAAGTGATCACTGCTGTTCAGTGGCACCATAGTATTCAACCAACAACATTTCATGACGAATATCCTTATACTGTCTTTCTAGCACGCTATTTTTTAACAAAGCACGGATACGGTGATGAATTTAAAGTCACTGATGATCACATGCAGCTTGGTATTAATGAAGAAGAACATAACTTAATAGAAAAGATCAGTACTCATTTAATTGAACGCACACAAAACGATCCATCGTGTTAACTGATTTGATGCGTGATGGGCTGCCCAAACCAATCATAAATCAACTTCACTTCAGGAGGACTGAGGGTCAATCCTAATTTTGTTCGTCGAAACAGTATATCATCAAGATTTTGAGCCCATTCTGTGCTCATCAAGAAGTCTATTTCAGCTTCGTAAAGATTATCAGCTATTTTAGCCCCAAACTCTTTGAGGCTGCTTCTTAAACCAATAAGATTGTACGTACGTAATCCATAGGTTTGAGACCATCTTTTTAAGAGTTCTTTATTGATAAAAGGAAAATCTCTACATAACTCTTCAAAAATCATATGACTAGATGTGTTCACTCTCGCTCCAGGCAAAATTTTCTTTGTTGTCCAAGGAGCTGTCATCAGAGGAAATTCTTTTTTTAAAGAAGAGACAATGTCTTCAGCGGATAAACGCCAAGTCGTTATTTTCCCACCAATAAGATGAACAATAGGGTGTTTGTGATGAGGACAGTACATTTTTTCCACTTTGTAATCACGCGTTGCTTTAGAGGCCGATTTGTTAGAATCAATCAATGCCCGTACGCCAGCATAATGCCCAATAATGTCATTATCCTTGATATTTTTACCAAACACTTTGGAGACTAAATCTTTCAGATAAGTTAATTCACAAGGATCGATGGTTGGTTTTTGGGGCATCTTATCGATCACAAATTCTGTTGTGCCTACGAGTGTAAATTTTTCTAAATAAGGAACAAAAAACACTAAGCGACCATCATCATGTTGATAGGCTAACGCATCGGGGCCACTATACAATTTTGGAACAATCAAATGCGCACCTTGGACCAACTTTACTTCTGTTTGAGATGTGATCAGTTGACAGTCTTGCGTCACATTTTTAAGCCAAGGCCCTGTCATATTGGCAATGGCTTTAGCTTTAACAAAATAGGGTCCAAATTTACCCTGTGTTTTAACAATCCAGCTTTCTTCTGTTGAAACAACAGACGTGACTTCATGATGAGTATAAATCTTTGCTCCTAAGCTTGTTGCGAGCAGAGCATCAGCAATCACAAGACGATTATCATCTGTTTGACAATCATAATAACGAAAAGCAGCTTTTGGCTTTTTTTGCAATTCCAACTTTTCTAAATCTTGAGCAGAGAGTATTGTGCTATGAGGCATTGAACGAGCTGTGAGCCTATCGTAAAAAAATAGCCCTAAATTAATCATCCATAAAGGACGAGTATTATTATCAACAGGGATAACAAAAGGTAGGGGCTGAACAAGATAGCCCGCATTTTGTAAAAGAAGACGTTGTTCCATTAAACATTGACGGACAAGACTGAACTCATATGACTCTAAGTAGCGTAATCCACCATGAATTAATTTTGTTGATGCGCTTGATGTTCCAGCACCAAGATCTGCTTTTTCAAATAAAGCCACTTTTAATCCACGACCAGCAGCATCTGCTGCAACACCGCAGCCATGAATACCACCACCAATAACAACGAGATCAAATAATTCCATATTCTATTGTTTCCATTATGTTGATGACAAAATGAAGCAAAAAGTACTATTTTTAAGCTTTAAAAGCTAAAACCTTTTTAGCTTTATTGAAAAATTATAGGGTAGAATTGAAATTAAGAGAAGATTAGGTTGAATAAATTCAATATTTATTTATTAGTCATGATGATAAGTTTAAAACCCTTATCTCATGGTGTTACTTATCATCATCAACATATGTTATTAGAACTCATAAGAACTCGTTATTATATTCAACAAGATAAAAAATTTTCATGTGTTGATGGTCAGTTAAAAGTCATGCATAAGAATGGTTATTTATATCCACTCACACAGACAGGATGGAAGTGTTCGTATCAACATCAGGAGCTTGTTTTTAGTTATGAATCATGGAATTTTTCTTATAGTGTTAATGAATCTTTTTTTAATGAAAATTCAATTTCAAATGCACATTCAGTTGCAAGCCATTTCCAAAATCTTGCTGAGCATGGCATGAATGCAACAGATTGGCTATGATGGGTGTAATTACTTTTTATTGAAAGAAAATGATGAATAAACCAATTGCGCTTATTACTGGATCGACTCGTGGTATTGGTAAAGCTATTGCTATCAAATTAGCATCTGAAGGTTATACGGTTATTATTACGGGAAAAACAAAAGAAACTCATGATAAACTCCCAGGAACACTCGATAGTGTTGTTGAAGAAATTCGTGCATTAGGTTTTGATGCAGAGTCTTTTCAGGTCGATGTTCGTGATGATCAACAATTAGAGTCTTTGTTTCGGTTTATAACAGAAAAATATGGATACTTAGATGTTTTGGTGAATAATGCTAGTGCTATTAGTTTGACCCAAGCTGAAGCGACTTCAATGAAAAAATTTGATTTAATGTTACAAGTCAATGGAAGAGCAACCTTTGCTTGTTCTAAAATGAGCATCCCATTGCTTCAACATTCTAAAAATCCACATATATTAACAATGAGCCCACCATTAAACCTCAACCCTAAATGGTTTAAGAAACATACTGCCTATACACTCTCAAAATATATGATGAGTCTTTGCGTTTTAGGGTTAAGCGCTGAACTCAAAGATAAAAAAATAGCCGTTAATGCTTTATGGCCTAAAACAATTATTGCAACAGCTGCTATTGAATTTAATTTTCCAAAAGAGATGCTTCAAAGAGCTCGCAATCCTCAGATTGTTGCTGACGCTGCTTGGGCTATTCTCTCACAACCCTCCGTTCAAGCAACAGGACAATTCTTCATCGATCAGGATGTCCTTGAAAAACAAGGGGTTACTGATTTTTCTCGGTATGCGGTTAATCCCGATGCCCCCTTGATTCCAGATCTTTATCTTGATTAGACGGTTGTAAACGCATGAACTATACTGGTTTTGATATGGATCGTGATACTCCCATAGAAGCGAGCCCTTTACTCCCTAGGTTCCTAGGGAGTTTTTTTAGCATGATCGCTACAGGTTACATAAGAAGCGTTCAAGCATGTGTGGATCCATCTCAATATTTTTGCAAGAGGCACTCAATGAATACAAAATCAGTTTTTTTGTTATTGGCATTAAGTTCATCAACAACTGGTCTTTTTGCATTCACACCTGAATACTCAGGTCAATTGAATTTTGATTACATCATTGAAACATCGAGAAAAAATAATAATTCAGTTCATTTGAATAAAAATGAAATGGATCCCGATATTCTTAATTTTTCAGAATTAAAGCTCAATATCTCTCAAAAGTTAAATGAGCATATTAAATTTAATATCCAGCTTTCAAATAATCTGTTGAGATCAGATCATGATCAGATCACGTCTAAAAACATTCAGTATATTACGCAAGCTTTTACCGCTTATAAAAATGAGATTATTGAACTTAAAGTTGGATTAATACCGAGTCCTGATATTAGCTTAACAAATACCTCTCTGTATTTATTAGGGATTGAAAATAGGATTGGTCGTTTAATACCTGCAAGTGATAATTCTTTAGGCTTTAGAGCTGATGGTCTTTATCAGCCCTTTAGCTATAACATGGCAGTTTGGAGAGAAACTTCACACCCACGCATAAAAGAACTTCATCAATTACCATCAACAAGCCTGAGTACTATTGGTTATAGTAATAATATTACAGCTATTAATAATAATACTGCTGCTATCAATCATGATCTGCTCAACACGCTCATCAGCCCAGATTCTTTTAGCGATCACATTCCCAGCCTCGCTTTGGGGATTCGACTAGGATTTACCCCTGTTCATGGCCAAAATGGTGGTTATTGTATTGCAGGAGGCTGGAATAACATGCCTTTAAATATTCCTATTGTTGTTGCAACATTAGCAGGCACAAGTGACGCAACCTTTGCTACTTTTAATTATATCAGTAACTTGGCGGCTGACTTTTCCGCTGTAACAGGTCCATTTCATCTAACTGCTGGGGTGAATTATCAAAGAATGGCTGTGTCTTTATCATCACGCATAAACTTGCAGGCAATTGATTCCAGGGTTTTTACTGATGACGGTTCCGCTTATTCCTGGTGGGTAGAAGGGAGTTACTTATTGGGCAATAAAAGCTATACCATTAATCCTTTATATGCACAAATTGATAAAGCCGGATCCGGGTTAGAATTAGGAATGAGCTTTGGTATAGAAACCCAGAGAGATATTTTCGCTCTTCTTAATAAGATTGGTCGAGATGATTTCCTTAAGAGCGTCTATACCAACCCACCGACGAATAATAATATCAGTGGTGCAGGACGTTTAGTCGAGAGGATATATCAGCCTACAGCAAACAACTATCTTCAGTATCATGAAAATGAAGCTTATCATCTTGTTATCGTGGATAACACTCTTCCCGGTGCAAACGCCAGACCTTATGTAGAGCCATCAACGAATATTCCTTTTGGCACCAATTTGCTGTCTTTTCAAATTAAAACATTTACAAATATTATGCATCTGAATTATCGTCCCGATGAAAACATTCAAATGAAATTTGAATTTCAACATGATCACCATTTAAAAGAAATTTTTGGCCAGGATTTCACCTTTTCTCAGAGCAATACTCAAAATCCTTACGTCAATTCGATTAACTATAATGTGGTCTTAACAATGAGAATGTCTGCTATTTATAATTTTTAGCGCATTGACTTGCCTTTGAAAAATGTTATACGTAATAAAACCCACTATGATTGAGAGAGGTATGTGATGCGAGCTAAGGCTCTTTTTGGTGTTTTTTGTTTGACGCTGTATAGTGCAGGTCTTGTTGCCAAAAGCACATTTTCAGGCGAAATACGCATGGATGCCTCTTTACAAACAAAAATAACTAATCAAACAAATACCCCTTCTCTTTTTCAAGCAGCAGGATCTGATACGTTAGCGCTCACAAGAATCAGAGTTGATTATACAAACAGACCTTCCCGTTCGCTCGGCGCTTTTATTCGCTTGCAGAGCCCTGAGATTGAAGATGTACAAATCTTGGGACTCGATCGATTAGTCGACAGCCCGCAACCCTCTCTTACACTCAGTCAAGCCTATGGAACATTTTACAGCTCAGGGGGTCAGTTTCATGCAGGGTATATCGCAGCTCCAGATGTGACGATGGAGCTGATTGATTATCAGGTCGGTTTCGGACAGCGCGTTGGTAATATTATTGGAAGACTGGGTAATCATCTTGGCGTTAGTCTTACAGGAAACACTGGTCAGATGGGTTTTAGCGTAGGTATTTGGGATCAGACACCCAATAGAAATATTACCAGTATTAACCCTGTCAACGAAATCATGACACCGACTGCATTAGAAGGAGCTGTTGCTCCCAATACGAATTTAAATACAAATGAGATCGCTCAATCCTTACCTTCAAGCTGTTTTGATAGCTTAAGATATCGATACGGCTATGGTGGCCGACTTGCTTATGTCCCTTATTATAAAGCAGGTCATGCTTTTGGATTGGGATTTGGCTATAGCTATGCACCGTTGAATACACCAGTTATGTTAGGCGTCTTGTATCATCCTTATCAAGCTGGCGTTGCTGCAGCTAGCCCCTCTCCAGCAATGCCTGCTCAGGGTGATTATCGCCTCACTGCTTTTAGTATGCTGACCAACCTTAAACTGGATGCAACATTAACTAACGGCAATGTTCAAATGGGATTGGGATTTTCTAGTCAGTATATTAAAAATGAGCATATGGCCACTGTCTTAACATCAGATACAACAGGAGGCAGTCCTGTTGCAACCGATAGTAGTCATTATATTTTTGAAGATTACGCTCGTGCGAGAGGTTATTACGCTGAAGTAGCGATGTTGATTATTGGCCAGCGATATAAGTTTGATTTGCAAAAGTCGATGGTATCGGGGGTGAAATTAGCCAAAGGGAAACCAGGGCTTGAAGTTGCTTTAAGAGCGGGCGTCTCAGATTTTACAAACCTTTTTGCTTTAATCGATCCTATAGGTTCCAACGATTTTCTTTCAAGCAGTTATCCTTCATCAGGAATGAGCGGTGAAGATCGATTAAAGACTGAGGCGTTCTTGAAAAGTGAGAGCAATCAAAACTATTTAGCAATCACTGTTGATAATAGCGGTTCGGATTATTACGTTATTCCAGAAAAGGTGACTGGTTATAGTTTCTTTGGTTTAGGTGGTGCTAAAGATATTATGAATTCTTTCCGCTCGAATCAAGTTGGGTTTGTTTTTGATATTAATTATTATTTTAATGAAAACATGCTGTTAAAATTTGAATTCCAGCAAGTGAATTGTAAAAAACAAATCTTTGGACAAGATTCATCAATGGTCAATTCTATTAACTTCAAAAAACTCTCGTATTTCCGTATGCGTTTTGATGTTAACTATTAAGATGTTTTATGCAGGATGTTGCAATACAACATCCTGTCATCCTTGACTCAACATGTTGCAAAGGTATGTTTGCAAAAACTCATGGGCGAGAGCTATAAATGTGATGCTGTGAACGCTACAGTCTGTAGTGTTAAATTGCGTCGTGGCCAAGCGGATTTAGCAATGACTGCTCGTTTTGGAACACAATCACCTAAAAGTGTTTTAGCCTTGCTCCATCAATCAGGGCATGCTGATTTCAGAGCTAAAGCTGATGGCTCAGCGGCTACGACCAATCAGTTTATAAAGCACGAGTCAATGGTTATGCCTGCAACCTCACTTATGCTATGAAATCAAAATTATTTTTAAGGTTAAGATCAAAAGAATGAGGGCTGTAGAATAAAAAATACAAACAATTCATAAATTATTAAACTTTACATCTAAATCAACATGTTGAGATGTAATTTCCTTGATCTGCATCAAAAGACATGTGCCAACAGAGAAGAGTTCTTCCTTTTCTATTAGCAAGATGATAAATAGTGTTCTATAAATAGGGTAAGACAGTATTTTAAGATGTTACGCTTTAAAATATTGCCTAAGACTATAAGGACAATAAGGCAGATGACTTGGAATTGACTTCAGGGATGTATTTGCTATAAATGTACTTGAGTTATAAGTTTTATGACAAAGAAAAAAGAGTTAGTGTTGCTAGTGCTGGTCTTTCATGGATGAAGTACAAAAAGCACTATCGTAATCTTTGAATACATAAAAATATTGGAAGTTTGTTTCAACAATTTGGGAGAGATTATTCATGAGAAATACAACATTTTCTCGCTTGGCTCTATTTGGTCTAGCAGCTATTTCATCATTCGCTTTTGCAGCTAACACAGTTTCTGGTGCTATTCGTTTTGACGCAGCATTTAACACAGCGATGAAAAAGCAGGACAACGCTTCAGTTGCTGACGCTGATAGACCAGCTGATTTATTAGCTGTAAGTCGTATGCGTTTAAATTTCGCTGGCGATATCGCTAAAGATTGGAAATATTATGTCCGTGTAGCCAATAGCGAAGCTTCTAATGCACAATTAGATTTAGAAAATGGTAAAGCATTACCAACGGAACCATCAACAAGTGCATCATTCTCACAAGCAAATGCATCTTGGACTGGTATTGAAAACATGAAATTGACTCTAGGTCTTGTTTCTTGCACAAATATTTCAGCAGACAATGATTACTACAAGCCATACATTGGTAAATGGCCAAAAAACCGTAGCCTTGGTAATATTGTGAACGGATCTGGTAACCGCCCAGGTGTGACTCTTGCTGGTACAGCAGGTCCAATCGGTTATAACCTTGGCGTTTGGAACCAAACTTCATTTAGAAAACTTGAGAGTTTTAAGGCTACTGGTATTGATGGAGTAGCGGCTGCTGCTCACTCAGCGACTGCACCTGCAGTTGCAGCAACTACTTTCGCTAATGTTGACGCAGCTAAGCACGCTCTAGAATCTACATTTGATGCAAAAAGCCTACGTTTAGGTTATGGTGCTCGTTTGACTTTTGCTCCAAAAATGTCTGGTAGTAATTCTTATGGTATGGGTATTGGTTATAACAGTGCGCCATTAGCGCTTCCAATTGTTGTGACAACATTTGCTGATGCTTCTCTTAATGCTTCGGGTATTATCTCAACCTCTTCTGCATTTAATCAGTTAAATCAAATCGCTGTTGATGCTGCAGCTGTTTTCGGAGCTCTTCAAGTCAATGCTGGTTATGAAAGCCAAACAGTTAAGCTTGATGTCTCTGCAGGTTACAATACACCAAATACTGAATCAAAAATCTTTGATCGCGATGGTAAAGCAAACTCATGGTGGATTGAAGCTGGTTACCTTTTAATGGGTGATAGCTATAAATTTGATGCAGCTAAAGCTACAATCAGTGGTGTTAAACTACGTGATGGTCAAGCTGGCTTAGAGATTGCTGCTCGTTTTGGTACAGAAACACGTAAAAACGTTCTTGCTCTTGTGAACGCTGTAGGTGCTGATGATTTTAGTTCGACGTATCTTAAATCTCAAGTTGCAACGAGCACCACCTATCCTACACGAAGTGTTCTTGTTTTAGGTGTTGATAACGACGGTAGAACAACTGACATTGTAGTCAGTGACGACACTGCCTTTGAAACAAAGATGAATGGTTATGTGTTGAACGTTAACTATTATGTCAATGCAAATGCTGCTATTAAAGCTGAGTTTGAGCAACAACACAACAAGTTCAAACTTGGTACTGCTGCATCTACAGACTCTTTAAACAACAAATCAGTATCGACTTTACGTCTACGTGCTGAATTTACATTCTAATTATTTAAATTAGATTAGTTTGTGAGATTAGACCTCCTGTAACAAGGGGGTCTAAGTGTAACCATGAAATATTATAACATAGTCTTATTAAGCTCTCTCTTCTTATTAGGCTGTCAACGAGGCCCTAATCCTCTCGATCCTTATGAAGAATATAATCGCCAAGTTTTTGCTTTTAATGAGCAAGTCGATGAAAACTTTTTCAATCCCCTATCTTCAGCCTACAAAACAATCGTCCCCCCCCCTTTTCGAGCAGGCATTAATAATTTCTATATGAATATTACTGAAATATCTTATACCGCCAATGCCCTTCTTCAAGGTCAATGGCATGACGCTTACACCAGTTCTATGCGATTAGCGGTGAATTCTACTTTTGGTATTGGTGGTCTTTTTGAAATGGCGCAGCCCCTTGGCTTAGACCGCAAGAGACATGATTTTGGAGAGACCCTTTATTACTATGGTTATAAAGAATCAGCTTATTATGTTGTGCCTTTTTTTGGGCCCGCAACAACGCGTGATGTTTATGGAGTCTATGTTGATAAATTACTCTTCAATCCTATTAGCTACTTAAATTCTTTTACATTCCAAAGCGCTCTCTTTATGGGTGATGTTGTTAATACAAAAACCCAGGTTCAAGAATATGTAAAAAATTTTGCAGAACCTGATTATGTCAACGATCGTTACCTTTTTATTCGCGATCTTTATTTGCAATATAGAACTTTTCAATTAACAAAAAATGTTAATTGGGATTCGTTTTACGATCAAAATGAAAATTGATTATAGTTTTTTTCACAAAACCCGTCTTTTGTAGTAGTTCATCCATCGATATCTTGTTTCAAATAAGATAGAATGCTTATGTTACACTCAAATACTACATAAGGAGTTTTCTTGATGAAAAACTTACTCTCATTAGCAATGATGGGCTTAACTGTTATTGCATTTCCAGTTCATGCTAATCATAAAATTTCAGGCTCAATCCGTCTTGATGTTCAAGCCCCTTTTCAGCCAGACAGCCTCCCTATCAATCTTTTTCTCTCAAGAGGACGTATTGATATTAAAGGTGACTTAGCTCCAGATTGGACTTATAAGGTGCGTCTTGATAGCCCAGCTATGTTGAATCCAACGATTTCTCCTATCGCACTATTACCAGTTGCAAAAGTTACTTGGCATACTCCTGACAGTATCTCATTAAACTTTGGTCTTGATACGCCAAATTACTCTCAAGCTGACACTGAAAATCAAACTTATATTGATAGATCGCTCGGTGTTCTTGATGACAGTATTGGCAATAAACTCGGAATTAATGCTAATCATGTTTTTAATAAAACCTTTGGCTATTCTTTCGGTGTTTGGCGCTGCGTTGCACGACCAGATATCGCCGATCATTCGTTTAGCGCTGTCCCATTAGAAAATGATGACGGAAGTATTGAGGTGGCAGATGTCGATTCTGCTGTTGCTACCGGGCAGACATTAGCCGTCACTTTGGGTAAGATTACCAATCGTTTTGCTATCGGTGGTCGCCTCAATTATGTACTGGCTAACACACCTGTTTTTAAATGGGGAGCTGGTATTGGTTTGCAGTCATTAGATGTTATTGTGCCAACAAGTGTTTATGATCCGAATAATTTTGTCAGTACCTTTAATAAAAGAATTGCTTTAACAGGGGATACTTCTTTTGGTTACAAACGACTCTGCGTCAATACAGCTGCGCATTACTTCAATTATGCACGCGATCATGCAGTCAGCTCTCCTCTATCCGCTCTTACCAGTGGCTCGAATGGTTTTCAACATAAAAATTATGCGATGTCTGGTTATATTGAGATTTTAGGATTATTAGTTGGTGAGAAGTATGATATCGATCCTAGCGTTGGCGTAGTCAATAAAGTGATTTATGCACCTAATGCAGGCGCTTTAGAGATTGCTTTGCGTGTGGGTGCTGAACGTTATCATAATTTTGCTGCTGCTAATTTTGTGAAAAATGCTTTTTCTAGCGTACCTTATACTTATACCAAAAATATTGGTTATAATGCTGTTGCGCTTGCTGCAGGCATAGATGATAGTTTCGCAGTAGGCTATAGTGGTTATACTATTCATGCAACTTACTACATGAATAAAAATATCTTATTTAAAACAGAATGTTATGATAATAAAACCCATCTTAGAACTGCCTCAAATTGGACCACTCTTGAAACAGAACAAGGCCTACGTTTGCGCTCAGAATTTAATTTTTAATGAAAGAGCCTGAAAAAGACCTTTTCAGGCTCATAAGTTATTTTATTTTTATCTCAATGTTTTAAAGAAGCTGTCGATAATAGAATAAGAATCAATAGAATAAAGATTAATATTGTGTATTCTGTAAAACCTAAAGTTCTTATTGTTGATAATGAATTCATGATTCGTGAAAGCATTGCTGCTTATTTAGAAGATGGTGGATACCAGGTGACTTCTGTTGCTGATGGAAAAGAAGCGATCGATATCTTTCATGAAAATCGTCCGGATATTATCATTACTGATATGGACTTACCGTCCATGAGTGGGTTAGATATTATACGGCATGTGCGTGATGTTAACAAAGAAATCCCTATTATTATAGTTTCAGGACTGGTCAGTAATAAAGATGTTATCGAAGCATTACGGTTAGGTATTTGGGATTATCATGTCAAACCTATTAATCATCTTGTTGAAATTTATGACTCGGTTCATAGAGCATTAGACCATCGAAGATTGAAAGAAGAAAATGAAAAAATTCGTGAAACCCTTCTAGAAGATCAGGATGCAGGTCGTTCTGTTCAAGAAAAAATTCTCCCGCCAACACCTTATGAAAAAGGCAATATTATGGTCGAGCATAAAGTGCTTCCTATGCTTTACTTATCAGGAGATTTTGTTGATTATGTCGTCGTTAATGATAATTATTTTGTTTTTTATCTGGCAGATGTTTCCGGACATGGCGCAGCTGCAGCGTTTGTCACAGTATTAATTAAAATGTTTGTTCGTGAATTAGCCGCTAAATATCGATCGGAGAATGATAAACATATCTTAACACCCCATCTGTTATTAAAAGAATTAGCGCATGAAATTTATAGTGCAAAGCTTGGTAAATATTGCACCATGCTTTATTTTGTTTACGATAAATCAATGGAAGAAATTCATTATTCGGTTGGAGGTCATTATCCAAACCCTATTATTGTTCAAAAAGGAAAAGCTCGTTATTTAAGTGGGCGAGGATTTCCTGTCGGCATTTCAAATTCTATGTCTTATAAAACAGAATTACTCGAGTTAGAACCACCTTATTCAATAGTCTTATTTAGTGATGGTATTTTTGAAATTATGCCCGGTGATTTTGAAAATAAAGAACAACGCGCATTAGAACTTCTTGAGTCCACCGATTTAAGTTTAAAGCAAATCAATGAAGTCTTTAAAATATCGTCAACCCCCGATCGGTTAGATGACGTTTCTGTGCTCGTTTTTACCAGAAAGAAAGATGAATAATATGCAAGATCATCAAGAACAGTGAGGCTGTGAGAGCATGTCAGCAAGCAACCATGCTTCTCAACTGTTGCGGTTTTGAAACGAAGGGTCTCTCTTAACCAAGAGACACAAAAATAAACAAAATGTACGCTACAGTTCAGATGCTCCTTTGTAGACAGTGACTGCACAGTCATGATAACAAAGGAGCGTTATTATGATTGCTCACAGATTCATCATGAAATCAATGAGAAAGCTTATTTCGCATAGGGTGGCAACTGACTGGCTATCGCTTTGACTTCCTCTTCAGCAAGATCATTCAGTTGTGCGATTTGTGCAACACTAAAGCCTTCTTGCAGCATCCGACTGATAGTGATGAGACGCTGTTTTTTGGTGCCTTCAGCCTCACCTTCAGCTTTACCTTGAGCGATACCTTGTGCGATACCTTCTGCTAATCCGATGGTTCGTCCTTGAGCAAGACCTCTGGCTTCACCGGCAAGGCCAGCATCTTTCAAGCGAGACTCTTCATCTTTGATGAGTTTGTATGCCGACTCATAAGCCCATTTTTTAGC
>Ga0214917_10003053_pt1 | contig 19779 bp, 16 predicted proteins | sample LL_1208_BB_MetaG_FD_177983 | JGI IMG/M metagenome (GOLD analysis project Ga0214917, IMG submission 177983) | Freshwater microbial communities from Lake Lanier, Atlanta, Georgia, United States - LL_1208_BB | ecosystem: Environmental > Aquatic > Freshwater > Lake | place: USA: Georgia | collected...
GTTGAACTCTTGGGGCGAGTCGATGAACAGTGCGTGCCCGGCGCCTTCGAAGGTCTGTACGCTCGCTTTCGGCATACGCGCCGCAACGGCGCGAATCACGTCGTTCGGCTGCGAAAGGTCGCGCGTGCCGACGTGAAAGAATACGGGCGCCGTGATCTTTGTGACCATATCGTCGTTGGTCAGGGCGAGCGCTGACATCGCGCGACGCGCGTACGGTGGCATCATCTGATTGGTCGCGAACATGATGTCTTGCATGTCCTGTGGCGCTGGCTTGGCCGTCATCAACGACACGAACTGCTTGCCGTTGCGCATTTGCAGTTCGATGTCGGGCGGCAACGTCTTGTTCGCCTCGCGTTGCGCAGCAAGTTTTGCAAGCGCCGCCGGATCGGTGGGCGCGGGCGGCAGGCCGGCGTTAGAACCGATGAGCACCAATGCCGCCGCGACGTCGTTGCCGTAGTGGCGCACGAAATCGACGGTCACGTAACCGCCGAAACTCCAACCGACGATGACCGGGCGCACGAGTTTGCGCGCGGCGATCACTGCGGCGACGTCGTCCGCCCAAATCTTGGTGCCTGCATAGGCGGCTTCGGACCACGGCTTGCCGGAGCAACCGTGACCTCGCAGATCGAAGGCGACGATTCGAAAATCTTTGGCGAGATCCGATTCGAATTGTCGCTTGAACACCGCGTAGCTTTGCGAAAAACCGTGGATGAAAAGCAACGGCCGACCTTGCGGGTTACCGGTTTCGTAGACGCAAAGCGGCGTTCCGTCCGACGAGGCGATGTAGTCGAACGAGGCGGCACGAGCCGAGGGCAGTGCGGATAGCAGTGCCGCCAGCCCGAGCGCGACGATGGAGAATGTGCGGCGGATCATGGTCGGAGTTTACCGGATCGATGTCCGCGCAACGTACACAGAGCGGTCAACGCTTGCGCGGTGACGGGCCGACGGTTACAAACCCGGAACCTTCAGGAGAATAGCCGATGCCCCACCGCAACTTGACCCGTCGTAGCGCAATCACCGGTACCGCCGCGCTCGGTTCGGCCGGCTTGCTGCCGACCGCCGAGGCCGCCACGACGCCACCCACGTTGCGGCTCGAGGATCCGCGCGAGCGTGCCCGCATCCTCGCGAAGATCAAAGGCTCCTGCGGCGAGGAGACGGTTTACACGTTTTGCCGCCTGCACCTGTATCTTTATTTGAACGACGGTAATCTCAAGCCGATGGTCACGATGCAGAACCTCAACGCATCGACCTGGAAGCCGCTGCCGAACGGCAACTACCAAGGCACGGTGCGCGAAGTCGGCGCCTACACGGCGTTCGATACCGATGAATTGATCGACCACTGGGTCAACCCCGTGACCGGCGAGAAGCGCGAGGTGTGGCAGTTCTTCGGCGGGCCGTTGTCGGTGGAGATCGGTCCGGACGGTATCGCCACCGGCCCGGAAGCGACGCTCAAACCCAAAGAAATGCGTATCGACGTGGTCGGCGACAAGATTTTGGTGGCGAATCAGTCGGCGTTCTCGTTTCCGAACCCCTTCAAAGAAGACAAGTGGCCGAAAGAGGCTGGCGCGCCGATGTTCTTTTGGGATTCACACTATTTCTTCTCGGCACCGCTCGCCGAGGTCGCTAACCCTAAGGTGACGAGCGTGAGCTCGACCGTGCAATTTCAAAACCTAGTGAGCTTCCACCCGTGGCTCGGCATGGGTAAGACGCCCGGGCGAACCTATGGCAAGGCGCTCGGTTCGAAGTTGCGCTCGCTCGACGATCTGCCGCGCGGTGCCCGCGCCGCACTCGAGAAGCGCACGCCGGAAATCTTTGATCTGAAGTCATGGACCAAGCCGCGCATCGATTTCGCAGAGTTTATGCAGCAGCGCGGTCCGAAGTAGTGCGACCGAGATCGTCGGGCAGGCGATAAAACCAAAGAAACAGTAATCCCAGTCCGTACGCGAGCGCGGGGATACCAACCAGGCTCAGTGTCACCGCAAGCTCGGCGGTCGTCGGCTGCTTGTCGAGCGGTAAATTTTTGTCGAAGTGCATGAGTTGTAGCAGTTCGCCGAGCAATAGCGGCCCTAACGAATAACCGAGCCGCTCGATGAAGACGTAGATCGAGGTGTACATGCCTTCGCGTCGTAAGCCGGTGCGCTCCCGATCGTAGTCGATGGTGTCTAGCCACATCGCCTGGCCGTAGAGCAGGATGGCCGAGGAGAAGATGCCGGCGAGGATGCCTCGCGCGATGAAAAATGCGTCCGAATCTTCAGGGGTCGCCAGCAACCAAGTCAACGTCGCAAAGATTTCGCCGACGATGCCGATGGCTAGACCCGTGCGTTTGGTGACGTAACGACCGATCCAGCGGAAGAAGGGGATGAAGGCCACCGTGCTCACGATGGTCGCCGAGGCGAGTTTCGACATCAAAGAAAAGTCGTGCTTCAGCACCATCACCACGAAAAACGCCGTGGTCGCACCCGAGGCCGACAGGGCGACGAACTGCAAAACTTTGATGCCGACCATCATCATGAACGGTCGATTGCCGAGCACCGCGCCGATTTGCTCTCGTAGCGGCACACGTTGCGAGGTTTCATCGATTTCCGTCGCCCGCGCACCGCCGGTGCCGAGAAAGGTCGCCATCATGATCAAAAACACCCAGGCGCCGTAGATTGCACCCAGGGTTTGATATGAGTCGGGATTTTGACGGCCGAGTTTCTCGACGATCAGCGGTGCGACGGCGCTCCCGACCACCGAACCGATCATCATGAACACCGAGCGGTAGCCCATGATGCCGAGTCGTTGCATACGATCGGCGGTCATTTCCACCGGCATGGTGAGATACGGGACGTTGAAGATCGTAAAACCGAGCGAGTAGAACACCAGTGCGGCGAGTGCCACCGGCACCGGGTCGAATACGCCGATCAGATGATGTTGTGCGTAGACGAGCGGCAACGACACGGCGCAAACGATCGCGCCTAGCAACAGGTACGGGCGGCGACGGCCCCACCGGGTCTTCGTGCGATCGGTGATCCAGCCCATGACCGGGTCGCTGAACGCGTCAAAAATACGCGCGGCGAACACTAGCAGGCCGGCGACACCCGGTTCGATTTTCATCACGGTGGTCAAATAAACGAGTACCAGCGCCGTGACGACGTTGAGGTAGGAGATGGTGCCCAGCGAGCCGAGGCCCCACGAGAAACGTACCCTAAACGGGATTTCGACCGATGCGTTCATGTCGGCACGATAACGGATAGCGATGTGTGCATGCTATAAAACCGGCTATGAACCGAGCGAAATTCGATCCGTTGCGCCGCGGTGTATCGATGGCGTTGTTGGCTGCCGGCTTTGCGTCGATCACGGAGGCCGCCGTCGTCGACACCCGCAACGTCGACGGCGATCCTGCCGCATTGCTGCGCGATTTCATTCGTTTGCGTACGGCACCCGGCGGCGAGCCGGTGATGTGGCGCTATGCGGGCATTTTGGTCGGCAAGCCCGAGGGCGAGATGGCGCGACCGCTGACGCGTATCGAAGGCGTGAGTTACACGCAAGCGACGCCGCGAACCGACGGCAGCATCGATTGGCAACTCGAAGAAGTCGGTTATTACTGCGGACTCGATGACGGCTTGCCCCTCGCGACGTTAAACAACCCGTTCACGGGCGTCGAGGTGAAGGTCGCGCACTATCGCTCACCACAAAAACTGCGCTTCGTCGGTAATCGCATCGAACCCGGACAGCCGTTACCGCCCGGCATCGAATTTCGCGGTGAAATTCGTCGTCTGGCGACGGTGGCGGGGCGCGTTGCGCTCACCGAAGACTTGTACGTTCGCATGCCGGCGACGCCCGCGAGCGAAACGCGGCCCGCACGGCCGGTGCGTTTCGCTAATTCGATGGCGACTTTTCATGCCGCGCAGAGCGATCTTGCGCCGCAAAACTCGAGCAAGTGGACGGCCTGCGAATTTTCCTACACGACGCTCAATTCTTTCGCGCCGTGGCTCGGCATGGAGGCGACGCCGGGCGTACAAGACATGCGCATCACCGGCGCAAAATGCCGTATCGACGATCGCAGTGCGCTCGACGGGTGGCTGCGCGCCCGCATCGCGCAGGACCACCCGAATTTTTTACGTTGACTAGGCCGGAGTCGATCAGCCGATATCGGCTTGTTTGGCGAGCGTTTCGAAGTCGTAGGTTTTGGCGTGCGGTGCGCCGGCGACGCGCGTTACGAGCGCGTTGCGCTCGCGTTCGAGTTCCTGCGCGAGCTCACCTTGTGGCACGAAATCGGCGAGCGCCTTGCGATCGACAATCTTTTTCTCTTCGAGCATGTGCTCGAGCACGGTGACGCGGTCGCGTAAGATCCAAAGTTCGGCAAGCAGTTCGGTGTTCATGCGCATCACGTCGTCCAATTCCATTTGGCCGAGATAGGGACGCGCTGGTCGTTCGACGGTGCGTGACATGATCGTTCCTCAGGCCGGTTTGCGACCGCGCGTGACCCAAGGATAGCCACGCTTCTCGAGCGCGTATTCTTCGACGTCGACGAAGCCGATCTCGCGCATCATCTTGGCGAGATTGATGCTGGCAGCAGCGCTGAAGTAGGGCTCGGCGCGATTGTCAGTATCCCAATCGAGCACCACCGCTTGCAGTGGATTGACGGCGCGGAACGGCGGCGGATCGTTGATCACCATCTCGCCACCCGGTGTGAGGATGCGGAACATCTCGCGCAGCGTCTTTTCGGTGACCGCCGGCGGCATCTCGTGATGCAACGCATAAGAAATCACGCCATCGACGCTGTTGTCGCGCTCGGCAACTTTGGTGCAGTCCTCTTGCCGGAAGGTGATGTTGAGACCGAGCATTTCGCTCATGAAATGTCCGCCCCGCAGCAAGGCGGGCGAAAGGTCACCGCCGATTAACTCGGCATCCGGAAATTGTTGGCGACACACACCGAGGGTGGTCGCGCCACCGCACCCGGGTTCGTAAATGCGTTTGAGATCGCGTTTGCGGAACTGTTTGACGACCTCCGCGCGTTGCGCGCGAATATTGCAGTCGACGTCGACCGCGGCGTAGCCACCGAGTGCGAACACGAACGGCCCGATGCCGGCCATGAACATCGGTTGAGTGAGGTCGTAACCGTCCCAACCGCCGGGCTCGAGGTGCCACTCGACGCCGTCGTACCACGATGGCATTTCGAGTTCGGGGTTCAATTGCAGGCGCGAAGTATCTTTGGGTTTGTTTTTGTCGAGGAACGCTTGCCACTCGGTGCGGCGTTGTTCGGTGGCCGGAATCGCGCGGATGTAGTTTTGTTCGCCGACCCAGCGTTGATAGAAGCGGTTATAGCGATAGGCTTTGGAGCGCTCGACGACGTCGCGGGCGCGGCCGAGTCGCTCGCGCCATACGCTTGGCCCCACATCGGAGTCGAATTCTTTGGCGAGGCTTTCCGCTTCGGGTTGCGCGGCGAAGTCGGCTTCAGCCTGATCACGCAGCGTGGAGCTCGAGTAATGTTGCAAAGAACCTAAGAACTGCAGGCCGGCGCGGCCGCGTTGTTTGAGGGTGATCATGGTTTCTTGCCTCCGTTATCGAGTTCCAGCCAAAAGTTTCGCAGCGCGTCGTTGAGTTGCGCCGGTGCCTCGAGCGGCAACAGCCTGCCCGCGGAGGCGAGTTCGATCACGCGACCGCTAGGGAACGTCGCAGCGATTTTTCGCGCCGTCGCGGGCGTGAGCACGGTGTCGCCCTGGCCGACGGGAATCATCACCGGCATGGTCAGTTTGGGTGGTAGGTCGGCGGTGCTCGGCGTGTCGCTCGTCGTGAGGAACGCGACCAGCGTTTCGTAGGGCGTTTGACCGAGCATGGTTTTGTAGCGCGCGCGTGCGATGAGCGGCGCTTCCGGCGCGACGATGTATTCGTTGAAGCGCCGGAACAGCGTGTCTTTGCCTTCGATGACGACGGTGCGGGCGTTCTCGGCGCGATAGCGGATGCCTGCGGCATCGAGATTGGCGCTGCCGAGCACGGTACTGATGAGCGTCAACGAGCGGCAGCGCTGCGGCTGGCGTGCGCAGACGATCGCCGCGATGTTGCCGCCGGCACTGAGGCCGACGAAGTCTGCCTCGCGAACTTTAGTGGCATCGAGAAACGCAACGAGTTCGTCGGCGTAGCGTTGCATGTCGATCTTCGTTTGCGTCGACGGTGACGAGTAGCCGTGCCCGGATAGATCCGGCGCGAGACAGCGACGCGTATCGCAAACGCCGTCGAGTTGATCGAGCCACAAGCGCGAGTCGAGCAGGAGTGCGTGTACGAATACGACCGGCCGACCTTGGCCGCGCTCGCGATACGCGATTTGTGCGCGCTCAAGTTCGACGCTGCGCTGCGCGATCGGCGCGGCGCCGGCGAGCGTCGCTGCGCCGTAACCGAGGAGCAGCAGTGCGAGGTAGCGCTTCATATCGTGATCGTAGCGCGGCATCACCCCCTCGTGGCACCCGTAATCGACCGTACCGCGAGCGTGCTCACCCATAGGCCTCATTTATGGCATGCCAAGTAAAAGGTATTGCGAGCAACGCAGGTAGCAGACGAACATCGGTAGATTCGCAACGAAGCGATCGATTCCGACACTTTAAAGGGGGTTCTCATGGCTCGAAGTTCATCATCCCGCGTACTGCCGTTGGTCGTGGCAGCGGTCGCGGCAGCGGTAGCTGGCATCGCGAGCGCGCAAGTGCAACTCGAGGAAGTGACGGTCACCGCGCGTAAGCGCGCCGAATCGTTGCAGGAGATTCCGATGTCGGTGACGGCGTTCACCGCCGAATCGATCGAAGCGCGCGGCATCCGCAACGTCCAAGACGTCATCAAGTACACCCCGGGGTTGAGTTTCGATAAAGGCTTCGCGCCGCAAGACACGCGCCCCAACATCCGTGGCTTGCCGACCACGCGCGGTCGTCCGCCGGTGGGCATGCTGCTCGATGGCATCGACATTTCCTCCGAGTCGATCGCAACGGCAGGCGGCAGCAGCCTCATGAACTTGAAGTTGGTCGACGTCGAGCGCATCGAAGTCGTCAAAGGTCCGCAGAGCGCGCTGTATGGCCGCGTCGCGTTCGGTGGCGCCATCAACTACATCTCTAAGAAACCGCAGTTCGACAAGGTTGACGGTACCGCGTCACTCGACGTCGCGACCGACGGACTCTACGAAGCGCGCGGCGCAGTGAATCTGCCCGTGTCGGATTCGGCTGCATGGCGCTTGAACGGCATCTACAGCAAGTTCGACGGCTTCTTCAAAAATGAAATCTCGGGCGCGAAGTTGGGCGGCTGGGACACCAAAGGTGTTGCGGCGGCCTTGCGCTTCAAGCCGGCCGATGCTGCGGACTTCACGCTGCGTCTTTCTTATTCGGACGATAAGGCAGAGCCGCGTCCCTCGTTCTACTATGGTCAGGCTGTCGCTGGTCGCAACACCACGCTCAACTTGCCGGCGAACGCGGTCGGTTTGCGCTTGGGCGTCAATCAATCGGGCGCGCCGCTGCCGGCTTCGATTCGCTATCCGCAACTCGGCGAAGCGCAGAACGGCGGCAAAGTTTATTTGAGCGTCGATCCGCTTACGGGCAAAGATTACGAAGGCGGTAAACTCAAGACGACGATCGCGAGCCTGGTCGGTGACGTCGATCTCGGCTTCGCCAAACTTTCTTCCTGGACCGGCTATACCGATGCGACCGCCTTGAGCCGCGCCGACGCCGACTTTTACGCAGCGCCTGCGGCAGCGGTGAAAGTGCCGGTGGTGGGTAATTACGAGCCGCTGTCCGCCGCGCAAGTGACCGACATCGCAACCAAAGCCAAACAGCTCAGCCAAGAAATTCGTATCGGCCGACTCGAAGGCGAGGGCTTCCGTTGGGCGGTCGGTGCGCTTTATTGGAAAGAAGATTATTCCAGCGTCAACGCCTCGCTCTTCATCAGCGGTTTCTCGCGCAATGCGCCGATTCCGGCGGCGACGTTCCCAGCGGGATGGTCGGCGGCAGCGGAAATCGTCGCGCGTGGCACTATCCCGGGTGACCTCAACTACCGCAACACTCGGCACACGTCGGGTTACCTGATCGCCGAATACGACATCACACCACAACTGCAGGCATCGGGCGAAATTCGCTACGGTCGCGAGAAGTTCGAGTACCTGTTCGGTCGCGCCGTCAGCCCCAACGTCTCGGCGACGGGCGCAGTGCTGCCGGCGACGCTGCCGGGCGTGACCTTCTCACCGAGCTCCTCGACCAACTATTCGGCGCCGAAGTTCACCTTGAACTACAAACCCGAAAAGGACTTCTTGCTCTACGGCTCGGTATCGAAGGGTGTGAAGCCGGCGGGCTTCCTGAACGTGGGCGTAGTGCTTGACGTCAACGATGCGAAGTACAAGCCCGAAATTCTTTGGAACTACGAGGGCGGGTTCAAAACTTCTTGGATGAACGATCGGTTGCGCTTGAACGGCGCGTACTTCCACATGAAGTACACGGACCGCATCAACCAATTGTTGGTCCCGGATTCGCGCAGCCCGCAGGGCACCTCGACGCTGGTCGTCAACACGGGTGAAGCGAAGGTCGATGGTTTCGAGCTCGAGATGGCGGCCGGCTTGACGGAGCACGTCACGTTGTCCGGCGCGTACACCTACCTCGATCCGAAGTTCGTCGACTCGCGGGTACCTTCGGTGGCGCCGCTGACGATCGCGGGTTCTGGTAACTGCACCGTCGGCACGGTGGGCCCGCAGACGGTTTGCTTCACCGATACGAACGGCAAGCAACTCGAGCAATCCGCGAAGAACGCACTCGTCGCGACGCTCGCCTACGACACGGAGTTGTCGGACGGTTGGCGCATGAACGGCGAGTTGTCGGCGCAATATCGCAGCAAGCGTTTCATTTCGCCCGATAACCGTATCTGGTTGCCGTCGATCACCAACGTCGATGCGCAAGTTCGTTTCAACAAAGACAATTACGCGGTCACCGTGTATGTCACGAACTTGCTCGATCAAGACAAGGTGACCTCGGCGCAGAGCTACGGTGATCCGTTCATCGCGTTCCCGGTATCACCGCCGGTGCTGGCGTATACGACCTACCCGTCGGATCCGCGGCAGTTCGGTCTGCGTCTGAACTACAAGTTCTGAGTGATCGGCTTGCGTCCTCGATCGGGGGTTTTGAGAGGACGCGACAGGCTGGCGGGGTTACTCGCCAGCCTGTTTTTTTTGCTGCCGGCGTTCGGTGCGGCGCAAGATGCGCGGCTTTTCGACGACGCGTATCTTGAACGAAAGTATGCGACCGCGCCGTCGAAGTTCGTCACCGTGGAAGGTGTTCGGTTCCACGTGCGCGACGAGGGCAAAGGGCCGGTACTGCTATTGCTCAACGGTCATCTCGGCAGTTTGCACATGTGGGATGCTTGGGTGCGCATCTTGTCGCCACAGTTGCGCATCGTGCGCATCGACTACGCGCCGTATGGCTTGAGTGGTCCGGATCCCAGCGGTGATTATTCGACCGAGCATGCCGTGCGACTCGTGCACGCACTCGTGCAGCGTCTGCGACTCGAAAAATTTAGTATCGGCGGCACGTCGAACGGGGCGCTGGTCGCGCTGTTCTATGCGATCGAGCATCCGGAGCGCGTCGAGCGCGTGGTCGTCTCGACCTTGCCGGCAGGTCGTCCGCCGCCGCGGAAGCCTAGCGATGCGATGCGCGCCGCGGCGGTTGAGGTCAAAGCGCAAGCCCCGTTTCAGCCGCGTGCATTTTGGGATGCGTTCTTGCACGACATTATGGCCAACGATGCGGTGATCGACGACGTACTAGTCGATCGCTATTTCGAATTGAACAATCGTCGCGGTGCAAAAGCCTGGGTCGATGCCTACATCGACACCCAATATCGTCTGTGGGACACCTTGGATGTCAAAGAAAAATTCGGGCGCTTGCGACGTCCGATTTTGCTGCAGTGGGGCGCCGACGGCGTCGTGCTGCCGGAGCAGATCGGTCACGATGTCGCCGATTTGCTGCGCGCTGCGCCGGTGACGCTGAAGCAATATCGAAACGCCGGGCACTTGCCGATGATCGAGCAGCCCGAAGCGACGGCCCGCGACGCGCTAGCGTTCTTGCGGGGCACGACGCTCGTTTCTGACTGAGTCGATCGAGTCTCAGTTCGCGGAGGCCTGATTCAGCGCGGCGACTTCTTCGGTCGTGAGTTCTAGCGTCGCGCCCGACAATATTTCGCGCAATTGCGTGACGTTCGTCGCGCTGGCGATCGGGGCCGTGACGCCTCGCGCGATGAGCCAAGCGATCGCCACACACGCAGGCGTCGTGGCGTGCGCACGGGAGACTAGATCGAGCGCGGCGAGGATGCGTGAGCCGCGTGCATCGAGCATAGCCCCCATGCGCGCACCGCGCGGACTTTTGCCGAGATCTGCGGTGGTGCGATATTTGCCGGTCAAGAACCCCGAAGCGAGCGCGAAGTACGGAATCACCCCGAGCGCTTCACGGGCGCACAACGGCGCCAACGCGGTTTCGAATTCTTTGCGCTGCACGAGGTTGTAGTGTGGTTGCAGACACTCGTAACGCGCGAGACCGTTTCCGGCACTGGTCGCAAGCGCCGCTTCGAGGCGCGACGCCGTGAAATTCGAGGCGCCGAGCACACGCACCTTGCCCGCACGCACCAAGTCGTCGAAGGCGCGGGCCGTTTCCTCGAGTGGTGTGTCGGGATCATCGCGGTGGGCTTGATAAAGGTCGATGTAATCGGTGCGTAAACGCTGCAACGAGCGATCGACGGCGCGGTGGATATAGTCCCGCGAGAGACCGTTGTCGCCGGGTCCCATCTCTAGACCGACTTTCGTCGCCAGTACGATGCGGGCACGCATCGCGGAGCCGCGCGCGGCGAACCAGTTGCCGATGATGGTTTCGGATTCGCCGCCGACATTACCCGGGATGAAGCGCGAGTAGGCGTCCGCCGTGTCGATGAAATTGAAGCCGGCATCGACGAACGCATCGAGCAGTTCGAACGAGGTGCGTTCGTCGGCAGTCCAACCGAAGACGTTACCGCCGAAAGCGAACGGCGCGACGCGCAGCGTCGAGCGACCGATGGGGCGTGAGGCGAGCGTCGTCATGGTGAGGGTGCCTGTAGCAATTCGACGAGATAGCCGTCGGGGTCGTGGACATGAAAAACTTTGCCGCGCAGCGGCCGACCGTCGTCGGTCGTGCGTCGAGAGAGGTAAGTTTGCGGCGGCTCCAAAATTTTCGCTCCCGCTTGCGCCAAACGGGCGTGGATGGCATCGGCATCGGCGACATCAAATACCAACACGACGTCGCCGCGACCGACACGTGAGGGGTCGATACGCGCCTCGGGCGGAGTCGGAGCGCCGAATTCGACCAAACCGATCTTGCCACCCGCGCCATTTGCACTCTGCAAAATCACGAGCCGCGTGCGAGTGGACGGTGCGTTGAGCGGAAAGGGGTTTTCTTTGGGATTGCGCGGTGTCGTCGCGTCGGATTCGATCGTAAAACCGAGTAGGCGATAGAAATCGATCGAGGCGGAGGCGTCGCGCACGATGAGCGCGGCGCGCAGTAGCGTCGGATCAGCAGCGATCGCGACGTCTGCGGTGGTGAGCGCGAGTAAGGCGATTGCGATCCACAGGCCGCGAAGACGATTAACTACCTGATGGTTGGCTTGCACTGCTGATGTCCTCTGGGTGCATCGTAACGATGCGTGCTGGGCGAGAATAACTCCGATGACCATCGATTTTGCAATGTGGTATCCGATCGTTCGCGCCTTGCACGTGCTCGTGATGGGCTATTGGCTCGGTAGCGAGCTCGTGATCAACGCGCTCACGCATTACGTCGCCCGCACCACGACGCTGTCGGGCGTCGAGCGTATGCGCTTGTGGGATTTTTTGCTCGACGTCGATCAGCACGTGCGTAACGCGATGATCATGTCGGTGCCGCTCGGTTTCACGCTCGCCTCGATGCTCGGCCTCGTCACGATCGAAGGCGTCTGGATGTGGGCGCTCTGGATCGTATCGGCGGCGTGGTTCTGGTTCATGTGGCTGGTGCATTGGCGCCGCAAAGCGCCCGAGGGTGCGGCGCTTGCCCGCTGGGACTGGCGCTTCCGCTACCCGCTGATCGCATTTTTCTTCGGCTCGGGCGTGTGGTCCTTGGCGACCGGGTGGCCGTATCCGACCGTTTGGCTTGCGCTGAAGGTGACGTTGTTCGCCGGCGCGATGGTGTGCGGTATTTTCGTGCGCTATTGCATCCGCGAAGCTTATAAATCAGCCATTCCGGCGATCGCGGCCGATCGCGCGACCGATGCGGACAACGCCGAATTTCGCCTGTGGATGGTGCGCGGCACCTGGGCGTTGGTGGTGTTGTGGGTCATTCTGTTCACGATCGGTGCGCTCGGGGCGCTCAAGCCCTAAAATGGGCGGATGACCTGCCGGAACCTGTTGCGCCTTATTCCCCGACTCGGGGTTCTGCTGACGACGCTCGCGCTGGCGAGTTGCTTGGGAGGGCCGGGGCCGGAGGCGCCGACCATCACCGATCAACCGAAAGACAAAGCGGTGTTCGTCTCGCAAACGGCGAATTTCGACATCGGTGTGACCGGCAAGCCGCCGTTCACCTTTCAATGGTATCGCAACGGGGTCGTGATCGACGGTGCGACCGCCGCGACCTACACCACCCCGAACGTGACTGCCGCCGACAGTGGCGCAAAGTTTTCGGTGAAGATCACGACGCCCTCGGGTTCGGTGACGAGCTCTCAGGCGGTGCTCACGGTCAAAGATAAACCGACCGTCACCACCGACCCCGTTTCGACCAGCGTCGCCGTCGGCGCTTCGGTGAGTTTGACGGTCGCAGGTTCGGGCGAGAGTCTCACCTATCAATGGCTGCGCGACGAGTTGCCGATTACGGGCGCGACCTCAGCGACCTACACGTTTACCGCGGTCGCAGCCGACGACGGTGCGGTGTTTCGTGCCTACGTCGTGAACCCGGGTGGTTATGCGGTCAGTGCGCCAGCGACCGTCACCGTGAACGACGTGCCCGCGTTCGCGATCCAACCGTATACGCAAACCGTGGGTAACGGTGATCCGGTGGCGTTCACCGTGCTCGCGACCGGTGGCAACTTGAGCTATCAATGGCAACGCAACGGCGTGAACATCGCCGGTGCGACGAGTCGCACTTATGGCATCGCCGCTGCGACCGCCGCCGATAACGGCGCGAGTTTCAGCGTGAAAATCACCAACGCACAAGGCTCGGCGACGAGCGCGGTGGCCAATTTGTCGGTGGTGGCCGCCACGGTGCGCGCCGTCGCGACGCCGGTCGCGGAGGTCGCGCTCTCGAAGAATGCGACCGCCGCGTACAACTTCACCTACGTGCGAAAATCGGACGGTAGCATCGCGAGCTTCGGCTACAACAGCGAAGGTGAGCGCGGCGATGGCACCGTCGCCGCTGCGAGCGATACAGCGGGTATCGTGACTCTGCCGGCCGGTCGCAAGGCGCGACAAGTCGATGCCGGCAGCACTCACGGCATCGCTTTGCTCGACAACGGCGACGTGTATTCTTGGGGTCTCAACGACGGCGGCCAACTCGGTCTCGGTGACACGGTCACTCGGTCGACACCGGCGAAGATTTCTTTGCCGCGGCCGGCGGTCTCGGTGGCGGCCGGGCGCAGTTTTTCGGTCGCCGTACTCAACGACGGCAGCGTCTACACTTTTGGCGCCAACGACATCGGGCAGCTCGGTAACGGCGGCCGCGATGTCTCCACGACTCCCGTGCTGGTCTCCGGCGTGAACAACGTCGTCGCCGTCGCGGCTGGCAATGCGCACGTGTTGGCGTTGCGTGGTGACGGCAGCGTTTGGGCGTGGGGCGCGAACGCTTCCGGTCAGCTCGGCAATGGCTCGTTCAAGGCGAGCCGCGTGCCCGTCGACACCGGTTTACGACAAATCGCGCGCGTGCGGGCGGGCGGTGACAACTCGGCGGCGATTTCTTTGCGTCGCACCGCCTATTTCTTTGGTGAAAACGCCGATGGCCAGTTGGGGCTCGGCAGCGCCGTTACGACCGACGCGGGTGTGGCCACGGCCGTGTCCCTCGACACCGCCGATGCGGCGCTCGCCGACCGATTCGCTATGCTCGTCGGCAGCAATGGCCTGGTCACTGCAACGGGCGCGAACGAGGCGGGTTCGCTCGGCGACGGCGGCACAACGGCGCGCAGCAATTTCGCCGCCGTCTCCGTGATCAGCAACGTAATCTCGATTGGGGCGGGCGGTCGTTCGTTCGCCGCCGCGATCAATGCCGACGGCACGACCTATACTTGGGGCGACAATTCGGCGAAGCAGCTCGGCAACAGCACGCTCACCACGACTGGAACTGCGACGCCGACTGCGATACCGTCCTTTGATGCCGTTCCATAGCGGGTGAGCAACATGGCGCTGCGAGACAAAATTCCTTTACTCGCGACGCTGCAATTATTGGCGACCAACTTCGCCGCCAACGCCGTGCCTTTGAACGGCTATAACACCGGTGTGCTCTCCGACATGTACCCGACCGGTTTCACGCCACCCGGTTGGGTGTTCGGGATTTGGTTGGTGATTTACATCGGGCTGCTCACCTATTCGTTCGCCGCTTTCCGCTCAATTCCTAGAATTCGAGCACGCGCGGCGGCAGTGTCCGAACTCTACCTCGTCAACGCGTTGGCGAACTCCGCGTGGATTTTCGCGTGGCACTATCGCTTCGTGCTCGTGAGCGTACTGATCATGCTCGTGATTTGGATCACGCTGATCGCGATCGCCTTGCGTTTGCGCCGCATGTCGCGGCCGTCGTGGGCCGAGTGGTTCCGTGTCGATGCACCGTTCAGCCTGTATCTCGGTTGGATCACGGCTGCGACCTTGGTGAATTTCGCGGCACTCTGTTTCGATCGTGGTATGTGGCCGCTCGCGCTGTCGATGGATCAGTGGGCGCTGGTCACCGTTTGCTTGGCGACCGGCCTTTATGCCGTCACGACCGCCGTGACGCGCGACGTCGTGTTCGGTGGCGTATTCGTCTGGGCGGCGCTCGGCATCGCGACCAAATCAAGCGGCATCACCGAGGCCGTGCAACTCGCCGCGGTGAGCGGCATCGTCGTCGTGTTGGTTTGCATGGCGCGGGCGCTCGTCACCCGCCGCGAGCGTCGTTTTTATCCTTGAGGCGGACGCAGCCACTCGGCCACGGCGTCGAGCACGCGCGCCTGGTCGGGCTCGTTGAAAATCTCGTGATACATCGACTCGAAACAGCGTCCTCGAACGATCTTCGCAGGCGCACGTGCGAGGAATTCGCGGCTACCGCGCGCTGCGACTAGTCGATCGTCGCCCGCGAACGCGAGCAGCGTGTCGATCGTCCATTCGGCCGCTGCGGTGCGCACGAACTCACCCTCGCTCGCTACGAACGCACCGAGTCGCGCACAAATTCGATCGTGCACCAAAGGATCGTCGCGATAGGCGTTCACGACGGTCTCGTCGTGTGAGATGAATTGTGGTTGCACGCCGTTGCCGACCCGCAGCGACGGCAAAATCTTTGGTAATACGGCGAGTGCAATGCGCTGCCATGCCTGCGTGTCGACCGCTAACGCCGGCGACGACAGCAGCAAGCGATCGGGCGCGATCAGTCGACGTGCGACGGCGCTTGCGGCGACTAGCCCGCCTAGGCTGTGACCGACCACCAACAAGCGACCGTGTGCATCGGTGACGGCCGCTAACTGCGCGAGGTGTTCGCAGAGTTGTAGATCGCGCACGAGACCACCGCGTGGCCCGTCCGAATGCCCGTGACCGAATTGGTCGTAGGCGCGCACCGCGTAGCCCTGCGACACGAACCACGCAGCGACGTGGTTGTAGCGTAGGGCGTGTTCGCCGAGACCGTGCACGATCAAGACCGTGCCGCGCGGTGCGACGGATTTCCAGTCGTAGATCGCGAGGCGCGTACCGTCGGCGGCGCGCCAAAGGTGCTCGCCGGTGGGCGCGAACGCGTGACCGTTTTGCGGCGTCGTGATCATGCGCGAGTCTTACGAAACTTGGTGCCACCACGTAGCAACTGCCGCAGCAATGCGTTCGGAAAGCGGCGGTTTTCGGAGATCGCGTAAAAACTTTCGGTCAGTTGCGGCAGTCGCGCGCGTTCCACCAACACTTTGCGCTGTAGTTCGTCGCGTACAACCACGCGTGGCACGAGCGTCACACCGTGCGATTCGCGCGCCAGCAGACGCAGCATCGCCATATCGTCGACCTCGGCAAGAATGTGCGGTCGGATGCCGGCATCCGCGAGCAACAAATCGAAACTCGCTCGCAGGCTGCTTTGCGCGCTCGGTAGTACGAGCGGTACGGTACGTAAATCTTCCGGGAATCGAAATCTTTGATTGCGTACCGGCTTGCCGACGAGACTCACCGGTTGTTCGTCGATGAGTTCGTTGTACCACGCTGCATTGCCTTCGCGCGGCACGGGCGTGTTAGACAGCACGACGTCGAGATTGTGCGCGGCGAGTTGTGTCAATAATTCGCGCAGCGTTCCCGAGCGCAACACCAAGGTCACGTCCGCGCGATCGAGCATCGGACGCAGCAGTTCGATTTGGAAGTTGCGCGACAAGGTTGCCACTGCACCGACGCGCAAGGTTTGCCGACCCTCGGGCATGCGACCTTCGAGCGTGCTGACGAGTTCGTCGCCGCTGCGGAAAATGGCATCGGCATAGTCGAGCGTCACGCGTCCGGCTTCGGTCAATTGCAGCCGACGATTGCGTCGCTCGAAGAGCGGATGGCCGAGGCGCTCTTCGAGTTGTTTCAACTGGATCGACAGCGCCGACTGCGAGACGTGCAGGCGCTCGGCGGCGCGCGTCAGGCTGCGCTCGTGTGCGATCGCCCAAAAATAACGCAGATGATGAAAGTTGAGCACGGCCATGGCGGTTGTATACCCGATCTTCTGCGCGACGTCGCGCCCGGCGTGGTCCCCCAATGAAAAAGGGCGGTCACACCGGAGTGTGACCGCCCCGTTTCGAACGACTCGGCGGCGATCAGAACGCTTTGCGAACCGTCACGCCGAAGGTGCGCGGCTGACTCGGGTAGGCCGAGAAGCTACCCGACTGCGCAACCGACGGGAAAGCCGACAACAAATATTTGTCGTCGGTCAGGTTGCGGCCCCACAGCAGGAAGTCCCAGCCTTCCTTCTTGAAGCCCACGCTCGCGTTGAGCGTGTTGACCTGACGGGATGCGATCGATTCGAGAATGTTCTCGGAGATCGCGACCTTGCTCTGATAGTCGTAGTCGGCGCGCACGAAACCGTCGGTGCCGTCGACGCTGAAGCTGTAGGTCAGGCCGGTGACGAGGCTGGTGCGCGAGATGTTCGCAGGGCGCGAACCCGACAGATCGCCGACGATCAGGTTGCCGTTCTTGTCGACCGTCTGCGCGTTTTTGTACGAGTCGTACTTCGGATCGAGGAAGGTGCCCGAGAAGTCCCACTGCAGGTTACGGGTCAACTTGAACTGCGACTCGATCTCGATGCCTTTGCTCGACTGCTTGCCGGCGTTGGCGAGCACGAAGCCCGTGCCCGAGAACGCGTTCGACTGGAAGCCTTTGATCTGCTGGTCGAAGATGGCCACGTTCAGTGCGAAGCGGTTGAAGCGGCTCTTCAGGCCGATTTCATAGACCGTCGACTCTTCCGGGCCTGCGTAGCGCGTGCCGTAACGCGGGTACCACGGATTCGTCGCGCCGCCGAGCGGCGAGAGCGAAGGCGTGCCAGGGTTGAACGGCTTGCTGTCACGCGACAAGTTCCAGGAAGTCGCTTTGTAGCCTGTCGCAACGCCCGCGTAGGCATTCACGTGATCGTTGATTTCGAGCGCGAAGCGAGCGGTGTAGGTGGTCTTGCTGTCCTTCGATTTGTCGGTGAACGGCACGACCGGCGACAGGAATTGCAGCGCGTAGCCTGCGAGCACCGGGTTGCAGAGTGGGCCGAGCAACGCACCGAACGGCGCCGGCGCCGTGTAGCACGGGATCGTCGCGCCGTCGGCGACGCTCGCGCGATCGGCGATGCTCGCGGCGGTCGCCGCCGGAATCTTAGCGGCAACGAGTTGCTGCAGGATCAAGCCGTAGCCCACTTGCACGAGGTTGAGCGCCGAGAACGCTTCGTTGGAATTCTGTTGGAAGTCCACGTCCTTGTCGGTGTTGGTGTAGGCGATGCCACCGGTGAGCGTCAGACGATCGGTCAAATTGAAGTCGAGTTGCCCGAAGATCGTCGAGGCGTCCGTGTTTTGACGGGTGTAGATGTTGTTGCCAGTACCGGCGCGGAAGAACGTGCCGAATGGCGCACCGATGCCCGCTTCGATCTGGCGCAGCGACGCTTCACCGCCGTTCATCAGCAGCGCGACTTTGTATGCCTCCGGAATCGGCAGGTTCGCGACCGAAGCCGGCAGCGTGGCGCCACCGGCGCCGCTGAACAGGCCGGCAGCGTACGAACGGAAGCCCGGTCCGAGCAGGATCGTGTTGTCGTAACGGACGGTCTCTTTCATCAAATATGCGCCGAGCAAGCCGCGCACTTTGCCGCCGTTGTCGAATGCCAAGCGCAGTTCCTGCGTCTTGGTGTCGATGTCGCCGACGTTGCGATTGGTGTTACCGAGATCGCCACTCGTGAAATCGAAGTCGTAATCGAAATCGGTCTTCTGATTGCGCACCGAGGTAATCGAGGTGAGCTTGAAGTTACCGAGGTTCCAGTCGAGATGCAGCGAGGTTCCACGGTTCACGACGCTGTTGACCGGCGCCTTGTTGAGGTAGGCGCTGCGACCATAGGGGTCGTTGCCGTAGATCTGGCCGTTGATCGGCACGTAGAGCGGGATCGGCAGCGTCGGGATCGCCGTCACCGGCGCCGACTGGATGATGCGGCTGGTCGGACCATTCACGAGGTTCGAAACGCCGCAGCACACTTCGCTGATGTCGCTGTAGTCCGTGATCACGCGCACGCTCAAATCGTCGCTCGCGTTCCAGAGCAATTGGCCGCGCAGATCGAGACGATCGCGGTCGTTGATTTTGTTGCCGGCTTTGAGATCGGAGAAGTAGCCGTCGCGCTTGTTGGTGGTACCGGTGAAGCTGACCGCGACGGTGTCGCTGACCGGGCCGGTCCACTTACCTTTGAGGATGCGCTCTCCGTAGTTGCCGAGCGTGCCTTCGACGTAGCCGCCCGCCGTGAATTGCGGCTTCTGGGTGACGATGCTGATGACACCCGCCGAGGCGTTCTGGCCGAAGAGGGTGCTCTGCGGGCCGCGCAGCACTTCGACGCGCGACACGTCGACGAGGTCGCCGATCGCGCCTGCTGAGCGCGAACGATAGACGCCGTCGATGAACACGCCGACCGAGCCTTCGATGCCGGGGTTGTTGGCACCGTTGCCGAAGCCGCGGATGACGAAGTTGGTTTGGGTGGAGGTTTGCAGCGTGTACACGCGCAGCGACGACACCACGCTGGCGAGATCCGTGAGGTTTTGGATCGAAGCGCGCTGGATCGTTTCGATCGGCGTGACGGACACGGCCACCGGAACGTCTTGTAGCGTTTGTTCGCGCTTGGTCGCGGTGACGATCACCTCTTGCAGACCCTCGGACTGCTGGGCGATCGCAGAGCCCGTCAGGAGGGTCAGAGCGGCGACGACGCCGGCTACGGAATATGGCTTCATTAGAAACGACCTCTCATGGTGGTTATGCCCCGATTCTAAACGGTGGGCCCCGAAACCCCAATAAAGCACCGAAACTAATTGAAAAATGATCCCTCGGGGCCTGTTCAGGGGCCGTCAGGCGCCCGACCGCTGTCGGGAGGGTCCTGGGTCAACCGGGCT
>Ga0214917_10003054_pt1 | contig 19778 bp, 15 predicted proteins | sample LL_1208_BB_MetaG_FD_177983 | JGI IMG/M metagenome (GOLD analysis project Ga0214917, IMG submission 177983) | Freshwater microbial communities from Lake Lanier, Atlanta, Georgia, United States - LL_1208_BB | ecosystem: Environmental > Aquatic > Freshwater > Lake | place: USA: Georgia | collected...
GGTCCGGGCCGGCCCGCGCCCGATGACGTGCCCGGCCGGCCGGAGACGATGCGGCCCCCTCCCGAGGACATGCCGGCCGTGGTGCGGGCCGTCCATGATCCGCGGCCGGGATTCACGAATCATCACTTCAATGTCGTCGAGCGGGACCGCGTGGCCGCGGCGATCGCGGCCGCACGCCGCCCGCCGACAGGGCCGTGGCGGTTCGGTGGCACGCTTGCCGAGTCGGGCGACTTCCGCATCGAGGTGGATGACACGGTGGTCTCGATCGAGCTGCCGACCGGCCGGTCGACGCTCGATCCGCGCGGGGAGCTCGACGCCGCCGCCGATCCTCCCGGGAGCGGCGGGCTGCTCGCGGCGCTCGCGCTCTGGCGGAGGCTCTCGACCGGGGGCCCCGCCGACCTCGGCTCCACCACCTACTGGGGCACGGCGCCGCTGTACGGCAGCCCGCTCGCGCCGGCGGACGAGACGGCGTCGGCGTCGCCTCCGCTCCTCGATGTCCTCGAGTCGGCCGTGGCGGGTGTGGTGGCGCGGTTTTTCGTCGACGACGGCGGCAGCGTCGTCGGCATCGATCTCTGGCTCGACGCGGATGCGGACCCCTGCGAGGTGCGTCTCGCGCCGCCGGCCGACGACGGGCTGCCGCGCGCGATCGTCGTGCGGCGCGGCACCACCCCCTTCGCCACGTTTCTCGTCACGCCGGACGGGGAGGGGCGATGATGGTCGTGCACCGTGCTTTCCGGATGCCCGTGGGTTCGACGGCCGTGTTTGCGACCCTCGTCCTTGCCGTGTGCCGGGCGGACGACGCGGATGGTGTTCCGCAGCCGCAGGCGGCGATCGCCCGAGCCGCACGGGCGGTCGTCAAGGTGTACGGCAGCGGCGGCGTGCGTGGACTGGAGGGGTACCAGTCGGGGATTCTCGTCTCGCCGGAGGGACGCATCCTCACGGCGCTGAGCACGGTCCTCGACTCGGCCGATGTCGAATGCGTGCTCGACGACGGCACGCGGCACCGCGCCACGCTGCTGGGCGCGGATCCGCGGCGCGAGCTCGCCCTCCTCGCGATCGACGCGACCGGTCTGCCCGCGCTCGCGCTCGAGCCGGCGGACGCCGTGCCGGTGGGCACCCGCGTGATCGCCCTGTCGAACCTCTTCGCCGTCGCCGTCGGGGACGAGCGCGTCAGTGCGCAGCGGGGCGTCGTCTCGGCCATCGTGCCACTGCAGGCGCGGCGCGGTGCCGCCGAGGCGCCGTATGCCGGCGACGTCTACGTGCTCGACTGCACGACGAACAACCCCGGCTCCGCCGGCGGCGCGCTGGTCGATTCGCGCGGCCGACTCGTCGGCATGCTCGGCAAGGAATTGCGGTCCACGACGAGCGGCATCTGGCTGAGCTACGCGTTGCCCGCCGCCGAACTCGTGCGCGGTGTCGCCGCGATCGAGTCCGGGACCAGCGCTGCGGAGACGGTCGAGGACGCTCGGCCGTTCGATCCCGGGCGTGTCGGAGCGATCCTCGTGCCCGACCTGCTCGACCGCACGCCCCCGTTCGTGGAGGCGGTCGTGCGCGGGTCGTCGGCCGAGCGGGCCGGGCTCCGCCCCGACGATCTCGTGATCGCCGTCGCCGGGCGATCGGTCGGCACCCGCGGTGCACTCCAGCGCGAGCTCGGCCGGTTGCCGGCGGCGGAGCCGATGCGGCTCTCGGTCATCCGGGGCGGTGCCATCGTCGAAATCGATCTCGGCCCGAAGCCCCGTGTCGAGGAACGGCCGCGCAGGGAGGACGAGCGTTGACCCACGCACGAGCGATCGGCCGATTGCGTCCGCCCACGTGGGACGAGGCGACCACGCTCCACCGGCACCGCGGGGGATCGGCCGCCAGTCCGCGCGGCGTGCGGCGTGTCGCGACATGGTCGATCGCCGCATCGCTGCCGGGTGCCCTCGCGGCGACCTGCGCGGCGGTCCTCGCGGCGGCAGGTGACGGCGAGCCGACCCGCGCCGAGGAAACCGCCTTTCGCGCGGCGGTGGGTCGCGTCGCCGCGGCGGTCGTGCGGCTCGAACCCATCGGCGGATCGGCTGCCGAACTCGGCGCCGGTGCGGAGGCCGTTCCCGGCGCCGGCCCCACCTCGGGGCTCGTCATCGATCCTGCCGGATGGATCGTGACCACGGCGTTCGGCGTCCCGGTCGACATGCAGCGCGTGGTGGTGGTGCTTCCCGACGGCGCACGGCTCGCGGCCCGCGCGGTCGGCCGCGACGCGGCCCGCGGCCTCGTGCTGCTCCGGACGGAGCCGCTGTCGGACACGCCGTCGCTGGAGGCGGCGGCCCGCGACGGCATGGCTCCGGGCCAGTGGGCCCTCGGCATCGGCCGTGGCTGGACGCATGCCGCGCCCAACGTGACCGTCGGCATCGTTTCCGCCATCGACCGGGCCTGGGGCAGGGGGGTGCAGACGGATGCGGCCACATCACCCGCCAATTACGGCGGCGCGCTCGTCGACATCCATGGACGGGTCATCGGCCTGATCGCACCGCTTCCGGCCGACACCGCCGGCATGCCCGCGGGCACGGAGCTCTACGATGCGGGCATCGGGTTCGCCGTGCCTCTCGAGGACATCCTCGCGGTGCGTTCGCGGCTGGAGGCGGGTGAGACGCTCGAGCCGGGAATCCTGGGCATCGCCTATCGGTCGCGGGATCGGCTCAACGGGGAGCCGGTGATCGGCTCGTGCCGCCGTGGCGCCCCCGCGGCGGAGGCCGGGCTGCGGGGCGGAGATCGCATCGTGGCGATCGACGACCGCGCGGTGGAACGCATCGCGGACGTGCGTCACGGTCTCGGGCGGAGGTTCGCCGGAGACGTGGTGGCGGTCACCGTCGATCGCGGCGGCGAGCGGCGCACCGTGCAGGTGACCCTGGCCGCCTCGTTGCCCCCGTGGCGCCGTGCGGTCCTCGGCATCCTGCCGCGCGAGGACGACGCGCGGGGCGTGACGGTCGGCTGGGTGGTCCCGGGAAGTGCGGCCGCCGGTGCGGGACTCGCGGCCGGCGACGTGCTCGAGACGGCGGCGGTGGCGGACGATGCAGACGGATCGAAGCGGGTCGATCTGGAGGACGTCAGGACGCTCGCAGGACTGCTCGGGGGTGTGGAGCCGGGCATGCGCGTCACCCTGTCGCGCCGGCGTGGTGAATCGGTCGAGGCGGTGACGTTGGAAGTGACTCCAGGGCCAGGCGATCTTCCCGCGGACGTGCCGACGGCGGGCGACCTCGATCCAGCCGGCGGGTTCACCGGCACGACGACCGTCGTGCCGCTGGGGGGCGCCGAGGTGGACCAACCGGCGATCGCCGTGATCCCGGCCGGAGAACGGAGCCGTGGCGTGCTCGTCTACTTCGGTCCGCCGCACGGTCGCGCGGTCGAGGCCGAGGCCGAGCCCTGGCGGGTGGCGGCGGGCCGTCATGGCGTCGCCGTCGTGATCGCGGGTTCCGGCGAACCTGATCGTTGGAGCAGGGGGGACATGGTGGCCGTGGAACGGGCCATCGCCGCGCTCCAGTCCCGCACCGCGATCGACCGGTCGCGCATCGCGTTCGCCGGAAGGGGGGCAGGGGGGGCCTTTGCATGGCTGGCCGCCGAACGCATCCAGACGCCGGTGCGCGGCGTGGCCGCGTGGGACTCGGGCCTGCCCCGGCAGGCGAGCGTCCGTCCCGCGGAACCCGGGGCCTCGCCGTGGGTGCTTCTCGGGCAGGGCCGGGGTGATCTGGCCCGGCAGATCGAGGGTGACCGTCGACGGCTCGAGGCGGCCGGCATCACGGTCGGCACGCTCCCCGTCAACGGCGATGCGCTGCCGGCGGAGGATCTGTGCAGCTGGGTGAACCTCCTGGGTCTCCTGTGACCGGCAGGGGGCTGGCGCCGGTCGGGGCGGGCACGTCACACCGACGGGTGGGGCTCGACCGGATCGCTCGTCGGTCGCAGCGCGGATGCCCGCACCCGCTGCCAGTACCGGGAGAAACGGCGGAGATCGTCGACCCGCGAGCGATCGCAGAACGGGGCCTCGTCGACGACGGATACCGGGAGCACCCGCGCGATCGCGGCGGCTGCGGCGCGTTCCCTCGGGCAGGGCGTCCATTCGAGCGCGATGCCGTCACACCCCAGGGCGGCGGCGGCGGCGGGCAGGACATCGACCGGAGGTCCCTCGACGACATGCAGTTCCTGAATGTCGGCGAGGCACTCCCAGAGGAACACGAGCCGCTTGAGCCCGGGCTGTTCCGCCGCCAGCCACGCCGGGTCGATGACGTGGATGCGCGGTGACGTGGGAAACGCGAGCGCCGCCGCACCCCGCGACGATGCGGCACCGAGCGTGACCCAGACGAGCGGTCGCGCGGGGCCGCCCCGGGGCGGCGGCACGAAGGTCCGAACCAGCCGGCCGCGGAGCGACGCGGGAGGCGAAGACTCGCGGCCGGCGGGGCCGACGAAGAATCGATCCGTCAGGCTTTCGTAGCTTCCCTCCACGTCGCAGCGACCCAGGAGCTCGCACGTGCCGCAATGAGCGTTGCCGGTGTAGGTCTCGAGGTTCTCGCGGTTGAAGAGGTAGGGGCGCGCCGAGAACGTGCCGGCGACCCACTGCCACGAGAGGTGATTGCTCGCCGGATCCCCATCGAGCAGATGGCGCAGGAACCAGCGGGCCCCCGCCTGCCAGCGGACACCTCGCGCGTGCACGAGCCACGACGCGAGCCACATCCGCTCGTGGTTGTGGAGCCACCCGCTGTCGTGCAGGCGACCCGCGAAGGCGTCCATGCACGCCATGCCGGTGCGCGCGGCGAGCACGTCGTCCGGGACCTCGGTCCTGGCGACCGGGGCCCGCGGCTGCATCGTCGGCCCCTCGACATCGTCGTCGATGTGCTCGCCGAGCGCGGCATGGACCTGCCGCCAGTAGTCGCGCCACGCGAGCTCCGACACGAGCTTCTCGGCATCCTCCGTCCGGCGCACCCGGGCCAGCGCCAGATCTCGGACCTCGGCGAGCCCGACCACGCCATGACGAATCCACGGGGACAGTCGCGTCACGGCGCCGTCGACGTGGTTGCGTGACCGTGCGTACCCACCGGGATCGATCGCATCGAGCCTCGCCAGGGCGGCGGCTCGACCACCCTGCACGGCCAGCCGTCGGGCCGCGTCGGCGTCGGCGGCATGGGCGGGAAAGCGGGCGGCCAGCGCCTCGACGAGCGGGCCACGTGGCAGCGCCGTCACCGCGCCCAAGGCTCGCGCCGCGGCGATGTCCATCGTCATGTCTCGCTGTCGAGGCGGGCGTGTCGAGCACCGCCGATCGATGCCGGTCGCGAGCGTACTCCACTTCCCGGTCGGGCACATCGCATGGCCGTATCGGCGGGGCCCTTGCACGGTCGTGCGGCAGTGCCATGCCGGAAAAGTGGGCGGCATCTCCTCGTGCTCTTCCCCCACGATGCGACGCGGAAGACGGCCGTGGTTCTCAAAACGTCGCCGGCATGGCGGAAAGCCGCGGTTCCCGCTCGTCGACCCGACGGCATCAGCCGCACCGAGTTGGTTGGAAGGGGCTCGCCTTCGGAGCAGCGGCACGGTTTTTGCTCTCCTCGTTCCGCGGCCCGGTGATCCGCGCGTGATCGTGCGGCCGAGCCCATCGCGGTGATCGCGCCCGCAACGCTCGCGGAGCCGTGCGTCACGTCTCACCCACGACCGTCCAGAAGGATGCCCCAACGGCTTGGGTGGGCACTCCGCCTGGCTCGCCCAGGCCGGGGCATTCTTCGGGCGGATCGTGGCGGGCGTTGACGGTGGGAGTCTCGTGCCGCGCGGGCCTGCGGCCGATGGGGTGTCGCCTCGGCGGAGTCTGCTACGGTATGGGACATCGGGCCCGCGCGGGCCATCCTCTCTCCCCGGCGCTCGAGGCGCGGTGTGAAGTTCATCATCGCGATCATCCAGCCGAACCGTCTCGAGAGCGTGAAGCAGGCGCTCTCCGAGGTGGATGTCTTCCGGCTCACGGTCCTCGACGTGCAGGGTTTCGGCAGGCAACGCGGCCATGCCGAGACCTACCGTGGGCACGAGATCGCCGTGAATCTGCTGCGCAAGGTCCAGCTCCAGATCGCCGTCAACGACGAGTTCGTCGAGCCGACGATCGCCGCGATCCTCAAGGGGGGCCGGTCGGGCGAGACCGGCGAGATCGGCGACGGCAAGATCTTCGTCCTGCCGATGGACGAGTGCGTGCGCATCCGCACGGGCGAACGTGGCGGCGAGGCGATTTGACCGCCTCACGGTCCGCGGACAAAGCCTTCCATGGCTTCGATGCCTTCGATGGCCTTGGTCCACTCGGCCGACCGGTGGAGACGCCGAGGGTTTCCAGCGTCGGCACGCCTCGCATCCTGCTCGGGCAGACGTGTTCCACAGTCTGCTACGAATTCGTCCGCTGCGGGTGAAGGCGTGGCTGGGGGCCGAGGGCGAGGCGGTTGATCGCCGCCAGGAACGCGCGTGCCGCCGCCTCGAGCGAGTCGGTCGAGACGCCACGTCCCCGCTGCATCTGCCCGGCATGCTCGAGCTCGACCGTGACCTCGCCCTGCGCGTCCTTCCCCACCGTCACCGCCTGCACGCGAAAGTCACGGCAGATGGTGGTGATCCCCGTCAGCTTCTCGATCGCGAGGAAGATCGCATCGACCGGGCCGTCGCCGGCCGTGACGACCACCGATTTGCTCGCGCCGTCGTGTCGCACCCGCAGCGTCACGGTGGGGGGGCTGCCGGAGGTGCAGGCGATCTCGTAGCCCTCGTACGTGTATTCCTCGGGGAGCGCCGCGAACTGCTGCTCGCAGAGGGCCGCGATGTCGCCGTCGTAGATCTCCTTCTTGCGGTCCGCCAGCAGCTTGAACTGCTCGAAGACCGTCTGCAGCTGCTCGCTGGAGAGCTGGTAGCCGAGGGCCGTGGCGCGATCGGCCAGGGCGGCACGGCCGCTGTGCTTGCCGAGCACGAGGTCGGTGCGTTCGAGACCCACGTCCTCGGGCCGCATGATCTCGTACGTGCTCCGTTCCTTCAGCATGCCGTCCTGGTGGATGCCCGCCTCGTGGGCGAAGGCGTTGCGGCCGACGATCGCCTTGTTCCGCGGCACGCGGATGCCGGTCACGTTGGCGACGAGCCGGCTCGTCGGGACGAGCCGCTGCGTCACGATGCCCGTCTCGCAGCCGTAGTGGTCAGCGCGCGTCCGCAGCGCCATCACCACCTCCTCGAGCGAGCAGTTGCCCGCACGCTCGCCGATGCCGTTGATCGTGCACTCGACCTGGCCGGCGCCCGCCTCGACCGCCGCGAGGCTGTTGGCGACGGCCAGCCCGAGGTCGTCGTGGCAGTGGACGCTGATCACCGCACGGTCGATGGAGGGGACGCGGCTTCGCAGGGTGGTGATCACGCGGTGCATCTGCGCGGGCGTGGCGTAGCCGACGGTGTCGGGGATATTCACGGTCGTCGCGCCGGCGGCGATCACCGCCTCGACGACGCGACAGAGGAAGTCGGGCTCCGTGCGGGCCGCATCCTCCGGCGAGAACTCGACGTCGTCGCAGAGCTTCCGCGCGCGGGTCACGCCGGCGACGGCCCGCGCGACGACCTCGTCCTCGCCCATGCGGAGCTTGAACTCCCGGTGGATGGCGCTCGTCGCGAGAAAGACGTGGATCCGCGGCCGACCGGCGTGCCGGAGCGCCTCCCATGCGCGATCGATGTCGGCATCGTTGCAGCGAGCCAGTCCGCAGACCACGGGGCCGGAGACCGCCCCCGCGATGGCGCGCACGCTCTCGAAGTCGCCGGGTGAGGCGATCGGGAAGCCCGCCTCGATCACGTCCACGCCGAGCTGGACGAGCGCCTGCGCGATCTCGAGCTTCTCCGTGAGGTTCATGCTCGCTCCGGGAGACTGCTCGCCGTCGCGGAGCGTGGTGTCGAAGACGCGGATGGGGCGAGCGTGGGGCATGGTGGTGGTCGCGGGTGCGGGCTGAGCGAGCGCGCCTCCGTCAGGGGGGCGAGCAGGGGAGCGAGCAGGGGAGCGAGCAGGGGAGCGAGCAGGGGGCGAGCGGATGATCGCCCGCCTCCCGTTCGCCCGGAGGCCTGACTGCTTTGTACACTCCGGAGACGTGGGGAGCGACGGGCCGCCGTACGCCTCGATCGGTCTCTCCACGGGCACGGCGGCCGCGGCATGACGCTTCGCGAGTTCCAGGCTCTGATCCGCGAGATGTACCACGACAAGGACGCCGCCCGCGGCGTCGAGGGCACGTTCATGTGGCTCGTGGAGGAAGTCGGGGAACTGGCCTCCGCGCTCCGCGGCGGCACACCCGACGAACAGGCGCTCGAGTTCGCCGACGTCCTTGCATGGCTCGCGACGATCGCCAACGTCGCCGACATCGACCTCGAGGATGCGGTCGCGCGCAAGTACGGCGCGGGGTGCCCCGGATGCGGGCAGCTGGCCTGCGCGTGCCCCGACGCGGAGAAGCCATGAGCGGCGTGCCCGTGTGCCGCACCGCGACGGGCATCCGTCACGCGGCCCTCGCGCTGGGCGTGGTCGTGGTCGCGGTCGTGGCGGGCGGTGGGGCGCCGGCGAACGCGGCGCCGGGCTGGGCCATCGACGTCGGGCTGGCCGGTGCGTTCCGCGCAGGATCGTGGACCCCGCTGCGGCTGGTGCCTCCCGCGGACGCAGATGCGCTGGCCGGCGACCGGGTGTTCGTCTGGGCGCAGGATCCGGACGGGGAGTTCGTGCGCGCCCCGGCGGCGTCTTTGCGGCAGGCCGCGGGCGGCGGTCTCGAGGCCCACACCTGCGTGCGGGTCGGTCGGCCGACGGCGCGCGTCTTCATCGAGCGCGTGCCACAGGCCGCAGGCGACGTCGGACTCGTCCCGGTCGCCCCGCCCGAGGGTGCCATCGAGATGCTCCTCGCCGAACCGATCCCATCGACGCACCGCGTCCTCGTCGTGCTCGGCGACCTGCCAGCGGCGGGTCGAGCCGCGCGGCTCATGACCGCCCCGGAAGCACCACCGCTCACCGTCGTCGCGCCGCTCGGCCGGGTGCCGATCGCGGCGGGCATCTCGCCTCGCGACTATGACCTCGCCGATGTGATGCTCGTCTGCGGGCGGTCGTTGACGGACGTGCCCGCGGAGGTCCTCACGGGCATCGACGCGTGGGTGCGCGACGGCGGCCGGCTCGTCCTCTGCGCCGGTGCGTCGGCCGTGGATGTGGCTGGTGCAGGCGGCCCTGCCGCCGCCTGGCTGCCCGGCCCGGTCGAACGGCTCGTGCCGGTGCGACGGGTCGCGGCGATCGAGGCGTACGCCCGTGCCGGCGGGCTCGCGGCCCGGCCCGGGGCGTCCGCGCTGCGGGTGCCTCTGCTGCGCGATCGGCGGTCGCTGTCCGGCGCCGTCGATGTGTTCGAGGGCACCGGTCCGACCGACATGCCGCTCGTGGTTCGGACGGCGCGGGGCCTCGGGACCGTCTGCTGGGTGGGGCTCGATCTCGACGACGATCCGCTGCGCGGCTGGACGGGCACCGATTCCCTGCTCGTGCGACTCCTCGGCGGCCGGGCGGATGACACCGACCTGTCGGGTGCGGCTCGCGAGCCGGGCGCGGTCGATCTGGCCGGCCAGCTGCGCACGGCGCTCGAGCGGACCGGAGGCCGGCGCGCGCCGCCCATCGCCACCGTTCCCTTCGAGGTGATCACGGGACTCGGGCTGCTCTACGTGCTCACGCTCTATCCGCTCGACTGGTGGATCGCGTCGCGCGGGCGGCCGTGGCTGGCGTGGCTGACGCTCCCCGCGTTCGTCGTGCTCTTCAGCGCGGCGGCCTGGGGAGTCGCCGACCGCCGCCGGCCCGCCGTCGCGACGGTCGCCCGGGCCGCGGAGGTGATCGACGTCGACGTCGAAGGGCGGCGGGTGCGAAGCCATGGCTGGGCGGCGGTGTGGAGCGACGCGAACACGGCGTATGACGTCGCGGTCGGCGACGGGGCCGGCGAGGAGGCCACCGTGTCGTGGTTCGCCGATGCCGGCACCGGGTTCGGGGGCATCGACGCGGCCGTGCCGCATCCGATGCTCGCCGCCGCTCCCTACCGCTACGGTCGCACACTCGCGACGCTCGACGGAGTGCCCATGGCGGCCGCGTCGAATCGGCTCTTCGAGGCGGCATGGCAGCGGTCCACCGCGGACGGTCCGATCCTCGTGACGTCGAGCCTGTCGCGCGACGCGCAGGGCACCCTGCGGGGCTCCTTCACGCACCACCTGCCGTTCGCGATCGAGGACTGCCGGCTCGCCCACGGCGGCTGGGTCTACGACATCGGCACCCTGCCGCCGGACGTCACGTTCGACCTGCGCACGTCGCGCGGCCCGCGGTCGCTCGCCGGCGCCCTGCAGCGGCGCGGTGCGGTGGACGACCGCGACCTGTCGAACCGCTGGAATCGTGTCGAACCGGACGTGTTCCGCATCCTGGAGGTGGCCGGCCTGCACGCCGCGGCCGGCGGGGCCGCCTACACGCTCATGCCGGGAGGGCGGCTGACGGGGCTCGATCGCACGGGGCTTCTGAGTGTCGATCGAGCCGTGCTCGTCGGCGCGACGGGGGACATGCCGGCCGGCTGGTCGATCCCGTGGCGGCTCGCCCCGAGCGGGTCCGCCGACGTCGCGGAGCCGGTCGAGACGATCGCACGGATGTGCCGGCTCGTGGTCCCGCTCGGACCGGTCGGAGGATCACCATGATCGAGACGATCGACCTCACCAAGAAATACGGCGACTTCTGCGCGCTCGACGCGCTCGATCTCAGGCTCGAACGGGGCGATCTCTTCGGGTTCATCGGGCCGAACGGCGCCGGCAAGACCACGACGATCCGCATCCTCTCGACCCTCCTCGCGCCGACCTGGGGCGAGGCGTACGTCTGCGGTCACTCGATCTACACGCACCCGCGCGACATCCGTCGGGCGATCGGCTACATGCCCGACATCTTCGGCGTCTACGACGACATGAAGGTGATCGAGTACCTGGAGTTCTTCGCCGCGGCGTACCGGATCGGGGGCACCGAGCGGCGGCGCGTCGCGGAGCGGTCCCTCGAGCTGGTCGATCTCGTCGCGAAGCGTGACGAGCTCGTCACGAGCCTCTCGCGCGGCATGACGCAGCGGCTCGGCCTCGCGCGGGTCCTCCTGCACGACCCGCAGGTGCTTCTGCTCGACGAGCCGGCCAGCGGCCTCGATCCGCGGGCGCGCATCGAGATGCGCAACCTCCTCAAACGCCTCCAGGGAATGGGGAAGACGATCCTCGTGTCGAGCCACATCCTTCCCGAGCTCGCCGACATCTGCAATCGCGTGGGGATCATCGAGTACGGCCGACTGCTCGCCTGCGGCGACGTGCAGGATCTGCTCGCGCGCGTGCGCGGCCGGCCCACGCTCCGCATTCGCGTGTCCGGGTCGCCCGAGGCCGCGGCACGGGAGCTGGAGCGGGCGCCCGAGGCGGCCGCCGTGACCGTTCGGGACGGGGAGGTCGTCGTCGCGCTGGCCGATGGGGTGACCGACCATGCGCCCCTGGCCGCCCGCCTCGTCGCGGCAGGTCACGGGCTGCTCGGCCTCCGTGAGCAGGAGACCAATCTCGAAACGGCTTTCCTCGAGCTGACACGCGGCTCGCTCGCGCCGCCGCCGGACGGTGCCTGACGGGGAATCGGCGATCGCTCGCCGTCGCGGCCGATGGGCGACGGCGCCCCGGATCGCGTAGGCTGCGGCGGGCGGGTTCTGGACCGAGGGCCTCCGCAGGAGACGTCATGATGCAGCGTCCGGTCGTGTTCCCAATGGCGTGGTGCGGAATCCAGACTGCCGCCTGCTGCCTCATGGCGGGAGGAGCGCTCGCGCAGCCCGGCCCGGAGCGTCGCGTGGAACAGCTGGCGGCTCCGGCACCCGCGATCGACCCCGAGGATCTCGGCTACGCGCTCGGGTATCGGATCGGCGCCCGCATCCGTGCCGACCATGCCACGCTCGACGTTCCGATCGACAACGCGGCCCTCGCGCGAGGACTCGCCGACGCCGTGCAGGAGGCGGCGCCAACGCTCGACGACGCCCGTCTGCGGCGGGCGATCACGGCCTTCGACGAGGCGATGCGGCAACGGCAGGAGGCATTTTTCAAACGGATGGCGGAGGCGGCGAAGATCAACCTCGCGAAGGGGCGCGAGTATCTGGCCGCCAACGCGCGAAAGCCCGGCGTCGTCTCGCTGCCGAGCGGTTTGCAGTACGAGGTGCTGCGTGCAGGATCGGGGCAGCCGCCCGGCCCGGACGACGTCGTCGTCGCCCACTACCGCGGCACGCACATCGACGGCCGTCAATTCGATGGGACCGAGCCCGGGGGCGAGCCGGCCGCGTTTCCCCTGCGGGGCGTCGTGCCCGGCTGGCAGGAGGCGCTCGGTCTGATGGGCGTCGGGGCGAAGTGGAGAATCCACCTTCCCCCGAATCTGGCGTATGGCGAGGAAGGGTCGCCGCCGGCGATCGAGCCGAACGAGGTGCTGGTTTTCGAGATCGAATTGGTCCGGCGCGAGAGGCCGCAAAACTGATGCAATCTCCCCAAACAGCCCGCACCGGGTTTTTTCTCCATTCTTCTTGATTTGGCTGATCGGCAAACTATCGTTGGCATCACTCGGACGCAGGATCCCTGGGACTCGGCCCGGGATCAGTTCCGTCATCCTCGGCTCATTTTCTCGGGAGTTGATCCACCATGCTGGTGTCTCGTCGCTGGTTCAGGATCGCCGGGGCCCTCACGTTCGTCGCCGTTGCCGCGGCGAGCAGCGACGTGGAGGCCGGCTGGCGTCATCGCAATAACGGCTCTGCAGGCGGCTCGTCGGGCGGTTCGTCAGGCGGGTCATCGGGTGGCTCGTCCGGGGGCTCGTCCGGTGGTTCATCCGGGGGCTCCTCGGGTGGCTCGTCGTCGAGTTCCTACAGTTCGTACGGCGGCGCCTCGTCGGGTGGCTCGTACGGCTCGTCGGGTTCTCACGGGAGCTGGGGTTCGCACCACGCCCAGCGTCGCGCCCTCCGCGCGGCGCGGCACGGTTCGTCCGGTGGTTCATCCGGTGGTTCGTCAGGCGGCTCGTACGGCTCGTATGGCTCCTACGGCGGCTCGTCGTACGGTGGCTCGTCGGGTGGCAGCTCGGGTGGCAGCTCGGGTGGCAGCTACGGCGGGTACGCCGCCCCGGCCGTCGAGTACTCGTCGGGCATGCCGATCGAGTCGTATCGCGTGATCAACGAGACCCCGTCCATGACGGGTGGAGAGATCATCGGCACCCCGTCGGCCCCGCCGACGGATGCCACGCGAAACGATGCGGTGCCGGCGGACGGCGCCCTCCTGATCGTGTCGGTGCCCGCCGGGGCGAAGGTGTTCGTGAACGGCGATCGCACCTCGTCCAGCGGCGAAGTGCGTCGGTTCCTGTCGCGTGGCCTGGAGACGGGGCGGCGGTACGAGTTCGTGGTCAAGATGGCCGTCGATCGGGACGGCACCACGGCCGAGGAGACGAAGGTCGTGCGGCTCACCGCCGGTGAGCAGTCGAGCCTCGCCTTCTCGGTGAAGCCGGCCGTCGTGCCCACGGCGACCACGAGCCTCACGCTGCGGGTGCCGGCGGATGCGAAGGTCTTTCTCGCCGGCAACGCGACCGCCTCCAGCGGTGCGGTGCGGCAGTTCGAGACCTCGAGCCTCCGCGCCGGCCAGACGTGGAAGAACTACGAGATCCGCGTCGTGGCAGTCGTCGACGGCACGGAGCAGACCGTGTCGAAGGTGATCGACCTGAAGGCCGGCGACACGGTCGACCTCGCGCTCGATCCGACCACGCAGGTCGCGTCGGCAGGCTCGACCGCCAAGCTGTAGTCGGCCGTCCCGCCAGCGGGATCGCAGGTTTCGCGAACTCCCGCACGGCCCAGTGCCGTGCGGGAGTTTTGCATTTGCGGGTCGTCCGCGGGGCGTGGTCGCGGGCTGACGGTGGTCGAGCCGTGGGCTCGGGGGGCGGCAAAAGTCTCCTCGCTCCCGTCCGCGGCGGCCGCTCGCTCGGGAAGCGTTCGCCGACCCCCCTCGCGGGTCGTCCGCGGGGCGTGGTCTGGGGCTGACGGTCGTCGAGCCGCTGGCTCGGGGGGCGGCAAAAGTCTCCTCGCTCCCGTCCGCGGCGGCCGCTCGCTCGGGAAGCGTTCGCCGACCCCCCTCGCGGGTCGTCCGCGGGGCGTGGTCTGGGGCTGACGGTCGTCGAGCTGTGGGCTCGGGGGGCGGCAAAAGTCTCCTCACTCCCGTCCGCGGCGGCCGTTCGCTCGGGAAGCGTTCGCCGACCCCCCTCGCGGGTCGTCCGCGGGGCGTGGTTGACCGCCGCACGGATGGCGGATGCGCTCTACGCTTGTCGAGAGGAACTCTCGGCATGACGCTCCCGCCCGCCACACTGCGTGATCCGTCCGTGCACCGCGGGCCGTCGCGCTCGTGGCGGCTCGTGGTGTCGCTCGCGATCGGGGTCTACCTGGCCGCCGTCGTCATGCCGCCCCTTGCCGGACCTCCACCCGCGAGCGAACTGGCGGGGGCGATGATGCAGCCGCTCAGGCCGCTGGTGGGCCTCCTGCACCTCGGCCACGGCTACCGCTTCTTCGCGCCCAATCCAGGTCCGGGGCACTCGATTCGCTGGACGCTCGTGCGGGCGGACGGTGTCACGCTGACCGGGTCGATTCCCGACGCGGTGACGGATCGCCCCCGCCTGCTCTATCACCGGCGGTTCATGGTGAGTGAGAAAATCGCCACGCTCGTTCCCCCACCCGATGCGCCCGCGGACGTGCGCGACGCGGCCAAGCGAGACTGGGGGCCGCTCGTCCGGGGCGTGGCGACGAACGTGCTGCGGACGCATGGCGACGGACGACTCAGCCTGGAACTGGTGGAGCACTACCTCCCGGCTCCCGACGAGGTGCTCGCCGGGACCGTCGAGCCGGACGTCGTCGCGCCGCTCGGCGTCTACGAGACTCGGCGGGAGGTGGGCCGATGATCCCTGGCATGGACGACGGGCAGACCGGGCGGGCGGAACGCGGCTGGTGCGGCGAGTGGATCGCCGCCTGGGACCGCTTCTTCTTCACGCCCGCCGATCCGCTTCCGCTCGCGCTGATCCGCATCGGCACCGGCCTCCTGCTCGCGTGGTCGAGCGCCGTCTGGCTGCTCGACATCGACGCGTTCTTCGGCGTCGATGGCTGGCTGGCTCCGCACGAGGTGTGGCGGATGAACGACCAGCCGTGGCAGTGGAGCCTCTACTTCGCCGCATGGTCGCCGACCGCGATGCGGGTCGTCGCCGGTGTCACGCTCGTCGCCGCGATCCTGCTCACTGTCGGACTCGCGACGCCGCTCGCGGCGGTCACGTCGGCCGTCGGGTTCATCAGCGCCGCGAACCGCGCTCCGCTCAACGTCTTCGGGTTCGACGACACGCTCGGCCTGCTGCTGCTGCCGCTCGTGATCGGTCCGTCGGGGGCCCGGCTGTCGATCGACGGCCTGCTGGCGGCAGGGCTGCCGGGTGCGCGGGCGGAGGGAGCCCCGTCGGTGCGGGCCAACGTCGCCCTGCGGCTGATCCAGCTGCACCTCTGCGTGGTCTACTTCTTTTCGGGGTGCGGCAAGCTGCTCGGGGCGAGCTGGTGGGATGGCACCGCGCTCTGGGGTGCCGTGGCCAACAGCCAGTACCGCACGCTCGATCTGACCGGCCTGGCCCGGCATCCGCTGCTGACCAACGCCCTGACGCTCGGCACGCTGGTCTGGGAGGTCGCCTACCCGGCGATCGTCTGGCCCCGGCTGACCCGCCGCGTCGCGCTGGGCATGGCGGTCGCGGTGCACTTGGGGATTGGCGTCGCGATGGGCATGATGGAGTTCGGTCTGGCCATGATCACCGCCAATCTCGCCTTCGTATCGGCGCCCGTCCTCGAGGCGTTCCTCCTCGCGGTGACGGGACGCGCCTTCGAGTCGTCCATCGTTCCGGACCGTCGGTCCGGTCGTCCGCCCGCGCGTTGACGGGCATGCCTCCGCGTCCAGGACATCCAGGCTCATCCATGATCGACACGCTCGCCGTCGTCGGCGCCACCGGCGCCGTGGGAAGGATCATCGTCGAACTCCTGCTCGCACGGCAGTTTCCCGCGCGCCGCATCCGGCTGCTGGCTTCCGAGCGGTCCGCCGGTCGCCCGCTCGAGGTGGCCGGCGTCCGTCTCGACGTGGAGGTGCTGCGGCCCGACTCGTTCGTCGGCGTCGACGTCGCCATCGGCAGCACGCCCGACGAGGTCGCCGCGGAGTTCGTGCCCTGGGCCGTCGAGCGCGGCACGGTGGTCATCGACGAGAGCGCCTTCTTCCGCATGCACCCCGACGTGCCGCTCGTCATCCCCGAGGTCAATCCCGAGGCCATCGCCTCCCATCGGGGCATCATCGCCAGTCCCAACTGCTCGACGACGCAGATGGTCATGGCCCTCAAGCCCCTGCACGACGCCGCCCGGGTGCGACGGGTCGTCGTGAGCACCTACCAGGCGGTGAGCGGGGCGGGACTCGCGGCCACCCGGGAACTGGAGCAGGCCACCGCCGCCTGGCTCGCCGCGGAGCCTGAGCCGCGGCAGATCTTTCCGCATCCGATCGCCGCGAATCTCATCCCGCAGATCGGTTCGCCCCGATCCGGCGGCGTGACGAGCGAGGAGCAGAAGATGATGCTCGAAACGCGGAAGATCCTCGGGGATGATGCGATCGGCGTGTGCGCGACGTGCGTGCGCGTGCCGGTCGCCCACGGACACAGCGAGTCGATCGTCGTGGAGACGGAGCGGCCGCTGTCGGCCGACATGGCGCGGCGGCTGCTCGCCGCCGCCCCCGGCATCGTGGTCGACGACGATCTCGCCGCGAAGCGCTACCCGACGCCCCGGGCGTGCAGCGGCCGCGACGAGGTCTTCGTGGGCCGCATCCGCGAGGACGAGTCCGCCCCCAACAGCCTCGCGTTCTGGTGCGTTTCCGACAACCTGCGGAAGGGCGCCGCGACGAACGCGGTGCAGATCGCGGAGCACCTGGCCACGGGCCGGGTCGATCGCGTCGCGCGGGTCGGGGCCGCGCGGGGATGACCGCGCAGGCCGCGGACCCGTCGCCAGGAGAGGGGCCGTCCGGGAGGCATCCGCCCGACGACACGCCGCGGGACGATGGACGAACGCGGGGCGTGTGCCTGCGGCTGGCGTACGAGGGCACCGGCTTCTCCGGCTGGCAGACGCAGCCGGGGCGGCGCACGGTGCAGGGCGCGGTCGCGGCCGCGATCCGGACGGTCTCGGGGGAGGAGGTGCGGCCGCGGGGCACCAGCCGCACCGACGCCGGCGTGCACGCGCTCGACCAGGTCGCGGCCTTCACGACCGCCAGCGGCCTCGATGCCGCCACGTGGGCCCGGGCCCTCGAGGCCAGGCTTCCCCTCGATATCGCCGTCGTCTCGGCCCGCGACGTGGATCCGGGCTTCGATCCCATCGCGGCCGCCGTCGCGAAGCGATATCGCTACCGGATTCACGACGCACCCTCCCGCCCCGTGCTCGCGCGTCACCTGGTGTGGCGGTGGCGGGGCCGTCTCGAGTGCGACCGCATGGTCGAGGCCGCGCGGCACCTCGTGGGCGAGCACGATTTCACGTCATTCGAGAAGACACCCTCCACAAGGGTGTCGAAAGTGCGCACAATCCACGATCTGACGGTCCGCCGATCGGCCGACCCGATGGACGGCGACGCGGACGAGATCTGGATCGAGGTGGAGGGAAACGGCTTCCTCCACAACATGGTGCGGATCATCGCGGGGTCACTCGTGATGGTGGGCGCCGGTCGGCGTCCCGCCGCATGGATCGCCGACGCACTCGCTGCCCGCAGCCGCCCCGCCGCCGGACCAACCGCGCCTCCGCACGGCCTCGTGCTCGCCTCCACCCGCCTGAGCCCTGATCCATGGCACGTCTCCCCGAGCAGCTTGGGTCGGTGAGGCTCGTGCGCCAGATCGGCAGCGGCCGCAACTGCCAGGTGTGGGAGGGACGCGAGGGGGTCGAGGAGCGTGCGGTGGCCGTGAAGGTCGTGGCACCCCAGCGGGCCGATGATCCGCGGGAGCGGGCGCTCCTGCAGCACGAATGGCGCGTGGGTCGCACCCTGGACCACGAAGCCGTCATTCGCATCGACCGCTTTGCGGTCGACGAGGGGCTCCCGCACGTCGTGATGGAGTATTACCCGCACCCGAATCTGAAGAAGCTGCTGACGGCCGGCAGGGACGGCCTCGAGTGGGTCGCGCAGCCGATCGCGCTCGCGCTCGCGCTCGCGCTCGATCACGTGCACACACGTGGCTGGGTGCACCGCGACGTGAAGCCGGACAACGTGCTCGCCGCTCCCGACGGCAGGGTGAAGCTCATCGATCTCGCCATCGCGGCCAGGGCGGGAGGATTCCTCGGCCGCTTGTTCGGCGGCGCGCCGCCGAAGGGCACGCCGAGCTACATGTCTCCCGAGCAGATCCGCGGCCGACCGCTCGACGCGAGGTCCGACATCTACTCGCTCGGCTGCGTGCTCTTCGAACTGATCGCGGGCCGGCCTCCGTTCACCGCGTCGACCACGAACGACCTCCTCAATCGCCATGTCGCCGCGGCGATTCCGGCGGTGGAGGCGGCCAATCGGCATGCCACGTCGGCGGCATCGGACCTGATCCGCAGGATGCTCGCGAAGCGGCCGGGAGACCGGCCGCGTACGATGCAGGCGGTGGCCGCCGAACTGCGAGGGATCCGCCTCTTCGACCACGTTCCACACCGGGAGATGCCGTCGCTTTCGCGTTGACGGCGATCCTGCGCCCGGGCGAAACTGCCGGTTTCGTCCGTCCGGCCCCCGTCACGAGCAGCATCGATGGCACAGGGACTGCACCGCCTCCCCCTCGAGAAGCCGATCGTCGAACTCGAGGACCGCATCGCGGCGCTCGAGCGGGCTCCGCTCGGCGCCCAGCAGCCCGACGAGATTCGCCGGCTCAAGCGTGAACTCGTCGAGGTGCAGCGGGAGATCTTCGGCAGCCTCGACCCGTGGCAGACCGTCGAGGTCGCGCGCCATCCCGATCGGCCCAAGACCAGCGACTACCTCCGGCTGGTCTTCGACGAGTTCGTCGAGCTGCACGGCGACAAATCGTTCGGGGACGACCGGGCGATGCTCACGGGGTTCGCCAAGCTCGACCAGCACAAGGTGATGGTGATCGGCCACGAGAAGGGGAAGACGCTCGCCGAGCGGCAGGCGTGCCACTTCGGCTGCGCCCATCCGGAGGGGTACCGCAAGGCAATGGGCAAGATGCGACTGGCGGCGAAGTACGGCCTGCCGGTCATCTGCCTCATCGACACGCCCGGCGCCTATCCGGGCGTCGGCGCCGAGGAACGTGGTCAGGCCCAGGTGATTGCCGAGAGCATGTTCCTCATGGCGACGCTCCCGGTGCCGATCGTGTGCGTCGTGATCGGCGAGGGTGGGTCGGGAGGGGCGCTCGGCATCGGCGTGGGCGACCGCGTGGCGATGCTCGAGCACGCCTACTACAGCGTCATCAGCCCCGAGGGCTGTGCCGGCATCCTGTGGAAGAGCGTCGAGTTCAAGGCCGAGGCGGCGCGAGCGCTGCGATTCCGCTCGCGCGACCTCGCGGAGTTCGGCGTCGTCGACGCGGTGATCGACGAGCCGGCGGGCGGTGCCCACCGTCACCCGCGGCAGATGGCGATCCGGCTGAAGATGTTCCTCGTGCGGACGCTCAAGGATCTGGTGGACCGGCCCCGCGACGACCTCGTCGCCGAGCGGTACGAACGGTTCCGGCGGATGGGCGTCTTCCTGGAAGAGCC
>Ga0214917_10003055_pt1 | contig 19775 bp, 14 predicted proteins | sample LL_1208_BB_MetaG_FD_177983 | JGI IMG/M metagenome (GOLD analysis project Ga0214917, IMG submission 177983) | Freshwater microbial communities from Lake Lanier, Atlanta, Georgia, United States - LL_1208_BB | ecosystem: Environmental > Aquatic > Freshwater > Lake | place: USA: Georgia | collected...
CGACCGGCCGCATCTGGGACGCGTTCCTCGGCGCGCACGCCGAACAACGCACGTTCTTCCACGGCCACACCTACGGCGGCAATCCGCTCGCGGCGGCGGCGGGCCTCGCGTCGCTCGACGTCTTCCGCGACGAGCGGGTGCTCGAGCGGCTTCCAGAGAAGATCGCGCGGCTGGAGGCGCGCGTCGCGCGGCTCGCGGAACTGCCCCACGTCGGAGAGGTGCGGCAGTGCGGCCTCGTGGCCGGCATCGAACTGGTGCGCGAGAGGGGGAGCGCGGGGCGGCCGGCTGTGCCGTTCCCGTGGCAGGAGCAGCGCGGCACGAAGGCATGCCTCGCCGCGCGGCGGCACGGGGCGCTCCTGCGTCAGCTCGGCGACGTCGTGGTCATCATGCCGCCCCTGTGCATCGACGAGGACGAGATCGACCTCGTCGTCGCCGCCGCCGAGGCCGCGATCCGCGAGACGACGGCCTGATGCTGACCCGCATTCGCATGTGGCGCACGCCTCCAGGCGTGCGAATGCGGCCGTGACGACGCGCAGCCCGTACTTCACGCACCCGCATGCCCTCGCTCATCGTCGCCTCGCTGCCTCGCGTGGCGCACGCCTCCAGGCGTGCGAATGCGGCCGTGACGACGCGCAGCCCGTGCGTCACGCACCCGCATGCCCTTGCTCATCGTCGCCTCACTGCCTCGCGTGGCGCACGCCTCCAGGCGTGCGAATGCGGCCGTGACGACGTGCAGCGCGTGCTTCACGCACCCGCGGCGATGCCGAGCTGGACGAGCTGCGGGAGCGAGGCGCTGCGAAACGTCGCGCACGACTCGCCCACGAGTCGCAGGCGTTCCGCGGCATCGCCGATCGCCTTGCCCTCCCGCAGGAGCGACCGACCGCTCGATGCGAGCCGGCCATCGACCCGTTCGGCGAGGCCGTCCGGGCCGCCCTCGACCAGCTCGAAGAGGATCGCGGCATCGAGATCACCGATCGAGTGGCCCGTGCCGGTCACCTCGCTCGAGAGCGCCACCGGCCTGCCGCCGAGGGCGTCCGAGGCGAGCACGGCACGGTTGAACCGGGAGGGGAGCGTGACACGGTCCGGCACCGCCGGGCTCACCGCCGGCACGGCGTTCGCCGACAGATCGAAGAGGCCGGTCGCCACGCCGGCGTCGATCGCCCGCGCGATGTCGTCGCGCGACGCCCCGGCGGGGCGGGGGTCGGCGAGGATCGCCGAAAGCGGCAGGCTGCCGGCCGAGAGCCTCGCGACGAGCGCCTCGTAGACCGGACCTTGGAGCGTGCTCGTGACCACGCCGAGGTTGGCCTGGTAGGGGAGGGCGAGGCCGGGACGCGTGAGGCGGACGTGGATGTCGTCGGAGACGGCGAGCCGCTCGTCGAGGCCGGCGAGGAGCCGGGGCGCCTTGGCGTAGAGGTCCCAGCGAAACGCCGTGTTCGCGCAGAAATCCTTGTGGGCCTCGGTGACGAGCCGGTCGGTCGTCGTGCGGAAGAGCTCCTGGAACTCCGGCCGCACGCACAGATCCCAGAAGTTCGTGTGCACCGGCAGGCTGCCGGCGAACGTGAGGCCCGCGCCGGCGAACATGCCGGCGACCTCCGCGAAATAAAAGCTCGTCCAGTGCTCGTTGAGGTATTCGTGGGCGAGGTAGCGGACGTCCTGCTTGAGGAGCGCGTCGACGTAGGCCGACGCGTTGGGGTTGTCGACGAAGTACTTCGCCTGCCGGTCGCGAATGAAGACGAGGTAGGCGAGGGCGTCGCGGATCCGCTGGAGGCTGTCGCCGGTGCGCAGGGCGGCGTACTGTCGGAGGATTCCACGGATCGGCTGGAGGTGGGCCCAGCCGGGCATCGAGTTGTAGCTCACGACGAGCAGGCCGCCCGGCGCGAGGTGGCGGCGGGCGACGTCGAGGATCTGCTCGCGCACCTCCGGAGCGACCCAGCTGAAGACGCCGTGGAGCGCGACGTACTCGAACGTGCCCAGGTCGGCGGGCAGGTCGCCGAATCCGGAGGTGATCACCCGCGCGTTCCCCAGCCCTGCGGCCTCGATCTCCCGCGAGGCGATCGCCGTGTGCTCGGGGTTGATGTCCACGCCAACGAACTCCGCGTGCGGTCGTGCCGCGGCGAGCGTCGTCAGCGATCGCCCGAGTCCGCAGCCGAGCTCGAGGTAACGGAAGCGGTCACCCGGCGGCGGGGCGACGCGGTTGAGCGCCGCGACGAACCGGAGCGCGACCGGCGCCAGGTTCGGATAGAAGCCTGGAATGTAGGCGACGTCGGTGAGGTAGCCGGTCGAAGGCCGCGAGTCGGTCCGTGTGTCCATGCGTGGAATCCCCGATGTGCCGGGGGCGAATGCCTCCGTCGTCGAGAGTGTCCCCTGCAAGGCACATCCCGGCAAACCCACCACGCCAGTCGCCGCATGGGGAAAATGTGAAAATGGTGACTGTCACCAAATATGGGGCGAACAGGCAAAGGGTCCGCGCAGGTTGCCCACATTTGGTGACTGTCACCATTTTCTTCTGTCACCATTTTCTTCGTGCCGCTCACCGCGCGGACTGCCGAGGCGAATCCCTGCCGCGAGAGGCTACGGGAGTCGTGACCGCCCCGCTTTCACCTTATTGCAAACCGAAAAAACTGCTCGCCGCACAAGAAGTGGCACAGCGGAGTCAGTTTCACTGCGCGAGTGTTGACCCACACGCCATTCAGGGTCTTTTCGGGTGTGATGCGCCACAAGTGGTCCTCCCCCCGTGTCAGCGTGGCGTGGTGAATCGCAAGGTGCGGGTCGTCGATCGTGATATCGCACGGTCCTCCCGTCCGCCCAATCGTGACTCGCTGTTGCCGCAGTGGGAATCTCAGGACAGAGTCCTGCTTCCCGGCCTCGACGAATGAGGGCCAGAGATCGGCCGGGAGCGCCTGCGAGTCGATCTCGTGGGTGCCGTAACCAGCAGAAGCCCGCGCTGCCGCCACCGGATCGATCAGCTTAAAACGCCGCAACCCTATGATGAGAAGCGAATCGGGATACAGGAGCGCCGACTCGATACGCACGAACGTGCCGTTGACTGACTCGAGGTCAATCAGGTGCCAGGACACCCGGCCATCGGCAGCGACACGGCGGATCTCCGCATGGGTACTCGACAGCGTCTGGTCGTGAGGAATGACGAGATCGCCGGAAGAACGGCCGATGACGAATCGCTCGCCCCGCAGCCGAAATTCCTCACCTGAATCGAACGTGCCGTCGTCCAGTGCCGTGAGCACCGGGGTCGAAGGTCGCAGCAACGGCCTCAGCGGGCGGTCGTCAAGAGATCGTCCGATCACACGTTGGCGGTGGGTGGTCGGCTCTGCGATCCAACTGGCAACCTCTTGACTCTCCACTACCGGGGGTGTTCTGGACTGTTCGATCATTGCCCCTGGCTCCTCCTTTGGCCCGGACGTCGCACCCTCTGCACATCCGGGTCCGGACAGGATACCTTGTGACGGGTGATGCATCCCCTGCGAGGGGGCCCAAGTCACCTTTTCCAGAGTGAACCCCGCGAAAGTCCGGTTCCCGATCGGGCAGCGATCATGGCGACGGCTTCACAGGCTCCGTTCGATCCGTGGCTCACCCGCGTTCTCGGTGGCCGCTACTGCCTAGTGGCCGTCATCGGTTGTGGAGGCATGGGCGTCGTCTATCGGGCATGGGACCGGATCGAGAACCGCTACGCCGTCGTGAAGATGCCGCGTGCGGAACTTCTGTCGCAGGGGCAGTTCCGCGAGCGGTTTGCCCACGAGCTCGAGGTGGTACGCGGCCTCTGGCACGCCGCGATCGTGCCGGTTGTCGATATCGGCGAGGAGCCGCTCGAGGGGACCGCGTCGGGTTTCGGTATGCCCTACGCCGTGATGCCCTATCTCGCGGGCGGCAGCCTGAGTCGCCGACAACGCAAGCGTGATGGGACCGCAGTGCCGGACGCGCCCGAGTCGCTCTGGATGTGGCTTCCGCAGATCGCTGAGGCGTTGGACTACGTGCACTCCGAGGGGCTCGTCCATCGCGACGTGAAGCCCGACAACATCCTCTTCGACGGGCTCGGCGATCCCCACCTGGGCGACTTCGGGATCGCCAAGGTCGTTCTCCAGGCGGAGGCGGAGACGCGCGGGCTGACCAAGACGGGGATGTCGATCGGCACGCCCGAGTACATGGCTCCGGAACTGGTGGCGGGTGCGACGCCGGACGGGCGGGCGGACCAGTACGCCCTCGCAGTCACGGTGTTCGAGATACTTGCCGGGCGGAAGCCGTTCGTCGCCAACACCCCTGCGGCCGTCCTGGTCCAGCAAGCCACCGTGCCCGCGCCCCGTCTCGACTCGATTCGCCGCGGGCTGCCCCCATCGCTCGTCGATGCCATCGATCGCGCGCTCGAGAAAAAACCGGAGTCTCGGTTCAGCAGTTGTGAGGGATTCGTCCACGCGCTGCTTGCCGAAGTGGCCAAACCCGGCGAGGCCCAAAAGCTACGGCTCATGTGCCCGGACTGCGGCGAACTGCTCAAGGTGAAACCGAGCTGGGCTGGCCAGAAAGGCAAGTGCCCGAGTTGCACGAAGCAGCTCGTCGTGAGCACCGATCTGAGGTCACTGTGGCTCGAAGCAGACCGCTCTCAGGCAACCACGGTCGAGCCTGCGAAGCAACGAAGTACGCTCGGCGACGCGTTCGGATGGCTCAATCGCCAGGGCATCGCCATCGGGCTGGTGATGGGCCTTGCAGCCCTCATCCCGTGGCTCCTCATCGCCTCCGGCCTCATGTCGCGACCTGACACAGGCGGCCTAATACGGGCAGAACAGGAAAAGCAGGCCGCGCTCGACCAGTTGGCCGTCGCTCGCTCGGATAAAGAGGCGGCCGCGCGGTCGCTCGAGCAGGCCCAAGAGGAGGTGCGTCGGCTGCGTGAGCGGCTTGATCAGGCCGCTGTCGAGATGGCGAATCAGACCGAGGCAGGTGAGGCTCGCGAAGCGGAGTTGCAGCAGGCACTCGCAGCGCAGCAGGAGTTGGCCGAGTCCAGGCTGGCGATGCTGAAGAAGAGCGAGGGCGAGACGGCGGAGACAAAACTTACAGAGAAATCAGATGAGCCGATCGAGTTTCAGCAAACACTTGTGAACTCGATTGGCATCGAGTTGACATTTATTCGTCCTGGTCGTTTTAAGATAGGACACGCGACAGAAACACCACATGACGTGACCCTGACAAAGCCCTTTTACATGGGCATCCACGAGGTCACAAACGCCCAGTGGAAAGCAGTGATGGGGTCTGTGAAAAGCAAGTGGAAGAACGCAGACCACCCAGCTGAGCAAGTGAGTTGGGACGACGCGAATGAGTTCTGTCGGCGACTGTCGGCGTTGCCGGAGGAGGAGCAGGCAGGCCGGGTGTATCGGCTACCGACGGAAGCGGAGTGGGAATATGCGTGTCGAGCGGGAACAGCGACGATGTTTTACTTCGGTAACGACGGAAGTCAACTCACGGCGTACGGCTGGTGTGATGGGAACTCTCAAGGCCACACGCATCCTGTCGGCGAGAAACAGTCGAATGGCTTGGGGCTCTACGACATGCACGGTAATGTGTGGGAATGGTGTACCGATTGGTATAGCGTTTACAGAGAGGAGGCCACGACGGATCCGCAAGGGCCTTCGTCAGGACCCGGCCGAGTTTTAAGGGGGGGGGCTTCCGCCACAACCCAGGGTACTGCCTGTCCGCGAGTCGCCTCTGGAACATGCCGTCTGCCACGCTCCCCGACTTAGGATTTCGCGTAGCCCTGCATCCATCAGGCCTTCAGACGCCAAGGGTGGACGTACCGGTTCCGGAGCCCGGGAGTAAGTCGCAGCAAGACCTCGCTCCCGCGGGATTGAGCCCCGCAGATGCTCGGGCACTTCAGGAGCAAAAGGCCGAGGCTCTTGGGCTTGAGCTCGAAATCACAAACTCAATCGGCATTGAGTTGATTGCGATCCCGCCGGGTACTTTCACGATGATGTCCTATGACCTGAAGCCTAAGCTTGAGTCCGCAATACCTACGCAAAATGCTCCTGGGCCCGCAAGACCTACGCAAAAACGAACGGCGGTGACGCTTACCAAGCCCTTCTATATCGGCGTGTATGAAGTGACGAACGCTCAGTGGAAACAGGTGATAGCGGAGGGCGTAAGCTATTGGAAAGACCCACAACTTCCCGTCCACGGCGTCACTTGGGACGAAGCGAACGAGTTCTGTCGGCTGCTATCGGCCTTGCCGGACGAGAAGCAGGCAGGCCGTGTGTATCGGCTACCCACAGAGGCAGAGTGGGAATATGCGTGCCGAGCCGGAACAACGACGGAGTGGTGCTTCGGGGATGACGAGTCGAAATTAGGCGACTACGCGGCTTATGGTGGAAACTCAAGCAGGCCGCATCAGGTGGGTAAGAAGCAATCAAACGCATGGGGGCTCTTCGACATGCACGGCAACGTGCAGGAATGGTGTAGCGACTGGATGGGGTTTCTCACCGATAGGGCTGCGGTGACGGACCCCCAGGGTCCGCCCCAGGGCCCCTTCCGGGTCGCCCGGGGCGGCAGCTGGGACTACCCCGCCTGGTTCTGCCGGTCGGCGGATCGGGGCAGCTACGACCCGTCGCCCCGGAGCCGCAACCTGGGCTTCCGCCTTGCCCTGAGTCCGTCGGAAGAACCGGCAGTGCGGCCGGAGGGGGCGGCAGGGAAATGAGCGGAGCGAGGCTCGGAGGGAGCCGGCGGATGCCGGCGACCGGAGGTGCCGAAGCGGAGCGGTGGACGAGGCACCCGAGCGGCGGGAGCCGCTGCGCCGAGCGCAGCGAGGCGCGCGAGTTCGGCACGACGAATCCGACCGACGACGACGACGGGCGCGACGCCACCGGATATTCCACGGAGTCTCCGCGGGCGGCGCATGAGCCGACCGGCGGTGCGGGCCTGCCGCGGTCGTTCGGGCGCTACTGCACGACCGACTTGCTGCCTTCGGCGGATCCGCCGATCGGCGCGCCCTCCGGCAGGGGGCGCGCGGCGGTGGGGATCGCGAGGCGATGCATTTCCTCGCGCAGCCGCCGGTAGGCCGAGAAGCTGTCGGGGTAGCACCAGAACGTGACCGTCGTCTCCGGCTTCACGTTCGCGAGCACCGCGCGAAACCTCGACCGCGCCGCGAGCGCGTCCTCCACCGGCTCGCCGACCGGCTCGCCGTCGGGACGCACCACCCACTCCCGCGACCGGATGAGCACCTGACCGCGTGCCTGATCGATCTTCGCCTCGATGACATAGTCGAGCCGGAACCCCTGCGCCGGACCGACCGTCTCCACCCGCGCCGCGGTCGTCGCGATCGATGCGCCGCGACGCTGCGTCTGCTCCCGCGCGAGCGCGAAGAGCTCGTCGAGCGGGATGTAGGCCACATGGCCGTCGGAGATGCGGAAGTGGATCTCGTCGCCGTTGACCGTGCGGGCGATCGGCGTCGGGTAGGCGAGCACCTCCTGCGTCGTCGCCGGCGCATGGGCGAGCTTCTGGGTCTCCGCGGTCACGCGGCCGAGCTCCTCCTCGAGCGCTCGCCGCCGCGCGTCCGCCTCGGCGGCCGCCACGCGGGCCGCGTCCCCCGCGCGACGCCTGGCCTCGATCTCCGCCTTGCCGGCCGACACGGCGGTCGCGAGGCCCACCCGCTCGTCGGCGGCGAGCGACACCGCCGTCGCGACCGTGCGGGTCTGCTCCTGGAGGCTCTCGATCTCCCCCTCGGTGGAGGCGACGGTGCGGGCGATCGACCGCACCTCCTCCTCGAGGGCCGTGACGTCGGGCGCCGGTGCGACGTCTCCGAGCTTCACCTGTCGCACGCGGGCACCGATCACCATCACGAGGATGATGAGGATGCCGACGATGTTCGTGACGACGTCCAGGAACGAGTCGGATCCCGTGTCGTCGTTGGGCTCGCGGACGGGGCGTGGCATGGTGGCGTGCTGTGGAGGGAGGACGTGCGCGGACGAGCCGCGTCAGGGTGACCGCGCGGAGAAGAGGCCGCGCGACTTGCGGACGGGGGGCAGCGGCCGCACCGGCTCGGTCATCTCACTGCGGCGGGTGTCGAGGCCACTGTCGGCGAGGAGCCGTTCGAGCTCGTCGCGACGCTCGACGCCGTCGGGTGTGGCCGTGAGCACGAGCTGCGGCCGCCAGTACATCCGATCGCCCGCGATGCCCCAGCGGCCGACCTTCGCGTGCACCGCCTGCACGAGCGGATCGACGGCATCGACCGTGCGCGTGCCGATCGGGATGCGTTCCTCCACGCGGCCGTCGTCGCCGAGCAGGCGAAACTCGTTGGCGGCACACTCGAGCTTGATCGGGCGCGTGAGCGGCACCGGACGATCCTGCGTGGCGAGGCTCGCCCAATTCGAGCCGCGACGGCCCGCGAGCGAGATCGACGCCGATGCACCGGACGCACCGCCGTCCTGCGATGCCTGCGAGCCCGCCCCGGCCAGCCCCGGCATCGACGGGCCGCTGCCGCCGCCGCCCGTGGCGTTGCCCGCGCTCCCCGCGGAGCCGGGCGTGCCGCCCGTCCCGCCACTGCCGCCGGCGGCGGCCTGTGTGCTTCCCGACGTGCCACCCGATGCGGTGCTCGAGCCGCCCGCCGTCGAGTGTGACGCACCGCTGGCTGAATCACCCGATCCCGGACCGGTTCCCGCATCCGCGCCGGCCGCTGGGCCGAACGTCGCCATGCCAGCCTCGCCCTCCGCGCCGGAGCCCGGCCCGCCCCCGGTCCCGGATCCGGCCGCGCCTCCGGGCTGCCCGCTGTAGAACCGCGAGGGACCCGCATAGCGATCGCCGGCGCCACCACCGAGCCCGCCGCCATCGCCCGCGCCGGCCGCTCCACCCGCGAGCGACGAGCCGCCGGGAGCGAGACCCGTGCCTCCGCCGGCTGCACCCGAGCCGATCCCGTTGCCGCCGGGCCCGCCACCGGAGCCGAGGGCGCTGGCGGACTCGGACGGATCGCCAGCCGCCGCACCGCGGCCGCGTGCCGCCTGCTGCTCCTTCCAATCGAACCGCGAACGGTCGCCGAGCACGGTGGGGCCGCCCTCCGCGACGATGCCGCCGCGCGTCGTCGCGGCGCGATACTGCTGCGTCGGTCGCGTGGGCTGCGGCGGCCGCACCTGGGCGAGCCATTCGAGCCTGCGGCGCGATTCCTCCACCGCGCGCGCTTCCGCCGCGGCGAGCGCCGGATCGGCGGGCGGATACTCGAGCTGCCAGTCCTCGTCGACGAACTGGTAGCCGAACTCGTTGCCCCACGACTGGATCGCCTCGCGGGCGGCGTAGTAGGCCATCACGCCGCTGGGGCGCACGAGCAGGAGCGGATAGGGCTGCACGTCGGGATCGCTGCCGCCGTCGCCGTGCATCACGATGTGCTCGCGGGCGGCCCGCAGGGCGCTCGCGAGGGGATTGCCGGGCCCGGGTGGACCCTCGAAGTCGCCCGGTCCCAGCCGGATGCCTTCCGGCTGGAGGAAGACGCCGTCGATGCAGCACTCGATGTAGAGCGGTCGCCGCCGCGTGCCCTGTCGCCCTTCGTACGGCACGACCGCATAGGCGGGAGGCCGGCTCGCGCCATCCCGGCGGGTGGCCTCGAGCGCGTCTCGTGCGGTGGCCAGCCGCTTCTCGAGGTCGTCGAGCGACGCATCGGGATCCTCCTCGGCCGACGCATCCGCCTCGAGCGCCGCGATCGTCTCGTCGAGACGCTTGAACTCGTCCTCGAGCGCGCGCGAGTCATCCTCGATGCCCGCGAGCTGCATCCGCACCCGGGAGAGGTCGGCTGCGGTCTCTTCGCGGATCGTGGCGAGCTGCTCGAGCCGCCACGCGAACTCGTCGCGGGCCAGCTCGAGCTCCTCGGCCCGGGACCGGTCGGCCACCGCCGCATGGGCGATCTTCCCGTCCTCGGCGGCCCGGCTGAAGAGCACGAGCAGCACGAGGAGCGCCCCCATCGTGCAGAGGAGCACGGCGAGGAACGGGAAGAGCGAGACGGTGGGCGCGGTGCTGACGTGGCGGCGGCTCATGCGGCCTTTCCGGTGCGGTGCGGTGCGGCCAGCTCGACGCGGCGCGGCTCCGACGCGGCGTCGCCCGCCCGGGCCGCGAGCAGCTGCACGGCGGCCGCCAGCATGCCGAGCGTCTCCTCGAACCGGCCGGTCGAGGCGAGCGCGGCGAGATTGGTCTCGAGCTTCCGCTCGAGGTCGGTGACGTCGCGCGTGGCATCGACGACGGCCGCCAGCACGGTCGTCTGCTCGGCGAGCGCCTCGTGGTGCCGTTCGAGGCCGCGGATGGCCGCGGCGAGCGACTCGGCGGCGACCGTCCAGCGCTCCTCGCGACGGGCGGCGAGCGCGTCGTGGGTGCGGGCGAGCGATTCTCCCCAGCGCTCGAGCGAGGCGTCGAGGGCGTCGGTGAGGGTGGACTGCATCGTCGTGCCGGACTGCTCCATGACCTGCCGCAGGCCGTTCGAGGCGGTGCGTTCGAGGGCGCGCCACGCCTGCTCCTGGGCGTCGAGCAGCCGGGCCGAGCCGCGGTTGAGGGACTCGCCGAGGCGGGCGACGGCCAGGGCCGTGCCCTCGCTGCCGCCGAGCGACTGGAAGCGGCCGGCGAGCGCGCGCCAGACCGCGTCGTCGACGCGGGTGAGCAACTTCTGCTCACGTCGGTCGATGACGAACTGCAGGAACATCAGCACCATCGACAGGCCGAGGGCCGTGGCGGTGGTGTCGAAGGCGGTGCCGAGGCCGGCGACGACGCCGGAGATGTTGTCCAGTTGCGTCGGGGAGAGGTTGGCGATCGCCACCGTGATGCCGATCACGGTGCCGAGGAATCCCATGATCGGAATCGCCCACACGATGAACCGCACGAGGCCGTAGCCCTGGGCGGCACGCGAGGCATCCACGTCGGAGAGATACTTGAGGTGATTCTCGAGGGCGTCGGCCGAGCCCGTGCGCACGACGTAGTCGATCGCCTCGCGCAGCCGGGTGGGCAGGTACGCCCCCGGGGCATCCGCCTCGGGCAGCGACTCGGCCAGGCGGCTCGCCTCCGCCGGCGGGATCCCTCCCGGCGGAATCGGCTCGAGCAGGTCGTCGACCGGCTGGCGTCCCTGCCGGTGGATGTCGTAGCCCTTGAGCACGAGCGCCGCGAGGCCGACGCAGAAGAGCGCCACCTCGACGTACTCGACCCAGTGGCCCGCCAGGTATCGCACCACGTTCGGGTCGTCGATGACGCCCGCGTGGATGAGCGCGAAGAAGCAGAAGGCCAGCGACCCACCCCAGAGGAGCGGCGAGCCGAGGAGCATGACGGACAGGGCGTTGAGTCTCGACACCGGAGCAAGCCTCCCGGACGTACGTGGATCGCGGCGGGCCGCCGCACATCCCCTTCCTTCGGCACACTCGACGCGACCGATTGAATCGAAACGGTCCGCCCCACCGAAAGGGAGATCGCGCGCCGAATGTCCGGCGGGTGGGATGAGCAGGGAAGGGCCGCGGGCACGGCAAGCCCGGTGGTCGGCGCAGCCCCGGGAGGAACCGGAGCCGTGCGCGTCGCCGGCCCGATCGGCCTTGCGGACGTCGAAGGCCACCTCCTACCGTCGCGACGTGGGCCGGAACCCGCATGACGGAGGCTGCCGACGTGTCGGAGCGGGGCTGGCGGCGAGATGCCGTCCTCATCACCTGTGTCGTCGCGACGCTCGCCTGCGGATTCGCCGTGGCGCAGGGCGTGGCCACGCAGCGCGCGGGAGCGCGGAGTGCCCAGGCCGGGCCGCTGTGGGTGTCGGAATCGACGATCGACGAGGGGCGGCGCCTGCTGATCGTCGTCGATTCAGCCACGCGGCATGCCGCGGTGTATCACGTCGATCCGGGGGCGGGAACCGTGGCACTCCGCAGCACGCGGGATCTCTCCTGGGATCTCGTGCTCGAGGACTTCAATGCCCAGGAGCCGACGCCTGCGGCGCTCCGCCGCATGCTCGAGGGCGGCCAGCCGCCGGCCGCCGGGCGGTGACCGGCCGGAGTCGGGCCGTTCGCCGGAAACCGCCGCACGTCGTCTCACAACGACCTCACCGACCGTGACGGCTGTGCCGCCGGCAGCGTCGGGACGTAACATGGGGAGAGTCGGCGGGCCGAAGAACGATGCACGCCGAGATGCTTCCCATCCTGGCACGCGGGGATGTCATGGCTGGAAAATTCCTGTCGATCGACGAGGTGGCCCAGCGGCTCGGCACCACCACCGACGAGGTGAACCGGCTCGTCGACCGCAAGAAACTCTTTCCGATGCGCGACGGGGCCTCCGTCAAGTTCAAGGCCGACGACGTGGATCGTCTGGCGGCCGAGATCGCCGACGAGAAGGGGTCGGAGGACTCCGAATCGATCCAGCTCGACCTCGACGACGGCGGCGCGGCCGGCGGCCCCCGCACCGGCAGCGGACTGGGCCCCGGACAGAGCGGACTGAAGCTCGCGGATGACGACTGGGTGCTCGGTGAAGCCGACGCCGGCGGCCTCGACGGCTCGCGCACGCTCGTGGGTGGCGCGGACGACAAGGAGGCGGTGAGTCTCTTCGACGACGCGGCCCTCGGAGGCAACGACGACCTCTTGCTCGAGTCGGTGGCCTCGGCGTCGTCCCCGGCGCTTTCCGGACTCGACGACCTCGCGATCGATGACGCCCCCGGCGGCACCGTCGAACTGCCGGGGGCGGCGGGCCCCGCCGCGTCCGGGATCGCCGGTCTGTCCGATCCTTCCGCCATCGGCGCGGCCCTCTCGGGGCCGCTCGAGAGCGGCATCTCGCTGGAGGATGGCGACCTCAAGGGCTCGGGGATCGATCTCGAGATCGGTTCGGACATCGGCGGCGTGGCCGCGGGATCGGGAATCGACATCGGTGGTGACTCCGGGATCGGCGGTGCCTCCGCCCTGGCGGGAGGTTCGGGCATCGGCGGTCCCTCCGGCATCGGGGGCGGCTCGCTGGTCGGTGATCAGTTCGATCTCGGCGGCGTCGGCGATGACGACAGCGCATCGGTCGTCGTGGCGACCGAATCGACCGGCGACTCGAGCTTCTTCGGCGCGGCGGTCGGCGACGACTCGGCCTCCGTCTCGTTCGACGAGAGCGCGTCGAGCAGTTTCGACGCGGCCGCTTCCGCCGGGGACTTCGAGTACTCGATCGACACGACGTTCAACGCGTGGCAGATCGTCGGGCTCGTCTGCTGCTCGCTCGTGCTCTTCTTCGCCGGGCTCGTGATGTTCGACCTCGCGTGGACGATCCGCTCGCCCGGCGGCACGCCCTTCTCGGCCCCGCTCATCGGTGGCCTGACGCAGATTTTCGGCTGGCAGTAGGCGTTCCTCGCTCCCCGACCGGGCCGAGGGCCGCGGTGACGACGCCCCAGCCGGGGCGTTCCTGCTAGAATTCGGTGGCCAAGCGGGCGGCGGCTGCTCCCGCGGATGCCGCCGATGATCCCCGCCCGAGGCGTCGTGCCGTGCCTGCCTCACGCTTTTTCTCCCGGGCGACCGTCGCCCGGGCCCGCCTGCCGTCGACGACGGTCTGCGCCGTGGCACTGGGCCTCGTCGGCTGCGGGGATGACGCGGCGATCCGGCCTGGCGACATCCGCTCCTACACGGCGCCCCGCACGACGGCCCCGCCCATCGCCTCCGCCGCGAGGGTCGAGGGGGGAGCGGAGCGACCGTCGGCGACGCGGCTGCGGTACGACCTGCCCGATGGCTGGGTGGACGGTTCCGGGCCCAGCGGGATGCGGCTGGCCACGGTGACGATCGGCGACCCGGCGGAGGGCCGGGAGGTCACGGTGATCCCGGCGTCCGGGTCGCTGCGCAACAACGTCGAGCGGTGGCAGAAGCAGCTCGCCGGCGATGATGCGGCCTCCGTGGCGGACGCCGTGGACCGGGCACTGACGGACGCGGAGACCGTGGACGTGGACGGCACCGAGGCGACCGTCGTGCTGCTCGTCGCCGCGCCGGCCGCCGACGGCGAGGCGATCCTCGGCGCGATGGTGCCCCTCGACGACACCTCGTCGCTCTTCGTCAAGTTCAAGGGGAAGGCCGACGTCGCCCTCCGCGAGCGGTCCAACTTCACGCGCTTCGTCTCGTCCCTCCGCTGGAACTGATCCGCCACGACAGGATTCGACACCATGGCCACCGGCACGCTGCCGCTTCCCCGTTTTCGCGCGATCTCGACCTCCACGGAGGAGCGCGGCTCGCTGGCCGAATCGGCCTGGACCCTGCTGCGGGCGGCCGGCTCGCTCAAGATCACCGTCGTGATGTTTCTCGCGGCCACGTTCCTGCTCTTCGTGGGCACGCTCGCGCAGGACGAGAAGAACCTGCCGGAGGTGAAGGCCGAGTACTTCAACTCCTGGATCGCACGGATTCCCTTCTCCGATTTCTTTCCGATCACGATCTTCGGTGAGTCGACCGTCATGGGCTGGTTTCCGTTTCCGGGCGGGGCGACGATCGGCCTCGTGCTGCTCGTGAACCTCGTCGCCGCGAAGGTCACCAGGTTTCACGTCGCGGCCCGCGGTCAGCGGCTCGTGTGGGGCACCCTCGTCTCCGCGGCCGGTGGGATCCTCGCGCTGGCGGTGATCCTCACGGGCCACCGCACCGACGGCCTGCAGGGCCGACCGCCCATCGACTACGAGGCGGTGTGGCGGATCATGCAGGGGGGCGCGGTGCTGCTCGCCGTCGGCCTCGCCGCGGCGGCGTGTGCTCCCGGACGCCGTCGGCTCGTGCGCCTCACGCTCGCCGCCACGGCCGCCGCGGTGGGCGTCGGCGCCGGCCTCATGCTCTTCGGCGGCGACGCGTGGCGGATGAACGAGCCGGGCCTGCGCATCATGTGGCAGCTCATGCAGTCGAGCGCCGCGTCGCTGGTGCTGCTCGCGGGGCTCGTCATGGTGTTCGGCGCACGTGGCGGCAACGTGCTCATCCACGTCGCCGTCGGCCTCCTGATGTTCGGGCAGTTCGCCTTCGGCGATCGACAGATCGAGGAGCGGATGTCGCTCGTCGAGGGACAGACCTCGAGCATGGCCTGCCGCACCGACGAGACCGAGCTGGCCGTGATCGCCTCGGGCGAGGGCGAGACCGAGGAGGTGACCGTGATCTCGGGCCGGCTGCTCGCCGCCCGGGCGGGGGGCGAGGCGATCCCGGCCGAGGGCCTGCCGTTCTCGATCCGTGTGCTCGACTATTTCCCCAACTCGACCGTCATGCGGGTGGGACCGGTCGCCGAGAACGCGGCGACGACCGGCCTCGGCACGCGCTTCCTCGCGACCCGGCGGCCGCCGGAGGGAGGCACGTCGTCACGCACGAACATCGCGTCGGCGTACGTGCAGCTCGTCGAGCGGGAGGGGGGCCGCGACCTCGGCACGTTCCTCGCGACCCAGTTCCTCAACGACCAGAGCCAGCTCTTCATGGGCGCCGGCGGCGACGAATGCGACACGGTCGACGCGAACGGCCGCGCGTGGCGGCTGCAGCTGCGGTTTCGGCGGGAGTACAAGCCCTACACCGTCCGTCTCGACGACGTGCGGCGCATCGACTACTCGGCCAGCGAGACGCCGCGCGACTACTCGTCGTACGTCACGTTCACCGACACGGGATCGGGGGCGGAGCAGAAGGGCCGCATCTGGATGAACAACCCCGTCCGCTATCGCGGCGAGACCTTCTACCAGAGCCAGTACTCGCAGGTGGATCTGGGCGGCGGACAGGTGGGCGAGATGACCGGCCTCCAGGTGGTGGAGAACGCGGGCTGGCTGATCCCCTACGTCGCGTGCGTGCTCGCCTTCTGGGGCATGCTCGCCCACTTCGGCGGCACGTTCATGCGGTTCGCGGACCGGCACGAGCGGGAGGCGCAGCACGCCATGCAGCCGGGGGTCGCCCCGACGGACGACCGGACGGCGGGCAGGAGCCGACGCGGGCGGCGGCAGCCTCGCGAAGGCGTCACGGATCGGCCCACGTCCGGCATCGGATGGCTGCCGGCGGCACTGGCCGCCGGCCTCGTGATCGCCTGCGTCCTCCCTGCGGCCCGCACCCCGTCCACGCCCGCCGACGCCGCCGACTGGCGCGGCGCCGGGACGCTGCCGGTGCTGCACGAGGGCCGCATCAAGGCGCTCGACACCGTGGCCCGCAACACGCTCCAGCTGCTCGGCGGCCGCACGAGCGTGACGATGCCGGATGACGGTGCCGGTCCGCACGGCCGCGTGTCGGCGACGCAGTGGCTGCTCGGCGTCATGTCGGGCTCCGAGTGGGTCGGCCGCGCACCGGTCTTCCGCATCGACGCCTTCGAGGTGCTCGATCTCTTCGATCTCACGCGGCGGAAGGGGCACCGCTACGCGGCGGCCGAGCTCGAGCAGGGGAGGGAGGCGCTTCGCGAGCAGATCGCCGCGGCCCGCGAGGTGCCCCCCGAGCAGCGGTCGTTCGTGCAGAAGAAGTACGGCGAGATCAACGAGAAGCTCATGGCCTACGACCTCCTGCGCTTCGCGTACGAGACCCCGGAGCTGCCGCAGGTGACGGGCACCGACGAGGCCGCGCGGCGGGAGGCTCTCGAGCAGATCCGCCGGCTGATGCAGGGCGCGCGGATGCTCGAGGACAATCATCCCCCGGCGGTGATTCCGCCGCTCGAGATGGCCGACGATGGGGAGGCATCGGGGCCGACGACGAAGTGGCAGGCGATCTATCCCGCCGTCGTCACCGCCGTCGTGGCCCGCATGCTCGACGGCCGCGAGGGCCAGCCCGGGTATCGGCTCAATCCCGCGCTCCTGCCGTTCACGGAGGTGCTCGGGGCCGTGGACGGTCCTCCCGCCGCATTCAACGCGGCGCTCGCGGCGTACCGCCGCTCGATCGCGGATCTCCCGGCCGTGCAGCCCGTCGCCCCGAAGGCCGCATTCGAGGCGTGGCTCAACGGATTCAATCCGACCGACATCGCGAAGTGGCTCTACGTCTTCGCCACCGTCCTCTGCTTCACGAGCTTCCTCGCCTGGCACGGGCCGCTCAACCGCTTCGTCTCATGGCTGCTCGTGGGCACGCTCGTGCTGCACACGTTCGCCCTCGCCGCCCGCATCTACCTCACGGGGCGGCCGCCCGTCGTGAATCTCTACTCGTCGGCGGTGTTCATCGGCTGGGCGTGCGTGCTCGCGGGCCTCGGCCTGGAGTCGCTCCACCGCATGGGGATCGGGAATCTCGCCGCGTCACTCGCCGGCGCCCTCACGCTGATGGTGGCCTACGGGCTCGACACCGGCGACACGATGCACGTCCTGCAGGCCGTGCTCGACACGCAGTTCTGGCTGTCCACGCACGTGGTCACCGTGACGCTCGGGTACGGCGCGACGTTCCTCGCCGGCCTCCTCGGCACCTGCGCGATCGTGCATCGCGCGTGGACGGAGCGGGTGCGGCCCGACGAGGCGACGCGCGTCGCGGCCGTGCAGGACCGGCTCTACCGCATGACCTACGGAGTCGTCTGCTTCGCGCTCTTCTTCAGCTTCATCGGCACGGTTCTCGGCGGCCTCTGGGCCGACGACAGCTGGGGCCGCTTCTGGGGCTGGGACCCGAAGGAGAACGGCGCGCTCATGATCGTGCTCTGGAACGCCGCGGTGCTCCACGCCCGGTGGGACCGGTGGATCGGCCCGCGGGGCTTCGCCCTCTTCGCCATCGCCGGCAACATCATCACGGCCTGGAGCTGGTTCGGCACCAACCAGCTCGGCATCGGCCTGCACAGCTACGGCTTCACGAGCGGCGTGCTCATGCTCCTCGCCGGCTACGTCGCCAGCCAGATCCTGCTCATCGCGATCGGGCTCGCGCTCACGCGGTCGGCGGGTCCCGCCGCGCGAGCAGCTGCGTGAGCCGGTCGGCGTCGTAGACGCATCCCGACCAGATGCCCCCGCACGCCGACTGGAGCGCCGCCCAGAGCCGCGTATCGTCGGGCAGCCGCGGATCCGGGGCGAGGTCGGGCCGCTGCGGCCGACGCGCCAGTTCGGCGGCCGCCTCCGCGACGGTGATCGTCCGCTCTCCGTGGCCCACGAGATCGACGCGGCCCGTCGCCGTGCGGGTGTCGATCTCGATGGCGATCACGTCACCGTCGACGAGCCGGCCGATCGGGCCGCCCGCGAGGCCCTCCGGGCCGACGTGGCCGATGCACGCACCGGTTGAGACGCCGGAGAACCGCGCGTCGGTCACGAGCGCGACCCGGCTCGCGATCGGCAGCTGCTTGAGCGCGCTCGTGACCTGGTAGGTCTCCTCCATGCCCGTGCCGAGCGGGCCGATGCCGGCGAGCACGAGGACGTCGCCGGCCCGGATCGCGCCCGCCTTGATCGCGGCCATCGCCGCCGCCTCGCTGGCGAAGACGCGGGCCGGTCCGACGTGGCGATAGCGGCCGGCGTCGTCGATCACGGCGCGGTCGATCGCCGTGGCCTTCACGACGGCGCCATCGGGGGCGATCGTGCCGCGCAGGAACGCCATCGTGCCCTGGAGGCCACGCGCGGACGCCCGCGGCGGCGGCAGGATCACGTCGTCCGGATCGACGCCGTCGGCAGCGTGCAGCCGATCGCGAAAGCGTCGCCGCCGCTCGCTCCCCTGCCACCACGCGAGCACCTCCGCGAGGGTCGCGCCGCTGACCGTCGTCACGCTCGTGTCGAGAAGGCCGAGCCGGTCGAGATGGAGCATCACCTCGGGGACGCCGCCGGCGAGGAAGACCCGCACGGTCGGATGGTGCACCGGGCCGTTGGGCAGCACGCTCACGAGCCGTGGCGTGCGTCGGTTCACGGCGATCCAGTCATCCACGGTCGGGAGCGGCAGACCCGCGGCGTGGGCGATCGCCGGCACGTGGAGCAGCAGGTTGGTCGAGCCGCCGAACGCGGCGTGGACCGTGATCGCGTTGGTGACGCTCGCCGGCGTGAGGATGTCGCGCGTGGTCCTGCCGGCCGCGGCGAGCCCCACCACGGCGCGGGCGGATCGCGTGGCGAGGTCGTGCCAGACCGGCTGGCCGCTGGGGGCGAGTGCCGAGTGGGGCAGCGACAATCCGAGCGCCTCGCCCACGACCTGGGCGGTCGCGGCCGTGCCGAGGAACTGGCAGCCGCCGCCCGGCGACGCGCAGGCCCGGCAGCCGAGGTCGGCCGCCTCCTGGAGCGAGAGCTGGCCGTGCACGAAGCGGGTGCCGATCGTCTGCACCTTCCCCGCATCCTCGCCGTCGGTCGGCGGGAGCGTCACGCCGCCGGGCACCACGATCCCCGCGAGGTCGCGAAGGCCAGCCACCGCCATGAGCATCGCGGGGAGTCCCTTGTCACACGTCGCGATGCCGACCACGCCGCGCCGCAGCGGCAGCGACCGCGCGAGCCGACGCAGCACGATCGCGGCGTCGTTGCGGTAGGGAAGGCTGTCGAACATCCCGGTCGTGCCCTGCGTGCGACCGTCGCACGGATCGGAACAGAAGCCGGCGAACGGGATCGTCCCGAGCCGCCTGAGCTCCGCCGCGGCGGCCTGGACGAGCAGGCCGATCTCCCAGTGGCCCGTGTGGTAGCCGAGCGCCACCGGCGCTCCATCGGGCGCCCGCACGCCCCCCTGCGTCGAGAGGATCAGGAACTGCGCGTCGGCGGCCGCTCTCGGGCTCCAGCCCATGCCGACGTTCTGCGACAGGCCGAAGATGTCGCCGCTGGGACTGTCGCGCAGGAGCGACTCGGTGAGCGGCAGCGACCCGGATGGGCCGGGGGCCGACGTGCGCACCTCGTAGACGGCCGGATCGTCCGGGGCGAAGGGGTCGAAGCCTGCATCCGGCAGAGGCGCGGGGGTCATGGGAGATGCTCGCGGCCGAGGGAACGAGCCGTC